>Ga0315274_10013603_pt1 | contig 11584 bp, 8 predicted proteins | sample YL17G02_20_MG_FD_203700 | JGI IMG/M metagenome (GOLD analysis project Ga0315274, IMG submission 203700) | Sediment microbial communities from Yellowstone Lake, YNP, Wyoming, USA - YL17G02_20 | ecosystem: Environmental > Aquatic > Freshwater > Lake > Sediment | place: USA: Wyoming | collected...
GGCCCCCCCCACCCAAACTCCAACTCTCTCTCTTCTTTTTGGACAAGGGAGGGGTGAAAAAAGATATATAGGGGGATTCAAGACGAGGGACTCCGAAAGGAAGGTTTCCTTTCACGGCGCGGGCCTGTTGACGATCGCGTAGTCGAGCCGCACCCAGACGCGCGGGTTGGCCGGCTCGCCCTCATCGACGATCAGAGCCGCAGAGGCGGCGTTGGAGCTCCCTCCTCCCGACCCTCCAGCGCCGCCTCCCCAGGCCGCGGCCGCGCCGCTCGACGCCCAGCTGTCCCACAGCCTCTCGAGCGCGCCCCTGCCTCCCGGGGCGCCCTTGCGCAGTGTGAACCTCGCCTGCGCCACGGCCGAGCGGCTCGCCCCGAGCGCGCGAACCTTGCGGTTGAGGTCACGGAGGAGGTGCGTCGCCTGCTCGAACAGCGCGTCGGCCGCGTCGTCGTCGTCGTCGTCTTCGCCAACGGGGGGCTCGATCAGAGGGATGAAGGCCGGAACGAAGGCTCCGGAGGGGGCGGGGGCGGGGGCGGGAGGGGGAGGGGGCGCGGCGGGCTTCGAGGGCGGAGGAGCGACAGCAGCAGCGGTGAAAGCCGCATCCGCCGCCGCCTCCGCCGCGTCCTCGGTGGCAGCATGGGGCGGCGGCCTCTGTACGGCCGCGGCAAAGCTCGCTGCGGCCTGGTGGTGGTGGTGACCGTGCTCGTTCTGCTGCTGCTGCTGCTCGTGCTGCTGCTGCTCGTGCTGCTGCCTCCGCTCATCTCGCTCCCTGTGGCGGCGGCACGCCGCGTTCCCGTCCGCCGCCGCCGTGGCTGCGGCCGTCGTCGCGGCCAGCGCCGCCGCGTCGGCGGCGTTGGCGGCCCGCTGCGCCTCGGCGAGCAGCCGCTGCTGCGCCTGCATCTCGAAGACCAGGGCGCCGACCTCGACGGGGCCCACGGCGACGGGCGGAGGAGGAGGAGGCGGCGGCGGCGGGGCCGGAGGGGCAGGAGCGGGAGCGGGAGCAGAGAGGGGCGGGGCCGCCCCTCCTCTCCTCGCGGCGAAAAAGGCGCCGTCGCTCGTCGCCGCGCCCCCGACGGAGGCCGTGCCGCCGCCCGTCGTGCCGTGGTGAGAGTGGTCCTTGAGGGCCAGGACGGGGCGCGTGTTGTTGCCGGGGCTGAGGCTGTCGCGGGCCGCAGCTGTTGCTGCTGCTGCTGCTGCTGCGGTGGTGGCGTCGTCGATCGTCTGCGTCCTTTCGGGGTCGGTCGAGGTCCCGGCGGCGATGCCGCCGGGGCCCGCGCCGCGGGAGAAGGGGAGCTGGTGGCCGGCGGCGGTCTTGTCCGCGCGCCGCTCGTCTCTGCCGCCGGCCCCGACGTCGCCGCCGCCGGCACCCTTCTGCTGCTGCTGCAGCTGCTGCTGCTGCTGCTGGAGGCCGCGGCGGCGCCTGGTGGAGGTGGTGGCAGTCGTCCCGGCGCTGACCCCGACCCTTCCAGAGCGAGTGACTCGCTTGTCGTTGCCGCCGCTCGCGGTTTCCTCCCTTCCTTCCTCGTCGTCGTCGTCGGCTGCGGCGGCGTTGCCGCCGCAGCCGCCGCCGCCAGAGGCCGAGCCGCACTGCGCTGACCCCGCCTCGCTGTTTGTGGCGTTCTGATCGTGATGGGGATAGAGATAGCCGTTTTCGGCGACGGCGGGGGGCGGCGGAGGAGGGGCCCGAGCGGCAGCAGCGGCGGCATCAGCGGCAGCAGAAGGAGCATCGGCGGCAGCCGCCACCGCCGCCCTCCTCGCGGCGGCCGCCGCGCGAGCCTCGGGGGTCCAGCGGCCACCGCCGCGGCCTCCGGCGACGCGCCTGAGGGCTCCGCCTCGCCCGCCGCGGGAGCCGCTACCTCCACCCTTGTCTCCGGCGCTGCCGCCGCGGAAGACGATGCCTTTTTCGCCGCCAAGGGCGTCCTCCTCGACTTCAGGGGCGTCTTCCTCCTCTTCTTCCTCGGCCTCGGCCTCGGCCTCGTCGGCGCCTCCCTCCTTGAAGGCGCCGCCGTCGGCCTCGATGGCCGCGGCCAGGCGCTGTCTCGTCACGCGCACGCCCTCGGGAGCCGTCGCGACGACTGCCTCGATGTCGATCGGGATCTTTGCCGGAAGAGCGACGGCGGCGGCGGCAGCGGCGGCGGCGTGCCTCTTCGGAGCGGCCTCGCCGGCAGCAGCAGCAGCAGCAGCAGCGGACCGAGGCCGCTTCTTCCTCCCGCCGCCGCCCTCGCGCTGGCGCTCTTCGTCCTCGGCCTCGGTCGCGTCCTCGGCGTCCGTGGTGGTGAGGTTGGTGAGTCTCTCCGAGCGCCGCTTGTCGGCGCGGCCGCCGCTCCCTTGCCTTCCGCCCTCTTCGCCGACGCCGCCGTCGCTGCCGCGGTCGTCGTCACCGGCGTCTTCTGCAGGCTCGCCGCCGGCGCTCGAGCGGCCAGAGCCGCCTCTCCCTCGCCAGCGGCCTCCGCGACCGCCGCGGCCGCCTCGGGCGCCGCGCCAGCCCCCGCGCCCGCCACCACTGCCGACGTTTCCGCGAGTCGCGGCAGCGGTAGCAGCGGGAGCACCGCCGCCGTCGTCCTCGGCGACGACCGCGGCCTCGGTGCCCGGAGAGAGCGCGTCGTCTCCTTCCGTCGCCGCCGCCGCCGCAGCGGCCGCATCCCACGCCTCTCCCCCAGCGCCGGCGGCGGCGGCGAACGCCCCGCCGGCGCCCCCGAGGGAGAGCGAGGGTGCGGGCCTCCCGAGCTCCCCGAGCAGCTCGGAGACCAGGTCTTCGGGGACGCCCGGTGGCAGGCCCGCCGCGAGCGGGATCAGGGCCTCGAGCCCAGCCGGCGTCGGGCAGCGGATGCCCGCCGCGGCGGCCGTCAGCGGCGACGCGGCCACAGACGACGAGCGGTACTGCTGGAAGTTGGCCAGGTGCTGCATGTGCGGGGGCAGTCCGCTGGGGTGGCCTGGGCCGCCGCCGCTCCTTGCGGCGGCTCCGTTGCCGCCGCCACCGCCGCCGCCGCCGAAGAAGAAGAGGGACGAGCCGCCGAAGCCGTTTCGGGAGGCGGGCCTCCTCGGCGGGGTCCTCTCGACCCCGCCTCCGCCCCCTCCTCCGGGGTCCTCGTGCGCCATCGGGCCTCCGCCGGGCCGCGCCATCGGTGCCGCCTCGGCGGCCAGGGCGCGCAGGGAGGCGAGCCCCCGCGGGGACGCGAGCTGCGCCGCGAAGAGCGCGGAGGGCTCCGGGCCCGAGGCGAAGTGTCTCGCTGGGGCAGCGGGGGGCGGCACCGGCGCCGGGGCGGCGAAGAAGCCCGGGGACCGAGGCGGGCGCGGGAGCTGCTGCGTGTGCTGCTGCTGCGTGTGTTGCTGATGCTGCTGCCGAGACGAAGGGGCAGCAGGGGCAGGAGGAGGAGGAGGAGGAGGAGGCATCGCCTCAGCGGCGCCTCCTCCTTCCTCCTCCTCTCGGGCAGGCGCAGCAGCCGCAGCCGCCGAAGCCGGCCGCCACTCGGGCTGCGCGACTGCGGGCTTGCCACCGCCGTCGCCATTGTCGCCGTTCTCCTCGCCGTCGCCGCCCTTGGATACTATCCTCGCGGACGCCGCCTGTATCGCCCGCGACGCCGCACGCTCGGCGAAGCCGGCGAGCGCGTCGGTGCCGGCGGGGTTGAGCTCCGGCTGAGCGGCAGTGGAGGCCGTCTGCTGCTGCTGCTGCTGCTGCTGCTGCTGCTGGGAAACGGGAGCAGCAGCTCTTGCAGCTCCAGGTCCAGCTCCAGCTCCACCTCCACCTCCGGCCCCTCCTCTTCCTCCTTCCTCTTCTCTGCCCCGGAGCAGCGGGGTGTACCCTGGAGCCCCGGCGACCGCCAGCAGGCGCGCGGCTCCCACGACCGGCGGAGACGGAGCCGCGGGGATCGCGTCGAGCGGCGGGGGCCACGCGGCGGCGGCCGCATACTCGGCGGCCCGCGCGGAGACCGCGTCGCCTCCCGCGGCCGCGGCCGCGGCGGCGGCGGCGTCGGCCGCGGCCTCGACCGCGGCACCGCCGTCGCCCTGCTCGCCGCGCCAGGCGCGGAGCACGCTCCTGCGCGCCGGGCGGAGGATGTCCAGCGGGAGCAGGCGGGCGGCGCCGTCGCCGCCGCCCGCGCGGAAGCACCTGGCGTCGGGGCACGCGCCGACGCGCGGGGCGGCACCAGCAGCGGAAGAGGCGGAGGAAGCCCTTGCCGCCGCCCCCCGCGGCCGCTGCGCCCAGAGCGCGCCCTCGAGGTGCGACCACCCCCCCCAGACCCGCTGGGCCCCCCCTCCGCCGCCGCCGCCGCCGCCGCCGTCGAGCGCGACGCGGACAAAGTCCTTCCAGGCGTGCGAGGGCGGGCGCGGCGCGTCCCAGCCGGCCGGGACGTCGGCCGCCCACGGGAGCACCGCGGCGGGAGCGCTCCGGACGCCCTCCCCGCCGTCCTCCCCGCCGTCCCCGCCCTGGCCCACGGCGGCGGCGGCGGCGGCGGCGGCGCAGGCCTCGGCGAACCTCGCCGGGTCCGCGGCCCGAGGGGCGTCGCGGGCTCCTTTGGGGTGCCAGCAGGCGACGACGACGTGGTGCGACGGGTGCTCCGGGGGCCTCCCGTCGGCGGCGGCGGGGCCGCCCGTCGAGGAGCCGCCGCCGGGCCCGAGCAGCGCCGTGACCCACTCCGCGCCCGTCACCCACCGGTCGACGCTCCCCCTGGCCCTGGCCGCGGCGCCGTTCCTCGCCGCGGCGGCGCTGCCCGTCTGCCGCGCCTCCTCCGCGCCGGCGCCGCCGCCGCAGTCGCTGCGCGGCGCCGTCGACCACCTCGCGAGGGCCGACAGCGCCTCGAGCCCCCGCTCCTCGCCCGCCGCCGGGGCGGCGCCCGCTCCCCCGGCGTCGCAGCGCAGCAGAAAGCGGTGGCGGGCCGGGTCGAACACGCCCGCGTGCCCGCCGCAGGCGACCTCGACGCCGTACCGCGGGGCCGAGGGAGCGCGGGAGGCCCCCCCCGCGAGGGAGGAGGCAGCGGCTGCGGCGGCGAAAAGGGGGGGCGAGGAGGAGGACGGGGAGCATCCTGCCGGTGGGGCCTCCTCCTCGAAGCGGACGAGGCCGAGCCGGTCGAAGCAGGGGGGGGTCCTTTGGGTTGCCGCCGCCGACGCTGCTGCTGCTGCTGCTGCCGCTGCTGCTGCTGCTGCCGCTTTCGGGGCCGCTGTCGCCGCAGCAGCTCCGGCAGCCTTCTCCCTCTCGCTGCGCTCCACTTGCTGCTGCTGCTGCTGCTGCTGCACGGCAGTCTCCGCGGGGCTCTCCTCGTCGTCGTCGTCGTCGTCGTCGTCGCCGTCGTCATCGTCGTCGTCGTCGACGCCGTAGACGCCGCGGGGCCTCTTGGCGACGCGGTGGGGCGCCGGCGCGGCGGTCGCGGGGCGTGTCACGCCTCCTGCTTCTGCTCCCGCTCCCGCCGTCGCCGCCGCCGTCGGTCTCGTCGCCGCCGCTCCGGTCAACGCCAGCGACGAGGCGGCTGCTGCCGCGGCCGCTGCGGCCGCGGTCGCCCTTGCCGTCGCGGCGAGGAAGCCCGGAGCCGGGGCGGCGGCGGCCTCGCCGCCGCCGCCGGCCCTCCCCCCGCGCCCCGAGGACGGCTGCTGCTCCGCCGCGACGGAGGGGGTCGGCGCCGGCGCCGGAGGGGAGGAGGAGGAGGCTCCCGGGGCCCTCGCCTTTGCGGCTGCCGCCGCCGCCGCCGCTGCTGCTACCGCTGCCGCTGCGACATCCGCCGTCGCCGCCGCCGCAGCAGCAACAGCAGCAGCCGAAGAAGAAGAAGCGCGGCCGGCCTTCCGCCTCTTCTTGGAGGCCGGCTTGCTCGCGAGGGCCTCCTCCTCGTCATCGTCGTCGTCGTCGCTGTCGCCCGCGCCGGGGGCCTCGAAGTCGCTCGGCTCGACCGCCGCGGCGCGGTCCGCCGCCTCGACCTCCGCGGCGGTGGCCGGCACGCCGCGCGGGTCGAGCCCGGCCCCCTCCTCGCCGTCGGAGGGGAAGTCAAAGGCGTCCCGCGTCGCCGTCGTCGCCGGCTTCGGGGCAGCGGGAGGGGGCTGTTGCTGTTGAGGCTGAGGCTGTAGGGGCTGAGGCCGCGAGCCAGGGCGAGAGGAGCTCTTTGGCTTCGAAGGACCTCCCTTGCGCCGCTGCTGCTGCGCCTGGCCGCCGTTGCTGCGCGGCACCGAAGCGCCAGCGCCAGAGGCGCCAGCGGCAGCACGACCACCGCCTCCTCCTCCTTTCTGCTGGTGCCGGCGACGTCGCTCGGCAGCGGCGTCGAAATCGGGGTCGCTGTCGCTCGATCCGCCGCTGCTGCTGCTCAGCCCTCCGGCACCGTCTTCGTCGCTCCACATGGCGTCGCCGAGTTCACGCCAGGCCGGGCTGCGCGAAGGAATGGAAATCAAGGAGAAAAGGGTGCTTCCTGCGTTGGGAAAGGGGGAAGAGAAGGGCGAAGGTGAAATGATTCAATTTTCTAGGGGGGGTGCTTCCGGTTAATTTTCAAAGGGCCCTTTGGCGCCGGATGCGAGGGCCTTTCTGGCCTCTTGAAGGCTCAATTTCAAATATGTGGGGATATATGATAAGAATACATAGCCTCAAATTGTTGGAACAATTTTCCCCCGCGCACAGGTGTGACGAAAGCGCGCGAAAGGGCGTCTCCATTAACCGCTCCGTGCAAGGGGCTCTTGGCGGGAAACGATCAACGGGGGGGTCAAATTGCAAGCCAGACCCGCCTCCGCCTCTCGCTACTCGTTGCCTCACCTATTCTTTGTTCGCAGTTGACGCGGAGGTGCGTTCTGGTGCGTTAGAAGTGAAGAGCAAAGAAAGAGAGAGAGAGCGAGAGAGAGAGCAGGCGTGCGTTCCTGGCTCAACTCGGCGCTCCTCTTGTCGCCGCGAGTCGAAGCGTCAAAAAAAGGAAACTGAGAAAAATCAAAGTGAGGCCGAGGGAGGGAAAAAACTCACTCTTCTTTCTTCTCCGGGCGAAGAGAGTCGGGGGCTCTTCTTTCCTCGTTTCGATTTCGATCGGTCACCGCTGCTGCGTCCTAGTCTCTCTGATTTTTGTCGACACCAGGGCAAAGCAGAAGTCGATCGATAGAGGAGATAGAGCGCCACTAGGAGGGAGGGAGACGAGGCGTCATTTTTTCTCTCTCTCTCGTTTTCTCGATCGAATTCAAAAAAAAACAATCAAGAAGCCGCATGTCCCTCGCCTCCTTGCGCTCCACGCGCCGCGTGCTGCGCCTTGGCGGCAGCGACGTGCTCCACTTTCTTCAGGTGAGTCGATCGGCGCAGTTGAAAGGACGAAAAGAGCAGGAGATGAGCTGGGAAAGCGAGAGGTGAGGGAGGAAGAGAGCTAGCCGATGGAACACCTAAGAACCTCGAAAAAAAACTCAAAAACTCAAAAACAGGGCCTCACCACCAACGACGTCCTCGCGCTCTCCAAGAACCCCTCCCTGTACTCTGCTTTCCTGACCCCGCAGGGGAGGATCCTCTCGGACGTTTTCTTCCACCGAGAGCGGGGCGGGAGCGACGGAGAAGGAGGAGGAGAAGGAGGAGGAGGAGGAGGAGAGGCCTCTCTGCCGTCGCCGTCGCAGGCTCCGCCGTCATCTCTCTTCGCCGAGGTGGACGCCTCCGTCGCGCCGCAACTCCTCTCCCTGCTGAGGAGGTACCGCCTGCGAGCCCGGGTGGACATCGACGACGTCGGTGACGACTTCGAGGTGGTCGTCAAGGGCTTTATCGGCGTCGGAGGAGACGGCGAAGGCGGCGGCGGCGGAGGAGGAGGAGGAGGAGGGGGAGGGGGAGGAGGAGGAGGCCGGGGAGGGGGAGGAGGAGGCGGCCGGGGAGAGGGAGAGCGAGAGGTCGAAGGGCGGGGTGAGGAAGCGTGGCCGCGGGACCCGAGGGGCCTGCGCGCCCTCGGCCTGAGGACAGTCCTCCCTTCCTCTTCCGCTCCCTCCTCCCCTTCCTCCTCCTCGGCATCGGCCGCTGCTGCTGCCGCTGCCGCTGCCGCCCACGCTTACGCCGCGACGCGCTACGCCCTGGGCGTCGCCGAGGGCGCCGAGCTCGAGCTCGGGAGGGGCACGCCGCTCGAGGCCAACCTCGACGGCCTCCGGGGGGTGTGCTTCACCAAGGGCTGCTACGTGGGGCAGGAGCCCGTGGCGCGGGCGCACTTCCGCGGGACGGTGCACAAGCGCATCGTGCCGGTGAGGGTGCTGGAGAGAAGGGGGAGTGGAGATGAGGGCGGGGCCTCTCCCTCCTCCTCCGCCGCCTCCTCGTCTTCTCCCGCTTCTCCTCCCTCCTCCTCCTCCTCCTCCTCCTCCTCCTCCTCCTCCTCCTCCTCCTCCTCCTCCTCCTCCTCCTCTTCTTCTTCTCTGATCGGTCGGGACGTCGTCGTCGTCTCCGCCTCCGATCCCCCTCCCTCGACCTCTTCTTCTCCTCAAGCAGCAGCAGCAGCAGCAGCAGCAGCAAGGCCCGCGCGCGCCGCCGGCAGGCTGCTCGCGCTCTGCAGGGAGAGCGGGACGGGCCTCGCCCTGCTGCGCCTGAGCTCGGCGCGGGGGCCGCTGCTGCCGCCCGGGAACGAGGGAGGGGCTTCGGCGGCGCCGCCGAGGCTCGCGCTCGCCCCGCGGGAAGGAGCAGAAGGAGAAGGAGGAGGAGGCGAGAGAGGAAGCGGAGGAGGAGGAGGAGGAGGAGGAGGGGGAGGAGGCGGCGGGCTTGTGTTTGTTCCGTCTCGGCCAGAGTGGTGGCCCGGGGAGTGGGGCCGCGACTAGTTTCTTATCTCTCTCTTTCTCTCCTCGGCTCAGCTCGGACCGTTGTAAGTTTACAGAATTTAGCATTTCATTTGCCCTTTTCAGAGGAGGCGCGAAACAGAGGGGGAGAACAAGGGGAGAGAAAGGAAACAAAATCTCATTTGAGTTTCGTCTCGGTAAAAAGGACGTGCCTCTTCACCTTCGGGTCGTACTTGACGAATGCCAGCTTCCCCGGCAGCGTCCTCGGGTTCTTTCGCTTGACGTAGAAGGAGCCGGTGCCGGCAGAGGAGAGGAGCTTGATGAGGAGCGTGGCTCCCTTTTTGGCGCCGGCCATTTTTTTCCGTTCTCGAGAGGGGTGAGTTTTTTTCGAGCGTCGAAAGAGCCGCCGAAGGGAACAGACTCAAGGAATCGACGACGAGCCCGACTTCGCGTCGCGATCTCTCTCTCGCGCGCGCGCTCCTTGCAGAGCCTTGTTCTCAGCGGCTAGCTAGAGATGAGAGAGCGCTCAGTGTGCGAGCGTAGGGAGAAGGGTTAGAGAAGAAGCGCCAGCGAGGAGAGAAACACCGGGGCTGCCGACTCGGACGATCAGTCGTCGACCGAGAAAAAAAAAGTGGAAATCTTCAACCTCGACCTCCCTCGAAGAAGGAAAAAAACTCTTCGACCTCTCCGCAAGAAAGGAAGGTGAAACGCTCACTCCTCCCCCGCCCACCACCACCCTCCCAACACCCTCTCGAACTCCAGCAGGAAGAACAAGATGTTGTTCTTACAAGATATCAGTTGGATAGCACGCACACGCAATAGAAAGAAAGAAGAGGAAGAAAAACGTTTCGTAATCTCACTTCATCTCGATCGGCGGGCCGGCCAGCCACCGGCACGGCGGCTCGTCGCAGACCTGCTTCGTCCTGCCCTCGTCGCGCCTGACCATCCTGGGGCCCAGGAGCAGGGCGGTGAGCGCGCCACCGACCAGGCCTCCGGCGTGGCCTGAATTGTTTTTGTTTTTTGAAAGTCGCGGGGGAGAGAGAGAGAGAAAACAGAGGGTGAGTTTTTTTTTGAATTCTCTGAGGGGGGGGAAAAACTCGAGGGGAACGAATCGAGGGGGGAAAAAAAGACTCACCCCAGTTGTCCACGTTGGCGACGACAAACCCCATCCCGACGTTGAGGGCCAGGCTCCGGCCCAGCTCGTTCAGCACCTGGTCGCTCGCCTTCCCGAAGTAGTCCCGATGCCGCCAGAAGAAGACAGCGAGCGCGCCGCCGACGCCAAAGATCGCGCCCGAGGCGCCCACGGCCGGCGCCGGCGACATCGCGAACGACGCGAGCGAGCCTGCGACGCCCGCCGCGACGTACACCGCCGCGAACCTCTTGCGCCCCGAGAGCCTTTCCGTCAACGGGCCCAAACTGTTCAGGGCGAAGTTGTTGGTGGCGAGGTGGAGCAGGTTTCCGTGGAGCAAGACCGGAGTGAGGAGACGCCACCACTCGCCCGCGCGGATTGCCGGGTTGATTTTGGCTCCCATCACGGTCAGCCGCTGCCTCGTGAGTAATTGCAAAGCAAACACTACTCCGTTGGCGACGAGTAAGGTGTCGGTGACGCGGCGGTCCTGGGAGCCGAACTTGCCCGCGCGGGAGTTGTTTTTGGAGGAGGAGCCGCCGGGGGAGGGAGGGGACCTGAGGAGGTTTTTTTGTTTTTTTGTTTTTTTCGTTGTGAGGGTCGTCGAAGTTGAGGTCGAGAGGGAAAGGCATCGCTTCCGTCAAAAAACAAAATCATCTCCCCCGCAAGAGCCTCCCCACCTGGAGACCCCAGAGGCCAGCGCCATTCCGCCCAGAGCAGCAGCTCCGGCCGCAAAAGTCCCGATCGGGACGACGCGCGACATGGCGATCCGGCTCGAGGAGGCGGGAAGGTTGAGAGCACGGGACGACGACGACGAGGCCGACGACGAGCTGATGATCGTCGAGGGTCGGCGCAGCGGCGGGATCCTGGCGCCGCTGCGCACGAGCGCCCTGGCCCGGAATTTGCTCCCGGTCCCTGGAGGGGGGGGCATTGCTCTCTTTGTCTCCTGGTGGGGTCGACGGGAGCCCCTCAAAGGGAGAGAACGAGTGCTGCGAGGCCGCGGGCGAAAAGCGGTTTCGTTTTTTTTTTTTCCGCTCTCGCTCGGAAATTTCTGAGTCGCGACCAGTGTTTCCCTTTCTTCTTTTGCTCCGCTCGTTTCCAGTCTAGTAACTCGACCAATTCGAAAATGGCTTTCGCCCTCTCTTCTTCCCTCGCCGCGCGCGGCTGCGTGCGCCCTGCTGCCTCGAGACCGGTGAGTCATCGATGACAGCGCGTCACGACGAGTCAGAGCACTCTGTCGCAAAGGCCCCAGAGAGAGAGGAGAGATGCTCCTGGAGGGAGAGGAGAGCGACACCAACTCAAACCTCATCTCTCTTTTTTTCTCTTTCCTCTTTCTGCTGTTCCAGCAGGTCCGTCGCAGCGTCGTCCCTGCTGTCTACCGCCGCGGCGCTGCCGTTCGTGTCAATGCCCTCGCCGTCGGGGACAAGGTGAGAAGTGACGATGCAGAAAAGGGAGGAGAGAGACGTTGGAAGCGGAAGGAAAAGAAAAAAACGTTGCGGCGTCGGTCGGCGGCCGAAGTTTGATTTTATCTTTTTTGAATTGATTTCGCTCCTGGTTTTTCTCTCGAATTCGTCGTTTCGCGGTCGTATCCTCCGTGCCTCGGATGAGATTCGGATGCGCTGCGAGAGTAGGAGGAAAGTGGGGAGGAAGAAAAACAGTGGAAGGCGTAGAGTGTGGGGTCGTGAACGAGATAGCGTAAGAGAGAAGGAAGAAGAAAAAAGCCAGCGCAGCGATACGCCCTTTTTTTCCTTCTTCGACCTCAACCTTGCTTCTCGGCCC
>Ga0315274_10013608_pt1 | contig 11581 bp, 8 predicted proteins | sample YL17G02_20_MG_FD_203700 | JGI IMG/M metagenome (GOLD analysis project Ga0315274, IMG submission 203700) | Sediment microbial communities from Yellowstone Lake, YNP, Wyoming, USA - YL17G02_20 | ecosystem: Environmental > Aquatic > Freshwater > Lake > Sediment | place: USA: Wyoming | collected...
CGCCGGCCTCGCGCCACTTGAGATCGCAGGTCGTGCCCATCAGCTTCCTGAAAATCTTCGAAAAGTGCCCGGAATGGAGGACGATCAAGCCCATCCCGTCCAGGACCTTCTTGTGAACCTTGTCCACAACCTCGTCGGATACTTCGCTGTGTGCCATGTGACCCCACCATGTCATAACGTCGGTCTCGGCGAGGACCGCATCCGTCAGGCCGTGCTCCGGCTCATCCAGGGTGGCCGTTCGGACTTTCATATCCGGCTGCTTCTGCAAGTGGGCGGCAATCGCGCTGTGCATTCCCTCCGGATAAACCTCGCTCGCCGGATGGCCGGCCTTCCTCTCATGGCGAAACTCGTTCCATACTGTAACGCGAATCAGTCTGCTCATGTACCACTCTCTTTCTAGTTTGGAGTTTTACGGCGCTCGGAAGAGATAATTTACGTAACAAACGTGTTCTTCCACCGCTGAGGCGGTTTCCTGCTCTATATCAGGTGGATCGTAACCTATTTCCGGGGACCCAGACCGTCATCTCGGACGGGCCGCGGTTCGCCCAGGCGTAGTATGGAATCGCCGTCAGATCGGCCTCGCTCATCTCCAGCCTGACGCTTCCGGCCTCCCGATAGAGCGGCCCGCGCTCCTGTCCCGGAGCAGAATAGAGGCCCTTCGCGCGCACGACGGCGATCCCTCCGAGCAGACGCGGCTCGAACTCCGCGCTGAACCCATCACCAACCATAAGCTCGACGTCCCGGATCGGCACGCCGGGGTTGTCAATGCTCTCAAAGCAGTAAACCAAAGGCCCGCGCTGCATGGCAACGCTCCCAAGGTTTTCCCGGACTCGAGGATCGGACTCCTGAAGGGAAATCGGCATGGGCAGTTCCAGATGCACGACATCGCCGGGCTTCCAGGTCCGCTCCAGCTTGAGGTAGTCGCCCGGCGGGACACCGCGCTCTGCTTCGCCGCCAACCGAAACCGATGCGCTCTCGCACCAGCCGGGGATGCGAAGGAAAAGGGCGAATTCCGCCGGCGCTTCGGGCGAAATGGCGATCTCGACGCCGCCCTCCCACGGATAGCGGGCCTTCTGCTCCAGGGACAGCTTCCGCCCATCCTGCAGATGCCAGTCGAGCCGCGAATTGTCGTATAGATGCACCCAGACTCCCTCTTCGCTAGTGCTGTAGAAGTAGCCGGACAGGGAGGCGATCATACGCTCGACGTTCGGCGGGCAGCAGGTACATCCGTACCACGGCTGGCGCTGGAGCTCGCGGAAGCAGGCGAGCGGATTCATATAGAAGTAATGCTTTCCATCCAGCGATACGCCGGACAGGAAGCCGTTGTACAGCGTCCGCTCCATCACGTCTGCGAACCGGGGTTCGCCGGTAATGGCAAGCATGCGCCAGTTCAAGAAGATATTCGCTATCGCCGCGCAGGTTTCGGCATAGGCGCGCTCGTTCGGCAGCTCATACGGCCAGCCGAATGCTTCCCGATCGTATCTGGAGCCTACGCCGCCGGTGATGTACATCTTCCCCTCGGCCATGTCCGCCCACAGCCGCTCCAGGGCATCCATGATCGTCCGATGGCCGGATTCCGCAAAGTAGTCAGCCGCACCCGATGTGAGGTACGCCGCCCTGACCGCGTGGCCTTCGATTGCCTGCTTATCTGCAAACTTCTGCACCGAGAGTAAGAAGCCGGCCAGATCGAGGTACTTGCGCGTTCCCGTGGTGCGGTAAAGCTCCACCAGCGCCATCTCGATCTCCGGGTGTCCGTCAGGGGTTTCTATCTTGCCTGGGCCGAACATGGTTGCCAGATAATCGGCGAATCGTATCGCGGCATCGAGCAGCTTCGGGCTGCCGGTCGCCCGATGGTGCGCAATCGCCGCCTGGATAAGGTGCCCGGCGCAGTAAAGCTCGTGCTCCCCAGGTAGATTTCGGAAGCGCTGGCCGGCAAGCTCACCGGTGAAGAAGGTATTCAAGTAGCCGTCATCACATTGGGCAGCGACAACTTCATCAATCACATCGTCGAGCATGCGGGCCATTTTGGGGTCATCTTCGGACTGGAGAACGAACGCCGCCGCCTCCATCCACTTATAAAGGTCGGAATCGGTGAAATACAGCCCTCCGCGCCCGACATCTTTGCGGCCGGAGACTCGCCGGAAGTTATCCACTACGCCGTACTCCTCAAGGAGGTGGAGGAGCGCCGGGATGCTTTGCTCCCTGTTCGCATCCATCCTTGGCTTCCAGAAGCCGGGGCGCATTTTTACTGCGCGGATCGGCACAGGGCTGAGCTTGCAGTGCGGGCTGCCGCCGGTCGAGACGACTCCGGCATCCCGCCAGTTGACGGGGCTTGATTTCAATCTGACCACCTCTTGTAGAAAATAGCTGCATCCATCTTGCCAGATTGGAAAGCAATATGTCAATGGAAACTAATCACTCGTCGCGCGCAGGAATGAGCCTTCCTTCGGCGGAATATGCCCTCAGAGATGCACCTGCGCCCAAGAGGGAGGAGTGCAATTGACCAGGGAATCGCTGGCCGCCAGTGCAGAGGAAATAGCCTACAAGGAGAGCCGCGTCAGGAAGTTCCTGGCGGAGGAGGGCCTGGATGCCCTGGCGCTCACAACCCAGGCCAATTTCGCGTGGTTTACCTGCGGGGCGGATAACCGGGTCACCAGCGCGTCTGAGACCGGCGCGGCGTCGATCGTCATAACGCCGGATGCTAAATACGTGATCTGCGATAACATCGAGGCCGGGCGAATCGCAGATGAGGAGATCGGCTCCCGGGGATTCGGACTCAGGATATACAATTGGTGGGAGGGCAGCCTTGCCGAGGAGATCGGGAAGCTCGTCAGGGGTTCGGTTGGCTCCGACACGGTGATCCCCGGCGCCAGGCTGGTCGCCGGGGAAGTCGCGCCGCTCCGCTATTCGCTCGCCGAGCAGGAGGTCGCCCGCTATCGCTGGCTTGGGAAGGCTGCAGGCGAGTGCCTGGCGGAGTCATGCAGGGAAATCCGCCCCGGCATGACCGAGCACCAGATCGCCGGCATCCTCGGAGAAAAGCTAATCGCCCAAGGCATAATCCCCAACCTTATCCTGGTCGCCGCCGACGAGCGCATCGCGAAGTACAGGCATCCAATTCCGACCGACAAAGCGGTTAATAGATGCGCGATGGTAGTCACCGGCGCCCGCAAGTGGGGGCTGATCGCATCTGCGACCCGGATCGTTCACTTCGGTCCCCTGCCGGCAGAGCTTAGGCGCAAGCACGATGCGGTGATTACCGTGGATGCCGAAATGATCGCACACACCCGCCCGGGGACTTCGGTGGACTACATCTTCCGCAAGGGCGCGGCAGCCTACGAGCGGACAGGCTTCGGCGATGAATGGGAGCTCCATCACCAGGGCGGCCCAACCGGCTATGCCGGAAGGGATTACCGCGCGAAGCCCGGCGTGAAGGACATCGTGCAACTGAACCAGGCTTTCGCCTGGAATCCCTCGATCACCGGCACGAAGTCCGAAGACACGGTAATCGCCCTCGCGGACCGGACCGAAATTCTGTCCACACACGGGGATTGGCCGATGAAGCCAATCGAAGTCGAATCCACGACCATCAGCCGACCCGATATCTTCCAATTGTAGCTTGGCCGGCCTCAAGACGATTCGCCGACAACCTGCGGGCATGGCTGCATTGATTCGCCACGGCAAACAGGAACTGTCCGTTACATTGCTTTCGGGAACGGGCTTACCCCGGATATGAATTTTCTCAATATGCTCTCAGAGAAAATGCCTGAGCCGAAAGAGTAATGACTCCCCACTGCTCAGAGGACCAGCAGAGAATCCCTCGCGCATCCAGAAATGCCCTCCGAATCCCGTCATTTATATATCGCAGAAGGCCCCGGCTGCTCCGTTTTTCTCTCAAATCCTGGTAAGAATATGGAAGAATTCACCTGAAAGCGGCGACACGAGAAAGGAGCTATGGGATGAAGGCTATGACTATTCCCCAGGTTCGCATGGACAGGACTATACATCTCACCAAGCGTGAATTGGAAGTCCTGGGCCTTGTGATCGAGGGGAAGTCGAGTAAAGAGGTCGCGGAGGAACTGTACGTGAGCAAACGCACAGTGGACTTCCACCTCGCCAACATTTATGAGAAGTTGCAAGTCAGCAACCGTGTACAAGCTTTCCGCAGAGCAACCAGCCTCGGCCTGATACCGCTTGAAGCTACCGGGTTCAGATCAATGTAATAAGTCCGGGGCGGCTTACCGCGGCTGCAGGAAGCAGAGGCGGTAAGTCCAAGTCGCCGATCCGGCGACTGTTTGCTTTGCCGTGTCGCAGTTCTCCGCTTAATCTCCTCCGGAATGGAAGCCGGGGGAGATTTTTCTTTTATCCGGGGATCAAGGGGCGGGATGGAAGACCGGGCCGACGGGGGAATGGGGGAGACAACGTCGAACGTCGAACATCCAACTTCCAGCATCTAGCATCCAGTATCAAGCATCAAGCATCCGCCTGTTTGCACCGAAATTCTACTGGGCTTCCGGGCGTTTTTGATGGAATAACTCAATGACGCGCGTATTTCCGGGAGGCTGCGCCCTAAGCCGGCCAGCTTAGGACATCGCTGTATCACGCCCGGCGCAAGCCCTAACGGGCACTATTACCGAGAGGTTACGGCCGTATGTTTGTGCTTATCGGCATATGCGTTGTTTTTGGAAGCATATTCGCCGGCTACACCATACACGGCGGCAAGATCGCCGTTCTCATGCAAATTTCCGAGTTTATCATCATCGGGGGCGCCGCCTTGGGAAGCGTCATTGTAGGCTATTCCCCCAAGGGCGCCACCGAGATGATCAAGGCATGCCTGGATCTCCTGAAGGGCAACCCCTTTAAGAAGGCGATGTTTCTCGACCTCCTGCAGGCGATGTACGAGCTCTTCGTGTTGGCGAGAAAGGAAGGGCCTCTAGCCATAGAAAAACACGTGGAGAACCCGCACGAGTCGAGCATCTTCCAGAAATACCACTCTTTCCTTCAGCAGCACCATGCTGTGGATTTGTGCGCGGATACCCTCAAAGTGGTGGCCATGGGCGGGATAAACGTCCATGATTTGTCCGATCTGATGGATCTCGACATCGAGACCCAGCACGAGGATGCGATGCGCGTTCCCAACATGTTCGGCACGGTCGGCGATGCCATGCCGGGCTTCGGCATTGTAGCGGCGGTTCTCGGCGTCGTAATCACGATGCAAGCGATCGGCGGCCCGCCGGAACAGATCGGGGAGAAAGTCGCGGCGGCGCTGGTCGGCACATTCCTCGGCGTTCTGCTGTCATACGGCGTTTTCGGGCCTCTCTCCAAGGCGACTGAGGCCATCGTGAGGTCCGAGGGGCAATACCTGGCCTGCGTCAAGTACGCGATTGTCGCCTTCGCCCGCGGAGACAATCCGCTGACCTGCGTGGAGTTCGCCCGCAGGAACATAGAGCTTGAAGTCCGACCGAGCTTCTCCGAACTGGAGGATGCCTGCAAGTCCCGCAGTCGGGCGAGCGCCGCCGGCGGCGAGGTCGCACAGGCCGCCTAGGGGAGAACCCATCGTGAGCCACAAGAGCCATAAGACGCCGGAGATTCGGATCGTCAAGAAGAAAAAGGGACATGAAAGCCATCACGGCGGAGCGTGGAAAGTAGCCTACGCAGACTTCGTCACCGCGATGATGGCGTTCTTCATCGTCATGTGGATAATCGGTTTAGACCAGGGCGTTAAGTCCTCCATCGAGGGATACTTCAAAGACCCGAAGGTATTCATGGAAGCGGTAAGGGCGGGAAACGCTCCGTTCGCCGTCCCATCGCTGCAGAAGCCCGGCCTCGGCGGTACCAAGCCCGGCGAATCGGAGGAGCGCGCGAGGCTCAAGGCGGCAAAAGAGACGATCGAGAAGATGGTCTCGGCGGCTCCCGAGTTCAAGAACCTGAAAGCGTACGTGGACATCAAGCTCGCGGACGACGGGCTGAGGATTGACCTACTGGAGGCCAAGGAATCGCTTTTCTTCGACAGCGCGAGCGCACGTGTGAAGCCGGAAGCGCGCAATCTGCTGAGCCGCATCGCGGTGGAGCTCAGGAAGCTGCCTAGCAAGGTCATAATCGAGGGCCACACCGACATCCGCCCGCTGGCTCGCGGCAGCGACTACACCAACTGGGAGCTATCGGCGGACCGCGCAAACAGCGCCAGGCGGGTAATGGAGGCCGCCGGCCTGAGGGAGAACCAGATTTCACAGGTCCGAGGCTATGCCGCGACGCGGCCGCGAGACCCGGAGCATCCGGCGCACTTCACAAACAGGCGCGTGAGCATAGTCGTGGTCCTCAGAGGCTCAGCAGAGCTAGGCGCCACCGCAGACCGGAATCCCGATGAGGATCGAAGGAAGGTTCAGATTCTGGGCGGAGAGCACTAGCAGCCTGCGGATAAAGTCTTGGTCTCTCAGATTTAAGTTTTGGTCTGGGTTCCAGCCCTCACCCCATCCCTCTCCCAATCCGCCGCGGCGGATTGGGAGAGGGATGGGGTGAGGGTCAGCATGAGAGTACCGCTCCGCTATCCACTTGCCCAACACCCAATCATTTGCTAGAATTGCAGCAGCTATTCTGCACCAAAAGACAAGGGGGACCTGTTTATGAGAAGCACGCCGATCGGAATCGCCATGCTGAACGACGAGCGAAAGCACGTCTGGGAATTGAATAATCCGCTGAATATGCAAGTAGTAAACCGCTGGGCGGAAGTTATACGAAAGGGGCTGAAAAACGTTGACGGCTCCAGCGCGGAGGTGGTTGTCGGCTCGAAGATCATCACGAGCGTCCGGATAGCGCAGGAGGTCGGAGAGGAACTCGTCCGCAAGGGCTGCAAGCAGATCATCATGTGTTATAACGTGTGGAACGTCCCGTTTCTCGCATGGCCGTTCATCAACTGCTTCGGGCGCGACGTGCCGATCCTGAGCCTCTCCAACAATAACGGCAAGTATCCCGGAAACGTGGGACTTCTGGCGACGGACGGCGCGCTCCGGCAGGCGGGGAGAAGAACCCATCGCATCGTGGGCGAGATTGACGACGCGGCGACCCAGGCGGCCGTTCTGGACTGGATCAGGGCCGCGGAGGCGGTCACCACAATCAAGAACGAAGTCTACGGCCTCTACGGCGGGCACTCGATGGGCATGGAGACCGGCTTCTGGCATCTGGTTCCACTGCTCAAGAGCCTGGGATGCACCACCTACCAGATAGACCAGCTTCTGCTCGTGAAGTATGCAGAGCAGGTTTCCGAGTCCGAGGTCGAAGCCGGGCTGAAGTGGTTTGAGAAGCTGCTCGGCGACCGGTTGCTCTACGACGGCAAGATGCTCACCCCAGAATCGCTGAAGACGCAGATTCGCATCTACCTGGCCATGGAGAGAGTTAACCAGGAGGAGGGCTTCGACTTCTGCGGCCTGAAGGGGCAGCGCGAGCTGACCGAGCATGTCACGCTGGGCGACGTGCCCGAGATGCTGACGAACGATCCCTACGACTGGCGCGGGCCGAAAGAGCCGATGGCGTGCGCCACGGAGGCGGATGCCTTCGCCGCGGTGACGATGCAGCTAATGAAGTACGTCTCCGGCGGACTGCCCACCCTCTTTATGGACGTGCGGCTCTATCACCCGGACATTGACGTGTGGGATTGGTGCAACTCGGGCAATCACGCGAGCTGGTACGCGGCGCAGAGCTTCGACCCGGCGGAGAACTTCAAGAAGATAAGTTTCCACCCGGCGCTCGAATTTTACTTCAAGGCGGGCGGCGCATCGGTGGAGTTCGACGCCGCGCCCGGCGGGATGACCTTCGCGCGAATGGGACTCTGGGACGAGAAACCGTACATGGTGATTATAAAGGGCGAGAGCCTCGATCTCCCGGCGGACCAGCGGAAAGCCCTGAACGCGCAGACCGATCCGACCTGGCCGCACGTGCACGCACGGCTCGAATGCTCGTTCGACGAGTTCCTGTCCGCGTTCCCGGCGAACCATGCCCAGGGAGTCGCCGGCGACAAGGTTCGCGCGCTGGCCTACCTCTGCGAGATATCGGGCATCACCCCGGTGCTGCTTGGGAAAGCCGGCGAAGGGCGAATCCCACCGATCTGGGAGAGGGTGAAGTAGAAGTCGGATGGCTCGGTAGCCGATCCGATGCTCCTACCCCTTGTCCACCGCACCTGCAGGGACATCTTCGCCGGCAACTACGCCTGTCTTCGCTTTGGATAGATCGTTCCCCACAAGATGGATGCCGGAGGTCTTGCCGCCCTGCACCTTGAGGAATACGTCCGTCCCCTCAGGGCATTTTGAGCCGGAAATCGTCACATCGCGGGCGTCAGCAAGTTGAATGACAGGGCCGTCCTTCGCGGCAACCTGCACATTTTTCAGTCTAACATCCCGCACGTTGGCGCATTGTACACCGACATCAGCCGCAATGGAAATTCCTTCCAGAGTGATGTTCTCGATAGGCTTATCAGGCAGACCGATCAGTTCAATCGCCCGCCCGGCTTTCTTGCATGTGACATTCTTAATATGGATACCTCGGAAAGTGGGCGGCTCCAACGTCCGGGGTGCAACCGCGCCGGCGCCGTAGAGCATGCTTACGGTTATCGCATCCCGCGGAATTTGGCCCATCGTCACGTCTCTGACCCAAATGTTCTCCACAACGCCGCCGCGGCCTTGCCTGCTCTTCATGCGGATACCACGCTGCGTGCCATCGAAACGGCAGTCGCTGATGAAGACATTCCTCACTCCGCCGGACATCTCGCTGCCGATGACAACTCCGCCGTGCCCGTGCTGCGTTCGGCATCGGCGAATGACGATGTTTTCGCTTGGCCGATTTACACGCCAGCCGTCCGCATCCAGCCCCGATTTGATCACGATGCAGTCATCGCCGGTTGAGAAGAGGCAGTCTTCGATTATCACGTTTTTGCACGAGTCGGGAACCAGGCCGTCGGTGTTCGGCCCATTTGTGTTCACCGTTATGCGACGGACGAGTAGATTCTCGCAGTAAACGGGGTGCACCGTCCACATCGGGCCGTTCCCTACCGTGATTCCTTCGATAAGGACGTTCTTGCAGTTTATCGGCTGGATAAGCGAGGGGCGAAGCGAGAGGAATTCTTCGCTGCCGAAAACCCTGTCTTTCACCGGCACGCCCGCGCAGATCGCGTCGTAGAGCTTCGCGGCTGCAGCCCTCTTCTGCTTCCTGAACGGCCACCAAGCCTCTCCCTGGCCGCCGATTGTCCCTTCGCCGGTTATCGCTATGTTGGTACAGTCTCTGGCATAGATCATGGGAGAGTAATTGTAACATTCCATACCCTGCCAGCGCGTGAAGACCGGAGGCAGGTAATCATTGAAGTTGGCGCTGAAAACAAGCTGCGCGCCCTTTTGTATGTGCAGGTTGATATTGCTCTTGAGATGGATCGGGCCGGTGAGCCAGGTCCCGGCGGGCACTAATACCCGTCCACCTCCTGCTTTGCTGCAGGCCGCAACCGCATCCGCGAAGGCCTTCGTGTTCAGCGTTTTGCCGTCGCCAACGGCGCTATACTTCCGAATGTCGAAGCTCCGGTTTGGAAACGACGGGGCCTTAATCTCCGGCATCTTAAAAGGAATCTCCGCCGAACACTCGGCATGCACACCACCTGCGCAGAGAGATAGCACGAGGGCAAGGACAAACTTAGAAAACATCATTAGCTCCTTCTTGAAATGTATTCCACTCCGCCCTAATTGTAACATGGGGCGACTGCCGAGGCAACCGGCAGGCGGATGAATCAAGTATGCGCCTTCAGCCAGGCAAGCAAATCCTCCGCTTCTTTCAGGGAAGAGGCCCAGACATCGTATAGGACGCCTTCGGGGCGCAGGGCGCGGTGGAAGATTTTCACCTCATCGGGCGAGGCGCTGAGGTAGAGGCCCTTGCCCGCCTTCTGGATTTCAAGCAGGAGGTCCATCCACTCGATCGGCGGGGGATTGCCCTCGCCGGGAACCCACTGGATCGCGTCAATCCCGGGAATCGAGAGCACGTCCTTCAGGTGAACGAGCGCGCCCGGCCCATCGTAGTGGTAGACACAGCGATCGAGATACGAGGACTCCTCTTCGAGCGCGGGGAGAATCCATCGCCGGAAGTGCTCCGGCCCGACCATGCACGCGAAGTCGCACTGGAGGACCGCGAACCTTTCCTCGCAGTAGAAGGGAAGCCAGCCGATGTATCCCGTGCGCGCGAGATTCCCGGCCTTCTCGATCCCGTCGAACACTGGAGCAAACGCGCGGCGGACATTCTTGATTGCCGCGTCTATTCTCTCCGGCGCATCGAGGAGGTCAACGCATAGGTCTTGTGGGCCGCGAAGCGCCGAAAGGGCATCCATGTTGCTGTGGATATCCGGCAAACCGGGGACAAATTTGCCCTTCGCATACTCGGCCGCCTGCCGCATGAGGTCGAGGATTCGCTCCCACCAGATTCCGCGCGGGCGATCAATATGCAGAGCATCGGTGGCCCAGTCCTTGATGACCGGAACCGCCCAACTGGTCTGCTCATCGAGAGACGAATGGCGGAGGTCTCCTCCGAGCCATGCCGCGAACTGATCCGGGCCGAAGTTCGGATTCAGGAATGGGATCGCTTCTCCCAGCCAATGCACCTGGGACGCCCAGGCATCGTACTCCCTGAATGCGGCGCCCACGTCGCCGACGCCGTTGAGCGCGCGCGGCGGGCTGGGAGGATTCGCGCTATCTCGAAATGCCTTGATGCAAACGCAGGGCCGATCGAGGATTTCGCCCGCCCGGTACGCTTGCCAGTATTTTTTCGCCTCCTCGAAGTCGGGCTTGTACGCAAGCTCCACCGAATGCCTCACAAGAGAAACGGAGTATTGGAACCTATTACTCCAATACTCCGCGCGAAACCTGCTTCAGCACTCGGGTAACCTATTTCGCAGGCGGCTGATACTCCCAGATCATCTGCACCTCATCTCGGTACATTCGCTCGACAGCTCGATTTGCCCGGGCAGTCACCGGTATGGCCGCAATCATCGCCAAAAGATAGAGAACCACCAGTGCCTGCATGGCAAAAACGCTCCCGGTTCGCAGCCTGGCCAGGAAAGTATCGAATCGGCTGATATCCGGCGCGATACGAGTCCTGGCAGCCGCCATTATGATCACCGCGAGAGGACTGAACAGTGCAAGCGCTATTATTGCCAACGCTCCAAAAGACCATAACTGCATATGTGTAGGCATGCCAAACAAAGTCAGTATCTGCATCAAGGCCGCAAACACCAACACCGCTATCGGCGGGAGCAGACACAGCAGCCATATGCTCAACCTGGTGGGGCCCACCCCTGCCAGCCCGGCCTGCCTTCGCTTTGCCAACCATGCCCACGTGATCCCCCACGCCAGCAGGAACAGAAGGAATAGGAAAAGCATGGTGACTGCGATTGCCATAACTGTGCAACTGAGTATTACAGGCTGTAAGACCGGCGGAAAACCCTGCCCGAAATATGCCTTCGTGCGCCTGCGGAACTCATCGGAGCGCGCGAGATCGTCACGCAGCATTCGCCATTCGTCCGGGCGAAGTCCCGTGGGAATCATGGCCTGGAGCTTCGATA
>Ga0315274_10013609_pt1 | contig 11581 bp, 6 predicted proteins | sample YL17G02_20_MG_FD_203700 | JGI IMG/M metagenome (GOLD analysis project Ga0315274, IMG submission 203700) | Sediment microbial communities from Yellowstone Lake, YNP, Wyoming, USA - YL17G02_20 | ecosystem: Environmental > Aquatic > Freshwater > Lake > Sediment | place: USA: Wyoming | collected...
AAGTATGAAAAAGAATATTGCAGGGATATACAGGATTATTTTATAACTGAAATTGAAATTCAGGCTGTTGATAAAGCCGAAATATGCTATCATAATCAGTATCAAAAATGTTGCAATGATTATTTTTGACGGCATTTTATCACTATTATTTGTTTCTATTATTTAAATCTTAATCCTCTGACCATCCATGTTTTTCAAGCCAAAGGTATATTCCTAATACCGCTAACAATGCTAACAGGACATAGAGCCATATCATGTATTGTGGAATTACACAGGCATTCTGAACGCATCCATATGTGCAATGCTGGAGGTCTTCAAGTATGGCAGAGTTGGTCATGTTTATAGTTCCTGTCCAGTTCTGATTTTGGACTGCATATGATGCAAGCGTTGCATTGTCCTTGCAGTAGTATACTGCACCGCTATCCCCACCAGTTAAAAATCCCGTGAGTCCTCCACCGATTCCAAGATATGCATAGTTTTTGTTTTTGGCTTGGCTTCCGAATAATGCAAACATAGTGTTTATCACCTCTTTCTGTGATGCCGTTATATTAACGGTCACATTCGATATGTTCATCAATCCGTTTATTATTGTCTGGTTCAGGCTTGCAATTTCATTTTGAATTCCGAATAGCTTATTCATTATTGTTGTATTTGTGGCTAACACCGTATTGTTCACGGAAATAATAAGGTTTGTCAGGTTGAATTCGAGGTTGGCAATGGAGGTGTCGATATGGGAGATGATGCTGGAATTCAGTCCGCTAATGTCAAAAGATATGTTGCCGAGAATGCCAACTATCTCGTTAACCGTGACATTTATTTCCTGCGACAATATTTTTATTTCTGTTATGTTCCCCTGTATGGAATTCAATGCACTGCTTATGTTGTTCAAATGGGATTCAATCGATTGGTTCATCGATTTTACTGTGTCGTTCACTGATGTTATCTCATCCTGTATTCGGAATAGCTTGTTCATTATCGTTGCATTCGATGCATTCACAAGATTGTAAATCTGTGTCAGATTATTCTGAACTGACTGCAACTGTGCCAAAACTTCTGAAACGCTGTTATTCACTGAAATGATATTCTGGTTTATCGATGAATTCACTGATACTATAAGATTATAGAGGCTGTTGAACTGCATTGTTTGTGTGATGTTCATGTATTGCAGAAGCTGATAGATATTCGTGATGTTGTTTGCCCAGTCGGAATTATGGAAAGAACCTGCCGTGTAATAATCTACTCCACTTGTTTTGCAATTTATGCTTTCCCTGTAAACTCCGATTGTATTGGGAACTGTGAAACTATATGAATATATGCCGTTGCTTCCAGAAAGGTATGTCATCGCTACATTGTTAATGAAAATTGAGCCATTTGGATAGTATATCGCCGTCAGATTGCAAGTTCCAGTATTTATTGGAAATCCAGCTTTAAGGAATTGCACGGAAGATATTCCTGTTGCGCCAGAATTATATTCCGTTCCTCCAATAAATATTATGCCATCTTTTGATGTCGCTACGCTATTGTTTACTGAATTCAAAGTGTCATTCATGTATCGCAAAAGTGAGTTTATTTGCGAAGTATTCAATGAAATGTTAAGTATGGATGGATTTGTCTGGAATTGTAGAACATATCCCGTCAAAAGCTGGATATATTGTATTGCCTTTGTTTGAGCATAATTCGAAATTTCTTCATAATATGTTGAGTATAATCCAGAGAGAGTCACATATGTTGACTGGTTATAAAAAAGATAGCCCCAGTATTCTATATCCCTTGCATATTGGCAGGATTGTAATATTACGTCATTGGGTAAAATCGTGCTGTTCAACAATGGATATGCATATGTATAATTTAGGGATTGTGCGTATGGGTCGCATAATATCGGATTTGTGAAATTTAGAACATCGAGAATTGCCTTTGCTTGAAGCACCTTGTATTTCATGTAATTGTCCATTTTGATATGATATTGATATGTAGTTCCCTTTACAAGGTCAATCGGAACTTTTAAATCACAATTGCTTCTTAATTCCGAACTGAATATTACAGTCGATAAATCCACATTGACCCATGATGTTCCGTTGTAATATTTGAGCCAATAAATTGATGAACAGCTTATCCCTTCTGGCGTTATGTAATTCCAGAATTGGTCTGATTTTGTTTCAAGTGCGGTGATACTGATGTTGCCTTCGATTTCCCCTTCTGGATAAGGGAATTCGCCATCGTGAGTGAAAATCGAACAAGCTGACATTGTTTCAAAATCGGTCGGAGTTATTATGTCACCGCAAAGGGTTTTGAGTGAATATGGGAGATTCGTGGATGATGATACATGGATTTCCCCAGAACCGATTATCTGTTGATATTGGGGGGAAAATTGCGCCACGACATCCACATGAACATAATCGCTCTTGAAAATAGTTGCAGACGCATCAGTTAGAATCGTATCATTGAATAATAATGACACTTCGCCATTTTTGACATATCCTTCCTTTGTTGCATTTGTAGTTGATAACGAATTGGAAACTGTTATAACGCTACCACCAGTGTCATCAATTTTATTGAGAAGTAAAGTCCATTTGCCACTGGTGAAATTCATTATGTATATGCTTATGCTGTCAGGATTTGGTGCGGAATTCCATATTCCAGTCCAGATAATATTAAGGTTTGATTGCAATACTGGCTGTGTGACATTAGTAAAATTCATCCTCATTTCCAGTCTGTGCGTTCCATTGAATGTTTCTTCCCTCACATTCCAATATACTGTATCAAGAAACCATGTAGAGGTATAATTGCCACCTGCTGTAGTTCCTATGTCCGCTACGCCAGAAGATGCAAGAAAAGGAACAGTCGTTACGACATAAAAACAATTGACTATGGCAGGATATACGCCTATCTGATTTGGTGCTAAAAAATCATAATAATAGACTCCATCCTCAAGAAAGGACATTGATTCTTTTTCTACAAATCTCAAACCATCTGGAGTGTATATATCGGCAGTGCAACTGGCATTGTTTACTGCGGTTTTGTTTGCATCCAAAACCTGAACCCATACCTTTCCCATTTCTCCGATTGTATATTCCGTGCCATGAACGGTCAATGAAGGGGAATTCTGATAGACTTGCCATTTTAGCTGTGTTATTTCATCATATAATTTTTGGTAATTTGCATCTGTGTTTGATGTTTGACCCTGTATTTTTAGAATGTCGGAATATATTTTTTCAAGGCTCGTGCTTGGGTCTTGCGGTGGAAGTGCATTGCAGGATGGATTGGTAAAATCTTTGTCGTTCTGGCATCCATATTTGCATATTTCTTGTAAATCGTATATGCAAATCTTTGCCTTATCATCAAAATGACCCTTTGTATACATTATGGAATTATTGCAATTGTCTGGACAATCTGTTATCTGTGTTTGTGCTTTTACGCCAAATGCTAAAAGAAGAAGAAATATTATCGGAACTATCAATGTAATTTTCTTCATACATATTAAATGATATTCTTCTTTATATTTTTATGGAGGCAAGACTATTCCCTGCCAGACTGCAACAATCATGATTACTATTATCACGATTGCTACAAATAATTTAATGAATGCATTCGTATCAGGCTTTCCTTCTGATGTTACATATGTAAATCCAAGCAAAGTCAGCACTGCCATTAGTCCCATGATTCCAAACCCAATGGTCAGGATAAGATTACCAGTTATCGAAGATGGGTCGATTATTGGAGGTGTCGGAGGAGAACCGAAGTTGACGTTGTATATTATGCTTGAAGCCAAGTTTATAGTATCCACTAATGTTGGAAATGGTGCTAATGTGGCTTGCAGTATGTATGGGTTACTCAATACAGTGAAATTTCCTGCACTTACGTTGTATTGAAGAAGCCAGAAACTCTCGGAATCATTGAATGATGCAACTGTCACATTATTTGTATCATTTATTATGACGTTTGCTGATTGTGGATTCAACACTGTCAAGTTCCAATAAACATTCATGGTAGAATTCGTTGAAATATTGTAGCCGTTAAGCAATGTCGTATTGTAAAGATTTAGCGTATTTTTCATTGCACAGTTATTTGTAGCCAGACTCGAACATCTTTCAGTTATCTTTGAGCCAAGAACGCTGTTTAAAATGTTCATGGTGACATTCGTAAATCTGTTGTCCATATTTACACTGTTGTTTATCGCCCCGATAGAAACAAAATTGGATATGTTTACTTCGGTTGGAATTCCTGCGCTTGCAGATGTTACCAGAATATCTTCCGTAGAGATTGTAGAGGTTATATTATTCAAAGTTGCACGAGAATTGAATCCTATCTGTGCAGTTCCGACAAGAGATATTCTAAAAGGGTTTGTGTTATATGCAATCGAATCGGTTAGGATGCAATTACTTGTTGTCTGACAGGAGAACAATCTTCCAGTATTGTATGAGTAAATGTTTCTGGCAGTTCCATTGCTATTAGTGAAAGCCAATGCAGAAGCACTTCCACTATTATTCACAAAAATATTCTGGGCAAATGCATTGTTACAAGTGTCAAATGTTCTCTGGTTATTGGAATTGTCAGAAAACAAATTAGTAATAGTAACATTATCCGAATGAAAAACATAGAGGATTGAACCTGTAATCGTAGATGTAAGATTGTTTAATACAGAGTTATCCGCATTGCATAAAATTATGTCACTGAAGTTACCACTCCAATTGGCGATATTCACAGTATAATTATACCAAAGGAATGGAAGATTTCCAGTAGTATTCACATTCGTTATAAAAGTAGAATTACACTGGTTTTGATTTGATGGAGTGAAAACTAAATCCCTCAATACTGGAAATGGAACTGATGAACTGTTTAACCAATTATCATGCAAGGATAAATTGGATAATGTCAAATTGAAATTAGAACCACCCACAGATATGCCAGCAATACCAGCGTTGAAAATTGGTGGATAGGCATTGTATATTTCTGAATTGGTGATGGCTGTATTATTCGTATTGCTGGCTGAAATTATTCCAGACCCAACATTGTTAAATATCACAGAACGGTCTATGTTTACAAAATTACCAAGAATAGATATACCAGTTGCAAAACCCGATACATTGAAATTGACCATGCTCACATTGGACACGCCAGATGCCGTAGCAGTTATAATTAATCCAGTGTTCAATCCTAAATTGCCATGCAATGTTATATTTTCCATTGAAATATTGGATGCATAAGTTGAAGCCAAAACAATTCCATTACCTCTATCCGTTATGATATTTACATTAGTGATTATAGCATCAGTTATGTTGTTTGGTGCAAAAACACCGTTTGTAGAACAGTTCTGGCACATTATCGTGAGATTATCAACATAATAATTTCTTGATAATAACGTGGGTGCAACAACTCCCATATGAAAGCCACGATTGAATGTTCCATACAAATCCATTCGGTTATTGAGGAATGTTGCATTCTCAAGATATGCACCCATTTCAAATGCATTTCCAGCAACAGTGCCATTTGAAAGCGTGTTTATCTGCAAATAATTGTTAGAATAATTCAGATTGGAAATATTCCTCCACTGCATGAAACCACCCGAAGTCCCAAGGGTTGTCCAGTTATAAAGGTAAAAATTATTGCTTATGACACTAACATTATTAGACCCAGTTGCCCCATTCTGGATTCCAGAACCGCAGATATGCATTGTGTTGTTAAAAATCAGCAAATTATTCTGATAAGTATTACTTGCTATACCTTGAGATGGATTAGTAGCAGTTCCACTACAGTTCATTGCATATATATTGCAATTTTTAATCGTGACATCGTGCAATGGAGTTCCTATTGATATGGCAGGAACTGCACTTGTTTCATTGATATAGAAACCATTGCAATTGAGGGTAGTGCCATTTGCCATAAATGAAATGCAAGGACTAATCGAGTCGATTATGCTTGCATTAAGTGTATAAGTTTCATTCTCTGTCGAAAGTGTATGGCAAGAGTTCAATGGACATGAACAGCTTCCACAAGTCGGGTCACTTCCCGAATATGTTGCGCCATTTATGTATGAATTTCCAACTGCGACAACACAGTATATATTTCCTGTTCCCGAATCAGCCACGTTTCCTGTATCGAATGTGTTATTCCAAATATTATTATAATTAGATGCCGAATCCAATTGCAGATTGTTTCCAGAACTGTAATTAAGATAGTTGGAATTTATTGAAAGCGTGTTGGATACATTTGCAACCACTATTCCCCTATCATAATATGAATTTGTCAGATTCCAACTATCGCCAGCGATTGCGTTGTTGAATGAAATATATCTGTCCGATGTTATGTTATCCATGATAAGATTATTGAGGGTAATATTGTTAGGGTAAAGATTTACATGGCTTCCATCTGTTCGCTGAACCATACCTTTGAAAACGCTATTTTTGATAGTAACATTATCATAATCGAAAATCAGCATGGTTAAATCATTTCCAGTCGCTTCCATGTAAATGTTATCCCAAGTGATGTTATTTCCAACATAGTTAACGGCATATATGTTGAAAGTCCAATTGAGATACATTCGTGAATTCCTGAAAATATTGTCAGTACCACAGCAAAACCTACCTACCATTCCAGCAGACGCATCTTGCAAATTCGTGGCATTTATGGTGATGTTATCTATAACATTGCCATGAATGCCATGAAACGTAAGTGGCTCTTCTGCTCTACCATATATATTGAACACACTATTTGTTATAGTGCTGTAATTCAATTGCTGGAAAATATTAGTTCCAATATGAGCCGTATTATTGCAATTGGCATCTAAAACATTATTATCATAATTAATGTAAACTCCAGAAACGGAAAATGATGGCTCAAAACCACCATCAAAACAAGTCTGATTGAAATAATTTCCAATCATATTGACTATATTATCATTTGCATTTCCGTGCCAGCTTATTCCATCGACATATACAGAATTATTTTGATAAGTTAGGTTGCTAACACCACTCGTTTGAACATTTACGCTATTATTGTGACCTTGAGCATAAACTATGCAATTTTTAATAACACTATTTGCAGTATTTCCTATGCTGAAAACAACAGAACCCGAAGAGGTGTTAGTCATATTTATAGTGAAACCACTGCAATCAAAAGTTATGTTATCGGCATTAAATTGAAAACAGGTTGATGATGTTGAATCCTCTATACTTGCATTTAGAAGATATGTTTCTCCAGCAGAAGACAGCGTTTGGCAAGAATCTACATTCGTCAATGCAGAAGCATTTCCTGTTATAATTATGAAAAAAATAAATATGGATAAAAACCCGACTATATTTTTAATGTTCATGGAGGATTCACTATTCCTGTCCATACACCAACGATTACTAATATGATAATAACAATTGCGATGAATAATTTAATGAATGTATCTATATCAGGCTTTCCATCCGATGTAATGTATGTGAATCCAAGCAATGAAAGCACTGCCATGATTCCCATTATTCCGAATCCTAATGTTATTATAAGATTACCAGTTATCGAAGAAGTATCGATTACAGAAAGTTTTACATCAAAATTTTGATTATTATTCATATTTATTTGCGTAGTTCTCGAAGGATAACCATTCTTCGTTGCAGTTATTGAATGAGGTGTCGAATTTACTAATGTATTCCCATCATATACATAATATTGATTCAGCCATACACTTCTTGAATCTGAAAATGATGAGACTGTATTTCCTGTTGAATTTTGTATAATAACCTGCGCTGACATTGGATTATTAACATTTAGATTCCACAAAACATTTATGGAATTGTTGGCTACGTTATCGATGTCATATCCTCCTGTCAAAGTTGTATTATATAAATTTATAGTAGCATTTCCACGAGTCGCACCGAAGGTGCTGTTTATCGAATAAATCCCCCTATTTCCTCTGTCGCTATTTATCGTTGAATTATAAATGTTAACTAATACGTAATTGTTTGTTGAAACATCACTGACCATTCCGCTAAACGAGCCATCTATTTGAGAATTATATATGTTCAGTGTGTCCCCATTTTTATTTCCATACGCAACCATTGCATAACACATGCTTCCGCATACCACTATGGAATTTTTGATTGTATTGTTAAGATTTGATGCATTTCCAGCAGTGAATGAAGAGCCATATGATAATCCTGTAGCGAAATTTTCGGTTGAATTGCCGAGTGGGTTGAATATATTTACATTTCTTATTTCTATATCATCGAATAGATTGTTACGACCAGCAAAATTAAATGCCTGAAGCCTTAAATCGAGATTTACTGGTTGTTTATAATTTCCAATATTTGATATTGTAAGATTTTTGACATACGAGTTATTTCCAATGAACCCACCAGCAGAATAAAAATTGTTTATGCTGACATTTTCAATATCAAGGTTATCAGAAGCGAAAATATTTAGTGGAATATTATTTCCATCGCCATTGATTGCAAAATTTCTTATTATGGAATTGCTTGCATTGCATAGGAAGATTAGATTATTATAATTGTAATTGTTTTGGAAGGTATATGGCGCATTGGAAAAAGTTGCAATTCCAAAACCATCTGTCAATGTTACATTTGTAAAAGTTGGAAATATGCATGGAAGCCTTTGTGAAATATAAACATCCCTATTATTATCTATGAAATTTGAATTGATTATGGTATTATTATTGCTTGCCGAACCAATGATATATCCGTAGCCAGATGCATTGAATACATTTATATTATTCAATATTGAATTATTGACACTATTAAAGTTTAAACCATATGAAAAATAACCATTTAGATTTGTTATGGTGACATTATCCATGCTCAAATTCCTAACAAAAGATAATTGTGCGCCATAAATTGAAGTAGTCGGTGAATATGAATCTCTAAAAATTGAATTCGTCAATTTCAAGTTTGTATAAGGAAATAAAGCTGTTATCGATATAAATATTGAATTTGTAGTATTCACAGATTCATAATTGTCAATTGACAAACCATTCATCAATAATCGTTTGGAAACAAAGATTCCATAATTTAAATTTGTCACTTTAAGATTGCTAATAGTTATATTATTTATATTATATGTTGGTTGTGGAGTTACTTGAGGAATAGCTATACCAGCGCAACCTCCATCTTTTGTCATACAGTTAGTCATCTCTATATCATGGATGATAGAATTGCTTCCGTTAACAAATAGAATGCCAATTGATAAATTCGACATTGTTCCATTCATTATAGTTGCATTATCTGCGTTTATTGATACGATAAATCCACTTCCACTCGTGAACCCTATATTATAACCGGACAAGTCGAGTGTTACATTTTCATTGGAAATTATTAAGCAATTCGAAGTTGCATTTATATCCGATTGAAGTTCATAGTATTCACCTGCGACACTTAAATTTTGGCATGAGTTAATAAAAGTAGCTGTCTGTAAAGAAATATCATCAAAAAATGCCTGAACTTTAGTCCAAGTAGCATTGATTGATGGTTCTATATAAGTCGCCAGTATGATACCTCCATAACCACTCGTATAATTTCCTTCTGTAAAATTGACATTCCAATTATCTGGCTCGGTAGAACTGGTATTCCATATTTTTCCACGAAGATTATCACCAGATATTTCAAATTTTATGGTTGCATCGCTCATATTCGTGGAATTCCCCAAGTCTATGGAAGCATCTAAAGAACCAAAAACTGAAAGTGAAAAACCAGTAATTTTTCCTAACCAAAGATGTGGAGTATTTCCAATGGAATCATCCCCAGAACTTATACCAAGAACATAGGCATTACCAGAAACAGGATTTGCCCTTCCAATGAGATATGCAAGAAATTTATCACTGGGATTTATCTTCCCAACTCTTGCTTGCAAAAGGGTATAATTTGCCGATGTAGCGACATAACTTATTATAGCAGTATTAGACCCTGATTCAGTGTGAAGTTCATATCTATCATTGATAAAACTAAATGTGCTGTTTTCTCCAAAATCTAAATTATTCCAAGTCTGTTGTGATGTATTTCCATTAAAGTTATCAGACCATAGAACAGGCAATGCATTAGCATTTCCTGTTAAAATTATAGAAAACAAAAATAAACCAACTATTAATGGAATTATCAAAGCCTTCATCGGCATCACATTACCTATAGTTTATACTAAAAAGGAAAAGAGAAAGAGGGTTGATAGGTATGACTTATCATTTTTACGGATTCCATGATAAACGATTGCTCGTCTACAGGAAAACCGTAAGAATGAACATCAGCACGCCTGCACCAACAACCAGCCCGACCACAGTCGCAGAAAGCAACGGTATGCCCGTCACTTGGTTGACCGCAGAGAGCAGAGTCGGAATAAGGTATACTGCGATGGTCACACCAATGATTCCTTCTACGAATCCTTTAGTGTATTCCCTTACATCGAACTTTGCATATTCTGCCATAGTTATTCACTAAAAAAACATTGTCAAATTTTGTTAATATACTATGATAGTCAAAAAAATATAGTATATACTATTTTTTCTGGTATAGTATATACTCGTTTTTTTATGGTATTCCTATTTTTTAGGGATATACATTCCATAAAATTCTTATAAATGTCAAAACCTAATATAAAGAATGCAACTGACACAAAGGGTTATTGATTTTCTTATTTTGATGAGGGAAAGCGGTAATAAAATGACGAGGAGTAACCAAGATATGTTTGATGCAGTGAGATATTACGTTATGACAAAATATCTTTCCGATGTTGGACTCGTATATTGCAATGGAGTAACGCAAATGGGAAATCAGAAAATATGGAGTCTAACCCATAAAGGTGAAAAAATTGCCGATTTGCTGATGGAAATAAAAAATGTGTATTATGATGGTAAGGAGTTGGTGACTGATGCCAAAAAGAAGGGCAAAGGCGTTTCTGCTCGATAGCGATTTCAGTGGAACTGAAGTTGACTTTTCGATAGAATCTGGATTCACGAAAATTGATGTTGACAAAAAAAATAAATTTGAATTTTTTGTCGATAGGACAAGACCAATAAAGATTTTTAGAAATGGTTTATTGTCAAAGGAGGTGGCTGATTTTTATCTTTTCTCTTGGAAGTCACTAACACCTCTTGAGTTCGAACTCCGTCAGGAATTATGGAAGCGTGATGAACTATATGAAAAAATGAGGAATGCAAATTACACGGAGGAAGAGATAGAAAAATTGCAAAAGGAGGTAGACAAAAAAGAAAAAGAAGGTCACAATATGGATTATCTTGTTTTCAAGACTTTAGAGCCAATTCCCGTAACGAAAGACCATTGGGCAAAAACAGAACTTCCAGCGATTATGAGGGATACAGTCGATATGAGATTCCTTAAATCCCTGAAAACATATATGGAAGGTGGGAAAGGTGGAGGTCTTGGAAAAGGACTCATCATAATCTTTGCAGTGGTGTTCATATTATTGGTAATCCTTTATGCAATGATACAAAACGGAGTATTCAAACCAGCAGGATAAAATATGGCAAATCTACGAGATAAATTGCAGAAGACCGAAGGTGGAGAACTTTTCGGTCTCGAAGAGGCAATGGCAAAAATCAACATGGAACTTCTGAATCCGACAGGTGAAAAATTATTTA
>Ga0315274_10013614_pt1 | contig 11576 bp, 13 predicted proteins | sample YL17G02_20_MG_FD_203700 | JGI IMG/M metagenome (GOLD analysis project Ga0315274, IMG submission 203700) | Sediment microbial communities from Yellowstone Lake, YNP, Wyoming, USA - YL17G02_20 | ecosystem: Environmental > Aquatic > Freshwater > Lake > Sediment | place: USA: Wyoming | collected...
CCATGGATTGATAATATGGCCTTTTTATCTATAAGTTTTTACTAATAATCCACAATGCAAAATATCATATTGTTTAAGTGAGTGGAGCGGTAGGGCACCAATCTATGATGTTAAAGGTGGAGTACCCCTTAACGACGAACGATGTGCTCATCGAGTTCGCTCTGCTCTTCCTAGTTGGAATACTGGTTCTATTTGTAATCTGGCATAGAATTTTCGCGTACTCCCCCGATAAACGATACAGGATTAACAGATACACGGGAGTGGTTGAGGAACAGAAGATGTATACCTATCCTCCACTCCCTGAAGCGGGAGGCTTGATAATCTGGGATCCTCTCGGAAAAGTCACTAGAAAACAGTATGTCCTCGAAAATTGGGCGCGAAATAATGACGTCGATATTAAGGCTTACATTAAGAAAGAAACAGGCCAAGGCAAATAAAATCAAGTTTATCGAGATTTAATGATGGGGCTCAAGGACCCGGAGCGACACGAGGACATTGAGGAACGGTTCCACGCGCTAAAACCGATCTTTGAAAATGTGTGTTGCTATAAAAAACAGCTACCATTCTTTCATGTGGTTCTTAAGGTACGGGACGAGGCCGCCCTCGTTGAGTAGCTGCACCATGAAGTCGGGTAGGGGCTTGATCTTCAGCTTCTCCCCGTTCACGGTGATGGTGCCCCCGGTGGTGTCGATCTCGACCTCGTCACCGGTCTTCACCCTGGATATGCCTGGACACTCGATGGCGGCGAGGCCGACGTTGAAGGAGTTCCTGTAGAAGATGCGGGCGAAGCTCTCGGCGACGACGGCGCCAACGCCCGAGTGCTTCAGGGCGAGAGGGGCGTGCTCCCGACTGGAGCCGAGGCCCATGTTCTTCCCGCCGACGACGATGTCGCCCCTCTGCACCTTCTTCGCAAAGGCCGGGTCGATGCCCTCCATGGCATGCTTAGCCAACTCCTTAGGGTCGGTCAGCTCTAGGTACTTCCCCGGGAGCATGAAGTCGGTGTTTATGTTGTCGCCGTAGTTCCAAGCCTTACCCTTTATCTTCATTCACTTAACCTCCCTCGGGTCGCTGATGACGCCGGTGAGCGCCGAAGCCGCGGCCGTCGCGGGTGAGCAGAGGTAGACGAATCCCTCGGTGCTACCCTGGCGCCCCTTGAAGTTCCTGTTGCTGGTGGAGAGGCTGACCTCGCCGGGGGCGATGACACCGTTGTTGCCTCCGAAGCAGGCGCCGCAGCTCGGGTTGCAGACGACACCCCCCGCGTCCATGAGGGCCTTGATTACGCCCTTGGCGTTTGCGGCGTCGTAGACCTCGAAGCTCGAAGGCGTGACCATGAGGCGAATGTCCCTGCCGATCCGCTTCCCCCTGAGTATCTTCGCAGCCTCCTCGAGGTCCTCTAGGCGCCCGTTTGTGCAGGAACCGATGAAGACCTGGTCGACCTTCGTCCCAGCGACCTCCGTGACGGGTTTGACGTTGTCGACGGCGTGGGGGCACGCGACCTGTGGCTCCAGGGCAGAGGCGTCGATCTCGAACCTCTTCGCGTACTCGGCGCCGGGGTCTGACTTTATTATCTTGTACCTGTTCCTGACGCGGTCCTTGAGGAAGGCGTCGGTGACCCTGTCGGGCTCGACTATGCCTGTCTTCCCGCCCATCTCTATGGCCATGTTGCAGAGGGTCATCCGACCCGCCATGCTCATGGAGCAGATGGTCTCACCGCCGAACTCTATCGCCATGTATGTGGCTCCGTCGGCGCCGATCTCCCTGGCGGTCTTGAGGACCACGTCCTTCGGCGCGACCCACTCGGGGAGCGCCCCGCTCACCTCGACGCGTATCGTCTCGGGGACCTTGAACCAGAGCTTCCCCGTGGCTAGGGCGGCGCCCATGTCGGTGGAGCCTATGCCGGTGGCGAAGGCGCCGAATGCGCCGTGGGTGCAGGTGTGGCTGTCCGCGCCCACTAACACCATGCCGGGCCAGACGTGCCCCCTCTCGGGGAGGACCTGGTGGCAGACCCCCGCGTTGATGTCGTAGAAGTAGGTGAACCCCTCATCCTTCGCGATCTCCCGGCACTGCTTTTGGAGCGTCGCGTTCTGCACGTTTGTGGCGGGGGCGATGTGGTCGTTCATGAAGATGACCTTCGACTTGTCCCACACCCTCTTGACGCCCATCTCCTTCATCGCGTTGTATGCGAGGACGGCGGTGAGGTCTGGCGCCATGGCGATGTCAATCTTCGCCTTCACTATCTCGCCGGGCTCCACGCTCTTCAGCCCAGCGTGCTCGGCGAGAATCTTCTGGCTGACGGTCAGACTCATTCTTCTTTGGTCTCCATCAGCCTGTTCATGCCCTTGAGGATGGCCTCGACGCTAGCCATGACTGTGTCGCCGTTTACGCTGCTCGCGGTCACGTGGCGGCCGTTGCGGCGCATGCTGACGGTGACGTCGGCGACGGCGTTCGTGCCACCCGTGATGGCCTTCATGTTGAACTTCTCTAGGCTTATGTCGCGGAATCCCTTCTCGACGTTTATGAGGGCCTTGATGGCGGCGTCTATCGGGCCGTTGCCTATACCGGCGCCCGCGTACTCCTTGCCGTCGATGATGAGTATCGCCGAAGCGGTCGGGGTTACGGTGTTACCCGTGACGACGACCATCTCCTTGAGCTTGACCCGCTCCTCGCCCTTGATGTTCATGATGTTCTTCGCGATGGCGTAGAGGTCGGTGTCCGTGACGCTCTTACCGGAGTCACCCAGTGTCTTCACCTCGGCGGCGATCAGCTTTAACTGGTCCTTGTTGGGGTGAAAGCCCATGCCCTCGACCATGTTGCCGATGCCGTGGCGCCCGGCGTGCTTCCCCGCGACGATGCGACGCTTCTTCCCCACGAACTCGGGGCTCAGTATCTCGTAGTTGCCACTGTGGGCGAGGACGCCGTGGACGTGTATGCCAGACTCGTGGGCGAAGGCGTTGTCACCCACGATCGGCGTCGTCGGCGGAAGGTAGATGCCGCTGTAGTTCTGGATCATCTCCGAGACCTCGGCGATCTTCCCGAAGTTGATGCCCGTCGGAATCCTGTACTGCGACTCCAGGCAGACGGCGACCTGCTCCAGGCTCGCGTTGCCCGCGCGCTCCCCGAGGCCGTTGATGGTGACGTGCGCCTGCTCTGCCCCCGCCTCTATGGCGGCGAGGGTGTTCGCCACCGCCTGCCCCAAGTCGTTGTGTGCGTGGGCACTCAGGGGCGTCTTCACGTGCTTCTTCAACTCGCTGAAGAACTCGAAGGTCATACGGGGCGTCATGACGCCGACGGTGTCGGGGATGTTCAGCATCTCCGCACCCGCGTCCTCCGCCGCCTTGCAGACCTCGATAAGGTATTCCATATCGGTGCGTGTCGCGTCCTGCGGGCTGTACTCGACACGCAGCCCGTGGTCGCGGGCGTACTCGATGCCCTCGACGCTCTGCCTGAGCACCTCCTCCCGGGTCGTCTTCATCATCGTCTTGATGTGGAGGTCACTTGTGCTGATGAAGATGTGAACGTAGGGGACGTCGCACCAGAGCGCCTTGTCTATGTCCTCCCTGAGGGGCCTGGCGAGAGTTGTGATAATGCTGTTGAGGCCGAGGCCGACGATCTTCTTCGTCGCCTCCGCCTCGCCCTCGCTTGAGATGGCGAAGCTCGCCTCGATCTTTGGGACGCCCAGCTCGTCGAGCTTGCGGGCGATCTCCATCTTCTCATCGTTCGTGTAGGTCACGCCGGGGGTCTGCTCGCCGTCCCTCATCGACGTGTCGAACAGTATTACCCTCTTCGGCGGGTTAATTGGGCTACGGGCCTTGAACTGGCTCAGGTAGAACTCGTTACTAGGCATCCAATCACCGGTTACTGGTTTCGTGATATGAGCCGACGCAGCGTTAATAAGCGAAATGAGCAACGCGGGTTGCGCATACCATCAATGTTTTTATCGGGCTTCGACCCGCGATTTCCTGACTTGCAGTACCACGTCGTCCTCACGGAGAGGTGCGATCTGAGCTGCGGCTACTGCGGCGCGCGCGTCGTAGGTTATCTCGGTGTCGATGGTGAAGACCTCGCTCTTCACAGGCACGTAGGCGTTGCCGGACGCCGTGATGCTCTCCTGGAACCTGACCCTCTTCCCTACTATCCGCGTCTCCACGGTCCGGTGCACCGGGCTCCTCCCGAGGAAGAACACGAGGAGGAGGCACATCGCGAGGAAGATTAGGAGGAAGTACTTCGAGTCTGACACTAGGAGAGAGGGGGGCGCCGGTTTAAGGGGTTTATCCCGGAGGGGTCGAGTTGTTTGTGCCCCTGAACTGGCTGTTGTAGAGGTGGAAGTAGAATCCCCTCTGCCCCAGCAGGGACTCGTGGGTGCCGTGCTCGATTATCTGGCCGTTGTTGATGACCAGCACCTGGTTTGCGTTCCTGATGGTGCTGAGGCGGTGGGCGATGACGAAGCTCGTCCTCCCCTCCATCAGGCGGAGGAGCGCCTCCTGTATCCTGATCTCCGTGCGTGTGTCGACGTTGCTCGTCGCCTCGTCGAGGATGAGTATCTTCGGGTCGGCGACGACGGCGCGAGCGATGGCTAGGAGTTGGCGCTGCCCTTGACTCAGGTTGCTGCCGCGCTCCGTCAGCTTCGTCTTGTAGCCGTCGGGGAGGCGTGAGAGGAACTGGTCCGCGTTGGCGAGCTTCGCCGCGGCGGCGCAGTCCTCATCTGTCGCCTCTAGGTTGCCGTAGCGGATGTTTTCCATCACGGTGTCCGCGAAGAGGAAGTTGTCCTGGAGCACGGTGCCTATCTGCCTCCGTAGGCTCTCCCGCGTCACGTCTCGGATGTCGGCCCCGTCTATTATGATTGAACCTCCCTGGATGTCGTAGAATCTGCTTAGGATGTTTACCATCGTCGTCTTCCCGGCGCCGGTCGGGCCGACCAGTGCGACGATCTCGCCGGGTTTGGCGTGGAAGCTCACGTCCTTTAGGATCGGTGTCTTACCGTCGTAGCTGAAGTCGACGTGGTCGAAGACGACGTCTCCATTGATCTCCTTGAGGGGCTTCGCGTCGGGCTTATCGTTGATCTCTGGTTTTGTGTCGATGATCTCGAAGACGCGCTCCGCACCCGCAAGGGCGGTCTGCATGCTGTTATAGAGGTCGGCGAGCTGGCGGAGTGGCTGGACGAAGTTGCGGGCGTAGTTGATGAAGGTGACGACAAGGCCGATGGTGATGGCGCCCGTGACCACGAGCCAGCCACCGATTCCGGAGACCACGGCGATGCCTATGTAGCTCATGACGCTGACTAGGGGCATTATTATGAAGCCCCAGCTCATCGCCTTCGTCGCCGCCTGTCTGTAGGCCTCATTATCCTTGTCGAAGTCGGCTAGGATAACGTCTTGCCTGCTGAAGGCTTGAACGACTCGCTCACCACTTATGATCTCCTCCATCCGCCCGTTAAGGCGGCCCATCGAGTACTGGAGTCCGCGGAACCCGCTCATCGTCCTTCTGCCTATCACTAGGGTGACGAGGAGCATGAATGGGACGACGGTGAGGTTGCCCAAGGCTAGCCAGAGGTTGAGCGAAAACATGGCGATGAGTATCCCGAATAGACCTAGAACGCTGCTCACTATCTGGGTGATGTTCATCGTCAGAGCCTGGTTTATCGCGTCTACGTCGTTTGTGAGCCTGCTCATCAGGTCCCCCTGGCTCCTCTTATCGAAGAAGCTCAGACTCAGCGTCTGCATGTGTTCGAATAGATCCTTACGTATCTGTCGGAGGGCCCGCTGGCTTATCGTTACCATGATCCAACCCTGGATCGCCTGCATCGCCCAGCTCCCTATGTATATCCCGAGTAGGATGAGGGACATACGCGTCAGCCCCGCCACATCGCCCTTGAGTATGTATTGGTCTATGGTGACACCGATAAGGTATGGGCCGAGGAGCTGCAGAATCGAGGCCACGACTATGCTGGCCACAACCATGACGAGCTGCAGTTTGTACTTGAGTAGGTAACCTGCGAGTCGGGCTATCGTCTCCCGGGGGTTCCTCGCGCGCTCTATGCCGTGGGCCATGCCTGCACCGGGGCCTCCTCCGCCGGGGCCTCTCGGCCCCCCACCCATCGGACCGTGGCCGCTCATAACCGGATTCCTCCGCCGAGCTGGGAGTCGTATATCTCACGATATATTGGGCTCGTCTCCATCAGCTCCTTGTGGTTCCCCTCGGCGGCTATTCTGCCGCGGTCAAGGACGAGTATCTCGTCAGCCTTTAGGACGCTGCTGATTCGCTGGGCGATTATGAAGCTTGTTCGTCCCCTCATGACGGTCTCTAACGCCTCCTGGATCAGCGTCTCGGTCTCGACGTCTACGCTGCTCGTTGAGTCGTCTAGTATGAGTATCTTTGGCTTGACCAGAATGGCGCGGGCTATGCTTATTCGCTGCTTCTGACCTCCGCTGAGGCCTGCTCCGCGTTGCCCCACCTCTGTATCGTATCCCTTGGGGAGGCCCATGATGAATTCGTGTGCCTGTGCCGCCTTCGCTGCCTCGATCACCTCTTCTTCCGTGGCGTCGGGTTTCCCGTACTTTATGTTGTCTCGGATTGTTCCGCTAAAGAGCACCGGCTCCTGTAGGGCGATGCCTATGTGAGTTCGTAAAGATTCGAGGGTTACATCATGTATATCGACTCCATCAACCGTGATCCGACCCGAGTTTACGTCATAGAACCTGGGGATTAGGTGGATCAGCGTCGACTTGCCGCTGCCCGTCGCCCCCAGTAGGGCGACGACCTGCCCCGGCTCGACTGTGAAGCTTACGTGGTTCAGCACAGGTTCCGTACAATCCCCACCATAGCTGAAGCAGACGTCCTCGAAGGCGACACGCCCCGTGATGTCGTCGAGTGGCTTCGCATCCGGCTTATTCTGCACCATCGGGGTCGAGTCGAGGACCTCGTAGATCCTGTTGCCAGAGGCCACGGCCGCGGAGAATTGACTCGCCATTATGGAGAGGAATATGAGTGGGAACATGCTGGAGAGGAGATAGTTGGAGAAGGCAAGTATCTCCCCGACGGTGAAACGGCCCTCTATTGCTTGTAGACCGCCAAAGTATAGGACGCTGAGTACACCCAAGTTGATCAAGACGAAGAGGGCGGGCATCAGTAACATCATGAAGCGGTTTACCTTCGTGGCCTGGCTCGCGAGGGCCTCGTTTGCGACCGCGAACCTCTCGCCCTCGTGTTTCTGTCGGACGAATGCCTTGACCACGCGGACCCCCGAGAGGTTCTCTTGAAGCACCGAGTTTAGCCGATCGAGTTTCGTCTGGACCTGTGTGAACATGGGCTGCCCCTTCCATACGAAGATTCCCGAGAGCACGAGGGTCAGGGGCATTATGAGGAGGGTTATCCCAGCGAGCTCCGAGTTTATGCTGTACATCATCACGACGCTGCCGATGATCATCAATGGGGCCCTGATGAACATGCGTAGCCCCATCATCACCATCATCTGTACGATGTTGATGTCGCTAGTCAGCCGGATGATGAGTTGACCGGTCTGGAACTTGTCCAGGTTCCCGAAGCTGAAGCTTTGTATCCGGCGGAAGACTGCGCTTCGGACGTCTGCGGCGAAGCTCTGCGCCGCCCGGACTGAGAGGAATGTGTTACCTATGGCCATACCAGCGTCAAAAAATGCTAGTCCCACCATCAGCAACGCGGTGGTGCCGATTAGGTAGAGATCCTTGCTTGGGATGCCCGTGTCTATTATGCTCTGTAGTAACCTTGGGATCTGTAGCTCCGCTAAAACGGATAACGTGAGCATTAGGATTGATAGCAGGGCAGGTTTCCAGTAGGGCTTAACGTAGGATAGTATCCGGATTATAGAGTTAGCCAAACGACTTCCTCCGTTCAATTGGATGGATCTGTTTCGAGTCCCTCATATTCACTGTTTATTCATCTCGTTGATTTTTAGCAATATTACTCGGATGTTCTCGAGTGATGTGTAGAGGGTGTTTATCTCCTCCTCGGAGAGTGTCGAGAGTTTTATCTTCATCGACTCCCGGCCCTCTCTCATGCAGTTATGCATGTGCTTCTGCCCCTCCGCGGTTAGGCTGACCTCGACGACGCGGCGGTCCTTCAGGTCTTGCCGCCTCTCGACGTGCCCCTCTGCCATCAACTTGTCTATGATTGAGGTCATGTTTGGTTTTGATATGCCGAGCCAGACCCCGATTCGGGACATGGGGAGTGGGCCATGCCTCATGAGTATCCTCATGACCTTGAAGTCGGAACTCATGGGGTTGAAGCTCAGGTGGTTTGGTTTTAAGATGGTGCGGTGGAAGAGGGGGATGACGTTGAAGATGTTGTCCAGCATCTGGTCCACCTTTGTGCGCGCGGAGGCATCACTCATTTTTCGTTCACCGAGTTAACAGTTCAACAATATAACTATTATATAAACGTACCTTTTTTCCGGGACGGTGGGATTTAAAGCCACCCGAACCACTTTAACCAAAGTAGGTGTGTTTGATGAAGATACTCGCAATACAGTCTAGTCCGAATGAGGACGGCTTGACGGCGAAGACCGTGAAAGCGGTCATAAAAGGTGCCGAAGTGGAGGGCGCCGGCGTGGAGATGATAAACCTAAATGAGCTCGTCATAAAGCCGTGCGTCGCCTGCGACGGCGGCTGGGGCCAGTGTCGCAGGGAGGGGACCTGCATCATCGACGACGAATTCCAGCAACTCAGGGACAAGATACACGCCGCTGACGCTGTTGTGTTCGCCACGCCGGTCTACTGGGGAGACCTAAGCGAGTCGGCAAAGCTATTCCTCGACAGGCTCCGCCGATGCGAGGTCAAGGGGGAGTTCAAGAACCTGAATGGAAAGTTCGCTATGGGCATCGCGTCGGCAGGCGGAACCGGGAACGGTTGTGTCAAGGCCCTCCTCCACCTAGAGGACTACCTACGGCGCGTCGGGTTCACGATCTTCGACCTAGTGACCGTGACCCAGGCATCGAGGGAGCATAAGTTGGAGATGCTTGAGAAGGCGGGGCGCAGATTGGTGGGAATCGGGAATTAAGATAAACTGAAATATAACAGATACTATTTATATCACATGTCGAGTGAGGCTCTGATTATAGGTGACAACCGGGGGAAGCGCCGGGAGGCTCGATTCCAGCCTATCTTTGGTGAGAACTCTAAGCAGCTGAAGGCACGATTTAGGGTCCTTTCAAAAAAGTATACGTGGGAGATCATCGCGGACCTCATGGAAGGTAAAAAGAACCTGACGCAGATCGCCAGCTCGGGAGACATTCCCTACACAACCGTGCAGAACAGGATCGTGGAGATGGAGAAACTAAACCTCATCACCGTCCACGATGAGGTCGACAAGAGATCGAAGAGGCCCGTAAAGATGATAAGGGTCGAGGACTTCAGACTTGAGGTGACTAGTTCGAAGATACGGGAACTAGTGCGGATTGAGCGGGGCTAGGTCGTGTATTTTTTCTCGCTGAGGTAGCGGTCTCTGTGGTCGGGGAGGACGGTGGCGACGCGTTTTCCCTTCCCGAGTGCCTCGGCGACCTTGATGGAGTGGTAGACGTTGGCGCCCGCGGAGATGCCGCAGAAGAGTCCCTCCTCCCTGACTAGGCGATCCGAGGTCTTTATGGCGTCTTCGTTCGTGACCTTCACAACCTCGTCTATGAGGCCGCTCTCCATCATCTCCTCTATGATGCCCCCCGCGATCTCCTTGCTGACGCCGGGTGGGGAGGTTATGCCGTCGCTTATCGCGTACTTGGCTGAGGCGGGTTCGAGGCCGATGACCTTGCACTTCGGCTGCTTGGCCTTGAGGGCCTTGGCGACCCCGTAGAGGGTGCCGCCGACGCCGATGCTCGCTACGAAGGCGTCGACCTTCCCGTTCATCTGTTCGAGGATCTCGTTGCCCGTCGTCAGGTGTGCCCTCCAGTTTGCGGGGTTGCTGAACTGGCGCGCCCACCAGATCTTGGGGTTGCTCCTCTCAAGCTCTAGGCACCTCTGCCGGGGGGCGAACTCGACCTCGGCGCCGGCGACGCTGCCCTTGGTTGAGAGGCCCTCGATCTTCATCTCGTGGACCTTAGCCCCGTAGCTCTCCATGAGTTTGATCCTCTCCCTCGTCATCCCCTCGGGCATGTAGATCTCTACGTTGTACCCGAGGCGGGTGCCGACGAAGCTGAGGGCGGTCCCCGTGTTCCCCGTCGAGGCCTCGACTATCGTGTATCCGGGTTTGAGCTTGCCCTCGGCCTCGGCTTGGCGGATCATCTCAAGCGCTATCCTGTCCTTGTAGCTGCCGCTCGGGTTGAGGTACTCGAGCTTCACGAATATGTCCGCGCCATTCGGGGGCACCACCTTCTGGAGCCTGACCATCGGCGTGTTTCCGATTACTTCTAGGATGCTGTCCACTACCTTGGGAGCCATGTAGATAGAAGGCGTGGGACGGGGAGAAAATGGTTTCCCCTACGGGTTCAGCTTCTTGACGAGTTTTCCGACGCGTTCCCCGAGTTTCCTGCAGTTCTCGAGGGTGGAGCCGTTTGGTGAGCCGACGGAGGCTGCGCCGTAGTGGCTGCCCGCGGAGCTGCCCTGTATTATCATGCCGTGGACGAGCAGCATCTCGTTTATGGCGATGATCGTGGTCTCCGCGCCGGTGTGGGTGCCACCCGCGCTAGCGAAGGCGCCTCCCACCATCCCGTCGAGCTTCCCATGGTACTTTATTGAATCGTCTATGAACTTCTTGATCTTCGCTGATGGGAGACCATAGTAGACGGGTGAACCTATTATCAGGCCCTGGCATTGTGGGATCTCGTCGATTGATGCTTTGTCGACGTGTTTGAGGATCGTTTCGACGCCGGCCTTCTTCAAGCCCTCCTCGACGGCGTACGCCATCTTCTCCGTGTTTCCCGTGCTAGAGTCGAATACTATTAGGACCTTCACCCTAGCCCACCTTGGGGAGCTTCTTCTTGGCGTCCTTGACGGCGTATACGCCCTTCACCTCGCCGAAGTAGATCATGTGGAAGTCCTTCGTCTTATACATCTCCTTCTCAATGCCGGCTTCGAGTTGGCCGGGCCTCATGTCGGTCTTGAAGACGGTGGCGCACTCGATGTGTATGGGGCACTCCGCGATATGAGGAGCTTCGACCTCGACGCCCTTCTCGGCGGTGAGTTTGCACTCCTTGAATTTGTCATGGTCCCTCCCGGACTTGGTCCCGCAGAACTCGAGGGCGGCCTCCATCCCCTTGGCGGGGACGCAGACCGTCCAGCTCTTCGCCTCCTCCATGAGTTTGTAGGTGTGCCTGCTGTGGCGGACGGCGGTTACGAAGACGGGCTTCGCCCACATCGTCCCTAGGAGGCCCCAGCCGATCGTCATCGCGTTCGGCTTCTTCTCCTTCCCCTCCGCGACCAGGAAGAGGCCCCCACTCGTTAGGAGTTCGTTCATCTCTCTGACATACTTGTAGGTGTCAACCTTGTCTCTCGGCATCAGAACCACGGAGAATAAGAGGAGTGGATCGTGTTATAAGCATTAGACCGCCGCCTGTCGACCGCCTTGGGGCCCCGGGGTTACAGCATAATCAACCACGGCCATTACCAGGTTCGTAG
>Ga0315274_10013616_pt1 | contig 11576 bp, 8 predicted proteins | sample YL17G02_20_MG_FD_203700 | JGI IMG/M metagenome (GOLD analysis project Ga0315274, IMG submission 203700) | Sediment microbial communities from Yellowstone Lake, YNP, Wyoming, USA - YL17G02_20 | ecosystem: Environmental > Aquatic > Freshwater > Lake > Sediment | place: USA: Wyoming | collected...
TTCCTCGGGTACGAGAAGGCGACCCTGCCGTTCCGGACGACCCCGCTCTTCCTCACCGCGCCGGAGGAGGCCGAGCGGCTCGTCTGGAACCCCTTCTGCACCGTCAACCTCGCCGTCTATCTGCCGCGGCTCTTCAAGGCCCCTGCCGATGCGAGGGAGGCTAAGACGGCGCCTCCGCCTCCCACGGTGGGGGTGGTGCTGAAGGGCTGCGACGCGCGCTCCGTGGTCGCCCTGATTCAAGAGCGCCAGGTGCCCCGCAAGAACCTGGTGCTCGTGGGAATCGTGTGCCCGGGGATGGTGGACCGGCGAAAGGCGGAACTAGCTCTCGGCGAGCACGCGGCCCTGGGAGCGGGCGAGGATGCCAGAGGCAACATCCATGCCGTGGTGGACGATGGCACCGAGGTCACGCTGCGCCGGGACGGGGTTGTCGCCGACGCGTGCCTGGAGTGCCGAGCCCCCACGCCGTCGCTCCACGACGTGCTGCTCGGCACGCCCGTGGAGGGGAAGCAGCAGGACGCGGCCCGGCGGCGGGTAGCCGAATTCGAGTCCAAGCCCCTGGACGCCCGCTGGGCGCGCTTCCAGGAAATGCTCGCGAAGTGCATCCGGTGCAATGCGTGCCGTCAGGCCTGCCCGATGTGCGCCGGGTGCAAGACCTGCCTCCTCGACCAGACCCGGCCGAGGTGGATCGGCGCGGGCACGGACATCTCCGACGTGGCGATCTACCACCTGCTCAGGGCGTTCCACCTGGCCGGCCGCTGCACCGAGTGCGGCGCCTGCGCGCGGGCCTGCCCCATGGGGCTCGACGTGCGCCTCCTCGCGCGGAAGATGTGCCAAGAGGTCGAGGACCTCTACGGATACCGGCCCGGCGAGGCGGCCGATGCAACGCCAGTCCTGTCCGCCTTCTCCCTGGACGATCCGCAGGACTTTGTGACAGAGCCCTAACCATGACCGAGAAGAAGATTCCCCAAGCCAGCCTGGACCAGCTCCTCGCGCGCCTCGCAGAACAGGGAACGGTGTACGCGCCGGGCCACGACGCGGCGGGCGAGCCGGCACTCATCGAGGCCCCCCACGGCGAGCCCGTTGTGCTGGATTACGGGAACTTCACCCTCTCGCCCAAGGCATTCTTCCTCCCCCAGAACCAGACGCTGCTCCGCTTCAAGGACGGGAAGGCGGAGGAGCCGATTCTGCCCGACCAGGCGACCTTCCTCTTCGGAGTCCGGCCGTGCGACGCCACGGCCTTGCTCGCGCTCGACAAGGTCTTCCTCGATGGCGACCCGCGCGACCCCTACTACGCGCACTTCCGCGCGAAGACCACCGTCATCGCCCTCGCCTGCACGCGGCCGATGTCGAGCTGCTTCTGCACGTCCGTGGGCGGCGGGCCGGGCGACGGAGCCGGCGCGGACCTGCTCGCCGTGGGCCTGGACGCGGACCTTCTCCTGAGGGCCCAGACCCCCAAGGGCGAGGAGTTGCTGGCCTCCGTCGCCGACCTGCTCACCGAGTCCACCCCCGAGGCTGTCCAGGAAGCAGAAGAGCGGATCCGCGGCGCGGCAGACCAGATCACGCCGGCCCGAGTGGACCACAGCGCCCAGCGCCTGCGGGATGCCTACGACTCGCCTCTCTGGGCGGGCGCCGGGCAGAAATGCCTGGGATGCGGGACATGCAGCTTCCTGTGCCCTACCTGCCACTGCTTCGACATCACCGACGAGGTTCGCAACGGCACGGGCCGCCGCGTAAGGACGTGGGACTGCTGCGCGTACCCGCTCTTCACGTTGCACGCCTCGGGCCACAACCCGCGGCCCACGCCCAAGGAGCGCTGGCGCCAGCGGATCATGCACAAGTTCCGATACGCCGTCGAGAACTTCGACCGCTTATTCTGCGTCGGCTGCGGCCGCTGCATCCTCAACTGTCCCGTCAGCATGGACCTCCGAACGGTCTTCAAGGAGATTGGAGGCTAGGCGATGGCGAGGAACCCCTATCTCCCGCACCCGACGCGCATCGAGGAGGTGACCGTCGAGAATGGGGCGCGGGACATCAAGACCTTCCGGCTCGCCTTCGAGGACCCCGGCAGCGCCGCGGAGTTCCGGCACCTGCCCGGCCAGTTCGCCGAGCTCTCGCTCCCGGGGTTCGGCGAGGCGCCGTTCGGCATCGCCTCCTCACCGACCGAGGCCGGCCACCTGCTCTTCACCGTCAAGCGGGCGGGGCTCTTCACCGCGGAACTCCACAGCCTTGAGCCGGGAGCAACCGTCGGCGTGCGGGGGCCGATGGGCAAGCCCTTCCCCTGGGAGCGAATGGAGGGCAGGAACCTGCTCATCATCGGCGGAGGATTCGCCTTCACCACCCTTCGCGCGGCGATCACGTACATCCTCGACCCAGCCAATCGCGCCCGCTTCGGCTCGGTCCTCGTCATCTACGGCGCGCGAACGCCCGACGAGCTCATGTACAAGGGCGAGCTGGCCGAATGGCAGGCGCGCGACGACATTCAGGTCCACCTCACGGTGGACACAGCCGACAAGACCTGGACCCAGCACGAAGGCGTGGTCACGAACGTGCTCGACGCCCTCAAGCCCAGCTCCGAGAACACCCTGGCCATCGTCTGCGGCCCGCCCATCATGATCCGGTTCACCCTCTTCTCCCTCGTCCGGCTCGGGTTCACCGACGACGCCATCATCCTCTCCCTCGAGATGCGCATGAAGTGTGGAATCGGGAAGTGCGGCCGGTGCAACATCGGCGGCAGGTACGTCTGCAAGGACGGCCCCGTCTTCACCCGTCAGGAACTCAAGGCGCTTCCCACTGAGTACTGAACGAGACCCGGATAGCGGCGTCAGGCCAGAAGGCGCTGATTGCGGACGACAAGGGCGCCGTGCATGCCTTTGTCCGGTCCGTGCTCGAAAAGGACGGCCACCAGACCCTCGCGGCCAGCGACGGAGAGGCCGCGCTGGCGAAGGCCCGTGTGAACGTCGGTTGAAAAGCGCGGCAGGTGACGGGCGAAAAGCGCGGCGCCTGTGCCATAGATACCCCGCCAGGCGACGGGTGTCATCGGAGCCGCGACCGTCAGGGAGCGGTTCCCCCCCGGCGGACTGGCCGCTCCGTAACCGTCGCGGCTCTGCTTGGCCTCGGGCTCCTTGGCCCCATCGCTCCCGGCCGCCGCCGGGGGAGGCAGATACTTGATAGTGAGCCGGAACGTCACGGGGTCATCTCCCTTAGCCCTTCGTGAGACCTTGATGGCGGTCTTACCAGGGCCCCTGTAGATCTTCGTGGCGACGGCCGGCCCCTTGGCCTCGAAGCTCACTACACTGTCAAGGGCCAGCGGATAGGGAGCAGTCGTATTGCAGTGCCAAGCTGCCCCCTGCGTGACAGACCACTTAGCTTCCCACTCCGCGCCGTTGAGGGTGATGTCCTGGATTGGCTTACCCCCAACGACCTCACGCCATTCAATGCCCTTGCGGGAGAGGTGCAACTCGCCGCTGGCACCGTCCCCACAAGCGCGACGAGATACGGCAACTTACACATCGGTCGGTCCTCCAAACTGGTATCCACTGAAGGTGGTACTCCCGCCGGTCGGGTTCGGGGCATACGTCCAGCCGCCCTTACCGAGGGTGGCGAGAAGCTCGAAGCCGCCGATGCGGCTGGGCTTGGCTTCGCTGTTCGGCATGTCGTGCCCTCCTGCGTTGGAGCCCGTGAGCGCCATTATGCGCGGCGGGGGGTGGGCCGATGAGTAATGCCCACCCCGAAGCCGTCCCGCCCGCAGAAGCCGTCCAGGACGGCCCCACGTGCCCCATAAGCGACGCTGCCGCACCCGCGCGACCTTCCACACCTTCGGCCACGAGGACGCCCGCGCAGAGCGATGGGCCACTGGCGGCGTGGGCAAGGCGGACGTGCCCACACCTGGCCACTGCGCCCTTGAACGCAGTGAAGAATAGCGCGACGATCGCGTCAAGACCTGCTACACTACCGACGCGCATGGCCGCTCCTCCGACGGGGAAGTCCCAAAGCTTTCTTCCTCGCGCGGGGAACGGTGGGAAAGGACACGAAATGCTGAGGCGCACCATGGCTGTGCCGGTGCTGGCGCTCTGGCTGCTGGTGGTCTGGTCCCGCCCGGGCGTGGCCGCTGTGGCCACGGACGCCTGGAGCGCCGGGCCGGAAGGCCCCCACCCGAAGGCCATTGCCATCGCGGAACAGGGCGGCGGCAGCCTGCTGACCGTGAAGCTCGACGGCCTGCCCGAGAAGGCAGAGGTCCATCGCGCGCGGCTCTACGCCTGCCGCGCCGCCGCGGTCGCCCCCCAAGCCCTTCTGGTGGAGATCGAGATCTACGCCGGGAAGACGCCAGGGCGGGGGCCGCTGCCCCTGGTGGAGCCGGCCTTCAGTTGCTTCGACGCCACGGATGCGGTGAGGAAAGCCGTGCGCGCGGGCGGCGAGCTGAGCCTGTTCGTCAAGGCTTTCCCCGGCTGGCAGAAGGAGCGCACGCGGCTCGAGGTGGCCTACGAGGGGCGTCGTATAGGCGCCCCGCCGGCCGTCAAGGGCCTGAAAGCCTTCCACCGCGCCGGCCAGACGTTTCTGTCGTGGAGCGAGGTCGATCCGCTGATCACGGGAGAGAAAACCACGTGGGGCGAGCTCAGGAAGGCGCTCGCCGATGCCAAGGCCCCCTGTACCTACCGCATCTACGCCCACAGCAAGCCCATCGGCGCCAGCCGTGTCCTCGACGCCGAGCTGCTGGGCGAGGTCGAGCCGCTCTCCTGCTGGAACGCCAGCGGGCGGAACATGGAGTACCTCATCGGCGAGGCCATGCAGAAGTCCGACAAGTTAGGCGAGTTGGCCGAGGACCACAACCACGCCATGTACACCTGGGGCCCGAACCACCCGCGGATGGACCGCTACCCCCTCGACCGACTGGTCATCGAGGAGAAGGCCGGGCCCCTGCCGCCGGGCGCTGGGCTCTACGTGGGCCACCCCGCCAGGGCGGGCAAGCGCTACTATGCGGTGGTCTCCTCCAGGGGTGGGGTGGAGAACCTGGCGGACTTCTCGGCGGGGAACTCGCTGGCAGAGCCAGTGGAGGAGACCGTGGGCGTCGGCGAGCCCGTCCACCAGGGGCAGGGTCTCTGGGGGCCGTTCTTCGACTACCCCGGCCGGCGGCAAGTGTACGTGCAATGGACGGCCCCGCCGCTCTCGCCGCGCCCCAACCTGCTCTTTAACTGGTCCGTGCTGGTTCCCCCCGGCCTCAAAGAGGGCGAGAAGGCGCCCGGCGAGCTTTACTTCCACGGCGGGAACTTCTCCTACGCCAAGCCCCGCCAGAAGTTCCTCCTCAAGAGCATCCAGATCGCCCCGCACGACTGGCCCTTCAGCGGCTGGTATGGCTTCAACGACTCGTTCGGAACCCTGCGCTCCTACACGTCCGGGACGGTGAGCAACCACACGCAGAAGCGCATCCTCGCGTTCCTGGAATGGGCCAAGGCGAAGTTCCCTCTCGACCCTGACCGCATCATGCTGCCGGGCGGCGACGGAGCCGTGATGCTCGCCCTGAGCTACCCCGAGACATTCTCGTACGTCATGGTCATCAACTTCGACGAGTTCGCGGTCCGCGAGGACAGGCAGTCCCTCCTGGTGCCGGCCTGGGGGCCGAGAAGCCCCGACATCAAGGACGACCAGGGACGGGCCAACTGGGGCTGGGCCATGCTCGATGAACTGGCCCTGGCCCGGCGGGGCCATGACCTGCCCCTCATCTTCTGCCGCGGCTACAGTTGGGCGCCGTTCGTCCGAGGCTTCGCCAAGGGCGAGGGCCGCTTCTACGACGCCATGAGAAAAGCAAACCAACCCATCCTTGCCGACTGGACGTGGGCACAAGGCTATCTGATCAAGCCCGATCGCTACACCGGCCTCTGGCGCGGCATGGACATGACGCGGGCCACCCCCGTCCCCGCCTTCACCAACTGCTCGACCGACCGCAATACCGAGGGAGACGGCCAGACCAACCTCCCGATGGCGTGGCAGCCGATCAAGGAATCGCCCGACGCCGTGGAGATCACCCTCAGCAACTCCCGCAAGGAGGGGACTGTGGACCTGGCCTTCCGGCGTCTTCAGCAGTTCAGGGTCAAGCCGGGCGAGAGGCTCGCCTGGGAGGGCATCAGCTCCCCGCTCAAAGACCGTCGAGCCAAGCCGCTCGACCCTCAGGGCGGGACCGGGGTGGTGGACAAGGACGGGGTCTTTGTGCTCCAGGCCCTCAGGGTGGCCCGCGACCTGGCACTGACCGTGAAGGTGACCCGCGGCAAGTGAGAAGGGCGTCCGGAATCATGCGTCAGCCCTTGGAGTGCGGCGGCTCGACGCCGCTTTCCGCTTCAGGGAGAGCGCTCGTTACAGGGAAGCCCGTTTTCCGTCGGCCACCCCGGCCCACAGGCTGGGAGGACAGGCATCATGCCTGTCATCCTCGGACCTCGCCAAAGCGGCGTCGAGCCGCCGCACTCGAAGGGCCGACCCACGCAACCGCGCTCGGGTGCCACGCTCAAGCTCCGGCTTGAGCGTGCAGGCCACGGCCTAGCCGTGGCCTCGTGCCCCACGGCTCGGGGAAACCCTGCACGCCCAAGTAAGAACTTGGGCGTGGCACCCAGGATCGCCCCCGCTCCCCTGCCGCCCGCCCGCGGGGGGCTGTCCCCCGTGAACGGGGGACGGGGGGCGGTCTCGGTAACACGCCCTCGAGGGTTGACCCATAGGAGGACTTCGGGATGAAGCGGATCCTGGTTCTGATGCCGCTCCTCATGGCGTACCCCTCGGCTCCGACGAGCGCCGCCATGGTGACCCAGCGGTGGGGCGTCGCCGGGCGCGTTCAGCACCCTGGCACGCTCAAGTATGAGGCCCTGGGCAAGCAAGGCACGGTGTTGGCCTTCGACCTGTCCGCTTTGCCGGCCGGCGCGACGGTATACGGCGCCAGGCTCTTCTTTTCCGGGGTCAACTGGAAGGAGACCGGCTTCGACATCGTCCCCGCCGTCAAGGCTGACGGACAGCTTCGACCCACCGGGAAGCCGCTGGCACCGGCCGGACCGTGGTATCAGTGGCTCGACGCCACCGAGGCCGTCCGAGGCTGGGCCAAGGCCGGCACGAAGGCCGGCCTGCTCTGGATGCGGAACGCTTGCGCGTTCCGCCAGGAGGCGACCGTCCTGGAGATCGCCTACGAAGGCAACCTCGCTGCCCAGGTGCCGCCGCAGGTCGCCGGGGTCAGGGCGTTCTGCCGCGGCGGCCAGGTGTTCATCACCTTCAAGGAGGCTGAGCCGCTGGACGATGGGAAGGAAGGGACCCACTGGGGCGACCTCGTGAAAAAGTTCAAGGGCGACTACTACGGCCCGCTGCCCGGCGGCCAGCCGGACGAAGTCTGTTACCGCGTCTACTCCCACGACAGGCCCATCACCGCGGCCAATGTCGGCCAGGCGCGGCTGCTGGGCGAGGCCCTGCCGGGCTCGGCCTTCAACACGCGATTCGGGCTGAAGACCGACGAGAGGCGGAAGACGGAGGACCTGGTCGCCATCGAAGCCGGCCGGTCCGGTGAGGCGCTGGCCACGGGCCCCTCGGTCGGCGTGCTGCGCGTCGCCGTCGAGCCGGGCACGCCCGTGCCGGCGGGCACCGGCGTCTTCGTCCACACGGTGAGCGACAAGGGCGAGCGCTACTACGCGGTCCTGACCTCCATCAACGGCGTGACCAACACGAGGGACATCTCGGAGGCCAACACCGCCGGCCCCATCCACGAGCAGCCGGGGGACCCCGAGCCGGTGCTGTACAAGGAGGTGGTCACGCCGGTCTCGAAGGCGAAGTACGTCGCTCAGTGGTATTCATTCTGGACGGCCCAGCCGCTGTCGCCCTGGCCGGCGCGGTACGACGTGGTGGTGGGATTCTGCCCCGACCTGCTGGAGAAGCCCGCGGCCCTGCTCATCCAGCGAGGCGGCTGGAACAACTGGCCCACGCCGGCCTCGCCGCAGCCGACGCCCGCCGTCCTCATGTCCCACGCCGGCGACATGCCCGTGGACTTCCGCACGGGCCTCCACGACTCCATCGGCACGACCAAGGGCTTCGACCAGGGACGCTGGCAGCCGTTCCACACCAACCGCCAGGCCGCGCTCATCAAGTGGATGTCGGCCCGCTGGCCGATGGACCCGAACCGCATCGGCGTGGACATGGGCGCGTGGGGCATGATGGAGATCAAGCAGGGGCAGCTCTATGCCTTCATCCGCGGCTGGGGCGAGCCGGAGCTCACCAAGGGCTTCCAGTGCTGGGACCGCGCCCGCGGCATCTGGGGCGTGCCCGAGCTCTACCAGGGCCGCCCCGCCGACGAGAATCCCTACGTCGCCGCCAACCTCACCGACTGGGTCTTGGCCAACCCCGAGCAGGAACTGCCGTTCTACTTCCTCTGCGCCGGCGGCGGCGCCCACTACACCGAGGAGGGCTGGCCGCCGTTCCCCAGGTTCTGCTGGGCCATGATGAAGTCCAAGCAACCGTTCCTTTTCTGCACCGCGCGCGACTCGGCGGTGGCCGAGGCCATTCGCACCGGCCGCCTCAGCTTCCGGCGAGACCAGTCCCTCCCCGCGTTCGGCCACTGCTCGCTCGACGACAACATCGGCGAAGGCGACCTCCACAGCGGGAACGGATGGAACGAGTCGCAGGTCAACGGCTGGATCCTCTGGGAGCCGGCGAGCGTCGTAGACGAGCCGGGAAGGTGGGAGATCACGCTCTGGGTCGGCGAGAGCTGCCCCCTGCCCGAGGGGACCGTTGACCTCACCCCGCGACGCTGCCGCAAGTTCGCCGCCAAGCCACGCCAGAGGTTCGAATGGACCAACACCGTCGAGGCGGATGCCACGGCGGCCCGCGTGGTCCGGCAGGGCACGGCCGAGGCCGACGAGCACGGCCTGGTGACCCTCGAAAGGCTGAGGGTCACCAAAGGCAAGCATCGGATCGCCATCCGCCGAGGCGAATGAGGCGGATGACGACGGGGGCGAGCCCCTTGGGATCGCCATTTGGCCATTCTCGGCCTTCCGGCTCAGAGTCGCACGGGTTTCTCGGTTTCCGGCGCCCCGGTTTGGCGATTCTCGCCCATCCGGCTCAGAGTCGTACGGGTTTCTCGGTTTCTCGACTCGAGAATCGGCGATTCTCCGCATTCCGGCTCAGAGTCATACAGACTCTACAGACTCGGACACTTTTTCGCGCGGGCGGCTCGGGCTGCTGCCCGCACCATCCCGGAAGCTCACGCCACCGCGAGTGGCCTTGACAGCCCTTTGCCGCAGTAGTAGTATCTCGGCAGAGGGATCGCGGTGTGCGGGCGGACGCATCCTGGGGGATTGGCCGGAGGTTTCGCATGAGCATCTCAACCTTTGAAGGCGTCGTCGAGAACGGCGTTATCCGCCTCCGGGGCGACGTGACTCTCCCCGAGAGGGCAAGGGTCTACGTCGTCATCCCCGACTTCGAGTCCACGCCGCTGGCGCACATCCGCACCCCGCGCCTCGCCCACCCGGAGCAGGCCGGGGACTTCGCCAAGGAGGCCATCGAGGTCGCCCCTGATGCCAAGCTGTGACGCTTTGCGCTACGATCACCCGGTGCCGAACTCGATGGTGGCGCCCTCCTCCCCGGCTTCCGCTGCCGCATTGCCGATCTCTTCGCCGACCCACGAGCCGCCACAGGAACGGATACTACCAGGAGCAGTATTGTTTTTACATGTGTCTGGCCCGCGCACGACCTGCGGATCGCAGAGAAACCGCCTCTGGCTGTGCCAGACGGCGTTCAAGGGCATGACCCCCGCTACCGGGCCACCAAGACCATGTCAAATAAACACTGCTCCTGGTAGTAATTCATATTTCACGATGTGACACCCACTGCTGCCTCTACAAACTCCGACTCGCCGAAGGCCAGTCGTCTGTCTGAGTCTCTTATCCCCGAAGGCCCTTTGCCCAGTTCACGCTGAACCAGCACAGGTGGGAAAGTGAGTCAAGTGACTGCGGATCCAAAGACGACACATGTCCTGAATAGAAAGAAGCTCATGAAAGGAGACAAAGTGATGAACAGGAGGACATGGTTTGGTGTGGTATGCCTGCTGGCGGCAATGGCACTGGGCGTCGCCAACGTGCCGGCGGCAGAGAAGATCAACACCGAGCCGAAACAGCAGTTGCCGAGGCCGGATGCGAAAGCGCCCGACATGACCAAGCCCGTCAAGGTGTTTATCCTGATGGGGCAGTCCAACATGGTGGGCATGGGCGAGATAGGCCCAGAGACTACCAAGGGGACGCTCGCCTATCTCACCAAGAAGGAAGGGAAGTATCCGTGGCTGGTTGACGATGGGGGCAACTGGACGGTTCGCAAGGACGTTTACTACTACGATGCCCGCACGAAGATGGGCAGCCCCTTCAGCCCGACCTCGAACAATGGAAGAACAATCGGGCCGGAATTGGGGTTCGGCTACGTCATGGGGCACGTCCTGGATGAACCGGTGCTCGTCCTCAAGTCCTGCATCGGCAATCGCAGCCTGGGTTGGGACCTGTTGCCACCCGGCAGCGAGCGGTTCACCTATGAAGGCCGAACCTACGCCGGATACAAGGATACGCCCGATTCATGGATTGAAGGTCAACCCAAGAAGGAGGTCAACTGGTACGCCGGCAAGCAGTACGACACGGATACGGCCGATGCCAAGGAAGTCCTGAACAACCTTGCCAAGTGCTGCCCGGACTACAAGGGGCAGGGCTACGAGGTCGCCGGCTTTGTCTTTTGGCAGGGCCATAAGGATCAGAATCCGGCGCATGCCAGCCGCTACGAGCAGAATCTGGTGCGGTTCATCAACTGCCTTCGGAAGGACTTCGACGCGCCGAAAGCGCCCTTTGTGCTTGCCACCATCGCGTTCGGCGGATGGAAACTGGCAGGCCCTGGATTGACGGTCGCCAATGCCCAGCTCGCCGTGAGCGGGGAAAAGGGCAAGTACCCGGAGTTTGCCGGCAACGTAAAGACCGTCGAAGCCCGGGATTTCTGGAGAGATGTCGAAGTCTCCCCAAAGAATCAAGGCTATCACTATAATCGAAATGCTGAGACCTACATGGAAGTCGGCAACGCGCTGGGCTGGGCCATGGCGGACCTGTTGAAGAATAAGAAATAGGTAACACTTCAGCCGTCTGAAGTGGCCGCCCTACGAAGCGAACTGGCCCCCACCGACCTTGCGTCGGTGGAGCCGAGGACTGACAACTAGCACCGCGACCCACACATTCTCTCCTCCCTCCGCCCGCCCGCCTGTGGCGGGCGGGCGGAGGGAGGAGGGGTTGGCGCGGCGCGGGTAGTGGCCAATCATCGCTCCACCGAGGCAAGCTCGGTGGGGGCGGAACTTCAGACGGCTGAAGGGCCAAGTGTCAGCACTCGCCGCCACCCGGAGTGGCGATTCGATGACAAGTGTCAGCACTCATCTTCCAGCTCCGCTGCTCGGACTGGCACACCTTTTTGCACCCCCACTCTTGTTTGGTGAGGGGGAAAAATGTGAAGGGAGAACCGACGCAGGAAGCGACACGCTTGCGGGGGCGCCAGGCGTGCAAGTCCACCAAGTCACATTTTTCCCCCTCACCAACGCCCGG
>Ga0315274_10013618_pt1 | contig 11575 bp, 3 predicted proteins | sample YL17G02_20_MG_FD_203700 | JGI IMG/M metagenome (GOLD analysis project Ga0315274, IMG submission 203700) | Sediment microbial communities from Yellowstone Lake, YNP, Wyoming, USA - YL17G02_20 | ecosystem: Environmental > Aquatic > Freshwater > Lake > Sediment | place: USA: Wyoming | collected...
GAGAGAGAGAGATGAATGGTTTAAGTTTCAAACCCTGCACCTTTTTTTTTTTCGACCTCATCTTATTCCTCCTCTTTCTCCTCGCTCTCCTTTCCAAAAAAACCAAGAGATTTGTTTCTACTTACTGGAAAAAAAAACGAGAAAAGCAAAGCCCAGCGAAGCCGCCACCGAAACACACCAAAAAGCGAACCAACCCTCGAACTGGAAATGAGCGCAGAAATCAAAGCAAGGAAGGCAGAACAGCGAGCGAGGCAAAGAAAGAACGAAAAGAAAAGGAAGATGGGGGGGGAAACCAAAACCCTCCGAACCACTGCCTCTTCCTACGACAAGTCGAAGCTTCCCGCGCCCTCCCTGATCGCGACGAGCAGCCTCGCCTTGGCCGCCGCCGCCGAAGAGTAAGGAGGGAGCTTGACGTAGTTGGCGCAGGTCATCACGGAGGGGAGGTCCGCGTCGGCGGCGGTGGCGAACGCGCCCGGGAAGGCCGGGGCGGAAGAAGAGGCGTTGGCGGCGCCGGCGCCCCCGCCGCCGACGCCCCCGCCCGCCATCAGCGAGGAGCTCGCGGCCCCCTCCGCTCCCGCGCCCGCGTTCGGCGACGGGACGGAGGCGGCAGTGGGAGCCTTCCTCACCACGGTCAGCCTCGGGGTCAGCGCCGCGAGCCCCCCGGGCGGCAGCCGCGGGCAGCCCGTCGCCCACGCCACAAACGCGCGCCGGTCGCTGGGCCCCAGCGAGGCCAGGGCGTCGAGGAACGCCGCGGCCGAGGGGCTCGCCGCCGTATAGCCGTGGTCGAAGCGCACCGCGGCGGCCAGCGCGGCGCGCGACCACGACGCCTCCTCGTCCGGGCCCCCGCCGACCCCCTCGCCGCAGATCAGCTCGTCGACCTCGGCGGCGCCAAAGGGGCCCAGGCAGCGCAGCGAGCCGCCCGCGGCGTCGGCGAAGCCGGCGCGGAAGGCGTCGACGGCGCGGGAGACGCCCGAGCCGACCGTGGCGTCGACGCAGGCGGCGACGTAGCGGCGAAGGGTGGCGGCGTCGGCGACGGCGGAGCCGTGGCGCGGGGAGTGGGAAGATTTGCCGCCACCGCCGCCGCCGGCGCTGCTGCTGCTCCTCCTCCCGCTGCCGCTTCCGCCGCCGCCGCCTTCGCTGCTGCTCCTCCTCCTCCCTCCGCCACCGCTTGCGCCCTTGAGCTTGAACGAAGGGAAGCCCGGGAGCTCCCAGGTCAGGCCCAGGTCATCGAGCGGGCACCCGCCGACGAGGACGACGACCTTCTTCTTCTTCTTCCTCTTCTGCCTCTTCTTTTTGTCGTCGTCGTCGTCCTCGGCGGCGCCGCCGCCGGCGCCGCCTTCGACGTGCATCTCATCGCCCCCCTCCTTCTCCTCCGCGGCCTCCTCCTCCTCCTCCTCCTCCCTCTCTGCCGCGACGGCAGCGGCCTCGAGCGCCTCCAGAGACCGCGCCAGGTGCTCGTCGACCCCGCGCAGGTCCGCCAGCGTCAGGGACGCGCCCGTCACCGCGGCCCAGAACGGCCTCGCGACGCGCAGGTCGAGCAGCCTGCCGTCGCGGAGCGCGCGGCCAGCGAGGCGGCCCAGCGTCCGGAAGCGGGACAGGACGCGGTCGACGTCCGGGCCGCCGCCCTTGGGGGGCAGAGGCGCGGGGAAGAGTCCCAGCGGGGCGTCGATCGAAGGGGCGGGAGGAGGGGCGGGTTCGGGGGCGGCGGCGGGGGTCGTCGCAGAGCGCGGCCTCGCCGCCGCCGCCGCCGATGCTCCTCCGCCTCCGCTCCCGCCGCCGCCGCCTCCGCCTTCCAGCCCCTTGGAGCCGGGCCTCCCGCCCGCGGAGGGGGCCGCGGCGTCCCCGCGCCACATCCCCAGACCGGGCCGCTGCAGCTCCGCGGCCACCAGCGTGTAGAACTCGAGCGTCGGCCCCAGCCCGACGCCCGGCTCGCCGGCGAACTCGAACTCGAGCAGCGGCCTGCCGCCGGCGTGCGCCGCCAGGACGCGGCCCGCCGCGTCGAGCACGTGCGCCCTGTCGACGCGGACGCGCTGCCTGGCCACGCGGGCGACGCGCGCGTCGTCGGCGGCCGAGGAGGAGTCGGGGCCGCCCACGCCGGCGCCGCCGCCGCCGCCGGTGTTCCCGCCGCCGCTCCCTCCGCCGCCGCCCCCGCCGCCGGGGCCGCCGCTCGCCGCGGCAGCCTCGGCGGCGTTGACGCTCGCCATGTGCATGAGCGCGCGCGGCAGGCCGAAGCACGTCAGCCTGACGAACCTGGCCCGCAGGGGCCCCGGGAACACGAAGCGCGCGCCCGAGGCCAGCGCGGGCACCCAGGGGGGCAGGCAGCCCCCGGCGACGGCGAGGACGTCCTTGAGCTGCAGCGCCAGGCGCGGCGCGAGACGGGGGTTGACAAAGTCGCGGGGCAGCAGCGGCGGGCGCGGGAGGTCCGCGGGCGGGGGCTCCCCGCGCCGGAGGGCCGCGGCCGCGGCGAGCCTGGGCCTCGCGGCGTTGAGGGCGTGGAGGGCCTTGAGCACCGCGAGGACGTCCGCTCCGTCGTCGGAGAGCCTGAAAGAGGACGCCGCCCTCGAGGAGGGCGCCGTAGTCAAGGAAGAAGAAGGAGAAGAAGGAGAAGAAGGGGAGGAGGCGACGACGAGGCCGTTTTTGGCGGCTGCCGCGGCGAAGACGAGCTCCGGGGGCAGGGCCGGGTCGGCGCGGGCCCAGCGGGAGGCCACGGCGGCGACGGCGGTGGGGTTGGAGGAGGAGGAAGCGGCGTTTGCCACGGGAGCGTTTGTGGCGGCGTCGTCGACAGCCATCGCTCCGTCTCCTCCTCCTCCCGCATCTCCCCCTCCCTCCGCCTCTTCGTCGAACAGCTCGTACGTGATCGTGTGCACGTCGTGCCACAGCCTCCTCCGCGCGGGGACGCCGCCGCGGGAAGCAGAAGAGGAGGGAGGGGGGCCGCCCGCCCCTCCCTCCCCGGCGGCCCCGGCCTCGGCCTCCTCCCTAGCCGCCGCGGCGGCGCTGAGGGCCTGGAACACCGTGGCGTCGCCGGGGACCGCCGCGCCGTCGACGCGGAAGCGGAGGCGCGGGCGGGCCGCGGAGGCGGCGGCGGCGTACGAGCGGGACGCGGTGGCGGAGGAGGGGCCGCCGCCGGCTCCGTATCCGGCGAGCCCGCCCTCCTCGTCCCCCTCCATCATCCCGTCTTCGCCACCGTAGTCGTCGTCGTCCTCGTCGTCCTCGTCGTCGAACAACTCACCGGCGGCGTTGAAGCCGTCGTCGTCGTCGTCGAAGGCGAAGCCGGCCTCGTCTCCTCCGCCGCCGCGCCGCGGGGCTCCTCCGTCCCCCTCCGAGGCTTCGGCGTCCTCCGAGTCCTCCGAGTCGCCCTCGCCGCGCTCCTCGTCGCCGTCAAAGAGCGCCGCGGCGTCCTCGTCGTCCTCGTCGTTGTCGCTCCAGCGGGCGTCGGCCATCTCCTCGTCGCCGTCGGCGGCAGCGGCGGCAGCAGCCCCTCCGCGACGCCTCCCGGTGGTCGTGGCGGCGGCGGCGGCGGCGGCGCGCGTCGTGCGCCGCTCCTCGGCGGCAGTCGAGCCAGCACCGCCTGCAGCCGCCGCCGCGCTCCCGCCGCCGCGGCCGGGGATGGCTGCCGCGGCAGCTGCAGCAGCACCGCCGCCGCCGCTGCCAGGCCGGCCGCCGCTGCGGCGAGCCAGCAGCCCGTCGGACCTCGGAGGAGGAGCCGCCGCCGCCGCCGCTCCTCCCCCCCCGCGCTCCCCTCCCGCCGCCGCCCCGGACGCGGCCGCCGCGGCGCGGCGCGCGACGGCGGCGAGGCGGTCCCCGCCGCCGCCCGCGCCGCCGCCGCCGCCGCCAGAGGGAGGCTGCTCGGGCGGGGCGACGCGCGGCCACAGAAAGTCCTCGACGGCGGAGAGCGTGGCCAGGGGCTCGACGAGGACGACGGCGGCCCCCGCGTCGCGGAGGCGGCGTCGAGAGGAGGAGGAGGAAGAGGTCGTTGCTCCTTCTCCTCCGCCTCCTCCACCGGCGGCGGCAGCAGTCGCCGTCGCCGTCGCCGTCGGGGCGACGGTGAGCCTGAGCCTCAGCGGCTGCGAGAGCTGCGCAAGCCCCGCGCCCAGGGAGCCCGCGGCGCCCGGAGGGGCGGAACCGAACGGCATCGAAGAGGAAAAAGAGCCTCCTCCTCCTCCGTAGCTCTGGGCAGCGGCGGCGGCCGCGGAGCGGGCAGAGGCGGAACCCGAGGCGCCGGCGCCGCCGCTCCCTCCGCCGTCGCCCGACGCCCTCTCTCCGGCAGCAGCAGCCCCTGCGGAGGAGCTCGCCGCGAGCGCAAACCTGTCAGAGGCGTTCAGCGACTCGTGGAGCACCCGCACGAGAGAGCGGAGGCGAGAAGAGGAGGAGGAAGAAGAAGACGCCGAGCCGCCAGCGCTCGCAATCTCGACCTCCCCGGCGTCCAAAAAGCCGAGCGCGCGAGAGAGCAGCGCCTCGGCTGCCGCCTTGGAAGGGGGCTCCGCGGCGGCGGCGCTCGCCCCCTCTCCGCCTTCGTCGCCTTCCTTCTCCTCCGACGACGACGACGACAGCAGGTCCTCTCCGGCCAGGTAAGCCCTCAGCGCCGCGGGGACGCGCGCGGCGAGGAGCTCGTGCGCCGAGACCCTCCCCCCCGGCACCGACGCCCCGCCGCCGACGAGCTCAAAGAGCTTGGCGGGCCCGCTCGCGGGCAGGGCCTCCGCGGCGGCGCGGAGGGCGCGCGCCGCGTCGGTGTCCGCGTCGCCCGAGGCCGCGGCGGCCGGGAAGCGCGACGCGAGGAAGAGCGCGGCGCGGGCCGCGGCCGCGGAGCGCAGGGACGAGGAAGGAGCAGCTGGAGCCCCGGCAGCCGAGGCTGGCTGCTCATTGTCGGACCCCGTGCGCTGCCTCTCGCGCAGCCTCGCCGACGCGCGAGACAGGCGCGTCGGGGCAGCGGCGGCAGCAGCGCCAGGAGCAGCAGCTCGGTCCGTCGGCGGCGGCAGCAGCAGCCCCTCCCCGACCGCGAGCTTCCTCAGGCCCGCGAGCACCCCCTCCTTGGGGAAGAACACCGCCGCCACCTCGGGCAGCTTCTCCTGCAGCAGCTCCGCGAGCCTGACCCCGGAGGCCACGGCCGCCGCGTCCCTCGCGCGAAGCATCGCCGCGACGAACGACGAGGCGGGAACGTCGTCGATGGCGGCGCGCAGGGCCTGGGCGGGGGAGGCCGCAACGGCTCGGGAGACGACGTCGACGCAGAGAGCGCGAGCGGCGGGCGACGAGGCCGCGCCGCCGCCGTCATAGGCCGCGACCAGCAGTCCCAAAAGGGCCGCCGTGGCCTGCGCGGCGACGGCGGGGTGCGCCGAGAGCCAGGCCGAGCGGGCAAGGGCGGAAGGAGAGACGGCGGCGGTCCCGGTCGCGTCGCTCCTCGCCAGGGAGCTGGCCGGCAGGCCCGTCGCGACGACGGCCGCGGCGTCGGCGAGCGGCGGCAGCAGCGAGGCGACGGCCGAGAGCGCGACCGCGAGCTGGTCCCCGGAGCGCAGGAGCGCCGCGGGCTTCGGAGCCGCCGAGGAGGAGGCGTCGCCGCCACTGTCGACGACGACCGCCGTCGAGAGCAGCGGCGACGTCGCCAGCAGGGCCCTGAGCGCGCCGGCGGCGCCCGCCTCGAGCGCCGCGGCCGCGGCGTCGGCCCGCGCGGCGCAGAGGCTCGCGAGCAGCCTCAGGACCGCGAGGTAGGTCCCGGGGGCCCCCATCCCCGGCGCCGCGGGCCCGCCGTCCTCGTCGCGGACGCGCAGCAGGGCGACGCAGGCCTGGACGAGCCCGGCCTGCGAGAGCGCGCGGGCGTGGCCTCCCGCTGGCGCCGCGCCGGCGGCGCCGGGGCCGGCGGCGGGGTCGGGGCTGTCCGCGCCGGGCTCGCCGTCTCCCAGGGCCGCGGCCGCCCGGCACAGCGCCGAGCATCCCGCCTCGACGATGCGCGGGTCCTGCGAGTGGAGCAGGCCGGCGAGGGGCGGGACGGCCTCGGCGGCGAGGGCCGCGTCGGACTCCTCCGCCCCGTCGGAGAGGGGGGAGGCGCCGGCCCTCGCCGATGCCGCCGCAGCCGCAGCCGCCGCCGCCGCCGCCGCCGGCGCAGCAGCAGCGCCGCTCCGCTCCCCGTTCCCGAGCGCCCGCGCGGCGTTCGCCGCCGCCCTCGCCGCCGTCCTCGCCACCCCCGTCGCGTAGAAGTCGATGCACGCCAGGGCCGCGGGAACGCCCCCGGCCCGCAGCACGGCGCGGGGGTGCGAGGCGGCGACCCTGTCGAGCAGCGCGACGCACTGCTCCGCGAGGTCGATGCACTCGGGGGCGCGCAGCGTCGCCGCGACCGCGGGGAGGCAGCCCCCGCGCGGGTCGCAGAGCAGGGCCCCCGTGGCCTGCGGGAGCGCGTCCGCGAGGTAGGTCAGAGCGCGGGCAGCGAGCAGCGGCGGCTCGGCCCCCAGCGGGGTCGCTTGGCACCCCTCGCGCAGCGTCGCGACGAGCGCAGGGACCAGCGCTCCGACGGGCAGGGTCGCGAGCGCGTCCTCGGAGGAGACCGAGAGGAGCTCGCAGAGCTCTCCCAGGGCGGCGGCGCGGGAGGAGCCGCCGTCGTCGTCCTCGGTGCCCGCCGCGGCAGCGGCGGCGGCGGCGGCGGCCGCCAAGGAGGAGGAGCTCGAGGAGGGCGGGGCGCCGCCCGCCGCGCCCTCCTGGATCGACGCCAGCGTCTCTGCCGAGAGGCCCCTCAGGAGAGCCGGCAGCAGGGCCCTGGCCCTCGACGCCGCCGAGGAGCCGCCGCCGCCGCCGTAGGCGTCGGAGAAGCCGCCGAGCTTGCGGAGGAGGCCCTGGAGGGCACTGTTTTCGTTTGTTTGTTTGTTTTTTGGAAGAGAGGGAGGAGGGAACAGGTTGAGCGTCGAGAGTCGGTGAGCGTCGTCGACTCCGACGACGACGACGCTTTGGAGAAGCCGACGTTGCTTTTGCCCCTGTCCCTTCCCATTTTCTCCGCCTTCCTCTCTTTCCCTCTGCTTACCTGCTGTGTCTCCGATCGTACTCTTGGTCCTGTGTTTGATGAGAGAGAGGGTCGGGAGGTGGGGGACGAGGCGACATGACGGGGGAGAAGAAGAAGGGGTGAGACGAATGGTTGGGGCGCATCGGCTTGTCGTCGTCGATGCTTTCATCGCTCCTCCGTTCTTTCTCTCGTTCTGTTCGTTCTCTCTTCTCTTTCTCACCTCGTCCATCGTTCTCCGCGGCGGAGGAGGACGATCAGGAGGAGCTGCCGTAAAACGAGGCTGCTGCTGCTGCGCTGGCCGGGACGAGCTCGGTCCGGCTCCTGCTGCTGCCGAAGAAGGACCCGCTGCCGCTGCTGCCGCTGCTCGACTCGAGTTCTTGCTCTTTTTCGAGCTCTCTTTTGCGGTCTTCTTCTCGGACGAACGGCGTTTCTTTCCCTTGCCGCTCATTCTCAGGCCACGCTAGAGAGCGCGGCGGCCATTCGGTGCGGTGTCGAGAGGATTTTTGGCGGAGGAGAGAGCAAGGGACGGAAGAAGAGGGAGAAAAAAGAAAGGTGTGATTCCGAGGAGCTCCACTCTTTCGTCGCTGCCAGAGAGACTCTCTTTTCCTTCGCTCCTCGACCTCGCTGGCGACAGGAGGCCGCGGGACGGCGCTCCCTCCGCCGTCTCCACGCCAGGCGCTTCCTTACACACGTTGTCGCCTCGATTCGCCCCCCCCCCTTACCTCGCCAGCCCGCTGCTCGAGGGCCTCCGGGGCGCCAGGGGTCCCGCGCCGGCGCCCGCCACCGTCCCGACCGCGGGGGCCAAGACGCGAGCGAGCGCCGCGCCGCCGCCGCCGCCGCCGCCGCCCGGCCTCGTCGGGGAGCTCCGGCGCGCGACGTGCCCCGCCACGCAGAGCGCGTCAGCCCAGGCCTCCGCCGCCGCCTGCGAGGGCGCGACGACGAAGAAGCCCGCCGGCGGGGCGGAGGAGTGAGAGGGCTGCCTCGGAGAGGAAGAAAGGGAGGCAAACCGGAGGTGGAGGCCGGCGCCGGCGGGCGCGGGCAGCGACGCGTCGGCCGCGGGCGTCGCCGAGAGGATCTCCGCGAGCGGGATGCGCATCGGGCGGGCAGCGTGGTGGACGTGGTGCTGCGAGGAGTGCTGCTGGTGAGCAGCAGCAGAAGCAGAGGAGTAGGAGTTGTTCCCGCTGCTGCCGCCGCCGCCGCCGTGGCCTCCGTCGTGCTGATGGCCCGCGGAGTTTCCGTTTTCGTCCTCCCACCCCCGCGGCGCCGCGGGCGCGCCCGCGGGCGGCGGCGTCGCCCTCAGCGCCTCGGCGTCGATCACGCACCACCGGGCCACGAAGCGCTCCCTCGAGGATGGGAAGATCGAGGCGGGCGTGGCAGCCTTCCCCCCGACCACGGTGACGCTGCCGGGCAGGAAGAACGGGCGCGCTGCCGGGGCGGCGGCGAGCGATCCCCGGGGCTGCTGCTGCTGCTGCTGCTGGCTGGAGGAGGACCCCAGCGGCAGCGGTTCCGGCACCAGCAGCCACCCGGCGCGCAGCCGCGGCAGCGGCAGGAACGGCTGCACGAGCGCCAGGCTGCGGGCGTAGACGGGCGCGGCGGGCGCCAGCGCCGCGGCCAGGGCGACGCACTGCGCCGCGTCGGCGAGGGCCTCGGCCCGGGCCTGCTGCTGCTGCTGCCGCTGCTGCGATGATGCCGCCGCCGCCGCCGCCGAAGCAGGCGTCGAGGAGGGCGTTGGAGGCGCCGAAGAAGAAGAGGAAGGAGGGGCCCCCGCCGCCGCCGCCGCGGGGGGCGCCGACGCGTAGAGCACCGTGCCCAGGTTGTACACGGCGCGCTCGAAGTCCGGCCTGCCCCTGGCCGCCGCCCGGAACCGCGCGGCCGCGGCGGCCGCCAGCGCGGCCCTCGCGCGCGAGCCGGGCGGCTCGAGCGCCGAGAGCTCCTGGAGCACGAGGCCGAGGTTGTTGAGCGCCTGCGGGCTGCTGCTGCCGCTGCCGCCGCCGCCGCCGCCGCTGCTCGAGGTCCCGGCGTGCGAGGACGGCGACTCCGGGGCAGCGGCGGCTGAAGAAGGAGAAGAAAGAGAAGAGCTCTCCTCAACGATCGCCTGGTGGTACTTTGCCGCGGCCGCCCGCAGCCGCGCCTTCCTCGTCCTCTCGACCTCCTGCGCCGCGGCGGCGGCGGCGGCGGGAGGAGCTGCCGAGGGATCGCTTCCGCCGCCGCCGTCCCCGGAGGAGCCGCCGCTGGGAGGTATCCTCGAGAAGTCCGTGAGGGCCACGGCGTGGTTGTACAGGGCCCCGGGCGGGGCGGGCCCTCGGAGCTCGGCCGCTGCGTAGCGAGCGCAGGCCTTTTCGGGGTTTTTGGTTGGTTTCAGAAAGAGGTTGAGATTTTTCTTTCCTTTCGGTTTTGATGCCTTCTGTTGGATGCGCTCTATTTCACTCGTCCCCTCTCTTCCTTTCTTCCTGGCCTCGCTCGCTGCCCAAAGACACCTACCTTCTCTAGCAATCTTGCGACCTCCTTTCTCGCCAGCCCGGGCCGGGCCGCGGCCTCCTGCAGTGCCAGTGCCGCGGCGAAGCCGTCCTGTTCCTCCGCGCCGTTGGCCATCGGCGACGACACCGCCGAGGAGGAAGCGCTCTGCCTCCTCGAGGACGCTGCCGTCGTTGGCACGCTCATTTCGCTGCTGTGAAGAGAGGCACGGAGGGAGGGCCGAGAAAGAGCAGGAGAGCGAGAGAGAGAGAGAGAGAGAGCGCGAGGGAGAGGGAGAGAAGGGAGAAAGCGCAATCAGAGATAAACAAGCTTTTGCCTTTTTCAAAACAACAGTGAGGCGCGCCCAAAACCTTTTCAACAAAAAAAGTCAAACAACTCAAACGACGTGCTCCTTGAGCCACGCCGCGGCATTCAACCACGCCTCGAACTCCGTCTGCGGCGCGTCGAGCGCGTGCGCGTCGTTGGGGAAAACGAGCACCCGCGTTCTCGGGGGAGGAGGGGGAATTGGCGGCGCTTCCTCTCCTTTCGAGCCCTCTTTCGCGTCGCGCTGCCGCTGCTGGTGCTGCTGCTGGTGCCGGTGCCGCCTCCCGCGCAGCGCGCAGAGGTACCTCGACGCGTCCTCGAGCGGGACCCTCCGGTCCCTCCCGCCCAGCAGCACCAGCAGCGGCGCCGTCACCCTGTCGACGTGAGCGATCGGCGAAACGGCGGCGAAGCGCTCGAGGTCCTCGGCGGCGGGCCTCGCCGCGGCTCTCCTGCGGCCCACCTGCCCTCCCCAGGCCTCGACGAAGGCCCACTCGGGGATGTCTGACACGGCGGCCATGAGGCTCAGGTCCTGTCTCGTTTTTTTGTGTTTTTCGAGGAGAGGGCAGAGAGAGTGAGAGAGAGAGAAGAAGGAGAAGGAGAAGAAGAAGAAGAAGGAGAAGAAGGAGAAGAAGAGTTTCCACCCTCTCGAAATTTGGGTGCTGTGCGGCGGCAAAAAAAACCGACGGACGGAAGAAACAAGGAACGAGAAAAAAAAAGGCCAGCGCACCAGGACGGGGTTCCTGAGCACGCCGGCCCTGAACAGCCCCGGGTGCATCCCCAGCAGGTTCGCCGCGAGGAACCCGCCGTGCGAGCCGCCCACGGCGGCGGCCCTCGAGGCGTCGGCGAGCCCCAGGCCCGCGGCCGCCCGCAGCGCCGCGACGCAGTCGGCGACGTCGAGAGCGCCGATGCGGCCCGGCAGCAGCTGCAGGCTGCGCTCCCCGCACCCCGTGCTGCCCCGGAAGTTCACCAGGAGCACGCAGAAGCCGCAGGCGGCCAGGAAGGAGGTCGGGAGGGCCCAGCCGTCCGCGTGGGCCGAGTGCGGGCCTCCGTGGGGCACGACGAGCGCCGGGGGGAGGGGAGAGGAGGGCGAGGCGTTGGAGGTCGAGGGAGAGACGACGATGACCTCGATCGTCGCGCCCTCGGCGCCGTGGCCCTCGCGCTCTTCCTCGTCGGCCTCCTCGCCCCTGGGGCGCGGTCTCGGCCCCGCCGCGGGCACCGCCACCTCGATCACCCGCGTCTGCACCCTCGCCATCGCCGCCGCCGCCGGGGCCCGCAGCGGCGGCGGGCTGCCGTCGGCCCTGGCGGCCCGGCGCCACCGCAGCCTCGCCGCGACGGCGGCGATGCCCGGCGGGGGCGCCGCCGCGCCCGCCGCTCCCGCTCCTCCTCCCGCTCCGGCGGTCGCGGCGGAGAAGTCGGCGACGACGACGTCCGGGGGGCAGGTCGGGGACGAGACGACGGCGGCGAGCCACCCGCCGCCGCCGTTGGAGGCGGAAGACGGGGGCAGCGCGGCCAGAAAGGCCCAAGAACCCGCGAAAGAAGAGGAGGAGGAGGAGGAGGAGGAGGAAGAAGAAGAGGAACAAGAGGACAAGGAACGAGAGCCGCCGGCGTCGTCGCTCCTCCTCCTCGTGCCGCTCTCGGGTCCCGGCTTGGACGCGCAGGCGACCTCCCCGCTCTCCAAGTCGACCAGAAGCACCTCCGTGCTGCTCCGCCACTGCGAGGTCAGGGCCAAGACCGAGTCGGTGACGAAGGGCCGGTCGGGGAGGCCCGCGGCGTAGATGCCGGGGAAGTGCTGCGCGCTCCGGGGCCTCGCGACGA
>Ga0315274_10013619_pt1 | contig 11574 bp, 4 predicted proteins | sample YL17G02_20_MG_FD_203700 | JGI IMG/M metagenome (GOLD analysis project Ga0315274, IMG submission 203700) | Sediment microbial communities from Yellowstone Lake, YNP, Wyoming, USA - YL17G02_20 | ecosystem: Environmental > Aquatic > Freshwater > Lake > Sediment | place: USA: Wyoming | collected...
ACTTGTTCTATTGAGGGGGTATATGGCGGCAGGTAATGGTTAGTGGTTGTAAGTGGTTGTATGTGGCCTGAATCTCTATCAATAGGACCGGATTGGGGTGAATTACTATATACGATTGCAACCTAATGAACCATATACTATCTATCTAACTATCTACTGTCACGAATCTATAACGAACAACAAAAATCCACACCCGACTCACTGGATGTGGATAGTCTAGCTGCAGCCCTGGGTTGGCACTATTTACGTCGTGTAAACGGTCTACGCATTGGTATATCTCGTTTATGCACCTCCTCTATGATTGCAAGCGAACTGTACCCGGTCTCCTTCGTGATCTCCCAGACGAATATGTCATGGTTCTGGTACATTGCCATGGCGAGATCCATTCGGGACTTCTTCCCCGTCATCATCTCGGGAGTCTTGTTTCGCGTTGGGATGTTATACTTAGCTAGCAGCCCAAAGAGCTTGGTGACCGATATCCCCCATCTTTCTGCAATCTTGACTGCCGATTCATCCGTCGACGAATATTCCTTCAACAACTCTTCGAGCGATTCCGGAGATATCGAATCCTCGATCGAGGGCCGCCCAGGACGGCTAAACTCGATTCCCTGTTCCTTCAGGATGAGCCTTACCGTAGGTTCCGAACACCCAAACTCCTGTGCAATCAAACTAACAGGAACGTCCTTCATGAAACAGTCTAGCATTTCGGCCTTACTTTCAACTGAGAAACGATTAGCCATGTGCGCTCACCTCCATGAGCATAAACATTATCTTATTATAATTATATTATATTACAATTAGTTTTATAATAAAAAAAAATAAAAAAATCTATATTATAGGTACCTGAACCCTTTCTTCATTCGTTTTTTATTAAAGGTTATGGTTTTAGGATTTTTTATATTTAAACACATTACACCAACAAACATCTAACAATCTTTATTTCCCACGATCGGTAGTGTTTATAAAACGTATCACCTTATAATATAAGCATGGACGAACTACCACCCAACTCGCGCGTCTCTCAACGGAGTCTGACGAATCTGCCCGACGAAGTACTTCTGGCTGTCATCGATCTGTTTGCTCGTGGGTATACGATTCGGTTCATCAGGAACGAGTTAACAAAAGCCCTAGCCCGTGTGCGTTCCGAACCGCCCTCAGAACAGGAATTGATGCAGCTTGCGGTGATGTACGCCGACGACATTGATAAGTACCGACTAGAGTTGGCTCAGACTACGCTTCGATTAAGCCTGGCTCGCGGTGAGCAACGATTGTCACGGCTGAACCTGCTGGCTGAACAATGGGAAGCGAGCGCCCAAGACAACCCAAAGGCGGCCGCTGTGTACCTGCGAACCATGGAAGCCCTTCGCCGGGAGGCCCAGGACGCAGGAATTAAACCAATGATCACACAAGATGACCCATGGATGCAGATTTTATCTCAACTCCGACCGAAGTCCTTGCCAGGTCCTACGGGACAGTCAAAGGGGTAACACCCGATGACGACTCCATTGACCTGATAATCGACTCATTAGGCATAAAATTACATCTTGTAGAGCGCGCGGTCATGCACGAAGACCATCGTTTAGTGCTACTTGCAGGTGGTGAACGTGCGGGGAAGTCGTTCACGTCGGGACTTTTCGGTGCATCACGAACCCCATTCGGCTCCCTCTTCTGGATTGTAGCGGCTGATTACGCCTTATGTAGAGCCGAATTCGAGTATTGGGTCGATAATCTTAACAAGATGGGTGCTATTGCGTCCCTCAAAGACGTTTCAATACCTAAATACGGCCCTTGCGTCGCCATAACCAAGACGGGACAGGTTCTACAAACGAAAACGGCCGACGATGTCAAGAAATTGGCCATGGTAGCGCCTGACGGGATCGTGATTGCGGAAGCTGCCCAGTGCGGATATGACGTACTCCTCAAATGTATTGGTCGTGTAGCCGAGAAACGTGGTTGGATATTGATGTCGGGAACGTTTGAGAACTCGGATGACTGGTATTCAGAGAAGTTTGAGGAGTGGCAAACGGGGGCAAACTACGAAGGCGGGATCTCCTATAGTATGCCCACTTGGACGAACTCGTTTATCTTTCCTGGTGGGCGAGAAGACCCGGAAATTCTTCGTCTCGAAACCTTATATAGCAGAGTCCCCGGGCTATTCGAAGAAAGGTGCGCAGCCCGTCCCGTGCCCCCGGCGTACCTGGTGTTTCGTGAATTTCGTTATTCCCAACATGTTAGCGAGAAGGTGAGATTTTTCCCTGATCTACCTGTGTACCTAGCGGTTGATCCAAGTGCAGGAACGCTTCCGTATTCGGTATTGGCGGTTCAGTTCCATCCTCGTCCGAGTGATGAAGTTACTCCCGACGATGTTGACGCAATTGACTATTGTCACGTCATTGATGAGATATACGAGACTAACCTAACGGGCGAAGAGATTATCGCTTTGGCTCGCAGGAAGCCTTGGTGGTCTATGGTTCGGGGCGGGGCCATCGATACGGAAGCTCCTGACGAGAAGAAACGATGGCTTAAGTTAGGTAAGGTTAGTCTACATGCCGAGAAGATAGATCAACTAGCGGGTATTCGCCGTCTTAAGTCGTTCTTGTATTATACCCAGAACCCTAAGACGTCCCACGTATTAGAGCGACCCCACTTACAGATCTCCCCGAAGGTAAAGTCATTACCGTATGAATTCAAGAAGTACAGGCGTAAACCGGCAACAGCGGACGACTTGGTGGCCAAGGACAAGCCGCCCAGCGACCAACCCAACCATAGCATCAAAGCCCTGTGGTACCTATTGATTGCCCGGTATGGAGACGTTAAGAATGCTAGAATACGAAAGCCGGTGGTAACATGGCGGAAACGGACGAATCTACACTTGCGATAACCCTCTCGCCTACCCCGATAGTTGCGGGGACCAATGAGGACCTCTCTGGACGCTTGTACTCGAAGTTCCTTACCCGTAAGAGCTACTATTCGGATCGGAATGCGGTACTGGAGGCTCGCACCTCCTTATTCGAAGGTAATCATTGGGGGAATACGGATCGTATCCCCACGTCCGCTGACGATGAGGAATTTCGCCTGACCTTCAATTATCTTCGAAACATTGTATTGAGGTTCACGGCTACGCTAGCTCGTCAACCCAAACCTAAGGTGCCCACTACGGGAACGTCTAGTTCAATGGAGGGTCAGCGGGCCAGCAAGCAACAAAAGCTCTTGATGGGATTATGGCCCGACTTGATGCAAGCCTGGTACGATATTGAGATGGATGCATCGAAACTCAGTTATGGCGTCTTACAAGTAATTTGGGCGCCGGAAGAAGGACAACCTGAAAGCATAAACATGGGGCGAGGTGAAGACGTGCAAATGGCCCGGGTGTTCACCAAGTGTCCCTTTATCTTCCGGCCCATCCCGCCTCAAAACTTCTACCCTATATATAGAACATATAATAGGCCCAACGACTTCCTGGCGGTGTTCAGGTTTGATCCGGGACGTTTAATCGATGACCTTGAAGATCAGTATGGGCTTCCGCTTGCTCCTGCGGGTGGTACTGTACTCGGGGCCGAACCCACAGCGGACTTGATAGAGTATTGGGATAAGGAGAAGTACGTACTCTTAGCAATTACGCGCGTATTGGTCGATAAGCGAAATCCTAGAGCGGCGGGTAATCGTCCTCCACGAGCAGGTGACCTGGAGTTTGAAGAACGGTATACGATATTGGAAGAGAACGATCATGAGTACGGCCGTGTGCCCTTTTGGGTATTGCAGAACATCCGTTCCGATCCGCATAAGGATCCAACCGACTTCGGTAGTATGTCGGACCTGGATGATACCTCTGAACTAAATAAACACTTTAATGAGATGGCGTCGGAAGTAGCCGCGGAAGTCATCACTAACATCCATCGGCCCTTGATCTACTCGTCGGAAGAACATCAACAGGATCCCGGATCCTTTAGGTACGAAGCAGGTGCGGTCATCCCGATCGGTGCTGAAGAGACGGTCGAAGCCCTTCCTTCTCCTACCGAGACGTCAATGCTTCCCGAACATTTGGATCGGATCCGCCAGGGACTGCAGGACCTTAGCTTCTTAGGCGAAGCGGGCTTTGGTCAAATACCTAGCGGTATGACCACTATTGGCTTCAAGATCGCCCTTCAGCCCCTACAACAGATCATTGAACTTAAGCTCCCCCTTCGTGAAGCGGTACTTCGGGACGTGTGCTTGTTCTTACTTAAGTCGTTCCGCGACAACGCGGGCGAAGCTCAGTTCAAAGCCTGGGTTCAGAATCAATACGGACAGTATGGAGTAACCCAGATCACGACGGATGACTTACAAGGCGGATGGTTTGTCGAAGTTAACTACGGCAACCTGCTTCCTAGGGACGATGTACAGAACCAGCAGAACGAAGTCTATTTGTATAAAGCGGGTTCACAGTCGTTGGAGACTACCCTAGCCCATTTGGGCTTCGATGACCCGGGCGCCGAGATGTCCCGGATTAAGGAAGAACAACAAGACCCTGTCCTGAATCCTGAGAAGGCTGCCTTGATCAAACAACTCGGTACTCCGCCTCCCCAGCAACAACCCGGTGGCGTACCCGGCGGACAACCCCAACCCGGCGCTCCTGGACAGCCCCCAATGGGCGGAGCAATGGGCGGGCTCGGCGGACTCGGTGGGCCCGGCGGACCCCCACAGCAAACTCAACCAATGGTGCCGGGCGATGCGTTCGGACGTAATCCCCAGGGCGGTGAGTTTGGAGCCGGCCCCTTGACACCATTCTTAGGTCGAGGAATGGCTCCAGCTTCCACCGGCCCTAATATGGGCGCCTTGCCTGGAGTTGCAGCGGGAGCTCCTGGACTTATGGGTGGCCCGCCCGGAATGGGAATGGGAGGCGGACCACCTCAAATGGGCGGTCTCCCGATGGAGATGCCAGGTGCAGGTGGAATGCCGGGTGGTCCACCAATGGGTGGCGGGATGCCCGGACAACCTCCGCCTAAGGAACAAGGAATGCCTTACCTGAAGAACAAACTGAGAGGTCGATAATGCCTGGACCTAAAGATGACATCTACGTACCACCGCCAAAGAAGGTACCACCAGTACCTATTCCTAAGGTAGGTGGAGTAGCAGGCGGAGCGGTAGGCGCTCCTCATCCGCTACCTCCACCCAAGCCCAGACGTCCATCACTTGCGGGAACGGCTAGTGGTAGGATGGGTGCGGGCCCTACCGCTCCACCTACTCCGCCCGACTTCTTAAGTCGAGCCATGGGTCAGGTACCGCAGTTCAATTTTGGGCAACCCGGTGCTACTAACTTCCTGAACGAAACCTTCCCGCAGCCCTCTACAGTCGGTCCGACTCTTCCTCCCGATACCGGGTTTGGACCGCTTCCAGGTCCTCCGGCCCGCCCCATAACTGGAACAGCTGGAGTAGGTGGAGTTGGCGAGAAGGATCTAGGTCCTGTATTGAATCAGATTCGGGATATCTCCCAGGCGCCCGAGAAGTTTATAGAGGACGTCGCGGCTAGTACAGGACCGGCACATGAGGCCCAGCCCATCGAGGCTAATCTGGGATATCAGTATTACCTAGCCGGAGCCGGACTACCCCCTGCGACGGAGGAGATTCTTAGTTCGGGGATAGCTGACACTGCGGCATTAAATGCGATACTCTATCAGTTCGGTATCAACGCGCTAAATCAGGTTGCGAAGATACCTGAGCGTCTATTGATCTATCCTTACGTGGTAACTTCCGGTAACATCCAAATGGCGGGGGTCAACGATCCCGTGGAGTACTGGTTGAAACTAGCGAGTGGGGAAGAGAAGCCGCAAGTTTATAATCCGCAAACGGGGACTTGGGGTTACTGGAATATGACCCTCGATAAGGGCTTCGTGTTCATGACCCCAGAGGAACTAGCCGCATACGAACAACCCAGCTCTGAGGAATTGATTGCACGTGGAGGGATGGGGGCGGAGATGATGAAGAATCCCGCTACGGCCCGATACTACGACATGAACCGCATAATGCATAATCCGGACGGCTCCGTTAATTGGGACTTGGTCTTTGGGTACTATGATTACAAGTTGGGATTGGCGGAGTCGATTATTACCTGGACGGGCGCTAGTGGACTAGCCGTCACCTTCGCATTACATCCGGATCGACTAGACAAGTTTATTGAGGGGGTAGATCAAGATAAGTCCGTATCCGAACTCGTACTCGGACTTGAGGACGTATGGGCTGAAGCCGCATTTAACATTGCTACCGATCCGCTATTATGGGCCGACGTGTTTAGCGGGATGGCGGTTAGGGCGGGAACGTTAGCTCCAAAGTTCGCGAATATCGGTATGAACGTTTCGGACGTGTTCTTCCCTGCGGGCATCTTAGTTCGAAAGGGAGCCGAGTTTGCGATTAGTAGAGTATTCAGGGCTGGGTATACCGCCTCAGGTGCCCTCTTAAGGAAGGCGTATAAGGAGTCTCCAGGGGCACGTAACTTCTTCTTTGGGATAAGTAAACGATCACAACTCCTAGCCTACTCAAACTCAGTTGATGATGCGATTCGAACCCTAGTTATTCGACATGCCGACGCTGGTATGGCTCCCGTGGACTTCTTCCAGAAGTTAATGCTCGGGGATGAAGATGCGCTTATGAGTGTGGGATTACAACAACGTAAGCAGTTGTTGGACGCCTTCGCCCTGTTGAATGATACCGTAGGTCTTAATGTTAGGGACATACTGGAGAAGTACGGATCGTTAAAGGGTGCAACTCCGGTCATCGATGCACTACTGAAGGGGGAAGGTAACGCCGGAACGCTCGGTAGATTTATCGTCCAGGCGGTTAGTGATCAATACTCTCGGGAGTTAGGTGTCAAGCCGTTATCGAAAGGGAGTCTAGCCCGTACCCTTAGTTGGACGTCGCGATTAGCCCGGGAGCAATGGTTGGGACTCAACCCGCGCTACATGATGAACAACTTCCTGGACAATATGATGAAGTCAATCGTTTCGGGTTACGCTCCGACCTTCGATGTAGGTGCTCATACTAAGATCGCTAAGTACCTGGAAGAAGCTTACGGAACCGCCATACCCGTTAACATAAATCGTACGGTCGTTATTGATGCGTTAGATGTAGCGGACCACTTAGCTACCGCGGACCTACCTTGGCCTATCGGCTCTCCCGAAGGTGTCGGTCAGTTCTATAAGTTCCTTACCGGTAAGGCGTTGTCCGAAGGGACGACTAAGTGGCTAGAGGGCAATTCGATCTTTGCTAAGGCGATGCGGAAAGGTAACTACTCCGCCTTGTTAGGTAAAGGTTTCGAGTTTAGTTCGACGGTAGAACAAGCCGCCCGAGCTACCATTTTTATCCAGGCGTTCGAGTCCGAACTTTTACTCAACGTTCGTCCAACGCTAGCAAAAGCGGTCTTGAGCGATCCAAATGCTCCGCAAGAGCTAATCAAATGGATTATGGACGGACGCATTAAGTCTCCGGCGGACTTCGATAAGTTCCTCGCGCGTTACGTTCCCACGAATCCTCTTAAGTCAATCCCGTCAATTAACATAGCGGACTTATCTCCGAACGGCATTCCTCATAACGCTTTCTTTGACGCGGTACGGGAGGAGCTTGAGGTTCGTCAGGCAATGTACCCAGATGAATGGCACCTACCGCAATTCCAGCAATCGATCGATGGTGCACTAGATCAAGCTAAGATAGCCGCCCAGCAGATTGCGGACGACTCGCTTCGGGCCGTAGAAGAAGCTAGCGAGCTTCCCGAAGAAGCCTTCAACCGAATGCGCTTCGAAGGCGAGGCGGGAGCCGCAGAGTTATATAAGGATATGACGACCGGACGCCCGACGAAGGGAGTAGTACTCACCATCGACGAGATCGATCAATTGCTTCGAGGTGGGAACCCTACCGGACAACTCGGCTTTAGTGTTGTACCCGATGATACGTTTGTGAACGAAGCACTCTTGAAAGCCCAAGCGGGTATAACTACAGGCAACGTGGTCTTCGATGTCTTGTTCGAGAATTCCAACGATCCCGTAGCCTTAGCAACCTGGCTCCTCCAAAAGAACGCTCGCGAAGTAACCGCCATTGCGGTCGATAACTATAATCAAATGGTACGACTCCCCCGAGGTCTACAACCCATTGGGATTGCTGAACGTATCCAGGGCGCAATCGAAGGCGGAATGCCTCCCCAGGTGACCGACTTGTTAGGCCCGATGGGTCCAGAACGTCCACCTTCGGGCGAGCTTATTAGTCAACAAAAAAGGGACCTGGGCGGTGTGCAACCAACATCCGCCAACCCACTCGGACTTCCGGAGCGGGAGATTGCCGATATGGGCATACCAGTAGACATTCCTCCAGAGCTCCTGGCGCCTGAAGCGCTACCGAATCGTTGGACGGGATCGTGGGCTACTGCAGAACAAATAGCGGAGGATCCAGGTCTTGCGGTTACGGCTGCGACTGATATAGCTTCGGAGGGTGGAATAGCATCGCTCATTACCGATTATCCCGATAGCTATATTGCGGTCATAGGCTACGATAATGTTGGGTTGTTTGCGGGAAAGGGAGTTCAGGCGCACTTCCAGTTAGCGGAAGAGGTTGAGAAGCAGTTAGGGAAGAAGCTTCCTAACTGGGACCGGCAAGCCTGGTATGTCGGAGCGGGAGCGAAGACTAACGACTTTGGGGTAGCGGTCATGGGTATCGATACTCCAAACGATGTTGCGGGTACCGCTCAACGCCTCATAGAGGCCGGCTTCGATCCTAATCTTCCTACGTTCGTCGCTGGGGAGCCGGTTACTATCGGTGAACTACCAAAGCAGACTCTTGGCGAAATTTTTGCCGGCGGGCGGCGAACCACTACAGAACTAGGGGTCGTAATTCCGAATGGTATTACAACTGGGGATACCTGGATCGAAAACGGCGTGTTGAAGTATTACAGCTTCACCAGAGAAGTACTTACGGGTGATGAAGCCCTTCAAACGTCGATACCTGCGTGGGTTACCGACGAACTAGCAAATCTTAATCCGGGCGCGGTAGATAAGCTTCGGAAGAGGGTATTGTTACGAGTGCTTAAGAACGACGAATTTCCTACCCTGAGTTGGTTCGAGCAGAGACAATTTGTCGGGAAAGCGTTCGAGGATATCGGTAAGCTCGTCGAACCCGATTCATACGAATGGGTAAAGAAGTTAGTACCTGATATAGGTGAATTACGTGCACCCGCGCCTGGTGAGAACCTAGGGAATCTGGTAGTGCAAGAGACTACTAGGATAGCGGACATACCCTTATCGGGTGTTAGCGGAAAGGCAGTAGCCCGTTTCGATGAGGGTACGGGACGTTTAATCGATATAATTAGTGAAACTCCCGATCCCGTGATGGCTCAGGAACTTTTGGATATGGGCTTCGCTTCCGATCTGAGATTAAAGGACTCGAAGACCTGGGCGACCGTCGCGTTAGATACCTACGTAAACGGCTTCCCCGTAAAAATAGGTGCGTACGATATGAGAATGCCGTACGAACAACTTCGGGGTACTTTTGTAGCTGATTGGAACAAGGCGCGAGGAGTCCAACTGAACAACGCTATTCAGGATATGGTGTCTGGCAATGAGATTGCAATTACGTATGATGGACCGTCCGGTCGGATTAGTATAGGGGACACCCACGATAATGCCCTACGGGAGATCTATCCGAACTTACCTAAAGACGAGATGATCATCACAGCCGGCGGAATTCTTGACGTACACGAGTTTACTCTATACAAGAATGGTGGGGGAGACGTTGAGATGACCTGGTATTCCACTGGCGGCGACCTTCCGCCGGAATACATTATGAACCAAATGTTGAAGTCGGGTCTGCCCGAAAACCTGTCTATAGTAGCGCGTCCCTGGGGCGGCGGGCCGTATACAGAACTTGGAACGCTCTGGGATGTGGCTAATGTAAGTATGCCGGCTCATGCCGTCCCAAGAGTTATTCAGAAGATGGACTCGGAGACTGGAAAGATAAGAGTCTTTAATCAGGTCGTCGCCCTTGATACCATACGCATCGAGCCTGAAATGCGGTTCGCAATAACAAATCGCGAAGGCTTCATAATCATTGGTGATCCGGGACAACCGCACTTCAAGATGCAGATGGAACGCTATGGCGATCCCGAGAACTGGATCACAGTTCAGAAGATAACGAACGAAGAAGGGACTATGTATACCTTCTTCCCCTTTGATGATGACGCGAAGGCATACCTTGCTAATACTAAGAACATGGAGTGGTTCCAGCAACTCATAAGGGATTTGCATCTTGGTCCAGATGAGGTGTTTGGGCTTGTAGACGAAGAGCACACTCTTCGGGGACTAACGTCTTTTCTTGATCCGTCGAGGATCGATATGGAGGAGTTCGTAGCCCAACTAGCTGGTAGGTATGACAGTAGCGAATGGGGTATCTCCCCCGGGCTTGTATATGATGCGTCGACCGGACGAATTGCGTCGGGAAAGGTACACGAAGCAGCCCTACGTAAACTCGGAATACGCTGGGGTGAAAACGAAGATAACTTAGTTTTCATGCGACTGTTTCGCGAAGGTGAGGGCTACGTACCGGGATCGGGTCCAGGATTGTATATAGTGGACTACGCTCCGTACAATGAGAATAATACAAAGCAAGCCATTCGTAGACTAATGGACGCCGGACTTCCGGGCGACACTCCAATATACAACGAGATGGATGTCAACATTGGAATGGCTAAGGACTTCGCAGGCGGGTTTGTTAAGCTAGACGCGTCCGGCGAAATGATCGACATTAACGAACTACTAGGCAGGTACAATCCATACACAAAAGAACAACTAGTCGACGCCTTAGTACCTACGGATCGACGATCCTTTGATGAACTCACATACCTTGATAATCAAGGCGAGTATGATCTCGAAACCGAAGCGGGACTTCGAAAATTGCAGGAGGATATTCGGGCCTATTACATGACGATGGATCTAGAGGATCTGGAAGATATGGCGGACGGACAACTGCTCTTTGAGAGACAGAACGCCCCCCAGAATCTACAACGGACAACGGGCGTATTTGACTTTAGACAGGAGAAGTGGGTGTTCGATATCGGTGGAGACCATTGGTCGACGGCCAACAAGAATAACATGGGGGTCGATATCCAATTAGTGCGTAATCCCGCGGACAACAAGGTCTACCTAAACGTAGATGCGGACGACGGGGACAACGCGCTTCGGTTAGGCGCTAAGAAGCTAATCGACCTAGGCGCCGATCCTAACATTCAGGTAAACGTAAGCGGCACCAATACTCTCGACGGCGACACGACTCTAGGTCAACTGGCGGGCGCTTGGTACGGAGGAGGACCTGTTTCCGTCTTTAGAGAACAACCTACCTTGGTGAACGACTTCTGGGATGCCATCAATGACCTCACACCAGAACAGAAAGCGTCTGATAATAAAATCTACGTCGCCTATGATCCTGATACCGGATTGGTGGGCTTTGGTACCGCTCCGATGGGCGCTCAACAACAAGTTCAGATCGCGGGCGGTTTGGCTAGAGCTCCGACCTTTGCATACGATTTGGAGCTACAAGCCTTCTATGCCTACGATAAGTTGA
>Ga0315274_10013620_pt1 | contig 11574 bp, 9 predicted proteins | sample YL17G02_20_MG_FD_203700 | JGI IMG/M metagenome (GOLD analysis project Ga0315274, IMG submission 203700) | Sediment microbial communities from Yellowstone Lake, YNP, Wyoming, USA - YL17G02_20 | ecosystem: Environmental > Aquatic > Freshwater > Lake > Sediment | place: USA: Wyoming | collected...
TCGAGTCTGCATTTTCGGAATGCGCGAAAACCGCCCCTTTTCGGCACCTCTTCCAGTTCAGCGGCCGCCTAACTGTAAAAGACGGGCCAGGAATCCAGGAACCGATTTTTTCGACAGTACGCGATCGCGTCGTGAGGGTTGTTTTCAGGGCCAGGCAAAATCCCGATCCGGAATCTCAAAGCTGCAGCTGTAGCGCTTCCGACTCGGAAGTCATTCCGCCGCCAGTTTCCTCAGCAACGCCACTTCCTTCTTGAGGATCCCCGCGTGTTGCTCTTTGGGGAACCGGCCCAGACACTCGTTCTCCAGACATAAGTCGCCGCCATATTTCGCCTGGGCGAGAATGTCGGCAACGCGCTGGTAGTCAATGTCACCGTCGTAAAGGGGTGCCGCATGTTGCTCGTATTCCCAGCCTATCGGACGCGCAGCGTTCTTTTTGTCCTCCGGGTAGCGGAGGTTCTTGCAGTGAGTGTGGAACGTCCGGGGGGCGAACTTCTCGAAGATGCTGTAAAGGTCCTTGAGCGGATGTCCGAACCAGTAGAAGTTCATCGCGTCAAGCGTGAGCCCCAAATGGGCGGATCCGACACCGTCAAGAAGTCCTTCCAGGATCTCCGGTTTGTTCGTCCAATGGCCATGATTCTCGATGCCATAAAGGACCGGAGTGTCCTCCGCCAGCTCGCACAGTTGCTTGCAGGCTTTGATCGCAAAGGGCATGAACTCTTCGGTTTTGATGGCGCGGGGGACGACGTCAATGCGGATCGCCTGAACACCCAGTTTCTGCGCCACTGCCACCAACTGCTTTGCCCAGGCAAGTTCCCGCTCCAGGCGTTCGTCTAGCCGGTTGTTCATGCATAGGGCGGTGATGCGAAGACCATTGGTTTCAAGATCCTCTTTCAATGCGCTGATGCCGTCGGCGGTGGCGACGCTGTACTTGTTCCGGGGATGAAAAAGGGCGGGGCACTGCAGGTCCTCACTGACCGCGACTTCCACTCCGATCGCGCCCAACTCCTTCAAAGCGGACCAACTGTCGGGCTGGCCCATGGTCTTGAGGTGACCGTCGCGGCAGGCCACGGACCAGGGGGCAGGCTTCTGTGCGCCGTGGCACAGCTTGGCGCTACCCAGGATTCCTGCGGTCACCCCCAGGCTGGCTGAGGATCGTATGAAGTCTCGACGTGTGAGGTGCTGTGAGGTTTGCATGGTCTGGTCTGCTTTGTTCATTCGTTTCGGGATCATGTTGGTTCGGGGGTGCAGTTTACTTGCCTCGGCCCATAGTTTCCCCACAGGTCAGTGCGGAGACCAATGCGAGTAGACGTGTGATCCGCGGCACCCAGGTTCTTTCCACCAGGTTTCCACTCATGCGATTCTTGGCGCTCATGGCTTTCGTGTGTTTCGTTCGCGGGTCGGAAATGGATTCATGGTTTACGCGCCGGCCAATCGAACGGATCAGGGGCCAGGATGATCTCGCGTTGGGCGGCTTCGTGGCCTGGGGCCCCAGCGTTGCTGGTGGCTTGCAGGCGGTAGATGCCGGGCCTGAGCCGGCCGGTCTCGAACTTGCCCTGGACCACGCGGGCCTCAGGTCTGCCGGCCTGTTCGGCAACGACCCGATCAGCCGACAGAAACTGGACCTTGACATGGCCACTCGCTGAAGCCGCACGGACTGTCCAGGAAACCATCTCGCCAGTGTAGCATTCATCGAGCGGAGTCGAAACGGCCAGCGACGGCTCGCTACGAGTGCCGACGCGATCACCGCCTCGGACCATCTTCACAAATGCCACGGTGCGCGCATGGGCCGTGTGAGCATCCGGTTTGCTTCCTCGTCAGCGACGAACTGCTCCCGGACGGGGTCCCAGCGCAGCTTCCGCTTCAGGATCATGGAGATGTTGCCCAGGTGACACAGGGTCGCGCTGCGATGGCCGACCTCCACCGGCGCGACGGGGTCCTTGCGGGACTTGATCGAGTCGAGAAAGTTCCGAACGTGATCCGGGACGTGGTACGTGTTGGAGTCCTCGGTGCGATCCGGGTTGCTCACCGGCAGGTGAATCTCGTTCGGACCGATCGGCGAGGTCTTCAGCGATTCCGGATTCGTTTTCAGGCCCTGGTATCCGTACTCGACCCAGCCTTCGGCGCCTTCGAAGCGGATGCCGAACCCCGGCTTGTCCGTCTTGCAGATGAGTTCGACGCCGTTGGCATAGCGCGCGCAGAAGGCGGTCTTGGTGGCGGTATTGTAGAGCCCGCCCTTCGGTGGCCACTCCGAACCCTGGTCCTCGATCTCGACGGGGCCGCTCTGGTCCATGCCCAGGGCCCATTGGGCGGCATCGTTCGAGTGCGCTCCGAAGTTCGTCACCTGGCCTCCGGAATAATCGAGGTTGAAGCGGAACCGGTAGAAGCAGCGGTCCTTGTGGTAGGGAGCCCACGGCGACGGCCCCAGCCACATGTCGTAATCGAAGCCCTCCGGAATCGGCGTGGGCTGCCAACCCGGGCCGGGATCGACCGCGTTGATCTCGGCGACCTGGGTGAAGATCCGTTTGACCTGCCCGATGCGGCCGTTGCGAGCGAGTTCACAAGCCCGGCGGTTGTCGGGGCTCGAGCGGTAATGGCTTCCCGTTTGCAGGATCCGCTGGTGCTCGCGCACGGCCTTCACCATCGCCTGCCCCTGGCTGACGGTCAGCGACAGCGGTTTCTCGCAGTAGATATCCTTGCCCGCCCGGGCCGCCATGACGGTCATGAGCGCGTGCCAATGGTCCGGAACGATCAGGGCCACGGCGTCGATGTCCTTTCGGGCGAGCACGTCCCGGAAGTCGTTGTAGGCCTCGCAGCCCTTGTAGGCGCCCGAGGCCGTCCGCGCCGCGTAGAAGGAGTTCACCTTTTCCTGCGCCGGCTTGCGCCCGAGGAACTGCTCCGGAGTCCGGTAACCCGGACTGGCGGTGTTCACGTCGCAGACCGCCAGGACCTGGCAATCGTCTTGGCCCAGGAACGCGGGCAGGTCGATCGTGCTCTGGTTGCCACAGCCGATGAACCCGACGTTGATGCGGTGGCTCGGGGCGTTAGCGCCGAACACGGAAGAGGGCGCGATGAGTGGCGCGCCGGCAGCCGCAGACAGCACCGCAGCAGTCTTGAGAAAATCTCTGCGGGTCGATGGCCTGCGAACAAGGGTGTGAGGTTGAAGTGAGTTCATGGCTTTCGTCCCAACACGTTCAGAGGTGATCCAGGAAGTCCTAGCCGCCCGCCTTGTGATAGCGGTCCGTGATGTCGCTCGGCCGCATCCAGACCACCCGGTCACTCAGGTGCTTGCGGATCCGCTGCACGACGGTGGTGAAGGCACGCCAGCCAACACCGCTGGCGGGATTGAGCCCTTGCCAGTGGGCATACCACACACAGTACGGCGAGCTGCTTTGGACATGACGGACAATGATCCCGGCGGTGCCGTCCGCGGTAATGTCATAGTCCGGATTCACGCGGTCCGGGTTGTTCTCCCAGATGCCGAAGTGGTCCGTGGCGTTGGGCATCAGGTCGTAGACCCCCGACGGTCCGTCGCTCGCCTTTCGATGAAGGCCGTAGTTGGTCTCGCTGGAATCGAAAAAGCACGGGACCGTCCGGCCACGGAACTTTCCTTGCCTGGCCAGATTCAAGAGCGCCTGCCAGACCGCAGGATTCACTTCGGTGTGCCCGCTGGCGCGCAACTCGGCATACCGCCGAGTACAGGCGCGGCAACCGCAGCCCGGCCACGTCAGCCCGGTGAACTGCAATCCGGCCCGTTCCCCCTCCGCGATGATACTCCCGAAATAGCGCTCGTATTGCGCCGCCGTGACCGCCGGTTCGTACAGCCACAGACCTTCGTGAAGGGCGCCCTCCGGCTCACGGTTGGCCTCGAAGTCGAACAGGCCGCGGTGCGTCATCAGTTCCATGTGTGTGCCGATGCCGCATTTCCAGGCGCGCTGAACCTGGTCAAGGAACGCCCGCTCTTCCTCGCTCGGGTTGCGGGTCATGCAGTAGCCCTTCGCACCCAGGATGCCGCTCGACTCCCCGGCAATTCCCTGCTCAGCACAGAAGTCCAGGAAGGTTCGAAACGCCCCAGCCCCGGCGACATAAGGACTCGTGTCGTCACAGTAGAACGCAAGGAGGGTCTTATGGCGCTGCGGCTCCTCCGAACCTTCGGCCAAGGTCCGAGCTAGCCCGAATGTCGCAGCACCTGCGGCGGTCCGTCTGAGCAGTTCTCGACGGCTGAACTCTCGTCTTGCGGTCATCATCGGCTACAGGCGGAAGCTACCAGACCTGCCTCGACCTGTCTAGGAAAGTGCCCCCCACGCTCTTCTCACCCCGCAACAACAGCAGCCGGCGGGAACGGTGCCAGTAGCTGCAATCCGCCGTCAGCGTGGCAGCCCAATCACCATCGCTTGGTGTCAGAGCGCCAGGTTTTCCCATACCAGATCCAGGCGAGACCCCGGACTGTCCGAAAACTCGCAAGGCCTTGTTTCACGCAGCTTCTCGATGGTAGTAACGGAGCATTCCACCCAGGCGGTTTCGACAGTTGATGCTTCCGTGCGTTGGGAAGTTGGCGAGTTCCGGCCGGATAATCTTGTTTCCGAGCCCTTGATGGTTTCTCTCTTCGTGATAATGCAGGACGAACTCAGAGGTGGCTCCTTGTGCCGACCCTGGGCGAATGCCAACCAGGTTTGGTCCCATAAAGTCAGCGCAGGACTCTACCCCCGTTTGGCAAGGCGCAGCACGAGCGAGCGTGAGAAGGAGGGTAGCGGGGCGATCTTCCCGTTCATTGTCACCGTGCTCCAACGGTCATGCCACGGATCGTAAGCCCGGAGGGACGAGACGTCGCGATCGGACAGGAACTCGGTCAGGTCGAGTGTGAGCCCGGTAAGCGTTTCCGGCGGTTGGTGGTCCCGGAGCTCGGTCTGCCAGGTGTTCTGCTTATCGCGACACCACAGGAGCAGCGTGCGCTCACCCTGGAGCACATAGACCCGCAACCGCGGATGCTCGAGCTGCACCGGCTGGAACCGTTCGGCCGGCGGGTCGAGGTCTTTGACGGCGGTCGCGAAACGCGCGAAGTGGTGCCAGAGATGGTTGCGATCCACATAACTGTCCCAGTGCCAGATTTGGCCGGCGCCGGCCGCACCGGCGAAGAACGGCGCGAACAGGATGTCGTGAAGTACAATCCCCGCCTGGTCTTCGCCGTAGAGCTTGAAAGGACCGGTGTGGCGCGGTTCCACCGCCCCACTCTCGGCCAGAATGACCGGCCGCTGCGGCGCGCAGGCGAGGATCTCGCGCACGGCGTCGGCCGCCAGCACATCGACGGGGCCGTGGCAGACTTCGAGCGAGGCGCCGAGATCCAGGTAGCGATGCACCTGGGCCACGTCGTTGCCAGCCAGGACGCTCTGGCGGCAGTAGAGTTCCCGGACGCGCGCGGAGTCGTAGCTGCCGAGGCTCTGGAGGGCGAGGTTACGGGAGAGCAGTCGGTGTAGCTCCGTGAGCATGGCCTCGGACCAGGGCAGGTAATCCTCCTCCCGGGCGGCCACAGCATTGACCTCATTCCAAAGCTCCCAACCGTAGATCGTCGGATTGTCCCCGTAGCGCTTCGCAAACCACTCGAGCTTGCGCCTGAACTGGTCGCGGCTCGCGGCGCCATTGAAGAAATCAGCCATGTTTGTCGCCGTGCCACCGTTGGCCACGAGGTGAAGCGGTTTGTTGGCCCAGCGCTGGCGGGGTTGGTCGCTCATCTCCCGGAAGTGCTCGAGCGTGAGCTTGACGCGCAGGCCGTACCGGCGAGCCATCGCCAGCATCTGGTCAACGCGCCGGGCGCGGGCTTCGTCATACACGCCGGCCCGCTCGTGCTCAACATCCCAAAACGGCGAGCTGAGCCAGACACGGATGTAATTGCCGCCGTTGGCCACGAGCTGCTCCATCCATTCGTCCATGCGCGCAAGGCCGTTGGTTTCGCCTGGGCCGCGCGCACCATCGGGGGCGATGAGGTTCAGGCCGATAGGAATGTAGGGGCGCCCATCCGAAAGCTCGAAATAGCGGGGATCGCGTGGGCTGACCCGGACAAAGGCGGCAGGGGCGTCGGCACCGGCCGACCGGTGAGCTGGTAAAGTCGAGGCGGCAAGTCCGACGAGGGCTGCGCCCAGTAGCGGGAAGCGATGGCTCGCCTTCATGGTTGTCTGGAGCGGGAGGATCGATGCACCCGCCGCTGTTCTAGCCCCAGCATACCGCCGTCGGACAGGGAACCGGAAGCCCGAACGCATTGACCGGAGATCCAGATCGGAAGATCCGCTTCGTGCATGACAAAGACCACGAGCCCCCGGGCCACTTCGTCCGCCTCCCGCCGCTCCGAAGCCTGTCAGAAGGCACGGAGGCTCGCGGCGCCAAGCGGCACGTGAACGTATCCGCAGAACCCTTTTGCGCGAGGCGGCACCGTCGAGGTATAATCTGACGACAAATGAAGGCATTGCTCTTCGTCATGCTGGGTGTCTTGCTGCCCGTTCCCCCGGCGCGGGCGGATGCTCTGCCACAGACCCGTCCGCTGGACTGGGAAGAAGCGGACTTATCTGCACGACTGATGGATGGCGCGCATCGCTTCGTCGAAAGGAAGATCGTGGAGTCCGCGGCGAATCGCGCCGACCTCTGGGCGCGCGATTTTTCGTCGCCGGACGCCTACGCGAAATCGGTGGAGACGAATCGCGCGCACTTGAAGACCATCATCGGCGCAGTGGACGCCCGGTTGCCCGCCGCGATGGAACGCTACGGCGACGACGCGAATCTGGCGCTGGTCGCGGAGACGATACGGTATCGGGTCTATCAGGTGCGCTGGCCGGTACTCGAAGGATTGTGGGGCAGCGGCCTGCTGGTTCAGCCGCAATCCGAGTCCGTCGCGCACGCGGTCGTGGTACCGGATGCGGGGCAGACACCGGAACAGTGGCTGGGGCTGGCGCCAGGGATTCCCGCAGCGTCACAGGCGGCGCGGCGGTTGGCGGAGAATGGTTTTGAACTCGTTCTGCCGCTGACCATCAACCGCGACAAACTGGTGACGGATGACGGTCAGGTTCGAATCTCGGACCAGACGCACCGGGAATGGATTTACCGCCAGGCGTTTCACATGGGGCGGCACGTCATTGGCTACGAGGTGCAGACGGTGATGGGTGCCGTGGACTGGTTGCGCGAGCGGCACGGCACGGATGCGAAGGTCGGTGTGTGCGGCTATGCCGAGGGCGGGTTGACAGCGTTCTACGCGGCGGCGGCAGATCCACGCATTGATGCGGCGCTGGTGAGCGGTTACTGCGACTCACGGCAGAAAGTTTGGGCCGAACCCATCTACCACAACGTCTGGGGACTGCTGCGCGAGTTTGGCGACGCCGAACTCGCCGGCCTCATCCTGCCGCGCGCACTCGTCATCGAGCACAGCCCGGTGCCCGATGTGACCGGGCACAAGGGCGAGTGGCACACGCCGGACTTTGCCAGCGTCAGCGCCGAAGTGAGACGCGTTGAGACGGGCGGGTTGTTCCAGCCACCCGCGCTGGTGCGCAGCGATGCGGGACCTTTCAGCGACGAAGCCCTAAGGGCTTTCGCGGCGCAGCTTGGCGTCGCGAAGCTCGCGCCCTTGTCTGGCGAGCTTCCGGTCGAGCGCCGAAAGGGTTTCGACCCGGAGGCGCGTCACGCACGGTTGTTTCGGGAAATGGAGAACCACGTCCAGCGGCTCATCCAGCGGTCGGAACATGTCCGGGACAACGTCTTTCTGTATGCGGTCATGCCTGAATTAGCCGTGACGAAATGGAGCACGGAGCCCCGGCATCCGACGCATCCGCCGGAGAAATTCATCAAGGGTGCGAAGCGTTTCCGTGAACTGTTCCGCGACGAGGCGATGGGCCGCTTCGACGAACCGCTGCTGCCCTTCAACGCCCGCTCCCGCCTTGTCAAAGAGACGGACCAGTGGACGGCTTATGACGTGGTGCTGGATGTGTATCCCGAGCTGTTCGCCTGGGGGCTGCTCGTGCTGCCCAAGGACTTGCAGGCGGGCGAGCGGCGGCCAGTGGTCGTCTGCCAGCATGGCCGCGACGGTCTGCCGCGCAATTTGCTTGATGCCAATTCGAGCGGCTACCGCAACGTGGCCGCCGTGCTCGCCGAGCGCGGCTTCATCACTTTCGCCCCGCACAATCTTTACCGGGGCGAGGACCGCTACCGCTGGCTCAGCCGCAAAGCCAACACGGTGAAGGCCACGCTATTCTCATTCATCATCGCATCGCACGACCAGATCCTGCGCTGGCTCGACGCGCAGCCTTTCGTGGACGGCAGCCGCATCGCTTTCTACGGCCTGAGCTACGGCGGGGAGACGGCGGTGCGGGTGCCGCCACTGTTGGAGAAGTATTGTCTCTCGATTTGCTCCGGCGATTTCAACCAGTGGACGCGCAAGGTCGCTGCCACCGACCAGTCCTTCAGCTTCATGCGCACCATCGAATGGGAGATGCCGTATTGGAATCTCGGGCCCACTTTCGATTATGCGGAAATGGCCTACCTCATGGTGCCGCGCCCGTTCATGGTCGAGCGCGGGCACAACGACCTGGTTGGCCGGGACCAGTGGGTCGCGCACGAATACGCGAAAGTGCGCTGGCTCTACGCGCAACTCGGCCTCGCCGACCGCACGGAGATTGAGTTCTTTCAAGGGGGCCACAGTATGCGGGCTGAAGGCACGTTCGACTTCCTGCACCGTCACCTGCGCTGGCCGCCACCGACGCGCGCCAGTGAGAAGTAATCAGCCAGGACGCCTGTGCGTAGCGAGAACTTGTGGGTGGCGAGAACCTCATCGGCGCGTGAAGTTGTTGATTTGTCGGAATGTGTGATCGACGCTCGGGCGCGATGTTTGCAGTCTTTTTGACGCTCTTGCAGTGTCCGTTGTCCCGTGAGGTCAAGAAACCCGAACTGGTCAACCCACAAGGGTTTGTAGAATGATCGAAAGGTTGCTCGCGGGCCTGAGCGCTGGTTCACTTTGGCCCGATGAATTGGAAACGGTTGCTCGCCTATATCACCAGCTCGGTTGGCCGCCTCACGGCCCCGGTACGCGGAGCCTGAAGAACGCAGGGCCAGCCTGTGAGGAAACCGGCGTGGCGAGAATCATCGGGTTGGTCGTGCTGGTAAATGTCTGCACCGTGGTCCACTCCGGCTGGACCAGATTCAGGGTGGTTTGAATCTCGCCGTCGGACGGGACGTAGCCCCCGACCTGGAATTGCAGCGAGCCACCGGTGAGCGCAGGGTTGTAGATCACCGGAACTTTGGCCTCCACCGCGGTCAACTGCAGGTTCGCCAGCGCGAGATCGCCGGACACGATGTTGGCGGACACGCGATCCAGCTCGGCAGACAGGATGGCGTTGGTCGGGTGCTGGCGGCGCAACTGGTACAACCGCAACGGTAGATTCAAATCCTCGAAGCGGTACGGAAACGCCGAATCCAGAAGCTGCCGGCGCGCATCCTGCAGGGTGACCAAGTCGCGGGTGCCAAATTCCAAGGTCGGCTTGATGACCGTGCCTTCGCCAAAATCGTTCCACGTGACGAGTTGCACCAGGGCGGAGTTGTTCGTCAGAGCTCGCGATAGCGTCGAGCGAAAGGTCCCGCCGTCGTTGTCGGCGAGAAGCCCGTAGGAGGAACCCGCCCCGGCCTCGGTAGATGTCGTGAAAGCGTGGGAAGGCGCTGCTGATGAACGCCGGCCAACTCGCGGCGCTTTGCTGGAAGCTGGCGAGATACCCTTCGAGGGCCGCAGTGGACAAGACGCTCCCGGCGTTCGGGCTGAGCCACATGGGCGGCCAGTCGAACGCGCCCAGACCCACCGGCAGACGCTGGTTCTCGGTGAAGAACGCGGGTGGATTGCTGTCGTTGAGCGCCGAGAAGACCGATACCCACTGGGAATTCGTCTTGAAGTACTGCGGGCCGAAATTCAGGAGCACGGGACGGTTGTGCAACCGAAGGTAATTCGCGGAGGAAAAATAGTTCGTCTCCGCGTACCGCAGGGTCGCCTGCGTCTGGGCGATCGCTGCGCTGGCACTGATGTAGCCACCGTCGATTTCCCGTTGGATCGTGATGTCCTCATAACAAAGGGCAAATGAGAGCCCGGCGAGCTGTGTTTGCTTGAGCAGGGCCCGGGTGCGCAGATCGTTGACGCCGTAATCGAGGTAGTTGTCCTTGCCGTACCAGTCCACAATCACCCCGTCAATTCCCGCCAGCTTCATGAGCAGACAGTGATACTCCAGCACGACCGGGTCCCCGGAATCATAGGGGCCGGTTTGGGGGTAATACCAAGAAGCAATCTGGCGCCGGCCGGCGAGGTCAACTGTGTCCGGATCGAAATGGTTCATCGTCCAGTGCCAGCCCCAGCTGTCGCTGTAGGGCTTGGCCACAAACCAGGGCATGTAATGAACCAGGATCGGTTTGCTGGCCGCGCGCAAGCCCGGGGGCGTCAGCAGAATGGTGGCGAGGGCCACCGTCTGCAGCAGCTCGCGGAACTTCGGGACCGTTGACTCCTTTCGCGCGACCATTGGCACCGGGACTAGACCGTATCGTTCACCGCTGTCGCGCGACCGCCGAACTGCAGCGCTGTCGCCGGCACGTGACTCAGCGCAGCGCTTTCACTTTCAAGTTGCGGAACTTGATGAGATAGCCTTCGCCCTCCAGTCCCACCAGGCCTCGCGGATTGCCGCAGTCTCCGAACTGGCACGTGACCGCGCCGTTGACCCACAAAGTCAGGGTTTTGCCCCGAGCCGTGATTTCGAGCGTGTTCCATTCCCCGGCTGGCTTCACCCGGCGGTCTGTCACGTCCTTCTGGGTGATGAAGAACTTCTTCTTCCCATCCGCTCCCAAGGTCTCCCCGAACAGGAAGCCGTCTTTGGCGTCCCCGAATTGAGCCTGGTGCCAGATCGCGCCGTCCTTGGAGTTGCGCACGTAGGCACCGCTGTTGTAGCCCGTCTTCCCTTCGATCTTGGTGTAGCAGAACTCCAGGTGGAACACCGCGTCGCCGAACTCTCGGTCGCATAGGAGCATGTCGTGCCCCCCGTCGCCATCGCAGACCAGCACCTTGCCCGAATCGTCCAGGTGCCACTGGGGCCGGCCGAGCGGTGCGCCCGGCGGGACCGGGACCCGCGACCAGCCTTTCAGGTCGGCGGACGGCATCAGGTCCACCCAGCCTGAAGAATCCGACACCAGAGCGCTCGGCGCTGGGTCCGCAGCGGTCAAGCGTCCCACCATCGTGCCGACGAACAAGAACCAGGTGAGGCCCCTCCGACTCCACCCCTGACCGATCACGCTTTGAACCTTGATCATAGAACAGGCTAGGCCGGAAACCGTCGTGCGGTCAAGCGAGGCGCTGGAGCGCCCGGGTCCCAGTCATCCCAACTCGATCACTGTCCCGGCCCACTCGCGGGATGCCGGACTCGTGTCAGCGATTGACCGTCCGCTGAATCGGCGTAGTGTCCGAGAACTCGAACACCTCTCTGATTAAGCGGCTTCTCGATAGTAGTCGCGCACGAGTCCGCCCAGTCGCTCTCGACAACGGATCGCACCCTCAGGGGTGAACCCGGCGAATTCGGG
>Ga0315274_10013623_pt1 | contig 11573 bp, 5 predicted proteins | sample YL17G02_20_MG_FD_203700 | JGI IMG/M metagenome (GOLD analysis project Ga0315274, IMG submission 203700) | Sediment microbial communities from Yellowstone Lake, YNP, Wyoming, USA - YL17G02_20 | ecosystem: Environmental > Aquatic > Freshwater > Lake > Sediment | place: USA: Wyoming | collected...
CCCTTCTTCGGAGGCCAACTTCCTGGGCAACTCGTCCAATGCCGGATACCAACAGGGGGCCGTGCGCACGTAGCGGAGCGTGCCGTTCAATTCGGGCCGAGTCGCAATCTTCGCCTGCGCGGCACGCAAGCCTGCCATATCGGGGCTGACATTCTGATCGCCGTCGACACCCACCTCGCCCACGACCACCGGCAGCTTCGGCACCTTGAATTCGGCACGCAGGTCCTGAACCAGGTGAACGAAGTTCAGGGCATACTCATCGAGCACCTGTTGCTTGATCTTCCTGTCCGCGCACATGTCGTTCCAGCCCTGGAACCAGACGAAGCCGCAGAGCTCGTATGGCCTCCCCTTGAACTGTGGAAAATGGGTATCGAGCTGATCCAGGCACTGGTGGACCTCCTCAATCATCTTCCGGCAAGATGCGCCCACCTCGCGGGGTTCGCCGGGGATTTCATAGGCAGGCTTGCCGGCACTTGGCGGCCGGAAATCGCAGTAGAGATCCTTGCCGCCCCAGGCGGTCTTGATCAGCAGGACGGACTCTTCATAGTAGTCGCCCATGCCGATGCCGAACATCAACTCCGGCCCGATACGGTCCTTGTAGGCCCCCTGGCCCACCGTCAACGGTCCCTTGATCCCTTCCTTGCCTCGCTGGTAGTAGAGGAACACGTCGTCGCGTTCGACGAACGAACCATCGTCCCTCTTGATCTTCTTCAGCAATTGGCCCTGCGTCGGATGGGCGCCCAGTTCATCGATAGTCTTGATGCCGCCATACCCTTCCATGTTCGACTGGCCGGCCAGGATGAAGACCTTCACGGGACCCTTGCCGGCCTGCTTCGGGGCGCCGGCGTCTCCCGCCGGTTGCCCTGCCGCCGGACGCCCCGTCGCCAGGGCAACCACCGCGCCGAGAATCAACCCAGCCATCGTCTTTGTCATCGGCATCGCCTCTGCTCCATTCCTGATGGCGCCCCAGGCAGAACCTGTCGCCGCCCCTCCCCGGCTAGTCTTCGAACACGATGCGATAGTCCAGCCGGTCAACCTTACCGAGAATCGTGCCCTTCGGCTGATCGAAGTCCACCAGGCGGACCCGCCAGCGATAGGTCCGCGTGCCGTCGGCGTGCTCGTCCACAACGTACTTGCCCGTCCAGCCGAGCGGCTGGGGCGGGGACTGCACCTGCTCGATCCTCTTGACCTTCCGCCCGGTGCGGAGCGTCGCGTCCACGTAGGTCTCCTCCGCATCGTAGCCCGCGTCGATCCAGTGTCGGTTAGGGTACGTGCCGGCGCCGCGCAGGACGTAGAGGTCCTCGTCCTTCCACTTCTTCCAGTCCTCGGGCACGCGGATGCGAACCGGCCACCACGCCGCGGGGGCGTGGACGGAGACGAGGTCGTCCTTAACCTCGACGCGCGCGGGCGACGAGTGCGGCGGCGAAGGCACCCTCAGGGCGAACGCGGGGTCGCCTAACAGGCCGCGGATGTAGAGCTGGTAGTGGTTCGGCCCGCCGGCGAGCTGGTTCGTCTCGAGCACGACCGCGGCGACGCTGTTCTGCGCTCGGCGGTGGGCACGGCCAATCGTCTCGCCCTCCAGCACGGCGTTCCAGAACACAAGGCGCTGCTGCTCATCGTAGGCGATGCCAGGGAGTGCATTTCCCTGGAAGCCGACGGCTCCGTTGCGCATGAGCCGCGCGACAACCGAGCGGAAGTCGGGCTGGCGGTCGAGGGCCGTGGTGAGGCAGCCGCCCGACTCGACGAGCGTGGGCGCGAGCAGCACGTCGGACTCCCAGTCGTAGGTCTGCCCCAGGTCGTGCCACCACGAGTGGGCCTGGTGGGTGAGCACGGCCACGCGCGTGAGCGGGGAGCTCTGGTCGAAGGCTTCGGCCCGCTTACCCTTGCTCTTGTCGGTGGGCTTCTCAATCCACCGCAGCGTGTCCACGTCATGGTGGAGCGCCATCCTGAAGCCCACGTTCTCGAAGAGCTTCGCGTAGGTATTCTCCCAGCGGGCCTGGCCGGCCATCGTGGACCAGGACGGGTCGAGAAGCTGCGGATAGGTGACGACGCGGCTGACGTAGAGCGTGGCGAAGCTCGCGTTCTCGGCGATGAGACGGCCGAGGGCGATCTCGGCGAACAGGTCGTCGTCGGTGTTGGCGAAGGGGAAGTCCGAGGGCAGATCGCGGTTGGAGTCGGCGCTCTCTCGCACGATGGCCTGGGGGATGGCGTCGGGGAAGCCAACGATGCACAGGTACTCGGGCGGCCTGCCCATCGCCGCATAGAACGCTTTCAGGTCGGCGACGACCTGGTCGGCGCAGGGGAAGGTGAGGCGCACGTCGGCCTTGCCCGCGCCGTTCTCCTCGCCAAGGGTGAGCGAGTAGCGCTGGCCGCCAAGCGTCACCGTGTCGCCGGTGCGGAAGGGGCCTTCGCCGGCATCGGAGAAGTCGCCGTTGCCGTTCAGGTCCACGTTGACGGCTTCGTAGTCCTTGTCGTTCTTCCCGCTTGTGACCGCGAACGCGAAGGGGTTGCCGTCGACCGTGGTGAGGCCCATCCGCGGGGGCTTGCGGCTCTCGGGCGTGCCCTTGGGCGGTCCGGCCTTGCACTCCGCCCCGATGAAGGGGGTCTTCCACAGGGTCTTGTAGGGGAGGGGCACCACGATGCCCTGCCTGGCCGCGGCGAGCAGCGGGGCCGCGAGCGAGAGCTTCTTGATGACTGTGGCCTCGCGGTCAAGCGGGTTGACGACAGCGAAGTACGAGACCGCGATCTTCTGTTCCCGCATCCAGGCCAGTGCGGCGGAAGCGTCTTTCAGCTCGACGACGGCGAGACCCGTCTCCTTGAGCGCCGCAGCAGCCTTCGGCGCCGAGCCCACCAGGAGGGCCTTCTTGACCGCGAGTTCCTTGAGGACGCCCGCTGTCCCTGCCGAAACGTTCTCGGCCATGGAGAAGAACAGGGGCGATCGGAGCCTCGCCGCCAGGGCCGACGCCACGAGGGCCATGCTATAGTCGCCCTCGCGGCAGACCACGGCCATGTCGGCCGACTTCCAGAAGGTGCGTGCGAGCACGCCGGCAGCCGCGTCGGCCGAATCGGCCTCCAGCGCGTGCCACTGCCGCCGGGCGCTCGCGGCCTCTCTCGGCAGCGGGCCGAGGCAGTAGAAGGCCTGCGGCTTGTAGCGGGACAGGTAGTCGTCCATCTCGCGGGTGATGGCCCCTGACTCGTCGAGTGCGATGACGGCGGGGGCGCCGTCGCAGCGCACGGTCGCCGCCGGGACCGTGGCGAGGAATGCGAAGTCCTGCCAGGCCGGGACGCTCGGCAGATGGACCACGAAGACCGCCCGGCCGCCCTTCGCCGAAGCGGCCTCCAGGCCGCGCAGGCCGGGAAGGCAGCCTAGAAAGGCGAATGAAAGGAGCGCCAGCGCCGCCCTTGCAGGGTTGCGCGTGCTTCGGAGGGCAAGCAAGTGGGGCAAGCAAGGCATCATTGCGTTCCTCATCCGCACAACTACCTTTCGGATCTCGTTGCGGTTGGGGTCGGTGGTGGATTGAGCGTCGGAATCTGGCCGGTGAGCGGAACCGAACAGAACGCCAGCGCGGCAATGCCATTGGCCCCGTAAAGCAGTCTGTCGGGCCGGCCGTCCCAATGTTTTCCGGAGAGGTACGAGATGGATTGGGCCGCCGAGGGCCCTGTCAACTGGAGCGTAATCACATTTCCTGCGGCCTTGCCCGCACTGATGGGGGCCGCCACGCCGTCGAGGTAGATCCAGGCTTTACACTCGTCCTTCCAGGCCATGGGCTGGCCGAAATCCAGGGCAATCTCGTTCTTGGCAGCACCGGTGAAATAGGCACGCCTGAGATTCGGTGCGGTGACCTCCTTGGCGGAGACCAGCCCGTAGTTGTCCTGCTCCACCAGGGGGCTCATCAACTGTGCGACCTGCGCGTAGCCCTCCAGGTCAAAATGAGCCAACCCGCGACCGCTCGATCCGCTGACGATGCCGAGAGTGGACATGATCCGCATATTGGAGAAGAGCGAAGGCAAGGTCCTCTGGACCTCCAGCAACATGTCGCCCGCGGGGGTGCCGCCCATGTTGCAGCCACTGGGCCAGATCTGGTAGACGTAGTAGTACTGGATGTTGGGGTAATCCTGTTTCCAGGCGGCCGATAGGTCCACGAAGTACTGCTGATAGGACTTCCAGTCGTAGTCGCCGGTCGGCGAACTGCTGCCCTGGTTGTTCTCGCCTTGATGCCACAGGATGCCCCGGATGCCGTGCGTCAGCCTGGCCCCCTTGATGCGCGTCAGCAATCGTCCGTAGATGGTGGCCGAGTCTTCGTGATTGGCCTCATTCCGCTGGTGCTGGTCGATCCGGGTTCCCCCGACAGCGCCATTCATGATGCAGATGGGAATGCCATACTTGGTCACCAGGTTGCCGGCGAGTACCATGCCCCAGCCGCCGATCTGGTGGACCCCGTAGTCAGGCTTCCCCCAGATCCGGGTCCGGACCGCGTTACCCCAGCCACCACTGACAGCCCCACTATAGGAATTGCCATAACTTCGTATCCAATCGCCGTTGGGAGCAGGCGGGTCCACGGTGGGCCCATTATTGGGCCCGGTGGCCTCGGCGTTGGACTGCCCTTGAATGATGTAGGCGTCGCCACACACGAGGTTCTTCACGGTTCTCAGCACCGTTTCGGTGCCGCCCGTCTTGGCGCCGAACTCCACTTTGTACCGGATCAACCCTGGCTTGAGCCTGACCGTGAACGCATAGTTCCTGTCCGCGGGGAGTTTCTGGCTTTCGGTCTTGACAGCCTTGTCGTCGGCGTAGACCTTGAGGAACACGGCGTCGGCAGTCTGGTCCACGGTTCCGTTATAGTAGAGCGTGCCCTCGTTCTTGTCGTCGCGCGCGAAGAACTGGTTGTCCTCGGGTTTCTCATCCTTCCCTGGCGTCCGCTGCACCCACGGATCCTTCTTCGGCTCGGTCACCAGGATTGAGGTCGTGGCCGCAATATCCGCGCCGCCGTTGTTGAGCACCAGCCTGACGCCGATCCTGCCGCTGCATTGCGACCGTTTGACGACCAGCCTGTCAGAGGCGATCTCCTTGATGACGGCGCCGCCCGACACGGTCCAGCGGTACTTCAGTTCCCCAGCGCCCTTGGCCTGCATCGCTGCAAGATTGCTGATCGTGGGCACCACCTCGATGGCGTCCCGGCCATTCCACGCTGCCGGTGCCCTCAGGGTGAACACCGGTTCGGGAATCACTTCCTTGATCGCCACCGGAATGTTCTTCGTCTTGACCTCATTGGCATACACCGCCTTGAACTGCAGGACGAACGCCGTGTCCGCCACCACGCGCCCCGCCTCAAGGGTGTACGAGAACCGGTCCACGGCAACGACCGTCTCCTCGCCATCTCTCTTGAGGACCCAATACACCTTCTGGGCGCCCCCGGCCTGGGCGGTGACCGTCGCGCTCTTGCCCTCAGCCACCTTGATCTCTGCAGGCGAGACCGAAAAGGCACTGCCCGGTTGCACCAAGGAGCCGACCAAGGTCTGCTGGGCTTTCTGGTTCTCATACTCCAGCTTGATCCAGTCGGCGGAACGTGCGACCCGCGAGACGCGCACCTCGTCGATGTCGCCGGCAAAGCGGTAGTTGCCGCCCCGCATGCCGCCGATGCACATGCCGATGTCCTTCACAATCGACATCGCGGCCCGGTGGAAGTTGCTTCCTGCCAGCCTGCCGTTCACGTAGATCCGGCTGGTCCCGTCTTCATACGTGGCGGCCACATGGTTCCACCGCCCCATAACGGGCGCCGTGCCGGCGGCGACACCGCCCGGACCGTCGGAAGCCCAGCTGAGGCTCGGCGGGGATCCGATGTTGATCGCCACTTCATTGCCATCCCCGGTCTTGCCGTTGTATCGCGTGGCGTACCTGCCCCAGTACAGAATCGTTGCGTCGGTGGCTTCGGTCCGGAACCAGGCTTCGGATGTGAACGAACTGTCGCTGTAGGGATAGCCCCTGATGTGGTCGCCGCAGTTGACTCCCTTGCCCGGCACAAAGTGCCGGCCTTGCCCGATGATGCCGGTGGCCGGGGCCGTGCCGGCATCCACCGGCGTGACCGTGCCGAGTTCGTCCTTCAGCGTCTCGTTCATGTGCAACACACTGGCGTAGCCGTTGTCGGCATTGAAGACCGCGGCGCCGCCGGATTCGCTGGCCGCATCGGCCTTGCCCCAGTACAGTCTTATCTCCTGGCGCTCGTTGCCCCTGATCGTGGGTATTCTCACCCAGATGCTGGCCGTGCCGGTGGCCGCGTCCCACTCCTCGATCTGGTAGCCCAGCGGAGTGCCGGTGTTGGTGGCGAAGCGGATATCCTCTCCGTTGGCCTTGGCCTGGCTGAAACTGAACCACCCTTTATCCAAACGTACCAGTAACGGGAAACCCTCTTCCGAGGCCGTTGCCGGCAGATTGGCGCCTTCAGGCGTGGTGAGCACGCATAGGGAGCCGGAGTGCTGCCAATCCGCATACTGGGCGGAGGCCGCCCCAACGAGCGTCAGGAGCAGGGCCATGCCGACGGTCATGCCTTGGGTCATGGCCTCTCCCCGGCATAGATGGATCTCATCTTCCAGCCCTTGAGGGTTTTCACCACGGCTTCGCCGCCCTTGCTGAAAAGGCGGACGCCGAGATTCGCGGGGTCGTACGTGTGTGCTGCGACGGCAGCCTGGCGGTCGTTGGCAAACACTTCGACGAGATTCTTGTCGATGAACACCCGCAGGGACAGGTCTTCGCCTGCCTTGAGCGCGAAAGGTGCGTTGACCTTTCCCACCCTCAACGTCTTGCTCTCGGCCACGTAGGCAATTCTCAGACCGTTCTCGCCATCTTGGTCGCACAGGACATCCATGCCAATCTCTTTGGCTGTGGGCGACTTGAACGCCACAGCCAGTTCAAGAGCGTCGCCGCCGACCCCCTCGATCGCGTGCACGGAATCGCTCTTGACCGTGATCCCATCCTCTTGCTTCCCGTCATGGCGCAGCCCTTCGAGTTCCCGTAGCGGCCGTATCCTCAGGACTCCGTCCTCGGGAAGTTCCAACTCGCGAGGCAGAGACTGAACACCGCTTGGGGCAATGGGTAGATTGAGCAGCCAAGCCCACATCACGCGGCGCCCGTCCTGGGTCAGCACGGATTCCGGCGCAAAGTGATTATTGCCGTTCCAGCTCATCAGCGCGTGGAACTCGGGGAGATACTTCTCGTCCTTGAAGTCGCCGAGATAGTAACGGCATCCCAATTGGTGGCTGATGCAGAGCAGCATCCATTTCTTGCCGATCTTGAACATGTTGGCGCAGGAGATGTCCTCCCCCCTGGGCACGCCCAGATTCGCCGGATACGCATCGTGCAGAAGCGGCCCGAGAAACAGCCAGTTCCTGAGGTCGGAAGACTTCATCAGGCTCGGGTTGCCGCCCCCGCTGATGGCGTAGTAGGTGTCCCCGTTCAGCCAGCAATCCGGATCCCAGTTGTTGAACTCGGGTGCCTGGCCGGAGGCATCCTTGGGGATGATCGGGACAGGCTTGGTCCACTGCTCCAGCCTGTCATCCAGGGCGAAGGCCAACTGGTTTCTGCCGGACCCCTGCCCGTGGTAGATGATGGCCGGCTGGCCCTCCTTGGTGATGAAGCCGGTGCCGCTGAACATGCCGTGCCCGGTCGTCTTCGGGAAGAGCGTGGTCGGGTGCCACGTCCAGTGCACCAGGTCCGTACTGGAGACGTGGGCGAACGAAAAGCCCTTGTGGTTGTAGATGTAGTGAAGGTGATACCGGCCTTTCCAGGAGAACGCGCAGTTCGGGTCGCCGGGCATGGCCTCTCCGGGGCCCGGATGGGTGAGGTGAAACGTCAGCCAGTTCGCCGGGGGATTCTCCGGCCGGGTCGGCGTCTCGTATGCAACGGGAGATTCCTTCCCGGTCTTGCAGAGCATCATCCCGGTCTTGCCGTCGAGCCGGAGCCTGCCGCCTTCCACCGTGGCCCCGCCGACGAGTTGCGTGACCGGGAATCGCCCGGTGCGATCCTTGGCTTCCTTGTCATCGAACGACCACCACGCCCAGGGCTTGGGGTCCGAGGACTCGTTGGGCTTGAGCGCCGCGATCTGCTCGGCACTCAGCGCGACGTCGTAGATGCGCGCGTCGTCGATGGCTCCCGCGAAGCACGCCCGGTCGCCCGCCTCGAGGTGCCGCAACCCGATCACCACCGCGCTATCCGGGCCGAACGCCTGCGGCTGCGCGATCTCGTGACGCGAGTACTCCTTTCCGTTGCGGTACACCGTGACCTGATGGCCTCGGTAAACGATGGCGACCTGCACCAGCGTGTTCGGATCGGCGGTCTCGGCGGGACAGTTCGCCTGGTCTTTCTGTGTTCGCCGGAAGAAATCGCTGCCCGCCATCCACTTGGCCGGCGCGAGTTCCCCGAAAACGATCCCGTCAAAATGGCTGTCCTGATCGTCGATCGTCAGTACGCTGCCGCCGCGCTGAGTCAGATTGGCCGGCGAGACCCAGGCCACCAGCGTCTTGTCGAGGAGGTCCGCCGCGGTCGCCGGTTTCAGCGTTTTCATGCGAATGTCCATGTCTTCTGCCTCCGCCGGCGCGCGCCAGCCGGTGACCAGCACCGCGATCCCGAATACAACGAGAGGAGAGAGTCGGCAACGCCGCAGTCTATCCATCTTCTGCCTCCATGCTGTCGGCTCCCGCCCTACGTCTGGGGCTCTTGCCCTTCGCTCACTTCCTCGGCTTGAACAGCTTCGGGAATCGCTGGATCGCCTCGATCTCCGCGGGACGGTAAGGCGTGCCGTCCGCCTGTAGAAGGTCGTGATGCCACGGGTCGGGTTCCGGGGCGCCCTTGGGCGAGCCCCAGGGGTAATAGGTCTGGGTTCGTCCCCGGACGAGGCCCCACATGTACCAGCCAATCCCTTTCTCCGCGAAAGCCGGAAGCACATTTTCGAACCGCGAGCCTGCGCCCCGCGCGATGCACTCGGTGCACAGGGCGGGCCACTCCGCCACCAGCCGCCCAAGGGCTTGCGGGTTCGGCGGGCCGTAGTCGTGGAAAGTGAGCACGTCCGAGAGGTCCTCGGCTTGCCAGCAACTGGTCAGGGGCTGCGTGGGCTCGGCGGCCCGCGCCCAGGCGAACGCCGCCGCCACCAGCGGCCGGCTCGCTGGCGCGGCCTCGTTGTAGAGGTCCCAGGCGAGCACGCGCCGGTCCCGGGCAAAGTGGCCCACAACGCCCTTGATGTATTTCTCGAGTGCGGGCCAGTTCTCCCGGCGCTTGCGGGTCTGGCCGGGGCTCGAGGTCCACTGACTGTTGTGAACGCCCGGGACGGGGTCGGGCTGCTTGCCGAGCTTCGGCTCCGGCAGAAAGCAGTCGTCGAAGAGGATGACCATCGTCCGGATCCCGTGCTTGTCGGCGATACGGAGGAACTCGTCCATCCGCTTGACAAGGCCCTCCGGATCGGCCTCGTAGACGATGTACTGGATGAACACGCGGGCGCTGTTCATCCCCATCTTCTCGGCCCAGCCGAGCTCTTCGTCTATGGTCTTGGGGTCGAACGACTCGGCCTGCCACATCTCGGTCGTGTTGACGGCAGTGCGCGGCAGATAGTTGCAGCCTGAAATGGGGCCCACCTCGCCGTACCACTTCCAGGCCTTCTCGGGCAGCCAGCGCGACGCGCGAAGCCGCTCAATGAGAAGAAAGTCGTTTGGATCGACCTGCAGCGCGGGTTTCTCCTTAGAATCGAGCACCAGGCCCAGGTCGATGTACTGGCCGCCGGTCGTCTGGCGCACGTGAACGGCCACCAGGTTCTTCCAAGGCTTGAGGACCTCGCGAAGCCCCCTTGTAACATCGTAGGCCGTGGGCGCGGTGTTGAACCCCGGGGCGGCTAAGGCCGGTTTCCCGCCCACGTAGATCTCAACGTCCTCATCGTGGCGGACCGTGAGGGAGGCTGTTTGGAACTGGAGAGGCGACGGCGCCTCGATCTCCTTCCGAAGCCAGATATCCGCGGTCTTCCAGGGCGTGCCGATGACGCTCTCCGGCGTCACCGGGTCCGTGACACCGAAGCCGGCCTTGCCCTCAGACCACGCTCTGTCGTCGAAGCCGGGCTGGTTCCAGTCCTTCGGAGGGGCGGTGGTGGTGTAGCGCCATGCGGCGGGCTGCTCCGTGGCCATGGGGATGAGGACCCGCGGCTCGGTGGCCGCCAAGCCTCCCATCGCCAGGGATAGACCGAGTGCTGCCAAGGCTGCTAGTTTCACGCCACTTCTCCTGGACTGGCCGTTCAGCACTCGTCGGGCAGCAGCTCGTGGGCGTGCTCCAGAAACGCCACCAGCAAGGCGATCGTGGCCTCGATGTCGTCGGCATGACACAGCTGAACCGTCGAGTGCATGTATCGGACGGGTGCTCCGATCGTCGTGCTCAGGGCGCCGGCCTTCGAACGCTGAATGGCCGAGGCGTCCGTCCCGCCACCGATGTTCCGCTGGCACGGGATGCGGCAGCGCACGCACAGGTCGAACAGGAATTGCACCAGCCGCCGGTCGCCCAGGGTCAGGCCGTCCATGATGTAGATGCCCGTGCCCTGGCCCATCGCGCAGAGGTTCTGATGCTCTGCAATGTAGCCTCCCCAAGTGAGGCTTCCGTCGAGGGCAAGGCCGATGTCCGGCTCAATGGCGTAGGCCGCCACGGGCATGCCGCGCACGCCGACTTCCTCCTGCACCGAACTGACCGCGTACACATCGACCGCCGTAGGACCGACACGCCGCATCGCCTCGAGCAGGCAGTAGACGCCGATCCGGTCATCGAAGTTGCGGCCCACATAGACCTTGTCGTTCAGTGCTGCGACGTCCTGATCGAACGTAATGACATCGCCCACTTCCACCCGTCCCTCCAGACCTTCCCGCGACAGGCCCGTGTCAATCAGCAACTCGTCGAGGGGCGTGACCTTCTCCTTCCGATCCGGCCGAAAATCCGGCACGATCACGCCGCGCACCGGCTGTTTGCCGTGGATAACGACTCGCTGCGACATCATGGCCTGCGGCATCAGCCCGCCGATCGGCTGGAAGCGGATCATGCCCTTCTCGTCGACGTGCTTGACCATCATGCCAATCTCATCCATGTGCGCCGCCAGCACGACGCGCAGGGGCCGCTCGGCGCTGGCGGGGGGGCGGACGGCCTTCTTCAGCCCGATGACGTTGCCCATCCGGTCGCGGCGTACCTCGTCGCAGACCGCCCCCAGGACCTCCAGGGCAATCTTCTGCGCCTCGTCTTCGTATCCCGACACGCCGGGCGTATTGCAGATGCGTTCGAGCAACTTCACATCCATGGTCATCTCCGGTTCCGTGCGAAGCGGCTATGGCTCGCCGTTGGCCTTTACGGGGAGCCAGCCGGCCGTGTCGTTGTAAACCTCGAATGCACCGATAGCGGGATTGCCGCCGTCGGTCCTCATGATCCGCAGCCGCCCTTGAGGTGCTCCCCATGCGCTGGACAGATTTGGGGCTGAAATAAGATGGTCTTTTTGTACCGTCGGCCCCCAATGAGACAGAAGGGAACGGGTCCACGCGGGAAGTCCGCCCCCTCCTGCCGCCTT
>Ga0315274_10013624_pt1 | contig 11573 bp, 10 predicted proteins | sample YL17G02_20_MG_FD_203700 | JGI IMG/M metagenome (GOLD analysis project Ga0315274, IMG submission 203700) | Sediment microbial communities from Yellowstone Lake, YNP, Wyoming, USA - YL17G02_20 | ecosystem: Environmental > Aquatic > Freshwater > Lake > Sediment | place: USA: Wyoming | collected...
CGCACCATGCGTCCCAGTCGTCGCCTTGGGGGATTGGCTCTTCGGGCAAACCCTCGTAGCGCTTCGGGCCGGGATAATTCGCCCCGACGACGCTCTGGATTTTGCCGAGACCTCCGGTACGCACCAGTTCGCAAGCGTAGCGGTTCATCTCCATGGTGCGCTGCTGGCTGCCGACCTGAAAGACGCGCTTGTACTTGCGCGCGGCGTTGACCACGACGCGGCCTTCGGCGACCGTCAGCGTCAGCGGCTTTTCGGCGAAAATGTCCAGCCCCGCCTGGCAGGCGCGAATGCAGGGCAGCGCACGGCCATGATCGGGCGTCGCGACGACAACCGCGTCGAGTTTCTCCGCGTCAAACATCTTGCGATAGTCCTGGTAGGTCTTCCAGTTGGCCTTCTTTTGAGCGAGCGTTTCTTCCATCCGCTTGATGTAGCAATCGCTGATGGCGACGATCTGGCCCGACTCGGGCATCTGGTCCATCAGCTGGCGGGCGCGGCCGCCCGTGCCGATGAACCCGACGATGACGCGCTCATTGGCGCCGGGCCGTCCGGGCGCGGCCAGCACGCCCGACGGGATGACGTAGGGCGCGGCCACGCTTGCCAGCGCAGACGCGGCGGTGTGACGGAAAAAGCGACGGCGTGAGATTCGTTGCGAGTGCGGCATGTTGCCTGTCTCCTTGATTGGGATTCTTACTCGATCTCCTTGCGAAGCGCCGGCGGCAGCTTCTCCTTCAGCGCTGGATAGGCTTCCACGAGGCGCAGAATATCCGCCAGGTCTTTCTGCCTCTTGCTCCGGCGGCGTTCTTTGTCCGAATAGGCCCAGACTTTGCCCCGGAGAACATCCTCGACCGAAGCCACCTTCATTTCGTACCCCAAAACCTTGCGTGATGATGCATTCCGGATGAAGTCCTGGTATCGCGCGTCCGTTTGCAGTTGAATCCGCAGGTCCGACTTGTCGCTCCGAAAGTTCACACTGTGCGCAAAGCGTTCCATGGCGAACTCTCGCGCGAGCGTCGCACAAACCTGTTCGATCTGGCCGGCGGCGACCACGATGTCGAGGTCGAGACTGACAACCGGCTCCACGTAAGCGTTCACGGCGAGTCCGCCGATGGCGCAGTAGTCGGCGCCGGCGGCGCCAAGCGAATTCAACACTCTCCCGATGACGTCAACCTCGCCGCGCGCAACTCGATGGATGAACTCTTTCTCGGTCATATCGTTCCCGCCGCGCCGAATCGCATCCGAACGCTACGCCTTCAGCCCCTTCATCTCCGGCTCAAGTTTCACGTTGGCCCGCACGATCTCGTCCCACGTTACCACCTTGCCGGCGTAAGCGGCTTCGCGGCCCAGCACGCTGGTCAGGTTCGAGCGCACCGAAGGCGCGACGGTCAGGTTGGAGTAGTCGCCCTGCGTGACGGCGCGGTGGAACGCCTCGATGTTCGTCTCGGCCCCACTCGCGTACAGGTTGCCCACGTTGCCGCCCTCGTAAGGCTTCTTGCCGACGATCCGAACCTCGGTGTAGTAGTCGGTGGCCGCCATGCCCTCGCTGCCAAACACGCGGCAACGGATTTCGTCCTTGTTCCCCGGAATCATCTTGACCGAGCTAAACGTGAGCATGACGTCGCCGGGAAACCAGTAGATGACCGAGAAGTGGTCCCAGATGTTGCCGAACTTGCGCAGCGTCCGCCCGCCCGCCCCGTAGGCCCGAACCGGGTCGGCGTTGAGGAACCACGTGGCCACGTCGAGCGCGTGGATGTCCTGCTCGACGATGCAATCGCCGGAATAGGCCAGCGTGCAATACCAGTTGCGCAGCCGGTCTTCGGGATTGTCCGAGGCTGTGCCCGAGCCGCTTCCCGCCCACGGATAATGAGCTTCGGCGCAAACGATCTTTCCGATCTCGCCCGCGTGGACGCGCCGGGCCGCTTCGCGATAGAACTCATTGGCGCGCGTCTGAAAATCCACGAGGAAGACCTGTTTCCGCGCCGTCGCTTTCTTGCCCGACTCGGCGACGCTCAGGCAGCCGGGAATGTCCACGGCAATGGGCTTGGCCGTATAAACGTGCTTGCCCGCCTCGACCGCCGCGGCCGCCTGTTCGGGATGAAAATAGGGCGGCGACTCGATCACCACCGCGTCGAGCTTGCTTTCGAGCAGCCGCTTGTGGCCCGACAGCGTTGCGTAGCGCCGGTCGGCCCCGACCTGATACTTGCCGCCGAAGCCGTCCACGCGATCCTGAAAATAATCGGAGCAGGCGACGAAGCGGTACTTGCCGTTGTCGAGAAACAGCTTGGCGATCCAGTTGCCGCGCCCGCCGCAGCCGATCATACCCAGCTCGATCGTGGAGTTGGCCTGCGCGCCGCGAACCAACGACGGTTTCATGATGGTGAACGTGCCGGCGGTCGCCGCGGCGAGAAACTCGCGGCGTCCCACTCTGCGAATGCCGTTCTTTGATGCCATGCTTCTCTCCTTGGAGGTGTGATTATGCATCCGGCGCGGCGAGACCGCACTCGGACGGGTCGCCGCGCAGTTTCGCCAGCGCGTGAGGCAGGGCCGGAAGAATCACGGCGAGGTTTTCCACGGCGGCTTTCGCCGAACCGGGCAGATTCACGATCAGCGTTGTCCCGCGAATCCCCGACACGCCGCGCGAGACGACGGCAAACGGCGTTTTAGCGAGCGACGCCGCGCGCATCGCTTCGTCCAGTCCCGGCACGAGGCGCTCGACCACGGCCCGCGTGGCTTCGGGCGTCACGTCGCGCGGCGAAAAACCCGTCCCGCCCACCGTGACGACAAGATCAATCCCGTGCCCGTCGCAATAATGCCGCAGGTCTTTCTCAATCACCTCCCGCTCGTCAGGGAGAATCTTCGCCCGATAGACGTGAAACGCGCCGTGCTCGCGCAACTGCGTCGCCACCGCCGGCCCGGCGCTGTCTTCGCGCTCGCCGCGCGAACCTCGGTCGCTGATCGTGAGAACAACCGCCTGAAACAACGAGCGCGGCACGCGCTCGACCACGACAACGGGATCGCCCGCCCGGACCTCGCCGTCCTTCACGGCGCGCGCAAATACTCCCGTTCGCGGCATGATGCACTCGCCCGCGCGGGCCGCAATCTCGCACGGCGCGTGGCACTGCTTGCCGATCTGGCTGATCGTCAGTTCGGCGGCCACCCCAACGCGCAACCGCGACCCCAGCCCGAGTTCCGCCAACGCCACGCCGGCGAACGCCATGTTCTCGCCGAATGCGCCGGGAGCGAGCGCAACCCCGGATTGACGCATGGCCTCAATGTCGCTCACGTCGAGGATGCTGATCTGGCGATGCCCCTGGCCGGCGTGCGCATCGCCCACGATGCCGTGATCGGCGCGCAATACCGCTTGGGCGACGGCGCGCTTGGCAACACCTTTCTTCTCGCCCACGCACAGATGCACCAGCATGCCCGCCGTCATGGCTTCTTCCTCATCCACAATCCGCTCTTGCCGCCGCCCTTTTCGAGCAAACGAATCGGGCCGATTTCGATCCCTTTGCCGGCCGCCTTGCACATGTCATAGACCGTGAGCGCCGCCACGGCGACGGCGGTCAGGGCTTCCATCTCAACGCCTGTCTTCGCTTCGGCCGTCACGCGGGCGGCGATTCGCACCTCGTCGCCGACAACCCGGGCGTCCAGTTCGACCGCGTCAATCGCGATGGGATGGCAAAGCGGAATCAGCGACGGCGTTTGCTTGGCGGCCTGAATTCCCGCCAGCCGCGCCGTCTCGAGCACGTTGCCCTTGGCGACCTGGCCGGTCTTGCGAAGCGTGGCGGCAATCGAACGCCCCACGCGAACCACACCTTCGGCCCGCGCCCAGCGCGCGGTCGGCGATTTCGCGCCGACGTCCACCATTCGCGCGCGGCCGGCGTCATCCACGTGCGAAAACTCCGGCGACCTCTTTTCGCGCATGCCTCCGTCGCTCCCACGTGCGAAGCAATACCACAACCACCCAGCCGAACAGAAACCCCACAGCGAAGTTCGTCACGATGCACGCCATCGCGCTCAGCAGCAGCACCGCGATGTTTCGAGCGCCTTTCTGATCTCGACAAACGAGCGCAAGCTCCAGCCCCGAAAACGCCAACAGCACTCCCAACACGCTTCGCGGATACTGGCTCAGCAACGGCAACAGTGAAGAGCCGAACAGCAGCGCCAGGGCGATGTTCGCTGCTCCGAGAATGATCGCGCAGCCGCCGGTCCGCCCGCCGAAGCGATAATGGGCCGCCAGCCCTCCCGCGCCGTGACACATCGGCATGGCCCCGAACGGGCAGAAAAGCACGTTGAGCAGTCCCACCGACACGGCGAGTTTCCTCGGCCCGGCGCCCCGCTCGCCGAAAAAATCCGCCGTCAGCAACGAAACCGCCAAAACCGAATTGAGAATCGTCAGCGGAATCTGAGGAATCGCGCCGCGCCACAAGCCCGCCACCCAGTCGAATGCCGAAATGCTCTGGAGGGCCGGCCGCTCGAATCCCAGGCGAAGCGACGCGGCCAGATGGGGCTGCGCGACAACCAGCGCCGCCAGCCCGAACGCGCAGACCGCCAGCGCCTCCGGCACGCGTCGCGACGATCGAAGCCAGACAAGGAGAACAATCGAAATCGCCGCCAGGACGACGCTGTCCGCTCCCATCCAGGGAACCGACGCGATCCCCATCGTGAACCCCGTGGAGATCAGCTTGACGCCGAGCGCCAACTGGAGAGCGCGAACCAGGGACTTGGGAACCGCCCGGGCGAGCCGATCCATCATCCCCATCGCGGCCAACAGCAGCACGGCCACGCCCGTCAGCACGCCGGCGGCCGCAATCTCGGCGACGCTCATTCCCTGGGCAATCGCCACGATCCCGATGGCCTTCATTGGCTGAATGGGAATCGGAAGTCCGAACGCCAGCCCCGCGACGACGCCGGCGATCCCTGCGAACAGCAGCGCGTGGCCCAGGTGCAGGCCGCAGCGCACGGCCATTCCGAGCAGCAAAGGAAGAAACGTGCCGAGGTCGGCCACCGCCCCGTTGGCTTCCGAGCGGTTGAACCGAAGAGACGCAAGGTTTCTCCGGAATTGTCCTTCACCGGCATTCATCATTCCGCATTCCGCATTCGGAACATTCCGCACTCTGCATTCCACATTCCGCATTGGGCTTGTCGTTCATCCTCCGATGGCCGCCATCAGCCGCGGCGACGAATCGCGGCGAAGCACCGGCTTCGCATCGAGAGCCACCCGAACCGCCCGATCGAGTCCGGCGAAATCGGGCCCGCCGGACCGGCGCAGCAACGGCAGGACATCGGGGCCGGTCGAGTGCATGAGGCAACCCAACAGGCGACCGTCGGCGGTCAGGCGAAGCCGCCGGCACGTCGCGCAGAACGGCTCGGTCTCCGGCGAAATGAAGCCGATGCGTGTTGCGCCGCCGCGAGCGTCTTCGGCCAGATAGGTGCGGGTTCGCACCTCGCACGAACTCGGCAGCGCCGTCAGCCGGTACCGCGCGCTCAGGCGGTCGCGCACCTCGTCCGAAGAGACGAACCACGCGGGGTGGTGTGGGGCGGCGACCCCGATGGCCATCAGCTCGAGGAAACGAATTTCGAGTCCGGCCTCGCCGGCGAAGCGGGCAAGGTCGCAGACTTCCGAATCGTTCTCGCCGCGCAAAACAACCGTATTGATCTTGATTGAATCGAATCCCGCCGCGCGCGCCGCCTCGATACCCGCCAACGTGCGTTCGAGCCGGCCTCCGCGCGTCAACCGCCCGAAGCGAGCGCGATCAAGACTGTCGAGACTGATGTTGACGCGCCCGACGCCGGCTTGCCGCAACGGTAACGCCAGGTCGGACAGCCGCTGGCCGTTGGTGGTGATGGCAAGATCGCCGACAGGCAGCCGCGCCAACATTTCCGCCAGTGGAACCACGCCGGGGTGAGCAAGCGGATCGCCGCCCGTCAGCCGGACCGTCCGCAGCCCATAGCGGTCGCGGAGAAAACGCGCGGTCGTCGCCATCTCCTCGAAGCCAAGAAGGCTCTCGCCGCTTGACGGCCGGGGTCCTTCAGCCGGCATACAATACACGCACCGCAGGTTGCAGCGGTCGGTTACCGAAACCCGGAGGCAGTCAACGATGTCGGCGCGTTCAACCATCAGGCGCAGACCCTGTCAGAAACCAGTTTTGAGTGTTGAGTCCTGAGTGTTGAGTTGAAAACAACAAGAAAACAAGTTCGTGAATGATTTCGCACAGACCCCCGTCGCGGCTCTTGGCTTTTAACTCAACACTCAAAACTCAACACTCAAAACTCTTCATTCATCCTTCTGCCGCAGAATTCAAAGCGCTGTCAAGCCATTGGACTCCAAAGATGAAACTCGACGACGCTGCCCGCTTTGTAGGTCCTGGCTTCGGGCAGCACGACGACCCCGTCGCACTGCCCGCCGGCCACCACGTCGGCCGAGCCGCGCATCTCGATGGGTATGGCCGTCGGCGCGCCGTCGCTTGGGTCGAAGAGCAGTTGCGCGGGCATGAAGAGCGTCCGGTCGGCGCAGTCCGATACGGCCCGTTTGCAGAGCCGAACGAGGAACCTCGTCGGCGGCGGCGCTGTCATTCCCGACATCTTGCGCAGGGCCGGCGCGACAAATTCATGGAAGGCCGTCAGCGCGCTCAGCGGATTGCCGGGTAAGCCGAACACCAGTTGTCCTTTCGGCCCAAGCGCGAACAAGGTCGGCTTGCCGGGTTTCATGGCGACGCCGTGAAAAACCTCGCGGCATCCGAGCTCGGTCAGCGCGCGCGGAACGAAATCGTACTTGCCGGCCGAGACTCCGCCGACCGTCAGCAAGGCGTCGCAATCCCGCAAGGCCGCGCGCAGCACGCGCCGCAGCGCCTTTGGGTCATCTTCAACAACTCCCAAAACTTCGCACCGCGCAAGCCCCGTGGCCAGTAAAGCCGCGCGTAACGCCGGGCCGTTTGAGTCGCGCTGCGCCGGCCGGGCGGCGCGTCCCGAACCGGAGACCAGTTCCTGGCCGGTGCACAGCACCCCCACGCGGGGCCGCGCGAAAACGCTCACCGGATCAGCGCCCACCGAGGCGCACACCGCAATCTGCTGGGGATGGAGCCGGGTGCCTTTGTCCAACACGACCTGTCCTCGCCGCGCGACGCTTCCGCGACAAAGAATGTTCTCGCCCGGGGCGACTTTTGCGCAAAAGCGTATGACCTTCGGCGAGACTTCCTCCGTGCTTTCGACCATCGCCACCGCGTCCGCGCCCGGCGGAACGTTTGCGCCGGTGAGAATGCGCACACATTCGCCCGGCCCCACGCGCGGCCGAGCGCCGGAACCCGCCGCCACCTCGCCGATCATCTTCAGTTCCCGCGGAACCGACCGCAGATCGTTGGCGCGAACCGCATACCCGTCCATCGTCGAGCGGTCGGCCGGCGGCATGTCGCGGTCCGCGCGAACCGCCCGCCCCGCCACCCGCCCCAGCGCCTCATCGAGCGCGACTTGCTCGACGGGTTGCGCGGAGCAATGCGAGAGAACGAGCCAAAGGGCCCTGGCCGGAGCAATCATGATCCTTCTTCCCCGGAGAACATCCCCGGTTCGAAACCTTTCTACCTCACCCTTTCTTCGAGTCAAGACAGGATCGCGCTTGACAAGCAGGCAAGCAATCCCCTTGCCTTGATCCAGAAGATTCCCGTCTATTGGAGACGACTATGGACACCACTATCACTCTCAACGTAAACGGCAAGCAACACAGCATCACAACCGATCCACAGCGCCTTCTGCTCGACGTGCTGAGAGAAGACCTGCATCTCACCGGCGCCAAGTACGGCTGCGGCGAAGGCATTTGCGGCGCCTGCACGGTGCTGATGGACGGCCAACGCGTCGCGTCGTGTATCACGCCCGTCGCGCAGGCCGACAAGAGGGCGATCACCACGATTGAGGGACTCGCCGACGGCGGCAAGCTGCACCCCGTTCAGGAGGCGTTTCTCGCCGAAGACGCCTCGCAGTGCGGCTATTGCACGCCGGGCATGATCCTGAGCGCGGTGGCGCTGCTTCAGAAAAACCCACGTCCCACCGACGAGGAGATTCTGGACTGGATGAACGGCAACGTCTGCCGCTGTTGCGATTATCCACAGATTCTAGCCGCAGTTCGCCGCGCCGTTAGCGCCGCCAGGAGGTAAGCCCCATGACCCCGGAACGTCTCTCTGAGCAGTCCTTCGATTCGGAAGGCGAAGAATCGGTGGAAGAGATGCACTACCACTTCAACGTGGACCGCCGCGGGTTCATCCAACTGCTCGGCGCGGGAGTTCTGATCACCGTGACCGGCGGCGCGGCCGAAGCGCAGCGCCGCGGCCCGGGCGGCGCCGGAAGCGGGCGGCGTCAAACCGTTTCCTCGCGCGTCCACATCGCCAAAGACGGCCTGATCACCGTCATGACGGGCAAGATTGAGGCAGGACAGGGCGCGCGCGCCGAACTCACGCAATCGGCCGCCGAGGAGTTGCGCGTCCCCGCCGACCGCGTCCGGATGGTCATGGGCGACACCGCGCTTTGTCCCGACGACGGCACGACCGCCGGAAGCCAGACCACGCCCCGAACCGTGCCCGTCATTCGCGCGGCCGCCGCCGCGGCCCGCAATCTCCTGGTCGCTCTCGCTTGCGACCGTTGGAAGGTGGACCGCGCCGCCGTCGAAGTGCGCGACGGCGTCATCACGAATCCGGCGACGAAACAGACGATCACTTATGCCGACCTCGCCCAGACGGAAGACCTTGCGAAAGCCTTTGAACAGGCCATTCCATCCGACGTCGCCGTCACACCGGTCAAAGAGTGGAAAGTCCTCGGAACCCCGCTTGCGCGTCCCAACCGGCGCGACCTGGTGACCGGCGCGCATCGGTTTGCGGCCGACACCGAACGCCCCAACCTGCTCTACGGAAAAGCCCTGCGGCCGCCCTCCTATGGCGCCACGCTCACTTCGATCAATCTCGACGCCGCCAAGGCGATGAAAGACGTGGTCGCCGTGCGCGACGGAGATTTCGTCGGCTGCGCCGCGCCGACGACGTTCCGCGCCGAGCAGGCCCTCCAGGCCGTCGCCGCGACCGCGAAGTGGGAATCCGCTCCTCACCCGTCGAGCAAAGAGCTGTTTGCCTATCTCAAGCAACAGTCTCAATCGCCCGGCAAGGACGAGCGCGTGGAAGAGGCGCTGGCAAAGGCCGGCAAAGTCCTCCGCGAAACCTATCACGTCGCCTATGTTCAACATGCTCCGCTCGAACCTCACTGCGCCGTGGCCGAGTGGAACGACGGCAGCGTGACGCTGTGGATCAGCACGCGCGGGCCGTTCGGCACGCAGTCCGAAATCGCGCGGTCGCTTCGCCTTGCGTCCGATCGCGTGCACGTGATCATGCCCGACATGGGCGGCGGGTTCGGCGGCAAGCAGGTGGCCCTGGTGGGCGTCGAGGCCGCTCGGCTGGCCCAGGCGGCCGGGCGTCCCGTGTCGGTGCGCTGGACGCGCGAAGAGGAATTCACGTGGGCCTTGTGCCGTCCCGCCGCCGTCATCGAAATCGCCGCCGGCCTGGACGCCAAAGGCGCGCTTGTCGGATGGAATTTCATCAACATCAACTCCGGCGGTGCGGCAATTGACTCGCCCTACAACGTCCCCGCCAAGCGAAGCCGCTCCATCGGTTCCAAGTCGCCGCTACGCCAGGGTTCCTATCGCGCTTTGGCCGCCACGGCCAACAACTTCGCCCGCGAGTGCATGATGGACGAACTGGCCGCCGCTGCCGGGGCCGACCCGCTGGCGTTTCGACTCGCGCACATTGACAACGACCGGCTGCGCACCGTGCTGGAGACCGCCGCCAAGCGCTTTGGCTGGGACGCGCGCAAGAAGAAACGCGATCCTAACACGGGCGTCGGGCTGGCCTGCGGCACCGAAAAAGGCTCCTACGTCGCGGCGTGCGTCGAGATTGGCGTGGATCGCAAAGCGGGCAAGATCGAAATTCGCCATGTGTGCGAAGTCTTCGAATGCGGCGCAATCCTGAACCCGGGCAATCTCCTCTCGCAGGTGCACGGGTGCATCATCATGGGCCTCGGCCCGGCGCTGCGCGAAGAGATGATTTTCGAAAGCGGCAAAATTCTCAACGCGGCTTTCAGCAAGTATCTCGTGCCGCGCTTCAAGGACGTTCCGCCGCTCGACATCCACCTGCTCAACCGTCCCGATCTCCCCTCGGCCGGCGGCGGCGAGACGCCCATCATCGCCATCGCGCCGGCCATCGCCAATGCCGTTTTCGCCGCCACGGGCGCACGCGTTCGCACGATGCCGATTCGGGTCGCTGCGAAGGAGGTTGCCTGATGGATTGGAGAATCAGGTTGACTTTGTCTGGTTCGATTGTTGAACGCCGACTGAGGCTCATGCTAAGAGCACCTCGTCGAGGAATGGCGGAACAGTGAAGCCTACAGTCTACATTGATACCACAATTCCGAGCTATTACGTGGACACACGGCCATCGCTGGCCGTTCACATTGAGCGAACGCGTGTCTGGTGGGACGAGGAATTCGATTACTACAATGTTTTTACCTCGCCATTTGTCCTGACTGAACTCGATGAGGGAGATTATCCCAACAAACCTCAGGCTTTAGAAATCATCCAACGGGTGCCCATTCTGGCGCCCGACCCTGAGATCGAAATCATCGTGCAGGACTATCTTGAGAACCATCTCATGCCGATCGGTGATGATCGCGATGCATTTCATCTTGCTTTCACTTCGCACTACAAAATGGATTATCTCCTTACATGGAATTGTGCCCACCTGGCAAATGTGCATAAGAGACAACACATCGCAAAGATCAACCAGAAGCTCGGTCTGTTTGTGCCCATCATTCTAACACCTTTGGAGCTGCTTCCGCCGGAAGGGAGAGATTGAAATGTCAACCGGATGGACAGACCCCGTGGTGGAAGAGGTTCGCCGGCGCGGGCGAGCCTATACAGAACGTTTTGGCCATGACATTCACGCCATTATGGAGGACTTGCGCCGACACCAGCGAGAGCACCCGGAACGGTACGTGACGCAAATCACGGTGGTCCCCGAACCGCCCGCGGGAGACTCCGGTTCGCCCGATGGAGCCTCCTGAACGGATTAGCAAGTGGCCGGCACCGAGTCTATGACGCGATGGGCGCGTTCGCACGATGCCGATTTGGATTGCGGCGATGAAGGGGATGTAACGCGCTTCCCGACAAGTCTGAGCGGGTAAGGAACTGATGCGAAAAGGGTACAAACAGAGAGCCTTTCGCCTCGTTTGAAGGGGAGACTCCAAGAATGGGTATAGACGAAGCCACAAAGAGCCGAATCAGGGATCTTATCGAGCGAGCTGATAAGCTTGCTCATGAGGAGGAGGATCCGACCCCTCTCTACGAACGCAATCAGCAGGAACGTGGCGGATGGCTCCCAGCGGCATTAAACGCCATTTACCTGGTGTGCCCAAGTCCTGATAGCGCATATCGAAAACAAGCGGAAGCGATTGCTATACACCCGCGCATAAATAAAAGGAAATGATCTTCACGAGAAAGGTTGTAGGTAACCGCGGATTTGGTCGGGGTTGTGTTGTATGCTGCGAAACGC
>Ga0315274_10013625_pt1 | contig 11572 bp, 11 predicted proteins | sample YL17G02_20_MG_FD_203700 | JGI IMG/M metagenome (GOLD analysis project Ga0315274, IMG submission 203700) | Sediment microbial communities from Yellowstone Lake, YNP, Wyoming, USA - YL17G02_20 | ecosystem: Environmental > Aquatic > Freshwater > Lake > Sediment | place: USA: Wyoming | collected...
GAGGGGTTTTTAAAATTAAAGATCCTTTTTTGTTGGCTAACATTATTGTTTATCTACTTTCCTTAGAATCACTAAGGGGATGGAATTTGAAAAGACGCTATAAAGTTGAAGAAATTACCAAATATATTATTGAGTTTATTTTAGATAGAACCTTGTGCTCATGATTGTAAAAGTTATTTGGAAACACAATTTATTCAAAATTAAATAAATGGAGGGATTATGCTTAACAAAAGGGATTCAGTCATTATTTCAGCGGTTCGAACGCCTATTGGTACGTTCGGAGGCATGTTTCGTGACCTTCATGATACTGATTTGTCTGTAGTGGTTATTAGGGAATTGGTAAAAAGAGCAAGAATTGAGGATCAACGAATAAATGATGTTGTATGGGGATGTTGTTACCAGCGGACAACCCGTGAAACTAATCTTGCACGTGTGGTTGCCATCCATGCCGGGCTATCCGTTGAAACCCCAGGAGTTACTTTACAGCGTGTATGCACATCATCTCTCCAAGCCATTGTTTACGCAAGTTGGGCCATAAGCCTTGGCGAGGCCGACATTATTATCGCCGGGGGAAGTGAGTCCATGAGTACCGTTCCCTATATTATTGAGGGCGCTCGCTGGGGTATGAGAATAAAAGAGCAAGAAATTCGCGACCCAATGTGGGATGGATTGAATCTGCTTGGAGTTGGCCCGCCCATGGGCATCACGGCAGAAAATGTTGCAGAGAAGTATAACATTTCGAGGGAGGAGCAAGATCAGTTTGCCTTGTTAAGCCACCAGCGGGCGGTGCGTGCAATTAAAGATGGACGATTTAGGGATGAAATTGTACCAGTACCAGTGCCTCAAAAGCGTGGTGAACCTAAAATGATGGATACAGATGAACACCCAAGGGCGGATACCTCTTTGGAGACGTTGAGTAAATTAACCCCTGCCTTTAAAAAGGGCGGTACTGTAACAGCCGGTAATGCCTCTGGTATTAACGACGCTGCGGCAGGGGTGGTAGTTATGTCATGGGAAAAAGCAAAAGAATTGGGTTTGGAGCCAATGGCCCGAATTGTCAGTTCGGGTCTCAGTGCCTTGGATCCAGCCTATATGGGTTTAACCCCTGTACAGGCTGTTAAGAATGCATTGGTCAAGGCGGGGTGGACATTAGATGATCTTGAACTAATTGAACTTAACGAAGCCTTTGCAGCTCAGTATCTGGGCGTTGAGAAGGAACTTGGGCTGAATAGGGAGATTACCAATGTTAACGGAGGCGGTATCGCTTTGGGTCATCCGGTAGGCTGTACTGGGGCCCGGATTACTGTTACTCTACTGCATGAAATGCAAAAAAGGGGTGTGAAGAAGGGTTTAGCCACTTTGTGCGGAGGCGGTGGTGTAGGTTTGGCCGTTCTATATGAGCGGTTATAGGTGTAAACGAAGTTTTCTATACATGAAAAAATGAAGCATCCTGACATGTAAAGAGTTTATTGAGAATTTCTTCTAAGCCATAATAATTTTAAGAGAGGAGAGAAAAAGATGATTAAAGGAGTTTATGGTATAAATATAGCTGTTGATAATTTTGAAAATGCTGTAAAAAGATTTGAAGAGGTATTGAATATTAAACCTAGATATTTCAGAGATGAAGATTTTGCTTTCCCTAACTTAATCGGTGCCCAATTCTTTGTAGGTGGCGTAGCTTTAAATGCTATTGCTTCAAAGACTGATGATACGTCGGTAGCCCAATTTGTAAATAAACGGGGAGAAGGGTTATTTTTGGTGTCGTTATTAGTTGATGATATAGAAAGAGATGTTGAGGAAATGAAAAAAAAGGGATTTAAATTTGTTACGGAAATAAAGGAAGTCGCTCTGGGAAAAGTTACTTTCGCTCATCCAAAATCGTTTCATGGTGTTCAATTAGAAATTCTACAATTAAAAAAATAATATCCCTTTTTCTATCTTAAGGAGGTGGAAGATGGAAAAAATTCGAATCCCATATTACTACAAGTCCCTGAACTTTAACAAATTTGTTAAAGAATACCCCCCGCCAGCTGAATATGCAGAGACTGTTTATTTATGGAAAAGAGACAAAATTGATAAAATGCAGGCCGAACGATTTAAAAAAGTTGTGGAGTTTGCCTGGGGACACCCTTTTTATAAAAGAAAGTGGACAGAGGCTGGTTTAACACCGAATGATATTAAAGGAATTGAAGATATTGTTAAGCTTCCGATAGTTTCAACCCTTGACCTCAAAACCGAGATTCAGGCTTCGCCTCCCTTTGGCGCGTCGGGCAATGCAAAAGCGATAGTTAAGGAAAAGCCATTAAAACTCAATTCAACCGGCGGAACAACGGGAATGCCCCGGCCTATCTTTTTTAGCCCCATCGAGTGGGAGATGAATGCACTCCAGTTTGCAAGGGCTTTTTTTACTCAGGGTGCGAGACCGGGTGACATGATGCAAATTCCGATAACCCCTTCCATAGCAAACCTTGGCTGGGCTGCTTATTATGCCTGTCATCATTGGCTGGGTGTGATTCCGGTAACTACAGGTACAGGAAACGTCACCCCATCACGTAGACAGATAGAAATAGCCAGGGACTGGGGTTCGAATATGTGGGTATCTTTCCCGGAATATTTGGGTCATTTGGCAAAGGTGGCTAAGGAGGAGCTTAATTTTGATGTCCGCGATTTGAAGACAAAATTTATGCTTTCATTTTTGGGGCCGGATCTCTCCGGCAGACTGCGGAGACAAATAGAGGAAATATGGGGAACTGATGTCTATGATGGTTACGGGACTACGGACATATCATTGGCTGCCTTTGAATGTAAAGAGAAATCGGGGAGGCATTTTCAGGAGGATCTCTTGTACTTGGAAGTTGTTGACCCCGACACCAATGAACCGGTAGACATGAAAAAAGGAGAAAAAGGTGATTTGGTAGTAACATGTTTCTATCGTCATTATCCCCCGATTATTCGTTACAGTTTAAAAGATCTTGTTCGAATAATAGATCATGGCAAGAGATGCTCATGTGGCAGTTATTTACTACGTATGGATTATTTCCTAGGACGAAGTGATGACATGGTCAAAATACGAGGGCTAAATGTATATCCAATGGCATGCCTCGATGCTGTTACAAGAGATTCTCGATCGACAGGAGAGTGGATTTGTGTTGTTGATCGAATAGGTGAGGGGCTCAGTGCCAGAGAAGAAATGACTGTAAAAATCGAATATAAAAATGAGAATATTGAGAAAGAGGATTTTAAGAGAAAGATGGAGGAATCTTTAAAAGCAGATCTTGGAATCCGTGTAACGATTGAGCCGGTTCCACCTGGTAGTCTATCTGAACTTACTGGTTACGGAGGTGAAAAGAAGGTAAAACGTCTGAAAGACAATAGACCTAAGGAAAGATAATTTCTATAGGTAAACTTCTATTTCCATTGAAGAGTACTAGGCATTACGGGCATTTTATAAAGTTTTGTATAACCGCTACACTATGGGCGAAGAATCTTGTGCTGGGGCTCAAGAGTTTTCAGCATACTACTTTGCTAAAGATGGGAAGGTCGCGAGTGGTAAATTCAAATGTTCTTTTTAATATTTGACAATGTCAAGGTACAGAAGGGAGGTTAAGAAAATGTTTGAGAAAGACAAGTTGGATGAAATTAGGGTCGCTCAACAAGAATGGGAGTCGAGACACTTATATGAGTTTGCGCAAGAAAGCAAGAAAGAATTCATTACAGAGGATGGTATCCCAATTCGCAGGATATATACCCCTTTAGATTTAGAAGAAAAGGGCTTCGACTTCTTAAATGATGTGGGGTTTCCAGGCGAATTGCCTTATACCAGAGGAATAACTTCGACGATGTATAGAACTAAACCTTGGAAGTTTGTTCAATACTCTGGGCGGGCAACTCCCGAGGAATCAAATGAACTTTGGAAGAGACAGCTAGCAGAGGGAGCTAATGCAGTTGTTATAGCGAATGACCTACCGACTCAGCTAGGTTATGATCCTGACCATCCCATGGTGCAAGGAGAAGTGGGAAGAACAGGAGCACCCATATCTTCATTAAGGGATTGGGAAGTTTGTTTTGATGGGATTGATATTGAGAATGTAGGAGTTAGGACAGTTTGTAATGCTCCTGTAATATTTATGGTGGCCTCACACATTGCTTTAGCAGAACAGAGGGGAGTCAATATTAGTAAGTTACAAGGTTGCGCGCAGAATGATATCTTAAAGGAGTACATTGCGCGGGGCAATTATATCTTTCCTCCAGAACCGTCTGTAAGATTAGCTGTAGATGTCATCGCTTATCTTGCCAGTCATTGTTCAATGTATCAGTGTGACCTCAGCTCTGTTCATGTGATGGAAAGAGGGGCAAACAAGGTCCAACAAATAGCTTGGGGAATATCAGACGCTATCACATATCTAGAAAGTGCAGCAAAACGTGAAGTTGGAGTGGATAAGCTTGCCCCAGCCATGAACTTTATTAGTGGCATGTATCATAACGAGATTTTCGCGGAGGTAGCTAAGTTTAGAGCAAATCGGAAATTATGGGCGCGTATTTTAAAAGAGCGTTTCCATGCTAAAGATCCTCGCTCCTGGTTGTATAGGACATGGATAGTCATGGGTGGAGTAAGACAATTAAAGCAACAACCTCTCAATAATATCGCCAGGAGTGAGATATGTTCTTTAATAGCGGGTTTATCTGGTGGTCAAGATTGCGAAGTAAAGTCATATAATGAAGCCATTGGTATTCCCACTCCAGATGCATTAACGGGTTGTCTAAGGTACCAACAAATTGCGGCATATGAAGCTGGAATTACAGATACAATAGATCCTTTCGCCGGTTCGTATTATGTAGAATGGTTGACCAAAGAATTTGAAGAGAGAGCTATAAAAGAGATCGAACGTATTGACCAACTTGGTGGTATGATAAAGGCTATTGAAAAGGGGTATCCTCAGAGCGAAATGACCAAGAACGCTTATCAATACCAGAAGAAAATCGAATCGGGCGAAGTTGTTCAGGTGGGACTTAATAAATATTATTCTGAGCCGACTGCAGAGGAAAAAGCAGTGAGACCCTATCGAGCAAAACCAGAACTAGAGGATAAGACGGTTGCTAAGATAAGGGAACTGCGGAGGAATCGTGACAATGCGAAGGTAAAGCAACGTTTGGATAATCTTCTAGAGATGGCGAGAACAGATGAAAATCTTGTGCCTCCTGTAATTGAAGCGGTCAAGGTTTATGCAACGGTCGGAGAAATATGCGATGTATTCAGGGAAGTGTATGGTGTATACACGCCCCTGGCAATCTGGTAGAGAGGGGGAATATAAATGGTAAAGAATAGTAGAGTAAAAAGAATATTGCTAGCAAAACCAGGGTTATGTGGTCATGATAGAGGAATTAGTGTAGTCGCGATGATGTTAAGGGATGCAGGCATGGAGGTAATCTATACAGGTCTCCATCAAATCTCTGAGGCAATTGTGAAAACGGCAATACAGGAGGGTGTCGATTTTATCGGATTAAACTGCATGACTGATAACCATATGACCATCTGCCCCCGAATAATTAATCTTCTAAGGAAGGAAGGAGCAGATATTCCTATTGTGCTGGGAGGGATCATTCCAGAGGAGGATAGACCATCTCTTATCGAAATGGGTATTGTTGCAATATTTGGACAAGCTAGCACTAGCAAGGAGATTGTCAATTTTTTTCAAAGCTATGAGAGAAAGTAATCTTAAAAGAAGTCTGGGGGCTATCAATAAGAGAATATGGGATGTATGCAAGGGGATCTAAGGTTAAAAGGATAGGATCTGTCCCAATGGACAGGAGAATTGTACACAACCAAAAAATAAATAATGTCAAGGAGGTGATGCAATCGAGTATTTGATTAATGGGAAGGAAAAGAAAAAAGTAAGAGATAGATATTAGTAGAGGAGGTTAAGATGAGAAAATTAAATTTTCTTATATTGATCGGATTGTTAGTAACTGGGGTACTTGTTGACTCCGCAACACCGGAAGTAATGCCCGTCAAAGTGGTGAATATTGGGAGCCTAAATCATATAACTGGTCTCTATGCTAGTTGGGGTGAACATCAAACCGTAGCGGTAGCTCTGGCTGTTGAAGAGATAAATAATTGGGACAAGTTTAGGCGGGCAGGCTATAGATTTAATATATTTACTTACGACGATGCATCTATCCCAGGTAATGCTCCATTAATGGTGAGGAAGGCGATTCTTGACGATAAGTGTTCATTCCTTGTTGGTCCTATAGTCAGCACTTGTGTTCTCTCAAACATGGCTATCGTTAAGGAACTAGGGAGACCTTGGATTATCACAAGTGTGGTTGACAAAATCACGGAGATGGATAACCCATGGGTTTTTCGATTTGTTTGTCCAAACAGGATTGGGTTACGACTTTCAGCAGACTTTATTGCAACCAAATTGATGAAGACTGGTAATAAGTTTGGCATGTTTAGCGCCAATACTGAATATGGACAAACAGCAAAGGGAATTTTAAACGGCTACTTGAAAGACAAGTTTGGCATTATCGCTGTGGCGGATGTTTCTCACGATACAGGTTCCCTAGATAACACTGCCCAGATACTGAAGCTTAAAGCTGCTGGCGCAACTGTAGTAGCTTTATGGAGTGCAGCACCTGCTGACTGTGCATTAGTTGTCAAACAGGCAAAAGAACTTGGATATACCCCTGTTTGGATGGTTGGCGATGTGGGTAACAACCCAAAGTTTCTCGAATTAGCAAAAGATGCTGCTGAAGGTGTCTATTCAGCCACTACAGTTTTCAATGGCGCTCCCGACCCTGGCTTGCAGAAGTTTGTAAAAAATTTTACTACTAAAGCCGGTAAGGAACCTTCTTGGGTTTGTGTAGGACAATATGATGCCCTGTGGCTAATAGCTGAAATAATTCTCAAGGTTGGTCCTGACCCGGATAAGATAAAGGCGTCGCTTGAAAATACAAGTAATTGGGAAGGAATAGTGGGCACCTATACATTCACTCCTAAGGACCGTAACGGAATAAAGTCACAGTATTTTGTGAAGTGGGAGAATGGGAAGTTGGTTATGGTGAGCAAAATGGGTGAACTGAAATAAACAATTTGACAATACAATATATAGGTACTTACAAGTTCTAACTTGCATGTGATTTTTTAAAAAAGTGTTTTTTTCATTAGGTAGTAAATAGGATCCCATCTTACGCCAGATTTATAGCATCGGCCAGAAAACCCCGAGCTTTTAAGCTCGGGGATGAATGGCCGCCCAGAGTGAAGCGGAGGCCATTCATGATGGCCACCACGAAGCCTCAGCCTTTAGGGTGGGGCTTACTAAATTCATTCATATTTTTCTAGGTCAGAGACGACCTTGGATATACATGTTGGGGGTTTTCCGATATCTCAGCATTTTGACTTGACAGTAGCTGTTCAAGCCTGAAAGCAAATGAATGAGTGGTTTATGAGGAGGTCTCTTATAGGGAACTGGGGTTAAGGGGAAGGGGTGGGAGGTGTATTCATTAAGGTAGAGTAAATCTTGTAGTAAGGAGAATAGAGGTGTTTTTAACATTACAAGTAGTTGCCAATGGGTTAATAGTGGGATGTGTTTATGCATTGATAGCTCTTGGTTTTATGTTAATCTACAATGTAATAGATATGTTAAATTTTTCTCAGGGCGATATGGTTATGGTGGGTGCGTTTATCGGCTTTACGCTCTCCTCGATTCTTCCCTTTCCACTTTATCTGTCGTGGCCTATTGGGATATGTGCAGGTGGTTTACTTGGGGCCTTTATAGCCAGACTTATTATCTATCCCCTAAGAAGGGCCGGAGCTCTTGAGCTGCTAATTATTGCAATCGGTCTCTCTATCGTTTTAAAAGATCTATCTAGGATTATCTGGGGGGCAGAGCCAATCGCCGCCACATCACATTTTGGCAGCTCAGTATTCAATTTGGGAGGTCTAATCTTCAATAATCTTCAGATAGGTATGCTATGTATCACTGTTGCATGCATGGTCGCCATCATGGTGTTCCTCAAGACAAAATTGGGCGTTGCGATACGTGCAACAGCAGCAAATCCTGATATTGCAGGTCTAATGGGGATCAATACAGGAATGATAATCATATTTACTTTTGCTCTTAGTATGGCATTGTCAACAGTGGCAGGGATGCTTATTTCGTCGCAAAGTTATCTCGTCTATACCATGGGTTCTCATATAGTTCTAAAGGCTTTTATAGGGGCTGTAATAGGGGGATTCGGCAGTATCCCAGGAGCAGTGATCGGGGGGCTCGTGGTAGGATTATCTGAGGGTCTTAGCTCGTATTTCATCTCAACAGAGTATACCGGTGCAATCATTTTTGCTATTTTGATTCTGGTATTACTCTTTAGACCAACAGGACTGATGGGTAGAAGGGGATATTTAGAATCACTATAAGATAGGTTTCTAAACACATATATGCTTAATATAAAAAGGAAATTAAAGTTCGCGGTACTAGGAGGTTTGCTAACTCTATTTGCTATGCTTCCCCTCCTTGGGATTAGTAGATTCTTTCTATACCTCTTTAGTCAAACATTTATATATATTATACTGGCACTAAGCTTGCACATAGTCGCAGGTCTATCAGGTCAGTTTTCATTAGGGCATGCAGCTTTTTTGGGATTAGGGGCTTACACATCCCCCATACTAACCATGCGTTTTGGGTTCCCTTTCTGGGGTGGCATTTGCTGCTCAATGGTTTTCTGCGGTTTTTTGGGATTGTTTATGGGCGTTTCGTGTTTGAAAGTGAGGGGGGTGTACTTAGCTCTGGTTACTTTAGGTTTCGGTATGATATTGGAGAGGCTCTGTATGAACTTGACCGGCTTGACCGGAGGAGGACTTGGTATAATTGATATCCCCCACTTGGCATTCGGTCAACTTAAATTCTCTTCTGAGGCGAGTATCTTTTTTCTCTTCGTTGTAATCGTTTACCTGGTAATCTATTTGAGCTTTAATATCAGGAACTCGCGTATGGGAAGAGCCTTCGTCACAATACGCGAAAATGAGGTGGCAGCAGCTACGATGGGGGTCAATATTTCAAAGTATAAGGTCATTGCCTTCCTAATTAGCGGGGTCTTTGGAGGACTGGCTGGAGGGTTATTTGCTCACTTAAAGGGATATATTGACCCGAGTGTTTTCAGCATAGAAACATCTCTACTTATTTTTTGTATGGTCATAATTGGAGGGATGGGCAGTCTTCCGGGCGCTGTGATTGGAGCTGTGCTTCTAAGTTTTCTGCCAGAGATTGTACGACCTTTGGCAGAATATCGAATGTTGATTTACGGAATTTTGCTTATAATCTTAATAATCTTCATGCCAAAAGGGATTATAAGCCTTATCAGGAAGATCCCCCGGTTTAAGATCTTCTGGTTTTTGCTTGGGTCAGCGGAGAAAAATGTAGATAAACACAATACCGTTGCCCCTTAGAAGGTGCCCACTAAATGGAAAAAGGTATGATATTGGAAACAAAGGGCTTAACCAAGAACTTTGGTGGTATAGCAGCGGTCAATAATCTCAATTTAAAAGTAACAAAGGACGAAATAAGAGGTTTGATTGGTCCCAACGGATCAGGCAAAACCACTTTTATTAACACGGTAACTGGGGTCTTGGCCTGTACCTCAGGAGAGATTAAATTTAAGGGTCATAGTATTCATGGACTCAAACCCCATTCTATTGCCTCATTGGGGGTCTCTCGTACCTTTCAACAGGTGTTGCTTTTTAATGAGTTGACAGTACTCGAGAATGTTATTCTTGGGCGACACTACCGGACCTATGCCGGGATTTGGGATGCACTTTTTAGAACGCCTCGGTCGCGAAGAGAAGAGGAAGCCGCTAAGGAACATGCTCTTGGCTGTCTTGCTTTAGTTGGATTAGAAGACAAAGCCAGTGAATTGGCAAAAAACCTTCCCGAGGGACAACGGCGCTTGGTTGAGGTTGCTAGAGCATTAGCAACCGAACCGAAGCTATTTTTTCTTGACGAGCCAACAGGAGGTATGACTGAACAAGAAGTAAGTGGGTTTTTGAAGCTAATCAAGGAGATACACGCTCGTAGCATAACAATATTCTTGATTGAGCACAATATGAGAGTTGTGATGGAAGTTGCTGAATTTATTACGGTGATAAACTACGGCATGAAGATTGCTGAAGGGCCTCCCGAGGAGATACAGCGTGACAAGGAAGTAATTGACGCATACTTAGGGAAATGAAGTTTTAGCATGCTAAAATTAACTAATGTTCATGCTTATTATGGGAATAGACACATAATCAAGGGGATAAATCTGCATATTCAGGGTAATGCAATAGTTACCTTAATTGGCACAAACGGAGTAGGCAAAAGCACCCTCTTAAATTCTATATGTGGGTTAGTAGATTCTATTACGGGATCTATAGGATTTAAGGGTAATGAGATTGGACACCTTCCTTCATACAAAATTGCAAAAATGGGTATATCCTATGTCCCTGAGAGAAGACAGCTTTTTCGAGGACTGACAACATGGGAGAATCTTCAAATGGGTAGCTACGCTCGGCGAGACCCAGCTGGCGTTAAAGAAGATTTAGAATGGGTGCTTAAATTGTTCCCTATCTTGAAAGAGCGGAAAATCCAAATGGCTGAGAGCTTAAGCGGCGGAGAACAGCAAATGCTAGCTGTGTCACGGGCCTTAATGTCGAGACCTAAATTGCTCCTCTTAGACGAGCCATCGCTCGGGCTCGCTCCTATTTTGATTGAAGCGATCTTTGAAGTTTTTAAGGAGATCAATGCTAATGGTACAGCAATTCTGCTGGTAGAGCAAAATGCACGTAAGGCGCTAGCGGTAGCGTCCGAGGGTTATGTTATGGAAGGAGGGGTGATTGCGCTTCATGGTCAAGCAGAGGAATTGATGTCGAATGAACAAGTGCAGATGCTTTATTTGGGAGTCCAAAGGCGTTAAGACAGCTTTGGACAAGGAAGATTGGGTAGATAAAGTAGTATATTTGAGAATCCCACTGAAAATTGGTTGGAAAGGAGGATGCTAAGTAATGATACAGAAAATTGAACATATTGGTATCGCTGTTAGTGATCTTGATGATGTACTCAAGGTGTATGAGTGTCTAGGTCTGAAGCCAAAGCACATTGAAACATTTGGTGGAGTCTATAATGTAAGGATTGCCTTTATTCCCGTAGGGGAAAGTACCCTTGAATTATTACAGCCAATGAAGCCACTTGCTGGGATAATTGGTGAGCATATTGCAAAAAGGGGAGAGGGGATTCACCATGTCGCTTTAAAAGTGGATAATATTGAGGAAACGTTGGCTAAGCTGAAGGAAAAGGGGATTCAACTCATACACAATGAGCCACAAAAAGGTTCACGAGGGACAAAAACCGCCTTTATTAAAGCCAAATCTGTGAGGGGTACTCTCATAGAGTTAGTTGAGCATCTTAATGAATGAATAGTGAGTTAATGCCAGCTATATAGCGTTGCATAAATAAGGCGACATTATATATTATTGAAAAGGATGCAAGAGACCTTGGACCTGAAACGGAGCTTTCTGGATACTCCGGAAAGTTGAAGTTAA
>Ga0315274_10013626_pt1 | contig 11572 bp, 11 predicted proteins | sample YL17G02_20_MG_FD_203700 | JGI IMG/M metagenome (GOLD analysis project Ga0315274, IMG submission 203700) | Sediment microbial communities from Yellowstone Lake, YNP, Wyoming, USA - YL17G02_20 | ecosystem: Environmental > Aquatic > Freshwater > Lake > Sediment | place: USA: Wyoming | collected...
GTGCACAAAAGTAGCTCTTCACAATGTCCGGGCGCATCTGGGTACTGCGGAGATAGGATATCACGACCCCAATAACCTGTCTACTCTAACACGTTCTCCTTAATAATAAACAATGCATAGAATCTGTCACCAACAAGTTTGAAAAGATTCGACCTGTAACTGTGCGGTTGGCGAGTTTGCTAGGATCATCAGATTTGAAATATGGATTAAAAATCTTGATTAATTCGTCAACTGGCTTTCTAAACGCTTTATATAGCTTCAAAAGTGGTAAAATCACCTTTGAACCCTGATAGCGTGATGCCGCAAAAATCGCTTCAAATGACTGGGTTCTTCTCCTCCATTCTTGCTCTAACTCTACCTGGTTATAAGGCCCCGCAATCACTTCATTAAGCCTCAATATTTCTCTTCTTACAGGATTAAGCTCTTCCCTTAGCTGGAATATTGCTTGCGGAATCGAATCTCTATTACTGGCACGACTTAAAACTATAGCGATTAACGGCGGGAGGCGAACGCTCGATTCGATTTCGGGGGGCATATAATGAGAACTATACCAATCCGACCTTAGCGCCTTATATAACCTGGAAAAATAGCCCGCTTTATCAAAATTGGATTCCAGCCTAGGTTCTGTTAGATAGGCAGGAACTCCAAAATCTAGTGCTATTGATGATAAAGCGCTGGCTTGTAATTCGGTGGTATTTAAATATGTTTTACTAGCTTCTTGTACGCTCACTTCAATTATTGAGCTATCCCTATAGTTGCTCGATTTGATAATACCATCCTCAACCAAAACCTTTTCTATGACATACATTTGATCATGCGGTTGTAATGGGTTAAAGAGTTCAAAACTCAGCTGCGAACGTTCAGGATCACATCTAACGTAAGGTTTCAAAGAACCTGACTCTTGTTTGAACGCAGGAATGAGTACGTCAACACGGTCATGCCACATTAGAAGTTGTAAGGCCGTTTCTGCCGCATTTATGTCATCCCATGATCCAACCTTGCCTTCTATTATTCTTGCCAGACTTACACACGTATTTACGTCAGTGAAGCACGAATTCCATCCTTCATGACCTGTTTGAGTATATCCAAGCACTCTATACATGTCGCTTGCAGATGTGGGATTTCCCTTGGTCGGAATGAGAGCACCTAGTCCTGTTTGAGGGTCTCTTTCTGAATGAGTTACCGCCCAATATGTAGTTCTATTTCTCATGCCTAGCATCCTCTAACATTGTTTGGATTGACCCGTATAACACCCCAAAGACGACTACAAGTGCCGCATAATACGCCCGCGAAACAGATGTCGCATCGACGATAACCATTGGTCTATCAACCGGTTGTGACGAGCCGCTGTTTTTATCACGGTGTCTTATGCGGATCGGCATAAAATCCTCCACAATGACGTCGGAGCGCGTCGCCGGGGCTGCCAACGCCCGCGGGTCCACGGTTGGGGACATGGGTATAAGTCATCGTTGTCTTGATGTCGTTATGTCCCCGGAGTTCCTCGACAGTTTGGATATCGTAACCGCCCTCTGAAATAGATGAGTCGCGACGGAATGCCGGAATGTATGGCAGGGAATGAAGTGTGAACGGTGAACGCCGAATGGTGAATTGCGAACGTTGAATTCGGAACGGTGAAAGAATCATGAACGGTGCTCCCTGGAGCGCTTGACGATGGTTGAGAAGATGGCGACAATCTCGTCACATTCGCGAATCAGGTCGCTCACTCCACTTTCTTTCATCATACCCCTGGCAACAGGCAAGTCAGGCCAGTAGAGCGTCTCATGAGCTTCCTTGCGGGCAATAGAGCATTTGGAAATGAAGTCCGCGCGGGTTGTGAGGACCAAGGGGCGAAGAGGCGCCTTGGGCCGACCCCGGCCGACTGCTATGTCCGAAAGCGGTTGGGAACGACGCCCTGGATTCGGCCATTTCTGTGTCCCCAGAAACATTTGATTGCTTCTTTCCAAAGTGCCGCGTCGTTTTATGCGCTTCTCATTATGCGGAAGGGTGGCGCCTTGTCAAGCGTAACTTGGGCGAAGGGGTAATGCCTCGGTCTCGGGGGGAAGGGCGTCCTGAGCGGTCTTCAGATGGCGACAAGCGGACGAATATAAACCGTAGAGGGCGCCGAGAGCGCTGAGAGGTCAGATTTGTCACTCCGCCCCAGGCGGCGCCTACCCATCCCCTCTGCGTCCTCTGCGGTCTCTGCGGTGAGTCCTCGCAAGACTGAGGGGTTGCGCGAAGGGGTCTGTCCGCGGCGGGGCGCCGAGGACCCCAGGATACATGGCCACGCTTTCCCGGTCGTTCGGGTTGAATGCTTTGTTCTGCCAGTAACTAAAGTCGGTCTTTCCAGTAATCGGGGTCTCGATGTAAATGCATCACAGCAAGAATGAAGATGACATCTCCATCTTGGGAATAGACAATGCCATAGGGGAAACGCCGGGTGAGGCACCGGCGTATGTCATCTTCAAGAATAGGCCAAGCTTTTGGGAAACTGAGAATATTCCCAATGGTCGAGTGAACTTCGATGGAGAAATCGTAGCCGAGACCTGGCTCGCAACCTTCATAGTAGTCTATCGCAGCGAGAAATTCCGCCTCAGCTTCAGGATGAAAAACGTACTTCATTTGGCAAACCGTTTAAGAACTTTGCCAAAAACCTCGTCGCCAGAAATCGGCTTGACTTTTCCAGAACGGAGCTCATGGAGCCGTCTCTTTGCCACTTCCGTCCATTTGGCATCTATGGCAGCGTCCGGCTTATTGAGACTGTGCAAAAGCGAATCCGCTATGAGCGCCCGTTCCTCAGTAGGAAGAGAAAGGGCCTCTTCTATAAGCTTTCTGGTCGTCATGATGATCGAACTCCTGTGTTGATGAACTGATTTTCCATCCCACAAAACATAGTCGCAATCTATCAACTCTTTGCCAATGGAAGCGCCTGCTCGAAGCAGTTGGCGGGCCGGAATCCGAGCGACCCCGCGCATTTCATCGAGGGTTTGAGATAGCCGGACGATTCAGACAGCAGAGGGGAGGGTTCTTTGCTCAATACTCTTTGTTCCGCTCTCGTTTTTCAATCCACAATTCACCGTTCGGAGCTCTCATCCCGCGCGGCAGACAGCTGCCGTCAGTCATTCGTCGCCGCCGGGGGCCCTATTTTGTGCGAACGACGGTGAAGAGTTTGACGTAAAGCTCGAACTGAGAGCGTTCCGTGGCGCTTTTCGGCGTAACCCGCAGGGTCTCTATCCCCACGACGTTGTCCGGTTTCTCAACTTCCTGGAGAAACTCCACGATTTGCCGCAATGTCTTGTTGCTGTAAATGAACGTGGCGGAGCGCCTCTCGAAGTCCCCGTGAGTGGTTGGGCGGGAGGGAATCTCTCGGGCCCGAGTGAAATTCATCCGGTTTTCTGTCTCCGCGACGAACGATGAAAGGTCGAAGTCCTTCCGCCGCCGGTCCAGACGATTCATGACGGGATCGGTTTCAATCTTCAGGCGATTGTACTGAGACTCGATCTTGCGGAGTTCCTCCAGCTCCCCCCGCATCGCACGGACGGAGGATTTCAGGGTCGCGAGCGTTTCCCGTTTGGGCATGAGGACAAACCACACCACGAGAAAGCCCACCAGGAATATCCCGCCTGTGATGATGACGTTTCTTTCTTTCCGCGAAAGTGTGCGCGCCATCTACGAACCGGTCTCCTTCCGCGTTGAAGGGGCAGAACGAGCCGCCTTCAATCTCAGAATGTACTCGACGTTCACTCTGCCGCTCGCGGCCTCCGTGGTCCCTTTGTCTTCCACAAGGGCAACGTACTTGAGTTCCTCAAGAATCTCCTTCAGCCGAACGTGGTCGGCCACAGAGGGAGCCGTTCCCTTGATGGTGACCGTCGCGTCCCACGTGGGCGTGGTTTGCCCCGTTGGCCTCCTCTGCACTGTCGTCGGCAAGTCAGAGGGCCGCGACTTGGTGTAATTGAAGAGGGAGGTTTCGGCTGTCATCTCCTTGGGGACTTTCGCGGAGATGTCCTCCAGCACCTGCAAGACGGAGATTCCGCCTCTCAGCTCCCGAAACGGCGTCAATGTGTTCTTCTCTTCCTCGAGGAGTTTGCGGACATCGGCATTGCTCTTTGGGTTTTTTCCCAAGAAGACTGTGCGTCGCCTTTTCTGAATCTCGTAATTCAGGTCCCCCTTGTTCGAGGTGTACCGTTCGATGGAAGCAAACAGGCTGAAAACCAGCAGACCAGCGATGAGAACAGGCAGCGCCGCCGTGACGATCAGATGCTTTCTGAGTCGCCGCAACGGGCGGGCGTAAGCGTGTTCTTCCTGCCGGAAGTTCTGGAAGAATGGCGCCTGCCCCAAGCCGCGCAGCGCCAAGCCCAGCGCCGTGGCAAACCGCGCAAAGGAAGCCGGGTCCGCGGACTCCGCCTTGACGCTCGCCGGACAGGATAGGAGGGATACCTTTGCGGAAAGCGAATCCGAGAGAAACTTGTCCAGTCCGTTCAGGGTGGCCGAGCCGCCGGACAAGAGCACCCGGTTGAAGCTCCCACCTTTCGCCTGCGAGGAGAAGGAGCGGATGGTTCGGTCCAGCTCCGGTCCCAGCCTCTCAAAAACTGACCCGATTGCCTGGGAGACTTTCTCGGCCGCATCAGGGGAAGCACTCGCGTCTCTTTTGCCGGTCTTGAGTTGCTCGGCTTCCTCATAGCTGACCCCAACGTGTTGCGCGATCGCCCCGGTGATGTCCTCGCCTCCAATGGGGAGGGAGCGGACAGCGAGCAGCTTGCCTCGCTCGATATAACAAGCGATGGTTTTGGAATCGCCGATGTCTATGACGATCCCGCTTTCTTCCGCCAGTTGCGGTTCCGCCCACAGGGCAGCGCTCGCCACAGCCATGAAATCCGCATCCACAACTTCCGGGTCAATGCCCGCCTGCGCCAGGAGGTTCAGGTGATTCTCAATGACTCCCTTATGGACGGCTGTAAGGAGCACTTTCATCTTTCCCTCGGGGGCCGTCTGGGTGTCGTAAAAATCAATGATGACCTCCTCGATTGGGAAAGCAAGGTACGGCTCCGTCTGGAACTTGAGAATTTGGCGGGCCTTTTCCTCGTCGCTGAAGGGGATTTCGAGATTGCGGACCGTTGTCTGCTGGGTGGACACGGACGTAACGACGATTTCGGACCCGATCTTGAGTCGCTTCCCAAGCTCCTCAAGAGCAAGTGCAACCTGCTCCGGCTGCGGGGCACCGTTGCGTTGGATCGGGACCTCGATGAAGCTCTTGATCGAGACGGACGATCCCCTCTTCGCGGCAACGACCGCTTTCACGGAGCGACTGCCCACGTCAATTCCGATGGCCTTATTGCTAATAGTGAGTTCTCTCAATCTTCCTCCGAAGTGCTGGCAAATGAACGGACGAATGCTATCACATCACATTGGCCAAAGCAAGGTCGTCCGTGGCCGTTTCCGGCGGCACGTCCTCGACGCGCCAGTAGTTAATCGCGACTTCCCTGGCGTTGGTCCGGGAGATGATGGCGGTGACTTTCACTGCCGACCTGTGGAACTTACCCGTTGATTCGATCCTGAAGTACGTGCTTTGCGTTGTGGTTAAGCCGCTCCTCAGCAGGATGTTGTAGAGGTCGGGGGATGCCTGCTGAATGAGTAGCTGGAGTTCCCTCACCTGTGTGGGGTTTTCTTGTCGCGCCTCCAGAATGGCATCGGCCACGAACTCATCGTTCTCGAAGACCGCCAGAAGAACCTCCCGGGGCGCCGTGCTGAAATTGATTCTTCCCGTGGAATGCACCGTGAGGAAATTCACCAGCCCGTAAACCGCGTTGGGGTCCATCTCCTTTTCCCAGGGGGCTGTCTCCGGGAGTTTGTAGCCGAGTTGCTCTCGTTCCTCCCAACTCTCTTCTTCCATCCCGGACAATTGCATGGGATAGGGCTTCGTCCCGAAGAAAAGGAGGTCGGTGATTCCTTTCACTAACTTCAGCTCGTAAACGGATTCCATCGGGCCGTTTCGGCACGAGTACGGCACCGGAAGGCTCTCGTAATACGTGTACTCCGCCTGCCCGTCTTCATCGGTATCCACCCAGTCGGCAATATTGTCCACCAGTTCGTAAGGGGTCACATCCGAAAGGCGCATGTTCTCGATCAACGTCTGCACCCATTGCCGATAGACCGCTGGATTTGTACCCCCTGCCAGCATGTTGACATTGATTTTCCTTTCCTCGTCGCAGATGAAAATCGTCGCGGTCGGGACCGTTCCCTTTTCTTGTCGAGCCAGATAGTCCTCGTGCTTGAGGAGCGCGATGTCTTCCTCGGCCAACGCGGTCTCCGCAGCGATCTGGTCCGGATCCGTCTTGTCGAGGACAATCCCGGTCAGTTGCGCCCAATCTTCCTGGAGGTTATCTTGACCCGGGTCGTCCTGTCGCAGGAGGTAGATGCCATGGTACACTCCGCCCTTCGCCGCTTCGAGGGCAACAAGCCTGTCGCGGAAGTTCGCGGCGATGTGCATATCCACGCGGACCGAGAAACTGAAATCAAGAATCACGACCGCGAGGATCGCCACCACTGCCAGCACAACAAGCAGTGCAATTCCCTTATCGTCTGCCGCTCGGCGTTGGCGGAAGTGTGCCCGAACCTGCATTGGGTGTAGTTCTCCGCGTTGTTGAGGCGCCGGGTGTTCTCGATCCGGAGCCCGGGGCGTAGGGACGCATCCCTTCTCCGCTTTGTCCCCCTCGCTCCCCTCCCCCTCGGCGTCCGGGGCCAAAGTCGCCTCTCCCTTGTTCGCCTCCTTCTCCCCCTCTGCCGCGTGGGGGGCCCGCTTCAGGCCCCGTCGGCTGAGGCCCACCGCGCTGTCTGCCCCCTCCTGTCGGTCCTCCGCGAGTGCCCTGTTGGCGGGGGGCCTGTGGTACGGTTGGCTGGATCGAGGTCGCTGTTCGTCCCATGGCCAGGGTCACGGTCGTCGTGAAATCCTCGATGCCGCCCTCTTCATTCTCAACCGAAAGGTCAACTCGTACCGCCCGTGGTAGATAGGGCGTCTCCTCATAATTCCACTCGGCCTTCCAGGCTTTCTGTTCCTCGGCTGCCTGCTGCTGGTCGGGCTCGGTGCCCCCAGATTGCTGAGCCGGCTCCTCCGTGCCCTCGAGATAGGTGAAGTTCAGTCCAATAACCTTCTTGCCCAGAATCTCCAGACTGCCGCCTATCTCCAGCTCGTCATCGGGGCTGACGTCTTCCCTGCGGACGAGGATTCCGGGATTGTACTCGTCAAGGTAGTAACTGACCTCTGCTAAGTCTCCCTCGGGAGCATCCCTGCGAGAAATGACGTGCGCCGTCGTTACGAACGTCAGCGCGTCGGCCCCGCGGTCCACGCCATCCGACGGCGTTCCGCCCGGCACGTCCTCCCCGCGGAAAACGAAGTTGTTCTGTCTTGGAGAAAATTGGGCGCAGGTTAAATCCCGCCGCATGCGATCCATGATCAGACGGGCGGTTTGATAGGCCCCTTTTGTCCGCTCGTTCCGCAGAACGATTCGTCCGAGGGTGTGGAAGGTTCCATACATCACTGTCATGATGATGGACATGAGCGTCATAGCCAGCAGCACTTCGACAAGAGTGAAGGCCCTAACTCCTCTGCCTCGAACCAGTTGTTGTGCTCGGTGAGACTCCACTTCGTGCATCCTCTCTTCTGTTGGTTGCGGCGATATACGTTACCAGCCGGACGGACGGGCTGATTTGCACTTCGTCCCAGGGGTCCACGTCCACGGACTCGCGGGCAAGCCTTTTTGAAAAGACCTCCACCGTAACCTTCCGGACGCCATCAAATTCTGTATCTTCGATGGTCGTTGTCCACCAGTAATCCGCTCTCCATAAGGGCTGAAGGCGATCCGTGTCTTCCTCGTCGTAGAACTCTCCCTCTGTCAGAACGTACCGCAGGCCATTCTCGTACTCCTCGGCTTCCAGGTCGTCTATCTCGGGCAGACCTTTCGCCTCAATCTCGTTGATTTTCTCCTCGGCGAGCATGGTCGCGCGAGAGAGAATCTGCGACTTTAGGTATTGCCTCAAACTGAGTGTGTGGCTGCTGAGAAGCGCGACAATCGAGATCGAAATTACAGACAGCGCCACCAGTACCTCCAAGAAGGTGAAACCGCCGGTGTGCTGTGCGTGACTGCATTTTTTCATCTTACAAAGCATCTTCTGCCCTCCTCGGGGGCTCCCTCTCGGTCAGTTCCGGGGGCAGCTCCGGAACTACGACGCCCTTATAAACCGTCGCCTGCCCGTTGTAGCGCTCCAAGTGTACAGTGTAGAATTTCTCGCTGGGGTTTGTCAGGTGAACAACCGTCTCGTCCGCGGTTCCGTTCGGACGAAAGGCGATTCTTGCGCTCCCATCGTACAGCTCTGTCCCGTCCTCGAGTATCACCCGCGCAAAAGAGACCTTCTTCTGCAATCGCGTCGTCTTGATGAAATCGTCCGTGTACGGCACGTACACTTCTTCGTCGAGATACTCCAGTTCCTCGTAAGGCGCCATCGCCAGCTCAGGCGGCGGATTGAAGAACGTCACCTCGTACTCGTCATGGTCGAGGTCAATGGTCAGAAAATAGCTACGGTTGTCTTTGGCGGCGAGGTTTCGCACATAGGCCATGGCGCCCGCCAGTTGACGAGCGGTGCCGCCGAGCGTCGCCCTCGAGAACATTGCGCTGAATCGCGGCGCCACGATCGCCATCATGATCCCCATGATGGTCAGTACCACTGCCAATTCTAAGAATGTGAATCCGTTCCTTCGGCGGGGCATGAAAGCCACCTGATCAACCCCGACCGGCTGGAAGGCGCCAGTTCCCGGCGCCTCCAGCCGGATCAGCGAAACTCATCGAGATTGTGATTCGTGATGTCCTTTGCGTAGGCTTCATCACCACCCTCCCTTCCGTCTTTGCCGAGGCAGATGATGTCGTAATCACCCTCCGTGCCGGGGCAACGGTAAACATATTCCCGCTGCCAGGGGTCCTTGGGGATTCTCTCGAGGTACGGCCCGCCCCAGGTTGCAGCCACGTCGGCGTCCAGCGGCTTTTCCACCAGAGCTCTGAGCCCCTCTTCGGTGTTCGGGAAGGTCCCGGTCTCGATGTAGTACTGCTCCAGTCCGCTCTTGAAATTGGCGATCTGCACCGCGGCTGCCCTGACGCGGGCTTTATCCGGCTGGTGAATCACCTTGACTCCCACTACGGCCACCAGAATGCCCAAGATAGTGACCACAACCAGAAGCTCGACAAGCGTGAAGGCATTCCTTGTTTCTCGATGTTCTCCTTGTTTCATAGCGAAACCTCCGTTTTGCCTCAACCGTGTGAGGATGTCTCACCCGGCCAACTTGTTCATGTCGAAAATCGGCAGGAGCACCGACAGCACGATAAAGCCGACGATCACTCCCATCACCACGATAATCATCGGCTCCAGGAGCGAGGTCAGACTGCTGATCGCCGTCTCGACCTCATCTTCGTAGGCATCGGCCACATTGAACAACATCTCTTCCAGATTCCCGCTCGCTTCGCCCACGGCAACCATGTGCGTCACAATCGGCGGAAAATGCCCGCTGTTCTTCAAGGGATCGGCGATGGTCTGTCCACGGGCGATGTTGTCTTTCGCATCGTCAAGAGCCTTGCCGATGACGGTGTTTCCCACGATGTCCCGCACGATCACGAGGGCCTGGAGCAGCGGCACGCCCCCCGCCACGAGCGTCCCTAATGTGCGCGCGAACCGCACCATGCACGATTTGCGAACCAGCGTGCCCAGCACGGGAATTCTCAGCCGGAATGCGTCATACCGAAGTCTTCCGGCTTCGGTGCGGATGTACCGCTTAAACGCCACAAATGCCGCCACAATGCCGCCTATGAGGATCAGCATTTTGTAGCTTCTCACGAAACCGCTGACCGCGATGAGAATCTGCGTCGGCAGGGGAAGGTCCCGATTCATTTCCGTGAAGAGCTTGATCAACGTGGGCACCACGTACGTCATCAAGAATGTCAGAACCGCTCCGCCGACAAACAGCATCACAATTGGGTACGCCATGATCGAACGAATGCGGTTCCTCTGCTTGTCCGTCTTCTCGAGGTATTCCGCCAGCCGTTGCAGAATCGTCTCCAGGGCCCCCGCAGACTCTCCGGCCCTCACCATGCCCACGTAGAGTGTCGAAAAGAGTTTGGGATGGTCGGCGAGCGCGTCCGCGAACGTGGAGCCGGAGTTGACCTTCTCGCGAATCTCAAGCATGACTTTCTGCAAGGGGTGTCCCTCGAGTTGCTCGATGATTGCCGAAAACGACTGAACCACGGGCATTCCCGAACGCAGCAACGTTGCCAACTGCCGGGTTGCTGTGGAGATGTCCTTCCGCTTGATCCGCCGCAGAACCTTTCGGACCTGCACCTCGGAACTCAGAGTGACTTCCTTCTCCGCCTCGGCGATGCTGGTGGTGTAAAGGCTCTGCATCCGAAGCTTCTGGCGGGCTTCTTTCGCGGTGTCGGCGTCAACGATGCCGCTGAGAGCCTTCCCGGATGCATCGAGTGCTTTGTACTGGTAAACAGGCATTGTCTCAGTCCGCTCCTATCAAAACGCCTTTCTCTGTTGGTGCCTTTCCTGTCCTTCGCGGTGAGAAAAGCGACCGCTTCACCATGAAGAGCACGAAGGCCACGAAGGAGAATATGTGCTGCCGTGCTTCGTGTCCTTCGTGTTGAGAGAACCATCTTGTTCACCACGAAGAACACGAAGGGTCCTCCCCTTCCAGGGCAACCTGCAAGAGGGAATGCAGGCGAGCCTGCCCGCGGCCGCGCACGAGCGCCGGACACCGCTATTGCGAACTTGCGCGCACCCGCGCTCTGCCGCGATGCGCGGCCGGGGACGCCTGCGCTACTCAGAAGATGTCCTGTTGGGTAACCCTCATGACCTCCTCGATGGTGGTCAGTCCCTCGGCGACGGTCAAGGCCCCGTCCATCCGGAGGGTACGCATTCCGCGCTTGATCGCCAATTCCTTGAGGGTGTTCGAATCGGCTCGCTCCAGAACAAGCTTCCGGATGGCGCCGTCCATGATGAGCAGTTCGAATATCCCCAGGCGGCCTTTGAATCCCGTCCCGATGCAGCTGTCGCACCCGCGGCTGCGGTAAATGGTGTTTCCGCCGAGTTTCTCCGGCGTCAGATCAATCTCCGCCAGGACGCTTTTGTCCGGCGTATAGCGTTCCTTGCACTCCGGGCACACAACCCGGACAAGCCGTTGCGCCAGAATGGCGATCACGGAAGACGAGACCAGATAAGGCTCGACGCCCATGTCCACCAACCGGGTGACCGCCCCCGGCGCGTCATTCGTGTGAAGGGTGCTGAAAACAAGATGCCCTGTCAGCGAAGCGTGCGTCGCAATCTCGGCGGTCTCGTAATCACGAATTTCACCGACCATGATGACGTCCGGATCGTGTCGGAGAATCGAGCGAAGTCCATTGGAGAACGACAGGTCAATCTTCGGTTTGACCTGAATCTGCGCGATGCCGGACAACTGGTACTCCACCGGGTCCTCGATGGTGATGATGTTCAACGTTTCCGCGTTGATTTTGCTCAGCGCGGCGTACAACGTTGT
>Ga0315274_10013628_pt1 | contig 11571 bp, 5 predicted proteins | sample YL17G02_20_MG_FD_203700 | JGI IMG/M metagenome (GOLD analysis project Ga0315274, IMG submission 203700) | Sediment microbial communities from Yellowstone Lake, YNP, Wyoming, USA - YL17G02_20 | ecosystem: Environmental > Aquatic > Freshwater > Lake > Sediment | place: USA: Wyoming | collected...
CGACTTCGGAGCCCTCAAACAGTGCCGTGACGTCCAGGTCACGTTCACCCCGGTGCTGCATGTGGGGTCGAGCGCCGGCGCGCCGTGGTTCGACATGTGGGACTCGAAGATCATCGATCGAATGGATGAGGTTGCAAGGGATTAAATCCTTGCCCTGCGCGACGACCCGCGAGTCTTGGGCTATTACAGCGACAACGAAATGGGGTGGTGGAACGCCGCGCTTTTCCAGATGACCCTGGAACAGGCGCCCACCAGCGGCCAGCGGCGGCGACTTCTCGAATTGCTGCGGCAGACGTATCGCGGCGACTGGTCCGAACTGTGCAAGGATTTCGACCCGGAGGGTGCGGCAAGCTTTGACGAGCTAGACCAACACGGCCAGCTCTTCCTGCGTGGCGGCAGCGACGGCATTCGGACGATGCGCCGCTTCCTCGCCCTGGCGGCCGAACGCTACTACTCCATCGTCAGGGAGATCATCCGCAAGCACGACCAACGGGCGTTGATCCTGGGTGATCGGTATCAGTCGTTTTACTACCCGGAAGTGGCGCGAGCCGCGGCCCGCCACGTGGACGCCGTTTCCTGCAACCTCAACGCCGGCTGGAACGACGGCACCTTCGCGCGGTTCCATCTGGAAACGCTGCGCGCGTTGACCGGCAGGCCGGTGTTCGTCAGTGAGTTCTATTTGGCGGCCCGTGAAAACCGGAGCGGCAACCAAAATAAGCCGGGCTTCCCGGTGGTTGATACGCAGAGGGAGCGTGTGGCGGGGTTCCGTCGGACGCTGGAGCTGCTCCTGCGCACACCCTACGTGGTCGGTGCCGACTGGTTCCAGTATTACGACGAACCGACCCATGGGCGTGCGGACGGCGAGAACTACAACTTCGGACTGGTGGACATCCACAACCAACCCTACGAGGCATTGGTCGCGGCCGCTGCCAGTCTGGACTGCACGGTGTTGAAGAGCCGTCGCTATCCGAGGCGTCCCGACGCCTCCTATGGTGTACCGCCGGCCCCCCGCGATCCCCTCGGTCAGTTCGAGCCGACCCTGGCCCTCAAGGCATGGGACCGGGAGCGCGGTTACGTGAAACCCGTTTCCGATTTCCCGTTGGCTGACCTCTATGTTTGTTGGAGCCAGGAGGCCCTCTATCTCGGACTGTATGCGCAGGACGTCGTCGAGGAGACGCTTTACCGCCACAAGACGGTGCCGGAGTCAGACCGCGCCGAATGGACGGCGCTCGTAGGCAAATCCCGTCGAGCGATCCGTGTCCGAATCGGTGCCGGAGCCCCAGCGGTGCTCAATGAACCAGCCGTGCGAGTGGCCCATCTTTCGGGCGTGGATCTGAACACACGCTGTATCACGGCCATGGCGCTTCCGGCCTCGCTGTTCGGCCGTACTCGGTTCCAGCGAGGCGACCGGGTCGAGTTCGCCTCCACGTTCCACACGCATTGCCGGGCTTATCGCGTCGAGTGGCGAGGCACCTTTACGCTGCGAGGGCCACGCTGAGCCATGCATTCCGCGGCGAGAACGGTCGAGCCAACGCGTTCACTGCGCCGCTGGCCGGGGACGGTGCCCGCGGCCGATGCTGGAAAGGTTGCCCGCTGCGCGGAATATCCAGGCGTGCCAGATCTCACGATGCGTACTGGGCCAACGCCTGCCCTACCGGGAGGATCTCGACGGTTTCGAGGGCGAGCAGTCGCTCCAGCAGACGTTCCAGGTAGGTCGCACGGATAGGGCCCCAGCCTTCGTCATCCAAGCCGTGCGTGTTGAAGATCAGCCAACCGGACTCTCGCGCCAGCAGGCTCTCGATCTCCCGGTCGATGGCCGCTTCGCAGTTGCCTGGACCGAAGCTGGTGCAGGTCAGCTTCACCTGGCCCTTGTGCGGCCGCGGGTTGATGGCGCCCCCGCCGGTCCGGAACGCCCGCACTTGCGTCGGCAGCCAACGCTCCAGTTCGGGCGTGGAGGCGTTGTACGGGAAGTTGAAGATCGCCTGCTTCGGATCGAAGCCTTCCAGCTTTTCCGAGAGCACACCGAGGCATCGCCGGATCAGCTCCTGGCTTTCCTCGAGAGCGAGCTTCGGTAAGTTCTCGTGGCGGTAGCCGTGAGGCATGACTTCGTGGCCCCGGCGCTTCAACTCATTCCAAAGGGCGAAATCGCCCAGGGGCGAGCTCTTGATGTAGGCGTCTTCGGGAAGACCGGCGGCAACGATGTTCAGGCAAGCCGACAGCTTGTGCTTTTCGTAGATCTCCGCCGTTCGCGTGAACGACCTCTTGAAGCCGTCGTCGAAGCTGAGGGTGACAACGTGTGGTTTGCCGGTTGCGACAGCCTTCTCACCCGCCAAGAGCCCTGGGGTGGTTAATGCCACGGAGGCAGCCCCGGTCGCTTTGAAAAACCTTCGACGAGAATAGCGCATTACCCTGATCTCCGTATGCTCAAGGAATCACTTCAACGACGGCCTCGGTCCATTCGTGGAATTCCGCGCCTTCACAGCCCACATCCGCGACGATCACGTGGAGGCCAGGAGCCCCATCGCCCGGCACCTGCACGGTCATCTGGAGTGTGCCGTCTGCGTGCGGCGCGATGCGGACCGATTCGACGCCGCTCACTCGGAAACTTTCCGGGGCGTGGGCCACCGGTTGAAAGGTCCGCTCGCGCGGCGAGTGGTTGGTGATCCGCAATGCCAACTGCACGGATTCGCCGGGACGCGCGGTCATCCAATACGGATACAGGACGGCCCAGCTTTCATCCAAGCCGTAATTGGGATCATCGAAGGGCAGCAGCTCGGTTAGCAGAGGAATCCGTCGCCGCAGCGTCTCCCGCATCTGCGACACTTGCTCCAGGGAAAACCGGAACGCGGGCTCGACGTGTTGATTGAGGATCAGACATCCGGGCGGCAACTTCTCCAGTTGAGCAAGACACCGGAAGAAACCCTGTCCTTCGCGCAGAAAGTCCCGGTTCTGAAGGCAGTAATCATCGATCCCCGAGGGCGTGAATGAGTCGCCCGCGAAAAACGCCGACCATCCGCCCTTTCGCTCAACCAGCAGGGCGTTGTGATGGAGCGTCTGGCCGGGGTGATCGAAGATCGTGAGCTGATACTCCTTCCACTGCCACGTGTCGCGGTCGCGGTGCTTCGCCGTCACCTTTGTCGGGTTTTTGGTGAGGCAAGGCAGCCGGTAATTGCCTGGCCGCTCAAGCAGATCTACCAGGCTGCCGCAGGCGTGCACCTTCGTGCCGAACTCCGCAACCAGCGCCGGCAAGGCGTCCGTGTGGTCGTCATGATAATGCGTCACGAAGACATGCTCAACCGAAGTGAGCTTGCCGGCGGCGCGCAACCTCCGCAACTCATCGATGATCCCGGTCCCGCCGCAATCCACCAGGAACCCCGACTGATCAGCCGCCAGGATGAGCCGCGAATTCGAGATGGGAATGATGGCTTCGGGCAGCGGCAGGGTTTCTGCCATCGCCATCCAGTCGATCCGGGCATCGGGCCCCAGGACGCGCCGCGCCTTGGCCCGGATGTGGTCGTCTTTGAAATACCATCTCAGCGCATCAATTGAGAGGTAATTGGCATAGACCGCGCGAATCCGGTTCTGCAGACGAGCGATGGCAGCGAGGGGATCGCGGATCACGGGTCCGCGGAGGGGAACCAGCATGTCGGGCTTTTCGGCGGCGATCCGGTCAAGGCTCGCCATCAGTTCACCCAGACGCCCCGCCCAACCGTGGTACCCGCCAATCTTTGCTTCCGGGATGGCGTCCTGCAGGCTGAAGAGGTCCTGGAGTTTCCCGTCGTTACGGATCAGATCTCCGGTGAACGCAACCTTCTGGCCCTCGAGTTCGACCAGGTAACTCACCGCGCCTCGCGTGTAACCCCGGCTGTCGAGCACCCGGATGGACAGATCGCCCCAGGTGATGGTATCGCCCGCCCTGACCGTGCGGCTCACCGGGATCGGCTCAACCGGGACCTTCGTGGTTTGCTGGGCATAGTCGTGGAATCGTTTCTCGCGCAACTCAGCCCAGAACTTCTCGGGATGGATCAGGAGATCCGCTTCCCGCTCCGGGGCGACAATCTTCGCCCCTCGTTGCGCCAGGCCACGCGCCGCCCACGTGACGTCCCGGCGCGCCTGCGTCAGAAGAACGGTGTCTGGCGTCGGACGCCGGCCGGAGGGGTCGCCGTACACCGCGAGAGATTTGCCGTTTCGCTCGAGAAAGACGCTATTCACCGGACCAGGAATGAAGTTGAATCCCGGTGTCGGTGCCTCGGTGCTGAACTCGTGGGCTCCGATGTCCCAACCCGCTCCCTGGGGCCGCGCTTGGCCATCCGCGTCGTCGTGGAAATCCTCCAGCGCCAGTCCAGCGCCGATCGCCGGTGTCGCCGCAGCGGTCAACCGCAGATCACCCGCGGCGAAGTCGCGGAACCACGACAGCTCAACGCGCTCCAGATTGTTGACTTGGGTGGCCGGGGGCGCATCGTCGCGACGCTGGATGGGGCGGTTGACCAGGTTGTTCCGGAATACCAGCTTCGAGCTCCCGCCGAAACGATACTCCATCGGCGCCCAGTAGTTCTGGACCACCACCGTGTTATTGTCCACCTGGACGTCCGAGGCATGTTCGAGGCCGATCCCCACGTCGGTATGCGGACCGGTGCCGTCGTTGAAGACCAGGTTGTTCCGGATGATGCTGGCTCCACCCTGGTGCCCGCCCTCCGCACTGCCCAAACCAAAGCCGATGCCCCGGTCGCAGTTCAGAACCCAGTTGCGTTCGACCACGATGTTCTGCGGGCGGGTGGGACACCGTTTCCAGAAGTGGACCGCGTGCTCGGCTATCCCGGCCTGGCCGGCAGGGGTGCGGAGGTTCCGGAACAGATTGTCGCGCACGACCCAGTTGACGCCCTTGTGAATATCGATGCCCCCCGTGTACGGCTGGTAGGCCCAGCCGCTCGTAAACTCAAACAGACACTGTTCGATGCAGCCGTCGGTCGCCCCAATCGCATCGGTCTCGCTCGAAGAGCCTTTGATGAACTGCTGGTTGCAGTTGACAATCCGGCAGTTGTGGACCCGAAGACCCGAAACGTCAAACGGGCTCTCCCCCCGGACCTGGATGCCGTGGTGGCGACAATAGCCCAGGGTCAGATCCCCAATGACCACGTCGTTGGCGGAGACGAGAAATATGTCCGCCACCGCGGCCTGGGGCCCTTCGTCCGGCCCACGCACGATCACGGCGTCGCGGTTTCCACTGGCGCTGCGGATGATCAGGCCTGGGCACTGGATCTCGAAGGCCGGCACGTCCAGCACGTAAGTGCCGTCGGCCAGCAACAGGGTTGCAGCAACTTTCGCCCGGTTCGCGGCTTCGAGGGCGGTCTTGAGCTCCGTCACACTGGCGACCCGGCGTGTTTCGCCTCGGATGAGGGTCAAGGGAGCGCCGGTTCCAGGTGCTGCCACGAGGCGCGTCCCCAGCGCCAGGATCACCCAAAGAATCGGCACGGCCAGGGCGGCGCGGGTGGCATGAGGGATGGACAGTCGTTGTTCGGGCACGGTGGAAAGATGCCTGAAACAGACTGGCCGCGCAAGACAGACACGGTTTCAGATCCGCCCAGCGCCACATGGCCAAGCCGCACCCGCCGATCGAGGGGAAACAGACAGTGGGCGGTGAATCCCGAGTCCTTGTAGTCCCGGTAGAGATTCAGTGATTAACTCGGCCACCGTCCGGGTGAACTTGATCTCGTCACCCACGACTCTTCCTCCATACTTTCCATTTGCCAGTGACGTCGGCCGCCTCGGCAGACCGAAGGGTCGCGAAGGCGAGGACGGGGATAGTGAGCAGGTATCGGTAGTTCATGGTCTTCTGTGGGATGGGTGTTCAAGGTGCAATCACGGGGGCGGCCGCGGGGCGGGCGTCATCGGAAGAGTTGGGGCGTGAACTCGTGGAGATACTGGCGCCAGACGATCCAGGTGTGGGCCCCTTCCGTCTCCCGACAAACGACATCGAAGTTGTGTTTCTTGAGCATCTCCACTGTCGCCCGGGACGTTTCCACCAGGAAGTCGTCCTTGCCCGTCGCAAACCAAAAGAGCTTGAGCCCTTTCTTCAGCTTCGCATCGTCCAGCGCGGCCTTGTGCTGCTCCTCGAAGCTGGGCCCCTGCTGGGCGCCTCCGGGGCCTCTTCCAGTGATGCCAAACACGCCCGAGCTGAAAACGCCGAGGTAGGCGAACTTCTGCAGGTGCGAAATCCCGATGTTCAGGGTCTGGCCCCCGCCCATCGAAAGCCCGGCCATCGCGCGATGCTTGCGGTTTGTGGAGACGCGGTAGTTCTTCTCCACGTGCGGCATGATGTCGTTCAGGAAATCCTGCGAGAACTCGTCAACGGTGGGTCGCGGTCCGCCAAACCGGAACGGCCCGGTGTGGCCGGCCGGCATAACCACCACCATTGGCCTGGCCTTCTTCGTGGCGATGAGGTTGTCCAGGATGAATCCGGCGCGGCCAACGGAGGTCCAGGCCTCGTCGCAGTCGCCCGCCCCGTGCAACAGGTAGAACACCGGGTACTTGCCTTTGCCGGATTCGTAGCCGGGTGGGGTGTAAACGTGCATGCGGCGAAAGCGCTGGAGCGACGTCGAATAGTAAGTGACTGCCGCGACTGCACCATGGGGCAGATCCTTGGTGTCCATGAAATCCGATCCGGGAACGTGGACGAGGCTCCAGACGTTGTTGTTGGACTCGCTGATGGCGGAGCTGCGGGGGTCAATCACCGACACCCCGTCCACGTTGAAGTTGTAGCGGTAGGCGCCCGGGTCGATGGGGCCGAGCGTGACCTCCCACACGCCGTTGGTTCCCTTGGTCATGACCGCGCCCTGGTTGTTCCCTGGAATGTCGCTGCCCGCGAGCCGGACGGCCTCGGCTTTGGGAGCGAGAATGCGGAAGGTAACTCTTCGATCCGTCGAAACCTCCGGCGAGACGACCTGCGGGCCTTGGGGGCCACCCCGTGGCTGGGCGGAGGCAGAAGGGATGCTCGTGAACGCCACCAACAGGGCGGCGGTGAAGGACGGGAGGGATGCTGTGCGTAGGTTCATGACTGTGCTCCAGGGTGGTCGGTCAGCGTCGTTGAATGAATCCGGGTCAAAGAGTCCTCGCCTCAGTTGGCGTGCCGATACCACGGTGACCGCACCCGCGGTAAATACAAGCAGCCGGCTGAACACAGGTTGCCAATGGCGCGACTATTTCATGGCGGGAGGTTTTTGGCAACACACTGGTTAGCGGGCGTGAGATCAGCTTTTGACGTATCACCTTATCCTGGTAGACTATGGCCCATGCCAAAGGACAGGAGACAAAGCTCCTTCAAGTGTGGGCTGTCGTCGCTCTATGGACAGCCAATCCCCGCAGGTCTTGGACATCTCGCCCTGGTTCTGATCTTCCTCGCCGCGGCGTTGCCGGTCTGCCCCGCCTCGTACCACACACAGCGGTTGGAGGATCCCAGGGCCGTCTATGTCGCTGGCCCGTCTGGCGGTGACGACACCCCGGCGCTCCAGCAAGCCATCGATCGGGTCCAAGAGACCAGCGGCCAGGGCATCGTGCTCCTCGGGCCGGGAAAGTATCGTATCACCGACACTCTTTACATCTGGCCAGCCATCCGCGTAATCGGCTACGGAACTACGCGGCCGGTCATCGTCCTGCCGGAGAACACCCCTGGCTTTCAAGAGCCCTCGCGCGAAAAGGTGATGTTCTTCTTCGCCGGAGGGCATCCCGGCTTCGGCCGCGGCCGCCCGCGCAACCCGGAGGCGGCCCGGGCACCCGTTCCCGACGCCAATCCCGGCACCTTTTACTCCGCACTCTCCAATATCGACATCGAGGTGGAGGACGGAAACCCGGGGGTGGTCGCTGTGCGCGCACGCTACGCCCAGCACTGTTTTCTCGCCCACATGGACCTCCGTCTCGGATCGGCACTGGCGGGCATCCACGAGGCGGGTAACGTCGTCGAGGACGTCCGCTTCTTCGGCGGCCGCTACGCCATCTGGACTTCGAAACCCTCGCCCGGCTGGCAGTTAACCGTGATCGACTCTTTTTTCGAAGGCCAGCGCGAAGCCGCCATCCTGGAGCGCGAAGCTGGACTCACGCTCATTCGCCCTCATTTTCTGCGCGTGCCAACAGCCGTCGCCCTCGAACCCGGCAAGGCCGACGAGCTTTGGATCAAGGACGCCCGCCTCGAAGAGGTCTCCGGCCCGGCCTTTCTCTTCGGGGTTGAGAGCAATCCGCGAAACGAAATCAACATGGAAGGGGTCGCCTGCCGCGCCGTGCCGGTCTTTGCCGCGCTGCGCGACAGCGGCAAGCGCTTCGCCGCCCCGGCGGACAGCTATGTGGTGAAGACCTTCTCCCACGGCCTCCACTATTCTGACATCGGCGCTGTTCCACAGATCAAGACCCTCTTCGACGCCGCCCCAGTTGCCACCTTGCCGCGGCCCGTGGCCTCCGATCTGCCCGATCTGCCAGCGCGTGACACCTGGGTGAACCTGCGCGACCTGGGCGCCAAGGGCGACGGCGTCACCGATGACACGGAGGTGATCCAAAAGGCCATCGCTACGCACCGCGCCCTTTATCTGCCGTCGGGCTTCTACGTCGTGCGCGACACGCTCACGCTGCGGCCGGACACCGTGCTGATTGGGCTCCACCCCGGGGCAACGCAACTCATCCTGCCCGACGGTACGCCTGCCTTTCAAGGTGTTGGCGGGCCCAAAGCGCTGCTGGAGGCGCCCCGGGGCGCGAGCAACATCGTCATCGGCCTCGGCCTGTACACCAGCGGCGCGAACCCGCGCGCGGTCGCCTCTCTCTGGAAGGCCGGTGCCGGTTCGATGATGAACGACGTCCGGTTCCTTGGTGGCCACGGCACGCCCAAGCCCGACGGCTCACGCGAGAACCCCTACAACAACAACCACACGTCCGACCCCGACCCCAATCGCCGCTGGGACAGCCAATACCCCAGCCTTTGGGTCACGGAGGGCGGCGGCGGCACGTTCCTCGATCTCTGGACCCCTTCTACCTTCGCCCAGGCCGGCATGCTGGTCTCTGACACCGAGACCGAAGGCCGCGTTTACCAGATGTCCAGCGAGCATCACGTCCGCTACGAAGTCTTGATCCGCAACGCCGCCCACTGGCGGTTTTACGCCCTCCAGACGGAAGCGGAGCGCGGCGAAAGCGGCTTCGCCCTGCCGCTGGAGATTGACGCTTCCCGCGACATCACCGTCGCCAACTTCCACGTTTACCGCGTCATCAGCACGTTCCAACCCTCCCCTTGGGCGGCCAAGGTCTCCAACTCGCGCGACGTCCGCTTCCGCAACGTGCACTGCTACAGCAACAGCAAGGTCAGCTATGATTCCGCCGTTTACGACCAGACCCATGACGTCGAGGTCCGCCAGCATGAGTTCGCCTGGCTTGACCTCTCCGGCCGGGCGCCCCAGCCGAAGCCCGTTGAGCGCTCGCTCGTCCTCGCGCGCGGTGCGAAAGTGGAAAAGCTCGCCGGTGGCTTCTACAACATTTCAGGCGGGGCCGCCGGCCCTCAAGGTGACTTCTACTTCGTGGACGCTCACTGGCAGCGCATTTATCGTTGGGACCCCGCCTCGCGCCAACTCTCCACCGTCAGCGACTTCCCTCTGGATCCCGTCAACTTGGCCGTCGATAATGGCGGCAACCTGGTGGTGGTGTCCTACGCGGGCAAAGGCATCGTCTACGCCTTGAAACCGCAAGGCGCCATCGTGCCGTTGCAGCCCGAAGCGGTCGCCACTCGGTCGGGGAAGACCTTCTTCCTGCCGGTCAGCGACTGGCGCTTGAATCGCGAGTCGCTCTCGCGTCCTGCCGCCCATTTCGTCTCGCCCGACGGCACCACCCTTCTGCCCGCCGGCGCGGACTTTCTCAGCGGGGCTATGAGTTGGGGCGTCAAATCGAGCCCTCAGATCCGATCCTTCGGCCTCGCGCCAGTCGTGCCGGGGCAGACTTTTTACGTCACTGACGAGGCCGAGCTCACGACTTGGGCTGCGGCCGTGAACCCGGACGGGAGTCTGACGGACTTCCGCCTTTTCGCCGAGCAGGGCGGCGAAGGTGTGGCGGTGGACTCGCGCGGCAACGTTTACATCGCCGCCGGCCAGGTCCACGTCTACAACCCCGCCGGCAAACTCATCGATATTATCGAAGTGCCCGAGCGCCCCCTGCAGCTCGTCTTCGGAGGCGCTGAACACCGGACGCTTTTCGTTCCAGCCCGAACCTCGCTCTATTCGGTGCGCGCGCGCTACCCGGGCCGCTGACCAGGAAATCTTGGCTTTGGCGGCACTGAAATAACTCGGCGACGGGGAGAGCGTGACGAACGCCTTTTCTTTTACCAGGCCTCTCGGCACAAGACGAAAGCCGTCCTCATCGCGCTGATTCAGCAGAACCGGCGAAAGGTAACTCGGCCGGCCGGCCGTGCACCCTACGCGTACCGGAAGGCGTGGCCAGAGGCCGCCCGTGACCACCGTTACCCGATGGTCTCCTCCCGAACATACTGCACGCCGGGCCCGGCCAGGAGGCTATGGATTTGTTCGGCGGAAACGTCATGCAGAATCGACATCGTCATCGGCTGGCCGAAGTAGAGCTTCCGATTGCACTTCCTTAAATGGGTGCTGATCCGGCCGTAGAGCTGCGCCACGGGACGGTCCACCACCACGGTGAACTGGCGGTCGTGAAACGCGATCAAACGGACTTCGGGAATCTTGGAGACTCTTCGGACGAACAGTTCCTGCACCCGGTGCGGGCCATTCCGGATGTGGCGATACAGGTAAAGCCCCGCCAAAGCCAGGAATAACCACGCCGGGGTGATCCCGGAACGGGAAAGGTAAAGCGCCAATCCCAGACCAGCCACGCCCGCGGCAAACCAGACGTACCGGGAGGGCGGCTGATGACGCAGTTGCTCCCATGTTTCCGCGAGGCGCTGCTGCCAAGACGTCTGATGCACTCGCCCCGCCTCGGTCTCACGCCGCAGAACGCGCAAATCCTCCGCCAGCAGCCGGGCATTCGGATAGCGGTCTTCCGGCCGTTTTCTCAGGCAGCGCGAAACGATACGTTGCAGCTCACCCGGAATATGGGCGCGCACCGAGTCCATCGGCGGGGTTTCATCAAACGCCACCGCGTGGAGCGAGTCCACGTAGTTCTCCCGCTGGAACGGCGACTGCCCGGTGGCCATCTCGAACAGCAGCACGCCCAGGGAAAAGAGATCGGCACGGAAATCCACCGGCACGCCCCGCACCTGCTCCGGACTCATGTACGCCGGTGTCCCCAAAACCATGCCGGACTGCGTGTGCGCGGCCTGGGCCTGGTCCAAACGCACGGTGCCGCAGGGCCCCGGTCCCGAGCCGCTGTCGAGCAACTTCGCCAGGCCGAAATCAAGGATCTTCACGTGTCCTTCCGGTGTCAGCATGACGTTGGCCGGCTTGATGTCCCGATGCACGATGCCCAGTTCATGCGCCTTGGCCAGCCCTTCGGCCACGTGCAGAGCGATGTCAATCGCCCCGAGCAAGTCCAGTTCGCGGTTCTGGATCAGCTCGCGCACCGTCTTGCCCTCGACCAGTT
>Ga0315274_10013630_pt1 | contig 11571 bp, 22 predicted proteins | sample YL17G02_20_MG_FD_203700 | JGI IMG/M metagenome (GOLD analysis project Ga0315274, IMG submission 203700) | Sediment microbial communities from Yellowstone Lake, YNP, Wyoming, USA - YL17G02_20 | ecosystem: Environmental > Aquatic > Freshwater > Lake > Sediment | place: USA: Wyoming | collected...
CTTCAATTTTTCCTACTTCTCTTTCCCTCTTTCCACAGGTGAATAATGGTAATAGCTAAATGTAACAAACCTACTTATTCAAAAATTTATAATAATCATACTAATCATTCTTTTAAGAAATTAACAAAAGTTGAACAACAACAAACAACTATGTTATCCATGATTCATAGATTAAAACATAAAGCTAAAATATTATGTGATTTGCGTTTTGTAACAAATGAAGTATTAACAAATTGTGCTTATCATAATAAGAATATAGAGGAGCAATTTAGAAAATTCGATACTTTAAAAGTTCCAACAAAAGAGAAAGAAATTATAACACGAGCATGGGAACTTAAATTTAAACTTGGAAGTTCATTAATGAAAGATTTGGAGGAATTAATTAATTATGTTGAATCCAGTAACAACTCATAAATCAAAAGTATGTCTTGGAATGGTAAATAAAACAAAAAGATTGTTTTATCTTCCATTTTTTGATTATGATAATATAGAAGATTATACCAAAATTAAACTAGAATTGTTACAATTACAACAAAAATATAGACTTTCTGATATTTTTATTTTTAGTTCTGAACATGGATTTAATGCTTTTTCTCTTGACAAATTGCATTATGAAACATTTAAAAAACTATGTTATGATTCTAAATATTTATGCAATGATTTTAGAAGATTAGGTTTAAAGAGAGGATTTTTAGTTTTACGAATAGGAAAGGATAAGGTTCTTAAAGAAGTTTTATTTAATAAAGGAAAATATAAAAAAAGTTTACCTCATTTAATAGCATTGAATCAATTTTACGGAGTTGAAATAAAATATAATATATCAGAATTTGATAAGAATTTAGATTTAAGAATATATGCTTATCGTTCAGAAAAACACGGATTTTTAAAGGTGAGAGAACTATGAGTTTTAGACAACATCAAAAAAAGAAATGGGAGCATATAAATAAAAGACAAAGAAGAAAAAGTAACTATCCTTCTTTTGATAGGAGTTTAACCGTTCATTTTGCTCATGATACTCCCACCAATAAAAAAGATTTAACAGATAAAATGAAAGATTATGGTTTTTATGTTGTTGATAATAAGAAGTTAGAACCAACAGAAAAGCAATTAAATCATGCTTGGGATTTTATACTTAAACATTATTTGCCAAAACAAAAAGAAATAACAGATTATTACGGAGTTGAAACAACAGGTATTTCTCATAAAACAAGAAAACCTAATTATAGATATAGAGCAACTAGAAACATAGAATGCAAAGGAAAGAAATATAGAAAAGGTCAATTCATGCCTAAACAAGAGATGTTAGACATTGAGTAGAAATAGAGAATGTCAAAAATGTAAAAAAAGATTTAAAATATCCTCATTGGTAGAAACATATCAAAATAAGAATATTGATATACCTATTTATTGTCCATATTGTGAATCTGATAATATAGCTGTAGTTGATTAAAATGCAAATGATATGTATTAAATGTGGTAAAAAATCTTATGCACAACCTCATAATTTAAGGAAATGTGGAACTACAGAAGAAACGTATATGTGTTTTGTTTGCTCTAAGAAATATAAACATTTTCATGGTCATTATGAAAAAAAAACTCTTGAAGATTTAAAATATTTAGCATATTTAAGAACACTTAGAGTTATCAACGAATGATAACAGGACAAAAACATGAAAGATATAACACCAAATGTAAGACCAAAACAAGACAAAATAGATGAATGGAACGAAATAGAATCTCCTAATTTCTTCCAGTTCAAAGCTATAGGAGATAAATTAACTGGGGTATTGCTCCAAAAATCAACATCTAGCCAGTATGGATTTGGTTTATATTCCATACAAAACGATAAAGATGAACAAATACGTTTTCATGGTTCATCTCAGCTAGATGATTTGATGATGGGAGTAAACGTAAACGATTTAATTGAAGTTACGTTTATAGATACTCAGAAAATGCCAAAGGGAGAGATGAAACTCTTTAAAGTGAGGAGAAAAACCTTATAGTGAGGAGATGACAGAGAGTGGTAAACACAACCATGTTTTATATATCCATTACTACTCTCTCCCCCATTCTTAAAGATGATATTATGAAAACATTAAAGAAAGAGTTTCCACAATCTTTTATTAAGATGTGGTTTGTAGATGAAAGGAGTGCTTAAATATGGAATTAGAGAAGAAAAATAAACTTAAGAAAAAATTATTTAGGATTTCAAAAACAGCTTATTTTATATTATCTTTATATTCTATCGCATTAGGTTCTTATTTAATATTAGTTAATCCTCCATTTAAAACAATAGAAGAAAGAACATTATATTTTGTAGTTGTTTTTTTTATTGGAGTTGCTGTTTTTATTTCTGGGGTTGTTTTGATTTTTTCAGATTATAAAGAGGAGGTAAAAAATGAGTAAAAAATCAGAAAATAAAATATCTAAAACCTGTGAAAGATGCAATTCTACATTGACTAGAGAATGGGAATTTAAAGATTATCTCCCAATAAATACAGATGGATGGCACACAACACAGGGGAAACTTATTTGTCCTCAATGTTATGCACATGGATTAATTCTATTTGAAAAATTTATGAAAAGGGAACTATGAGCTTAGATTTTCTTACCCTCTTTTTTTCTTTTCTTTCTGCATTTATCGTTAAAGATTTTTATGATATTTTTATTTCAAAACACGTAAGAAAATTTTTTAAGATTGTAGACAAAAAAAGGAAGGATATAATATGAACAAATTAGAACAGATAAAGAAAAAATTTATTAAAGAAGCTAAACTAGATACTGTAAACAAAACAATAGATTTTGTAAATAAATATATCTCAAAAATGACACTCAGTCAATTGATGAATACCAGAGACTATGTTAAAGCAAAACAGATGAAAGAGGGAGTTAATGAAGGAAATTCAATCTTTTTAAAACTTGTTGATGAAAGAATAACAGAAATTAATGGGAGAAAAAGATGAATCAAGAAGATATGGATTTTTTAGAATATATAAATAATGTTGGTAGAAATAAAAATACCGAGAAAAAGTCTTTTTTAAAATATCTATTAAATATTGTGAGAAATAGATACAATGGAAAAAAACAATAGAGAAATCCTAGAGTGCAACGAACAAGAGGATACCTCATTTGAATTATACAGTAATTACATAGGTATATTCGGATTTATACGTTTAACACAATCAAAAACATATTACGTATATTATCCAGAATATAAAGGATTTCTTAAAGCAAAACATACTATTTTTATTACTCAAGAATTGAATAGACTTAATAAATACGATTCATATAAGGAGAAAATGAAACATGAATCACATTGAATTATATGGAATTAAATTTACCTATGGTTGTATACACAAATTAGAAAATGAATGTAGCATACTTAATGAAAAACTTGGAGATTGTAGTATTCAAGACGATATAACAAATATTACTCTTTGGAGATGTCCATTTCTTTTTTCAAGAAGGGATTAAATGATTAAAAAAATACTTTACATTCCGTTGATTGTTGTAAATATGTGGCTAACATTTCTTAGAATTGATAGTAATTGAGGTATAAAAATGGATTATAAATGGAAATGTTTTGATTGTGATAAGATAGCTCATTGTTGGTATTTTAAATGGGTTAATCTTTTTAATTCTACTTTTATAAATCCTAATAGAATAATCGTTGAATGTAAACATTATATAAGAGAAGGAAACGAAAAATAAGTATGCTACTTTTTATCATGCTAACAGTTATCAAGCAACATTTATATATATATTAATGTATATACTTATTGTGGTGAAAAATAAAGATGGGCTTTGACACAACTATAGACGCAATGGTAGAAATTCTAGTTGGAGTTATGTTATTGCCTATTATGGCTGGTTTTATCTGGACAGTATCCCAAGATGAAAACCTTAGTTCATACATAGGTTTAACATTGATTCTTTCTTTAATTATCTACGTCTTTGCTTTTGGTATCTTACTTAAGGGAGTAAGAACACTAAGAGGAAAGAAATAATTAGGGGATTTTTCCCCTTCTTTTATTTTTTAACCACAATAGGAGAGATAAAGAATGAAAGGAAAAATGATAATTGCTTTTTTTGTAGCAATGTTTTTATTATCTATTATACCATACGATTCTATTAATGTTTCTGCCGTTAGTAACTCATATTCTGAGATGGTAGACAATCCCCCCTATTTAGCAAATCAACAGTTAGATGGTAGACATAATATTTATAGTCATACGTATTGCGGTAATTCATTTTCAACTATAGCCTCTCCTTTTTCCGGAACTCATAGTTTTAGTTTAGGAGCAGGAACATCTGGAAATAGGGGAAATTTTACATTTGGGGGAACGAAGTTAATAGATTTTTCATTTGTATTTTATTTTGTATTCGGAGGATTTACCACAGGAACAACTACTACATATTATCTTAATTTTAAAAATCCATTAAATGCTACTATAGGGAGTTGGTATATTACATTACAAAGTTTTGGAAATGCTCAGATTAACGGAGGAACTCCAATACCTCATAACACATGGTATTATTCGAAGATATCAATAAACTCAATGAATCAGTTGCATATTGAGGTTCAAGACCATCATAAAACAACATACTATACACATACTAATATAACATTAAGTGATTGGGTAACTAATTTATCTACTATAGTATGCACATCATCTTCTATAGGACAACAAAGAATAGATACTATGTATATAGATAATATTAATTTTACTCTAGGGGATTACTCAGGGGGAGGAGGTTCTGGAGGTTGTATAGATACTTCAGGAATTGATTATTACTCTAAGAACATAGAAGTATTTGATAGTTACTTGGATATATCTTCTCCATTTATTGAATTTACTTCACATAGTTCTTTAAGTCTTACTCCAGAAGTATTCGAGCTATGGGTAGGTTCTGCATTATATGAAGGAGATTCAGATACTTCAAATTATTTCTTGTATATAAACGGTATTTCTTGTGGAAATCCAATATGTTTTTATCTTTTATCTGGACAAACTTATGTTCTGCAATGGGATTTAAGTTCTATCTCTCCAATTTCAGAAGAAGTATTAATTTTTGAGTTAGCTCATTCTATAACATTTGATGGAACTCATTATTGGAATATTGCAAGAGCTACAGCAAATCTCTTGTATGGTCCACCATCTCCTACTATGATTACCTATAAAAATACAGGAACTAACGGAGTTTTAGATGGAACTCCAGAATATTCAGGTTCTTGCTGGAAATTATATTTTTCTGCTTTTGGAACTCCAGAAGATGAAGAAAATACAGATTTTGATGTAGGTATAAACCTAATAGGTTTTAATACACACCCAACATATAATACTCCTTACTCTTTCATTTACGAAACTATTTATTTTGAGGTATTTTCAAATAGAACAGATAATTATTACCATTTGAATATAAGCAAAGGAGCTGTAACACAGGGAAATGAACAGGGATACCCAAAAGATATTTATTCATATCATGTAATACATGGTTATACTCCTACCACAGAGGGAAATTATACAGTATCTTTATGTAGGGATTCGAATAATGTCATAGTAGACCATAAACATTTTAATATAACAACTAAAACAGTTGATTATGCAATTTGGACTTTTCCAAATCCTTCAAATACAGGAGTAAATCATGGAGTAACTGTTTATATTTCAGATGATACAGTTTTTCAGAATTATTATGTATCTGGAGTAGTAGATGAAGATTTAGTCAATAACTTTAATTCATCTGACAGAAAAATAATAGTTGGAACTTTAGACGGAAATAAATATTGGTCTACATCTCTTATAACCTTTGCTATAAGTGGTTGGGAGTATTGGAGGTTGTGGGGAACTAACGATAATATTTCTTTTATTCCTTTAACATCTCCTTATCTGCATTACGTTAATAGTCTAACACAGAATAATTATATAAGAACTTCTTTAACAAATGGAGAAGGATATACTGGAGAATCATTTAATGTTTATGGTCTACATAGTTATATTCTGTCTCAGGTATCGGTATATTTAGATAACAAACCAATAAAAGATGTTTCAACAAATGTAAGTTTTCTTATACCATATTCGTTTAGCAATGTTGGAACTCATACTTTCTCTTTGAGAGTTTTTAATGATGGTGTATGGGAAACTGTAGATTCTGTAGTGGTTTCAATTACAATAAAACCTAGTGGTGGAGGTGAATTAGGAGGTATGTTACCTCCTCCATATTCTTATATTATGGGAGCAATAATAACAATAGTTTTAATGATACTTCCTTCTATAGCTCTAGGTAAAATAGGGATTTCTGGAAGTGAATCGTTAAAGTATGTTCCTATATTCTCTGGAACTACAGGATTTATACTTTCATGTCTTATAGGTTTTTTTCCATGGTATTCAATTTTTGCATTATTGTTTGTATTGATTCTTATAATAGTAGCTCTATATCTGGCTAAAAGTAAACAATAGAGGTTATTATGTCCGATATATTACCAAAAGTAAAAATGTATTTATTTTTTACTGTAATTTTAGTATTGATAAACATAGCTCTATTTATTTCTAAACAATCCACAAATGTAATAGATTTAGTTGCTACTATAGGAACTTCATTTATACCATTTGCAGGTTTAATAACTTTATTGGTGTTTCCTAGTGGTTTGCCAGTTGAATTTATAGCTTTTGCAGGTTGTATTATTGCCATATTCTCAGGCATAATTACTTATCTATTAGCAGAAATTATAATAAATCATTTACCATTAATAGATGTATAAGGAGAAAACATGAAAAACTTAAAATGGATTGTATTAATAATATTTGGATTATTATTAATAACTGTAATCCCATTATCTAATATCGTTTCTGCAAGTTGGTGGAATACTGATTATGGTTATTATAAGGTAATAACTGTGTCTAATCCTATTAGTGGTTATCAAGTTAAATTGACTATTGGTAAGTCTACTGGTGGTGATGTTGATTGTGAGGGCCATTGCCAAGATGATTTTGATGATTTACGTTTTGTTTATGATAATGCAACAGTTTTTGATTATTGGATTCAAACTTATACAAGTGGTGTTTCTGCTATTGTTTGGATAGAAATGTCAGTTTCAACTACTCATTTTGAGATGTATTATGGTAATCCTTCTGCTGTTGCTTATTCTAATGGAGTGAATACTTTTTTATTATTTGATGATTTTTTAGGTTCATCTATTGATACTGGTATGTGGGAGCAATCTGGTTTGAATACTCCATCTACTGTTACGGTTTCTGGTTCTTGGCTAACTATGGAGAAAACAGGTAACGATAGATATGGTTATAATTCCAAAGTAGATATTAGTAAACCTTATACTATTGAATCAAAAATAAAATATGATACTTCAAAATCTTATTCTGGTTGGGTTTCTACTTTTTGGGTAGACTATAACAATTTTGTAACATGGTCCACAAATGGAGCAGATGGAATAAGTGCATATACAAGAGAAGGGGGAACAGGAACACAAGATTCAACTATTTACACATGGTCTAATGGTAGAGTATATAACACTACTGTAAAATGGAAAACAGGATATACTTATTATTATATTGATGGTGTTTTAGATGAAACGATTACTACAAATGTATTAGCCGATGCAAGTTCTTCTGTTGGTTTGGTTTTAAATTCTGGTTCATCTAGTGGTTCTAATTATATGTCTTGGGATTGGACTTTTGCCAGAATGTATACTACTGGCATAGAATCAACGTTTTCAGATTTTGGTATTGAGGTTTCAATGAATAATTTTCCTGTTGTAAGTAATGTTTATCCTGTTTCTGGTAGTATTTTTTCTTCTTCTCCATGTTTGTCTGTTGATGTTTCTGATAAAGATGTTGATTTGATGGATTTTGTTTTTAAGTCTAATTATTCAGGAAGTTGGGTTGTTTTAGACTATTTTAATGATACTTATAATGATACTTTGGTTTATTGTGGTTCTTATCCTTTAAATGTTACTATTTTCTGTTCAGGTAATTTAACAGATGGTATTGCTTGGTGTAATGTTACTTTTAGTTTTTATGTTGTTAAATGTCCATCTACTAATATAACTTTTATAAACAACCATGTAAATACAACTTGGAAACATGAATATCAATATAATGTAAATTCAGGTTATACTATTTATGATAACGATACTGGAAATACATCAACAATTTTAAAACTATATCTTTTTGAAAATATCATAAATGCTACAGGTTTTCATAACTATACTTTAAATTCAACAGGTTATACAGTATATGCTAACTATACTGGAAATGGAACTATTGACCCAAATTCAACAGGATTATGGATATATTTAGGAGCTATGCTAACTTTGGATAATGGGCAATTCTTTTTATTGATTCTTATAGGATTATGGAGTTACTTTATTTATTTATACTATAAAGAAAAGGAAGTTATTTTTTCATTCTGTATTATATGTTGTGGTTTACCACTAGGTATAATACTTTCTGGAGTAGCTTATTATAATTCTTATCCATTTGGTTATCTAATTTCTTTTATCTTAATTCTTATTTCATTTTTAATCCCTACTTATGGAATGTATCAGAAAAATAAAAAGAAAGATAAAAAATAGAGGTAGAAAAATATGTCAAAAGTTAAATTAGTAGAAAATAAATCTATAGATAAAGAGTTGATTCCAGATAGATTTGAAAGAAAATTTCAGAAGGGCATAGATAAAGTTCCTAAAAAAGTAAATCAACTTATAGCTTTAGTGTTTAGGGAAGATAAAGGAGCTAAATTGTTATTAGTTGGCAAAAGACAAAATGATTTTATACACAACCAACATTTATATTTTATAAATCCCGATTCAACTTATATTACTGATAATGGCAATAGAATAGCTTTTTATCTGGAGGGAGTTTCTACTCCTTTAGGTCATTCAAATATAGATAAAGAGCTAGTCAAAGTAAAATATAAAGAACTAGATGGAACTATCTCAGAAAAAAAGATAATGAAAATCAAAGGATTAAAATATGATTCTCGTATTTTACAGATATTTACAGATAGAAAATTTGCAGAAGTTTTTACAAAGATAGGTATAGACAAATGGGCTTTTTATTGTTTCATTGGTCTTATGGTGTTAGTTGGAATGGGAGTAGCAAATATGATTATTTCTTATTATTTCAAATGAGGTAAACATGAAAGAAAAAAAAGAAACTGAATATGAAGTTGTAGATTCATTAAGGAAAGATGAAACATCTATAGAAAGAGATATTGCTGTAACTGGAGATAGACAGCCATCCGATTTAATACTTTCTCTTAATATGTTGCTTGACGATAAGAACATTAAGGGAAAAACTATATTGGATAATAGACAGGTTACAGCTATTACTTTAATGAATTGGGGAGGACAGGTTTATGATATTCCTTTCCTTAACGAGTTTGTCCATAATTGGTGTCGATATAGAATTTCAGGAGATGGGGGAAAAGGTAGACAGGATTTAATTGCCATTGCTCAAGCTATACAATTAGAAAGAAATAAGGATATGGAAAACTATAGAGAAATGCTTAGAAAATGAGCTTATCTTCAATCTTTCAAAGTTTAAGAAGTGGTAGGATTAAACTATGGGATACAATATTAAATTTATTTGGCGGTATATCTAGGAAGTTCTAAGATGGATAAAAAACAAAACAAAATCTGGAGTGAAATAAAAGAAAAGTTTGGCTTTGATGATAAAGCTAAACTTATTCAATACAGAAATTTAAGAGAGTTTAGATATTTTACAATAGAAAGGATTAACCCAAATCACATTATAGAACTTTATGGAAAACTAAAGAATGGAAATCCAAAGAAAGAAGTTTGTCTTAATGTTCATGTTGGAAAAATAATTATTCCATATATGTCTTTAATATTATTCATGTATTCATTTTCAACTGTAGAATTTATTAATTTCTTTATGCTTGTAATGGCAATGTTATCTATTTCTATATCTTTATTCTATGTTTGTAACTCTATTAACTTAATGGGGATATTTTATGATTGTATTAATAGAAGGTATAATAGGAGCTACAAACTTAGGTTCTGGAAAAACTCTATATCTGATTAGAAACTTAGTAGAAGATTTCAAATTGGGTAAAAAAATATACTGTAATATAAAAATACATGGTATAGAGTATCAACAGCTTTTCTTAGAGGATTTTTTAGATGATACTAAAACAGATATGTTTAAAAATGCTACAGTTGGAATTGATGAAATAACTCTGTTTATGGATTGCCGTCATAGTATGCAAAATACTTTTATGTCTTATATGTTTCTTCAATCGAGAAAGAGAAAACTTAATTTTTATCTAACAACCCAAGACTATACTATGTTAGATAATAGATTATTGCCATACATAGCCATTCATGTAACAACTGAATGTATTTTTGATAAGTATAACAATCCATTAAAAAACTATAGACTTGTTACTGTTACTGATTTAAGAAATAGATTGAAGGTAACAGAAAATAGTTTTATTATGAATATATCTCAATGGTATAAATATTATGATACAGATGAAATCGTTAAACCATTATATAGAGGTAGACAAAACAATGTTAAAAAAGTTATACAGGGAGATATCCCAGTATGCTAAAAAAGTATGATTCTTTTTTTATGTTGCTTTCTATCATAGGTTTTTTTCTTTCTTTCCTATGTCTACTTTTTATTAATCTACCTTCTGAAACATATAATGAAAGAGAACATACTCTTTCAGAAAATCTTAACAATTATTATTTACAGGGTAAAAGATGGAAATTTGAGAATGGCTTATTTATGCTTTTTACTGGAATAGGTTTTATAGGTCTTATTTGGTTGTTAGAACTTGATTATAAAATGGAATATGTCTATAACATAGCTAAAAACAGGTTAAAACGTAAAAATACCTAGAAAGGTTTATATAGTATGCACACCTAATATATACATAAGGAGAATGAAAAAATGGATAAAAAAATGAAAACATCTATCGAAATGTGTGCTATAATAGGAAAAATGGAAGGGCTTTTAATATACTTAAAAAATGAAAGCAAAAGTTCCTTAGACTTTCAACTTGACTTTGACGAGTTGGTGAGAACTGTATATGAATTAAAACAACTGGTTCTAACAGTTGAATAGAAAAGTTTATAAATGAATGAGTGTTATCTAGTAATGACAAAGGAGTTGAAAAAACTATGTCGAAACTAAAAGAGAAAAAAGTAAGGAAGAAAGCAGATATTCCAGAAGGGGAAACAAAAGAGCAAAGATTCATTCGAGTAGCTACTCCAAGAGTGAAACAAGCTATCTCACGAATGAGATTAGTTAAACAGCTCATGGTAAGTAACAACTACTCAATGACACAAGAACAGGTAGATAATGTTTACTCTTTGCTTGAAAAAGAGCTACTTGGAATCAAATCTGCTTTTGAATCCAGAAATAAAACAACCAAGAAAGAAGATATAGAGGTTAAGCTCTAATCTTTTTTTTTTCTTTTTTTCAATAATGAAAAAGTTGAAATACTAGGGAAGAACACGTTATACTCTTGTTAATCCCTATCATGGCCCCCATTAGCACAAGATTAAGAAGTAGAAGAAGA
>Ga0315274_10013633_pt1 | contig 11570 bp, 8 predicted proteins | sample YL17G02_20_MG_FD_203700 | JGI IMG/M metagenome (GOLD analysis project Ga0315274, IMG submission 203700) | Sediment microbial communities from Yellowstone Lake, YNP, Wyoming, USA - YL17G02_20 | ecosystem: Environmental > Aquatic > Freshwater > Lake > Sediment | place: USA: Wyoming | collected...
GAGGGGAGGGTCGAACAGGAAAAAAAAAAGGCGGGCGCGGGGTTCAGTCGCCGGCGAGGTCCTGTCGCTGCCCTTCCACCCCAACCGCCGCCGCTCCTGCCCCCGCCGCCGCGGCGGGGTCCGCAGTGGCGGGGCACGCCGCGGCAGCGGCAGCGCTCCCTTTTGCCCTCTGCTTCGCGAGCTCCTGTTTTTCGAAGCAGTAGAGCAAGAGAAAGATGGGTACCAAAGAGTGAGCTTTTTTTTTGTTCCCTCGTCCCGCTTTCAAAAACCCCGCTCCCGAACCCCGAACAAAAAAGAGGGGGGGGGGGGGAGAAGGAAAAAAACGTAAAATCTCCGAGACTCTCCAACTCACCGCTGCCGGAGTCCCCTCCGCGGGGACGGGCTCCGGTCCAGGCACCGGCGCGCCCCCGGGCTCCGGGAACACCGACGCCGCCGGGGCGATGTTGGCGATGCACTCCTCGATCAGCCCCGCCGGGACCTGCAGCTGCTCGAGCGACTCTCTCAAGTGCTGGGCCACGGTCCAGAAGTGCCCCCGGTGGACGCCGCGCTCGCGGATGAGGCGCTCGTGGGCCTCGGCGATCGACTTGCCGAGGTACTGGCCCGGGCCGCCGAAGGCGTAGCAGAGGAACTGGACCTGGGAGGGTTGAAACGTTTATTATTATTTTTTTCGCGCTCTCGAGGGTGAGAAGACCCAGCGCCGGCGGACGGAAAACAAAAAAAACTCCTCTCCCTCTCTCTCCATTTACCTGCTTCGTCCGCTGCCGGCTCATCTCGACCCCCTCGAAGAACGGCGCCAGCGTCGGGTCGTCGAGGATGCGCGAGTAGAAGACGTCGACGGCGTTGACGAGGGCCGTCATGCCCCCGACGCGCTCGAAGAGCGGGGGCAGCGGCGGGGACGCCGAGGAAGCGGGGCAAGCCGCAGCAGCGGGTGCGTCGGCCATCTCTCGTCGAAAAAACGAGGTGGAAACAACCTTTTTTTTCTTCGGACTCAAAAGGAAGAGAGAACCTCCCTGTTCGTTTTCGGCCCCTTTTCAGAGAGGAACCTTCCGACTGCTCGGATCGGAAGGAGGATTCAGAGGAGGGAACAGGCCCTCGGTCCTCTTGCAGGAGAAGGGCACGTGAATTGAAAGAAAGAGGGAAAAAGCGGGCCGACGAGACGACAGACGGACAGCGTCGGCACCAGCGTCAATCAATCTGACAGAAGGAAAGAAAGGAAGCTCTCTCTCTCTGGCTCGGCAGAGCGCTCCTCAAGGAGCGGGGGCACGAGCTGCCTGGCGAGAAGCTTCCTTCAACGAGAAAACGCGAATGGAGGAACGGGCGCGCTGTTTCAGGAGAGTTTCGTTGGAGGGCAAGAGAGACGAGGTCGTGAGAGATCGCCAGTCCAGAGAGTCGGCGCAGGCGACCATTGAGGGTCTCCCGCTCCCGCCTGCTGCAGACGTGGAAGGCTCTTTCCAGTCGCAGCAGGGATAGATCTACAGAGCGGCTTCCCGCGGAGGACAGTCCGCGGTCGGAGAGCGATTGGAGGGGCAGAGAGAGAGAGAGAGAGAGAGAGAGAGAGAGAGAGAGAGAGAGAGAGAGAGCGCAAGCCTTACCACGGGGGGTCGAAGAAAACAGAGCAAGTGAGAGGCTTGAGGCGGGGCAGCAAGGTCAGACTGCTAAGCAGTGCTTCCTCGTTTTCGTGTTTCGCTCCTTGCTTCCTCGTCACAGGCGGAACTCTTTTCTCTCCTTCGACAGAAGAAGCGCCAGCAGAGCACAACAGCGCTCTCTCTCTCTCTCTCTCTCTCTATTTCTCTCTCCTCCTCTCGCGGCCAGAGCAGACCTACGCTCTCTCGAAATGGCAGGCGCCGCCAGCTGGCCCCGCTTCCCGCTCCTGGAGGCGGCGCCGCTCCATTCGTCGTCCCCGACGTCGTCGGCACCGACAGTCATCCCCCAGGGCACCGTCTCCGCCGCCGCCTCGTCCGCCGACGCCTCCGCCGCCTTCGCGGGCCCCGACGGCAGCGTCATGGTGATGTCCTGGGCCGGAGGGGCGATGCACCCGACCGCCCTGGCCCCTCGGGCGCACGCCGGGGGCGTCTGCGCGATGGCGACGGCGCCATCGATCGATCGGCGCCGGCGCCGTCCTCCTCGGCCGCTGCTCGCCACGGTCGGCCTCGCCGAGCGCGACAGGCCGGCCACGGCGGAGCTCCGCCTGTGGGAGATGCCGGAGGCCGGCGCGGTGACGACGACAACGAGCAGCAGCAGCTCCTCTTCTCATGCTTCTGCTCCTCTCCCGGAGCTCCGGCCCCTGGGCGCCGCTGTCAGGCTCTTCCCGGCGGCGCCGGCCTCGCGGGGCTCGGTCGCCTCGGCCGCGGCCGCGGCGGTCGCGGCAGCGGCAGCGGCGCGCTCGCCCTCGTTCGCCAACGCCTCTGCCACTGCCGCTGCTGCCGCTTCGCCGCCGTCGCTGCCGACGAGCGTCACGCTCCACTGGCCATCGGCGAGCGTCGCGGTGGGGTTCGAGGACGGCAGCGTGAGGGTGCTCGGCCTCGACGCCTTGGTGGTTTTCGCGGCGGCAGCTGCCGACGGCGGCACCAGGAACACGCCAGCAGCGAGGATTCTGGCCTCCTCTTCTGCTGCTCTTCCTTCTTCTTCTCCTGCGCGATCCCCCTCTTCCGTCGTCGCCATGTCGTTCTGCGAGCACGGAAGCAGCAGCAGAGGCGCTGGGGCGAGGGGAGAGGAGGGGGAGACGAGCGACAGCGAGAGCGACGGCGAGAGCGACCAAGGCGGCGCTCCCGCTGCCGCCGCTGCTCCTGCTGCTGCTGCCGCCTCCCCTCGCCGCCGCCCGCTCTCCGGCGCGGCTGCTTCCCCGACGACTGCATCTGCTGCTGCTGCCGCTGCTGCTCTGGACGCCGCCCCTCCGGCGGTCCTCCTCGTCGCTCTCTCCTCGGGCGCCGTGGACTCGGTCGAGACGAGGAGCGGGGCTCGGATCTCACTCGACGAGGGGGCCCCTTCCGGCGCCCTCCCCTCCTCGCTCGCCGCCTCCTCGCCGGCCCTCCGCGGCGGTCTGGCCGTCGCCCGCAGCGGCGCGGTCACGCTCTATGACGCGGACGGCCGAGGGAGGTGCTTCGCGCTCGGGGGCGGCGGCGGAAGGGCGGGGACGAGGACGAGGGGGCTCGCCTTTGTCGGTGCCCGCTGCCTCGCCGTCGCGGTGGTTTCCTCCTCTCTCTCCTCCTCCTCTTCCTCCTCCTCCTCCTCGCCGGAGGGGGCCTGCGAACTGCTGGTGCTCGACCCTTCCCTGAGGGTCGTCGCCGCGGCGCTCCCGCTGCCGGAGGGCCCGCCGCGGTATCTCTTGAGCGTCGGAGGCGGCGGCGGAGGAGGAGACGGGAGCAGAAAGCCTCCTTCCTCCTCCTCGTCCGCCGCCTCCCTGCTCCTCGTCCGCGGCGGCCGCGACGGCGGCGCCGCCTGGGGCCTCTCCCCGCGTCCCCTGCAGTCCCGCCTCGCCGCGCTCGCCGCGCGCGGGGCGCACTCGGCGGCCCTCGCGCTGGCCGGCCTCGAGGGCGCCGACGCCGCGACGGCGGCGGGCCTTCGCAGGGCCGCCGGGGACGCGGCCCTGGCCGCCAAGGACGCCGCCGGGGCCGCGGCCCAGTACGCGGCGGGCGTGCTGGAGAGCAGCCGCAGGGCGCGGCGGCGGAGGAGGAAGGAGGAGCAGCGGCAGGGGGGCGGCGGCGGGAGGCGAGGGCGAGAGGGCGGCGACGGCGGCGGCGACGACGACGACGAGGAAGCCGTCGCTGCTCTCTGCTGCCTCCCGGCCTCGCACGGCGCGCGCAAGCTGATCGACGCGGGAGCCATCCGCGCCGCGGCGTCCTATCTCGGTGAGTAGTTGATAGTGGACGTTTTCCTTCTTTTTTTTGGGAGCGAGAGAGGGGAAAAAAAAGGGGGGGAAACTCACTTTTTTCCCCCTCCTCCCTTTCGAACAAAAACCCCACTCTCTCTCTCCCTTTAAACATTAGAGGCCCTCCACTCCAACACCGGCAACGACGACAGTGGAGTCGTCTCCAAGGACCACACGACGCTGCTGGTATCCTGTTACGCAGCCCTGCGGGACGGCGAGAGGCTGGAAGCGTTTCTGAAAAAGGTGACCCTCATGACGAAGCACGACGCCGGCGGCAGCGGCAGCGGCGGAAACGGCGGCGGAAACAACGCTCCTTCGTCGTCGTCGTCGTCGACCCCTCGCCGTCCGCTCCCGCTCGACGCCAGGGCGGCCTTTGACGTCTGCCGCTCCGCCGGATTCTCCTCGGCCGCGAGGGCCATCGCGAAAGCCGCAGGGGAGCACGAATGGTTCGTCGACGTGCTTCTCGACGACGCGACGGCGGCGGCGGCGGCACCGACGGAAAAAAGAGGCGACGAAAATTCCACCTCCCCTGCTCCCTCCCCCTCCGCCGCCCTCGCGGCCGCGGCCGACGAGGCCTTGGCCTACTGCGCCTCGCTCTCGCGCAGGGACGCGGCCTCCGTCGCGAGGAGGCACGGCCGCGCGCTGCTGCGCGCGAGGCCCGAGGCGGCGACGGCGCTGCTGATGCGACTCTGCACACCTTCGCCGGAGACTGGGGAACCGGCGGCGATGGCGCTGGCGGACGCGGCGCCTCTCTACGGGGGCGGCGGCGACGGCGTTGGCGACGGCAAGGGCGGCGAGAGCGAGGGCGGCGAGGGTGGCTCTTCCAGGGCCGCGCTCGCGCTTCTTTGCGAGTTCGTCCTCAACTCGTCGCCGCAGCCGCCGAGGGACCCCAGCCTTTACCACACGCTGCTCCAGCTCTACCTGAGCGAGGGGGCCCTGGAACGGGAGGCCCGAGGAGCGGGAACGGGAGCGGCGAGGCGGCCCGTCCCGCGGCGGCGCGACGACGCGCTCGCGCTGCTCGAGAGGGGCTGGCCGCGCGCCGAGGCCGACGACCCGCGCTTCGACCCGGACACCGTCCTGCTGCTCTGCCGCCGCCCGCTCTCGGCGCCCTCTCCTCCCGCCGCCGCCTCCCCCTCCTCGTCCTCCTCCCCTTCGCCCCCTGCTGCTGGAACCGAGGGCTGGCACGAGGGCCAGATTTTCGTGCACGAGCGGCGCGGGGACTTCAGGGAGGCCATGGGCGTGCTGGCCGCGGCCGGGGACCACCGTGGCGTCGTCGAGACGGCGCTTCGCCATGGCGGCGGCGGCGGAGGGGGAGGGAGGGGCGGTGGCGGCGGCACTGCCGGCGCTTCTTCTGCTGCCGCGGCTTCCTCCTCCTCTTCTTCCTCCTCCCGCTCCTCGGACCCGGGTCTGATTCCGCTCGCCCTGGAGTACGTCGCTGGACTGGATGATGACGCCGCGAGGCCCTGCGCCGTGGAGCTCCTGAGCGCCCTGATGGAGGGGGTGGGCGGCGGCGGAGGAGGAGGAGCTGCGGCGGCGGCGGCGACCGGCGGCGGCGGTGGCAACGACGGAGCTTCTGCTCCCCCTTCCCCTTCGTCCTCTTCCTCCCAGTTCCTCGTGCCCCCGATCGTCGCCATCGACGTGCTGTCCCGCAACCCGCGGATCACCCTCGGAGACGTCAAGCCCTTCGTGGCCGCGGCGCTGGCCGCCGACGGCGCGCGCGCCGCCGCCGACGCGGCCGAGGCCGCGCGGCTGCGCGCCTCCGCCGCCTCGGCGCGCGCGGACGCCGCCAGGCTCGCCACCGATCCGTGCGTGTTTCAGGCGACGAGGTGCGCCGCGTCTGGGGCCCCCCTGGAGCTCCCCACTGTCCACTTTCTGTGCGGGCACTCCTTCAACGCCAGGGCGCTCCGCCAGGGCGCCGCCACCGGCGCCGCCGGTTCTGGCTCCGCCGCCGCCTTCGGCGCCACCGCTGTTGGCGCCGTTCCGGCGGCCGCACAGAAGAATCAGCGAGGCGCCTCCCCTTCGTGCACCGAGTGCCCGCTCTGCGGGCCGGGGCTGCGGACGCTCGCCGCGGCCTCGGCTTCCGCGGTGGCGGCGGCCGCGGAGGGGGGAGGGGCGAGGCGGCAGCAGCAGCAGGGAACGAGCGACGCGATTTCCTCCGCTTCGGCCGCGGCAGACAAGTTCTTCTCCGCCCTCCGAGCGGCCCCCGACGGCTTCGACGCGGTCGCGGACTGGGTCGGGAGGGGCCTGTTTGCGGCGACGAGGGGGTGATGATTCCTCTTTTCTTGTAAAAAATAATACCTGATGTCTCCACTTCTCGAACAATTTCGATCAGTTGCAATGCGCGGAGTGCATCATCAAACCGCTCGGCGCTCGGCCGCCTCCGTCCGCGCGTCGGCTTCAGGCCCCCGGGGAGGAGGAGGAGAGGTGACAAGAAGCAGGAGGGATGCCCTGCTGCTGCTGGGGGCCTCCACGGCGGCGGCTGTAGCGACGGAGGTGCCCACGATCGCCTCGGCCGAGCCGGCCTCTCCGACTACGACGACGGCACCCCCAACCTCCGCCGTCGCGCGGGCCCCCGCCGCCGCCCTCACCCCGCGCGAGCGCGACGCCGTCGCGGCCTACGAGCTCGCCTCTCCTGCCGTCGTCAACGTCTTCGACCTCTTCCTCGTCAGGGGCGGCGGCGTCGCGTTCGGGTCGGGCGCGGCCGAGCCCGAGGGCAACGGGTCCGGGGTGCTCTGGAGAGACCCCGCGACGGGCAGCCTCGTCATCGTCACCAACTACCACGTCCTGGCCTCGTCGCTCGACAGGGTGAAGGAGGACATCGGAGGGGCCCGGTCCCCGGGCCCCACCGTCGCGCGCGTCGTCGCGCAGACGATCGCGGGAAAGCGCAGGGCCCTCGACGCGGCGGTCGCCGGCGTCGATCGGTCCCACGACCTTGCCGTCTTGGTCCTGCTCGGCGGCGCGGCCGAGGCTTCTTCTTTGGCGAGCGACGGCGGCGGCGGCGGCTTCTTCTCCGAGCTCAGGCCGATCGAGAGGAGCGAGACCGCCTCCACCCTCCGCGTCGGGCAGCAGGTCTTCGCTCTCGGCAACCCCTTCGGCTTCGAGCTGACGTTCACCGGCGGCCTGGTCTCCGGGACCAATAGGTCGTTCGAGTCGAAGGTGAGCCTCGTTCCTTCCTCGTCCGCCGCGGCGGCAGACAAGGGCAAGAACCCGGCGGGCCCGGCTGTCATCTCCGGGGCGATCCAGCATTCTGCTCCGATCAACCCCGGGTCCTCCGGGGGGCCCTTGTTGGACTCCAGGGGCAGGCTCGTCGGGCTCTCGACGGCGATTTATACGGTGCGTATTTTTACTTTTTTTAAGTTTTTTTTCGAGAGGGGAGAGAGAGAAAGACAGGGGTAGGTGGCGGTGGAAAGGAAAAACTCACTCCCCCCCGCCCCGTTTCTTTCCCTCCCCTCTCTCTTCCCCTCTCTCCAACGATCAACAGGACACAGGCTCCTCCGTCGGGCTCGGTTTCGCCCTCCCCGTCGACCTGCTGGAGAGAATCGTGCCCCAGCTCGTCGCCACGGGGAGGGCGACGACGCTCGGGGCCGGCGTCGGGCTCGCCGCTCCCGCGGTCGCGGCTGCCCTCCTGCCCTCCGCCCGGGGGAGCGACTCCTCTTCCGGCTCTCCCTCCTCCTCGATTCCCCCCGGCGTCATGATCTCCTCCGTCGTTCCCGGGTCCGGGGCGGACAGGGCCGGGCTGCTGCCCGTGCGGAGGACCCTGGCCGGCGTCGCGGCCGGCGACGTCGTTGCCGCTGTCGGCGGGCGCGCGACGCCCGACGCGGGGGCCTTTGCCGCGGCCTTGGAGCAGATCAGCTCTTCGGGCTCGGGCTCTTCCTCCGAGTCTCTGGAGGTCGAGTTCGACGTCGTGAGGGGCGTTGGAACCGGGCAGCAGAGGAGGGAGAAGGTGGCCGTGTCGCTGGCGCCGGAGTGAACGGGAGATGAGGAAGGAAGAGGGTTGAAAAAAAGCGTGCATTTGTTTTCGGAGCAGCGGGTCGTCGAAGCGCCAGAGATCGGGAAAAAAAACTCTCACATTGAGATCTGCCATCGCTTTTCTTTCCGCGCCCGCTCTGTTGTCCTCCGCACCTCTCTTCTCCGTCTCAATTGTGCAACTATGAAGCGCGTGTTCCTTCTCTTGCTTCTGGTCGCGACCGGTGAGTGTTTTGAAAGCGCGAATCGCGGATTCGGAAGCGACGTTCAATGGGCTCGCTCGAGTAGTTGGCGCGTCGGGGAAAGGAAACAACGTCGGCCGACCAACATGCCGGCAGACGAGTGGTGCCCCGCCGAGGCCCCACGGGCTGAGTCTCTCCTTCAACTATCACGCTCGACACGCCTCGAATAGAGTGAAAAGATTGATGGGCCTCGAGGATTTGAATAAAAAGAATCGAGGCCCCCCGGGCGAACGAAGGGCTCAAAAGCTGGCCGCCGCCGTCCCCAATTGGGGGCGTTGCCGGTCGACCCCGAAAACCTCGACAGGCTTTTTCTCCCTTTCTATTCCAAAAACTCACCCTGCCTTTCTCTCTCTCTCTCTCTCTCTCTCTCTCTCCCCCAACTCTCTCTCTCTCTCTCGACGCACGCGACCAATTGAAACGCAGCCCTCGCCGCGCCCTCGGTCGAGCCCGTCGACGAGGCGCCCGTCGCCCTCGTCAGGCCGCTGCCGCCTCCGAAGGTGGTCGTCGTCAGCAACGCCGCCGCGCCGCTTCCATCGAGCGACGTGGCCCCCGTCGCCACCGCCGCCGCCGCCGCTGCCCCCTCCGCTGCCGCAGCCGCCGTGCCGGCAAAGGCCCCGGCACCGGCCCCGCAGCCCAAAACAGCAGCAGTGGCAGCAGCAGCAGCAGCACCAGCAGCAGCAGCAGCCGCCTCCTTCTCCGCCTATACCCTCTCGGCGGCGCAGGCGACGCTCTCGCCCGACCCGGCCTCGAACGGGCTCGCCACGCTGGTCCTCAAGGGGCTTTCCAACTCGACGATCCCGAGGGGCAGCGCGGGCGTCCTCAGCGGCGCCCTGCACACGCCCAAGTTCCTGGCCGCCTCCTTCCCCGCGGGAGCCACCGTCGAGCTGCGCGGCTCCGCGGCCGCGGGCGGGGGCGGTGACTGGGGCTCCTGCTACCTGCGCAAGGTGACGCTCATCGCGAGCGGCGCGGCGGAGGGGGTCGCCGTGCTGAGCGGCGTCGTCGCTCCCGCGTCGCTCGGGGACGCCGGCCAGGCGATGTTCGGCACGCAGAGGGGCACCCTGGTCTTCAACAGGGTGAGCGTGCTGGTCACGGCGCCGCCGAAGAGGGGTGCGGCGTCGGCGGCGCAGCGGCTCGTCGCGGCCGCGCCGTCGCCCTCGGCAGCGCCGGCCGCGGCGGCCAAGGCCCCCTCCTCGGCGGCGGCCCCCGCCAAGAGCAACGCCACCGCAGCGACTGCTCCCAAGGTATCCGTCGCCGCGGCCACGAGGCCCGTGGCCTCCGTCAAGAGCGTGCCGCTGCCGAGCGAGTTTTCGAACTAAAAAGAGAGAGGGGGGAGGGGAGTCTCCGAGTTTTTTTTTTGTCATCCGTTTCTTCCACTTTTCGTCCAAAAATACCAAAAAAACGAATGCAAGCATAAAGGGAGCTTTGAGCTTTTTTCGATTCGCTCAATTTTGAGGGGCGCTCTCGAGACGGATCTCTGCGTCCTCGAAGATGCAAGGCGTGGCCTTGGCGGCGAAAAGTGCGCCATCGGTGTCGGCATCGAATGGGTCATGTTCGTCGGCTCGATTCCCTCCGCATCTGATTTCTCACACCTGCCCGCTCGCTCAGTCCCCCTTTGCCTCCAGGTCGGGAGGGAGCTGCTCGAGGGGGGCCATCATGTCGACGGCGGCGGTGGCGCGAGAGAGCGAGGGGGGTTCGAGCTTCTTCGGAGGCGTCGACGAATCGGCTATTGTCGTCGGTCCTTCCTCAAACGTCGCCTGTCGCCTCGTCGCCCTTGTTCCCTCCGCTTCTTCCTCCCCAAAGAGCCCCGTCGCCAAGGGCGAGGCCAGCTGGCTCGACGTCATGCGCCACGAGGCGGTGAAGATCCGCTGGAGCGACCCGAGGCTGGAGCTCAAGGTGTTCGAGGTCTCGGGGGAGGGAGACTTTGACGAAGCCGCCTTTGACGCCGCCGTCGCAGACGCCGACGCCCTCGTCGCCGTCGCCTTTGGTTCTTCCACCTCGACTTCTTCTTCCAGCGCTGCGCTTTCGCTGCTGTCCCGCCCCTCCGCGGCGGCCGTCCGCACGCTCGTCCCTCTCGGGGGAGGAGACCAAGGGCTCCTCCGGCTCGCTCGCATCAACGGAGTCTCCGTCTACGAAACGACGACAACGGCAACGACTGCGGCGACAGAGGGCTCCACGCCTCCCCCTCCCCCTCCTGCCCCGCGCCCCCGGCGCCCGCTCCTCGCCAGGCTCCCGGCCTTCCTCGGCGGCGCCCACCGCAGAGCCTTCGATTCCCTGGACGCCGCGCTCTCCTTCTGGGCCCGCGCGCACTCGGACGACGCCCTCACGGCCCTGCTCGTCCTCGCCGACGCGACGGGCAAGGTGCGGGACCCGCCGCTCGCGGCGCTCGACTCCCTGAAGGGCCAGGGGCTGGGCACGCTCGTCTGCATGGCCCGCAACTGCCGCGCCGAGGTCCTGAACTGCGTCACCGACCGGGACTGCAGGGCTGCGCTGGACTGCCTGACGGCGGCGCCCCCCGGCGACCAAGTCGCGGCGTACCGCTGCATCGTCAGCCACGAGTCGAAGCTCTTCGAGGACTTTTCGCTCTGCGTCTTGACGAAGCACGGGTGCCTCGGAGTGTCGGCCGAGCCTCCGCGGTTCCCGAGCCCGAGACCGCAGGGGATGTGGAGGGGGCAAGCGATGACTGCTGAGTTGGCTGAAACGCTCTTCCTAGGCTGGAGGGAGAGGCGGATAGAGGGAGGGGGAGGAGGGGCGGCGGCTGCGGGGGGGAGCGGAGGCAGAGAGGAGCGCCCCTCCTCCCAGAGCGGCCTCCCTTTCGACGACGGCGACGACGCTCTCGAGCCCTGGAGCTGGCGCGTCTGCGCGGGGCAGAACCCTGCCTACGACCAGTTCAACTGCCAATATCAAATCTTCTATCGCGGGAAGGGGAAGGGGGTGCTGTGGTACGTCCCCGTCTTTAACGTCGAGACGCTCCCGAGCGGAGGGAGCGGCGACGGAGGCGGCGGGAGCGGAGAAACCGGAACGGAGAAAAAGAGGGTCTGGAGGCGGAGGAAGTACCGGGTGAAGCGCGGGGAGGTCCCGGGCACGTTCTGGTTCAGCGTCCTGGACAACGGTAAGGAGAAGGAGAGGAGTGAAGAAAGAGAAGGAAGAAGATGGCGGCGGCGGGCGGCGGCGGTTTCGAGAAAAAACGAGGTGGAAAAAACACACTCACCCTCTCTTTCCAAAAAAAAAAAAAACTCCAAACTTCTACCTTTCCTCGCTCCGCAGGCGTCGTCTCCAAGGAGTTCTGGACCATCGTCTCCGTTTCCGACGACCTCGGCTTCGCCCTCTTCAGCTACAACGGCGCCGCGAGCGCGGCCGGGCAGGCATACTCGGGCAGCGTCCTCTGCACGCGCGACGGCGGCTGGCCCGACCAGGAGAGGCACGGGCCGCGGCTGGAGGCTGCGCTCAGGGAGGCCGGGGTGAAGACGTGGGAGCTGTTCCGGGTGAACAACGAC
>Ga0315274_10013635_pt1 | contig 11569 bp, 7 predicted proteins | sample YL17G02_20_MG_FD_203700 | JGI IMG/M metagenome (GOLD analysis project Ga0315274, IMG submission 203700) | Sediment microbial communities from Yellowstone Lake, YNP, Wyoming, USA - YL17G02_20 | ecosystem: Environmental > Aquatic > Freshwater > Lake > Sediment | place: USA: Wyoming | collected...
CCCCCCCGCCTTCCACGACTCGCGCCCGTCCGCCGCCATCGCCGCCGTCACCGCGCGCGGCCACGTCAACCGCGGCCGCGTGCGCGGCAAATCGTCCAAGCAAGCGGAACTGGTGGCGGTGGGCGCGCTGGGGCCCGCCGGCGCCGCCGGCTGGTCCAACTCGGGCTACATCTTCCCCGCCGGCTTCGCCTCCCGCGTCTCGTTCCGGTCCTCCGTCCAACTCGACTCCTTGTGCGTGCACGAGTGCCGCATCGTGGGCGCGGGGGGGGCGCACTGGCCCGCGCCCACGTTTGAGGTCGCGGCGATGGACCGCCCGGACGAACCCCTCGTCGCCCGCTCCTGCACCGGGTGCTGGACCGGCGTCTTGAAGCGCATCAACGCCGAGATCGAGGCGCGGCGCGCCGCGGGCGAGGACCTGCCGCCGCCCCCGAAGACGGCGATCGCGGGGCCCGAGTATTTCGGGTTTTGCCAGCCCGAGGTCGCTGCGGCGGTGGAAGCGCTCGACCCGGAGCGGACGTGCGTCGATTATTGGCGCGGCAAAGAGGACCGGGAGGCGGCCAAAGCCGGGCTGCCGGTCGCGGCGCGGGCGGGGGCGCCGGGGCGGGTCCGCGCGCCGCGCCCCTCGCGCGCGAAGGGCGCGCGCCGCGACCGCCGCCGCGACCGCGGCGGCGGCGGCCACTCGTCCGACGGCGGCCCTCGCGCCGGCACCGACGACGACGACGGCTCCGACCCCGAGGCCGGCCTCGCGACGCGGTGGTCTGCCGTCTCGCGCGGCGACCGCGCGCGCCGCCGCGCGGGCGCCGACGGCGCGCCGTCCCCCGACGCGTCCAACCCCCTCCCCGGCTTCATCGACCCGATCACGCTGGAACCCGTCACCCGGCCCGCCATGTCGCCCGCGGGGCACGTCATGGGGGCGGCCACGTGGAAGGCGGTGCTCGCCGAGCGCGGCGCGTGCCCCTTCACCAAGGCGCCCCTGTCCTGGGAGCAGTGCGTGCTGCTCACGCACGCCAACATCGAGCGCTACCGGGACCGGATTCGGCAGTAGAGGGAGCGGGGAGGGGGGGGAGGGGGGGGGCGACGAAACGAACCGTGCGCGCGGGCCGGCTGCGCTCTGCAACCACCGCCCAGTCCAGTGCGTCCCCATTGTGCTCAATTTTCACGCCCGCCCGCTCACGCCGCCCCCGCGGCAACGACGGCGGCATGGTGCAAGGGCAGAAAAATGTTGTCCAGCTGCGTCGTGGCGGCCTCCAGCCAGGCGGTGAGCGCGCACGCGACGGCGGCCGATGTCGGGGGTAGAGGCGCGCCGGCGCGACCGAGCGCGGCCCAGGCGAGCGCGGCGGCAGTCGCGCCCGCCGCCGCCCCCTCCCACGTCTTTGCCGTCCCAAACAACTTCGCCCGCCCAACCGCCCGCCCCACCGCGCTCGCGGCAGCGTCCAGCGCGCCCAGGGCGACGACGCCGGCCAGGGCGGGGGCGGCGTCGGGGAGCGGGGTCGACGTGGCGGACGCCGCGCCGGACATCCAGACGGGGCCCGCCATGCCCGCCAGCAGACTGAAATGGCTCACGAGCAGCGCGCCAGAGTCGCGGTCGTCCACGAAACGCGCCATGAAGGCGTGAATCGGCGGTCCAACGACCGGCACGCGCGCCGCGCGCAGCACCTCGGCCGCCGCGAGACCGGCCGCCGCGGCGGCCGCCCCCACCGCCAGCAGCCCCGGCTCGGCCAGGGCGGCCGGCGCAAACATGGCGAGGGCAAGGACGTGGTACCCTTTGCGCAGGAGGATGGTGGGGGCGGCGCGGGCGGCCGCGGCGGCGTGGAGGAGGGGGAGGCCCAGCGCGAGCGCGGCCGACCAGCCCGCGACCACCGTGGCGCGGCGCCTCGTCGCCAGCGCGTACGAGATCGACCACCAGGCGCCGTGCCAGGCGGGGACGGCGAGGGCGGCGAGGAGGGTGAGGAGGAGGGCGGCGGCGGCGGCTCGCTTTCGCGCCGTCGGCGGCGGCGCGCGCGGCGCGCCTCGCGGGCCCGCGGGCGCGCCCCCGACCACGGTCTGAGCCAAGGGCGCCGCGGCGGCCGCTCCTGCGACCGCGAGGACGACGGTGAACAGGACAAAGCGGGAGGCGGCTGACCGTTCTCCAGCGCCGAGCGCGGCCGGCGCGAACCGCGCGGCGGCGGCCGCCCACCGCGCCGGCCGCGCGGCCGCCACCGCGACCGCGTCCGCTCCAGCCACCGCCAGCGCGGCGCCAGTCACCGCGGCTTCGCCCAGGGTGAAGGCGAGGGGGAGGCGGGCCAGGAGGAGGTGTGTGGTGGCGAGCGCGGTCGCCGCGACGGCCGCCGCAAAGCCCGCGTCGACCGCGCGCCCGCCGGGCAGGGCGGCGGCGGACGCGATGACGAGGGCCGCGCAGACGGCGTACGCTGCGGCGCGCGCGGCGTGCGGCGGCAGAAAGGGCGACGGCGCGGCGCCCTTGCCGCCGCGCGGCGACGGCGGCGCCGACCCGTCGCGCCCGCCGCCCGCCGACTCGCTGCCGCTGGCCGCGCCCTTGAGAGAGCCTCTGGACGCGGACGCCGGCAACGATGCCGCCGCCGTCGCCTCCATGGCGTCCAGGGCGAGCGAGCGCGCCGACGCCGACGCGCGCCTCCGCCGCGTGGGCGGCCGCGGCGGCCGCCCGCCACGCAGCGCGCCGCCGTCGGACGAGCCGGAGCCTTCCGCGCCCGACCGGGCACGCAAGGCCAAGGCGGCGAGCCAGGCGAGGGAGGCGGCGGCCGACGCTCGCAGGACGAGCCTGAAAAACGCGGCCGCCCGCGCGTCGCGCCGCGCGGCCGCCGCCGCCGCCAGGCCGGCCGCCGCCCACGGTAACGAGGCCGCGCCTAGGGCGACGCCCTCGGTCCCGGCGGGGCGCGTCGTGTAGGCGCAGGCTGCAAGAGAAGAGGGGGGTCGGTCGGGCGCAGGTCGCGCTGTCCGCGCCGCGCCCTCTCCCATCTCTCACCTCCATAGCCCACCACCGACACCGCGTCCTCCAGCAAGCCCGCCAGCACGACAGCGACGACGAGGGCGGCGTCGGGCGCGAGCGCTGGAAGGGAGGGATCGGGATTGGGGGCGGCGGGAGGCCCGCGCGGTGCCGCCCGATGCGGCGCCTTATCCGTGGGCCTCGATCAAGCACGCGACGAGACGGCGCGCCACCCTCCTGTCTCTCTCACCGCGGCCGCCCGCCGCCATCAGGCCCGCGCCGACGCGCGCCGCGGTGGCGGCCAGGACGGCCGCCTCGGCGGCCGCCCGGGACGGCATTAGGGTGAGATGAGGGAGGAGGCGGAGCGGGGCTCCCCCCTCTCCCTCGACGGAGTGTGCGCGCGGCGTACGTCGCGTTTGGAGGCTGCCGCCGCCGCCGCCGCCACCACCACCCGCCCCCGCCACACGGTATACGCCAGTGCAAACACACACAAAACCAGGGGCCGGAGGGCGGTTCTCCTCCCCCACAACGGCTGCCACCTCCGTCACCGCTTCCTCATCCCTCCTCCACCGCCCAAGTGCGCCCGGAAGAGCTCCAAATCTTCCACGGGCATGGTGCCCCGCGCGCCACCGCGCGGCGACCGCGGCGCGGGCGCGGGGGCCGCGGCGTGCGGCGCGGGGTCGGCGTTCCACGCCGCCGCGCCCGCCGGCCACGGCGTCGTGGCGGCGGCGGCAAACGGGTTGTCGGACGAGGCGGGAGGAGGGGGGGCGTACGCGCTGAAGAGGCGGGGCGGGGCCCTCGGTCGCATCGGCACCGCGCACCCTGCGCGCCCGCCCCCGCTCCACCACCTCCCACTCACTACGCGTTCTTGGTGCGGGGCTGGAAGCAGAGGGAGAGGACGCCGCCCATGGCGGGCGCCCGGCGCGCAGGCGGCAGCAGTGTGGGCGCTCGGCGAGCTTCGCCACTCTCCACCCACGCCGCGATGCTGGCCGCCCGCGCTCCTGCGGCGCACACACGCGCGTCCCGGCCGTCGCTGGCCGCCCGGGCGCCGGCGCACGCGGGCGTGCCGCCGGCATGCCGCCGCGCTGGCCTGCCCTGCTCGCAGCTCGCGGGCCCTTCCGCGGCCCACCTCGGCGCACGCCGTGACACCGCGCATCGCGCGAAGCCGGCGGCGGCGGCGGCGGCGGAGGCTCCAATCGATGACCGCATCCCGGTCACCATCATCACCGGCTTCCTCGGCTCCGGCAAGACGACGCTCCTCAACCGCTTGCTCACCGAGCAACACGGCGCCCGGTTGGCGGTCATCGAAAACGAGTTTGGAGAGGTGGCGATCGATTCCGACCTGGTGGCGCTGCGTAGCGAGGGCGGGCTGGGGGCGGAGGAGGTCGTCACGCTCGGTGAGGGGTGGGCGGGATGGTTGTGTGGATGTGGCGGGCGGTAGCGGCGGCGAGGCGCCTCACCCGACGACCCCGTCCCCCCCGCCCCCCCTCCAGCCAACGGCTGCCTCTGCTGCACGCTCAACGGGTCCCTCATCGACGCCATCACGTCCCTGGCCACCCGCCGCGCGTCGTTCGACAGGATCGTGATCGAAACGACGGGCCTCGCCAACCCGAAGCCGCTCATTGAAACGTTTGCCGCGTCGGACGCGGTGGCGGCCGTGGCCCGGCTGGACGGGGTGGTGACCCTGGTGGACGCGGCCAATGCGCACCGGCACCTGGAAGGTGAGGGGCGAGGGGGGAGGAGGGGGCGTGGGCGAGCCGGGCGCCCGCGCGCCCTCCGCCGACGCGCCCTCCCACCACCCCTCCCCTCCCCAGGCGACACCCCCACCCCCGACAACGGGTACGACCCCGTCCCGTCCGACGCCGTGCAGCAGGTGGCGTACGCCGACCGCATCGTGCTGAACAAAGCGGATTTGGTCACCCCCGCGGAGTTAGAGTCGCTGCGCGCCCGCCTCGCCGCCATCAACGCGTCCGCCCCCCTCACCGTGGCGACGATGGCTTCCGTCGACGTGGCGGCCGTGCTGGAGACGCGCGGCTTCGATCTGGAGGCGGTGGCGGAAACGCTCGCCGCCGCGCCGTGCGGCAACCCGGCGCACGGCGAGCCGGGCCACGTGTGTGGCGGCGGGCACGACCACGGGCATGCGCACCACGACCACGGGCACGAGGGCGGGCACGAGCGCGAGGGCGGCCACAACCATTCCCACTCCCACCCCGCCCCGTCCTCGCACACCGACGGCGTGTCCACCGTCGCCCTCACCCTGCCCGGCGAGTTCGACCTCGAGCTCGTCAACATGTGGCTCGGCGCCCTGGTCGACGTCCGGTCGGACGACCTCTACCGGTTCAAAGGCGTGCTCGCCGTGCGCGGCTTCCCGGCGCGCTACGTGTTTCAGGGCGTGCACGCGTTGTTCTCCGGGGAGGCGGGGTCGGACTGGGGGCCGGGGGAGCCGCGCGCGTCGCGCATGGTGTTCATCGGGCGCGGGCTCGACGCGGACCTGTTGCGCGAGGGGTTCGAAGAGTGCGTCGTGGAGGCGGACGGCGTGCCCCGGGGGCGCAAAAAGGCGGGGGTGGTGGTGGAGGGCGTCATGGACGTGTGACGAGCGAGTGCGCGGCGGCGGCAGGGGCCGGGGTGGCGGTGGAGCCGGCGGCGGCAGGGGTCCGGGTGGGGGTGGAGCGCGCGCGGCGCGAAACCCCACACCTCGCCACCACCCTCTCCCCCCTGTCCGCCCTGCTCCTCATGACCGCGGCCGCCGCGCCCGCCCCCCCGCCCGCCGCCGGCGGCGCCTCCCTGGGCAAGGGCGCGTGGGACTGCGACGCGCGCGCGCCGATCCCGCCCGACCGCGAGGTGGGAGGGGCGGACGGCGCCGGGACGGCGCGGGCGGGTGGGCGGAGCGTCCAGAACCGGTTCGGGGGGTGGGAGGCGCCGGCGAGAGCAGAAACGGTCGCCCCCTCCCGACCCGCGCGCCACGCCCTCGGCCCCGTCTCCCCGCCCAGGCCGAAGTTTTTGAAGAGGTCCCCACCATGGACTTTCCCTTTCACGGCATCCCCACCGTGCCCCCGCGCAAGGACATGGGCCACATGGTGGGAAGGGGGAGGGGGGGGGGGGCGCTCGCGCGCGGCCCCGCGCGCGCGCCGACCCTCGCTCGCCCCAGGCGTTTTTCTGCAGGGGCACCCGGTACCGGGTGACCGCTTTCCCCGACTGGACAGTGGAGCAGGTGTGCTTGCGCGTGGGGCGGGCGAGGCGGGCGCCCCGCCGCCCGCCAGCCCAAACCTCCACCTCCTCTCCCTCTCTCAGGTCAAGCGCGCGCTGTGGGCCGGCGGCATCGCGCGCTCCAACCGGGCCGACGGCAAGGGCAGCACGCCCGGGCTGCGCGCGTGGCAAGATCTGGTGAGAGAAGAGGAGGAGGGGGAGAGGCGCGCGGCGGGCGTCGACCGACGCGCTCGGCCGAACCTCCCCTCTCTCCTTTCTCCCTCAGTCGCTCATCTACGCGGGCGCCATCCTAGCCGACAACGGGACCACCCTGGCGTCGTACGGCGTGCCGCCGGTGGGTGGAGGGGGGAGAGAGGTGGAGGCGGGCCGCGGCGCGCGCTCGGCCGACCCGCTCCGTCCTTTCCTCCCCCCTGCCCAGGGCTGCCAGGCGCTCGTCGCCATCGAGACCGCGCGCCTGACCGCGCCGCACGACGCCGACTCGCCGTTCTGGGATTGAGAGAGGGAGGCGAGAGGGTGGCGGAGGGGAGAGGCTTTCGGGCGCTGCCGTCGGTCGTCACACGTGCCGCCCCTTCTGTCCCTATCTCTCGGGTCAAGAGTTTTTGCCGGGCTTGGTGTACATGGTGGCCGCGCCGGGCACGAGGGCGGAGAACGCGCACGCGACGAAGGCGACGGGGAGCAGGAACGAGGTCAGGCGGTCCGAGCTGAAGGGGGATCCGGGTCGGCACCCGGGGCGGCACGCGCGGGCACCCTTTCCCGTCTCTCTCCCCCTCTTCCCCCCCCCCCCTCTCTCGTACCGGCCGAGCTTGTAGACGTTGCCAATCGCTTTCTGGGCGGCCTGCACGGCGGTCTGCTTGGCCTGCGGAGAGGGGGAGGGGGTTGGCGGGGCGCGGCGAGTCGCTGGCGGCGCCGCCACCCCGCGCGGAGGCCGGGCCGCGCGCTGGCGCGCGCGGCGGGCGGGATGGCGGGGGATGACGGGGCGTGCGCGGGCGGCGTGCGCGGCGGCGCACCGCGCGCCGCGTGCGCGGGCGCGCCACGCCCACCGCCGCCGCGCGCTGCTGCAGTAGTCGCCGCCTGAGCCGCCCGTGGCGGCGGCGGGCCGCGCCAGCGCGCCCACGCCCCCTACCCCCCACCCAACCGCACACCTGCATCTGCTTGAGCGGCTCTTGGGTGATGGTGGGGTGGGAGAAGGAAGCGCCCGAGTCCATGGCGGCGGCAGGAGCGGGCGGGAGTGGGCGGGAGACAGAGGCCGCGCGGCGCGACCGCGCACCACTCCCCTCCCCCCCTCCTCCTCTCAACCATGGCGCCGCCGCCCGGCGCCGCGCGCGCCGTCGGCCTCGTGCTGGCGGCGTGTGTGTTTGCGGTCCACGCGGTAGGCGGAGGTGGGCGCGCATGCCGCGCGCGCGCGGCGCGGCGCTGGGGGGGCGCCGCGGCCTCGCCCGGCTCGCGCGCCCGCCAGCAAGCTTTCGGGATTGAGGCCCGCGCTTGGGCGCTGGAGACGAGCCCCCCACCCCCTCAACCACCCCTCCATTCAGGCCGCGCCGCCGTCGACCGCGCTCCTCCTCACCGAGGCCTCGTCCGCCTCGTCCCCCGACTACATCGCGTGCCGCACAGAGTCGGCGTACGACGACGTGGCGGGCGCGGCGCCGCTGGTGGGGCCGCCGGAGACGCAAGGTGTGTGGGTGGGTGGCGCGCGCATGGTGCCACGAGCGCGCTGCGGGGCCGGGCGTGGGCGGCCGTGCCCGCGGCCGCCCTCGGCTGGTGGAGCGGGTCTTTCGAGCCCTCTCGCGGGCGGACGGCGAGCGCTCGAGCCCCCTCCCACCCCGCGCGCCGCGCGCGCGCGTGCGACGCCGGCCGACCCTGACCCCCCCGCCTCTCCCCGTCCCCAGTCCGCGCCTCCTGGTTTGGCCGCCCCACCGCGCCCGCCTCCGACTTTGCCGTGACCGCTTGCGCAAGCTTGAGCCTGCAGGGCGGGCGGGACGCGGCGGTGGTGGATGACGCTGCGGACGGCGTCGCCCCCAAGTGCGAGGTCCAGTGGTCGGAGACCGGCGCCCACGTGCGGGTGGCCGTCATCTCGGCCGACGGGTCGACGTGGTCGGTGGCGTTGCCCAAGGTAGGAGAGGGAGAGGGAAGGAGGAGAGAGAGGCCGTGCGTCGCGCGCGCTCGCCCACCTGCACCCCTCTCCTTCCCCTCTCTCATAGGACGGCTCCCGGGGCGCCCCCCGCGCCACTTGCTCCGGCCCCCGCTGCGCGCTGGCGGGCGCGCCACCGTGCGCGGCGGCGACCGCGCTTGCGGGCGTGCCGTCGTCGGCGACCTCCTTCGGCCTCGAGCCGGCCGCCAAGGCCACCTCGTTCGCGTCCAAGCCCGGTGCGGGCGTGAAATACTTGGCCGCCACCGGCGACGCGTCCTGCGCGGCCGGCGCCGACACGGGCGGCGACCTGCCGGACGCGCGCCCGGCCCACTACGGCCTGCGCGCGCGCTATTGGCGCAAGGTCTACCCCGTGTGCGACTTGGCGAATGCCACCGACCCGTACCCGTTGCCCGACTTTTGGCGGAGTGGGAAAGCGCCGGCGGCCGACGTGTGCGGCGCGGGGCTCGACCTCGTCGCGGCCGGCGGCGCCGTCTGGCCCTCGACCCCCGCGCTGACCCCGCCCGAAGCTTTTGGCTCTTGCTTCGGCGCGGCCATGGACGGCTACGCGGTCGTGCGGCCCTACGAAGGGGCTGCGGGCCCTGCGCCCGCCACCGACGCCCCTGCCTCCTACCGCGTCTGCGTGCGCCACACCGACCGCGTCGCCATCGCGCTCGCGGGTAAACCCCTGTTGTACGCGCCGCCGGCGCCGGGGTACGACGTGACGCTGACGTGCACAGAGACGACGCTGACGCCGGGGTTGGTCCCCCTCTCGATCAAGTACGCTTCGACGCCGATGGACGACACCAACGTGCTGCAGATGTGGATCATTCCCGCGGTGGCCTACTCGGCGCCGGCGGACGCGGCCGCTGCCCCGACTGCTTCCGCTTTCCTGTGCGACGCGTGCGCGCTCTTTGCGCCGGGCGGCGCTGCGTGCTGCCCGCCCCTCGGCTCGTGCTCCTTTGTGTCGGGCGATGCCGCGTGCGGTGGCACCGGGACGGCGGGCGCGCCCACGACGCCTGCCGCGCCTGCCCCGGCGCCCGCGGCCGAGCCGGCGGCCGCCCCCGCGCCCTCGCCCCTCAAGCCGCCCACCTTCCCGGTCGCCCCCTCCACCCCCGCCCCTGCCTGCGCGGGAGGGTGCGCGGCGGGCGAGCGCTGTTTCCAGGGCGAGTGCGTGCCGGTCGCGTCGTTTGATTGCTCCAAGGGGACGTGCGTTCCGGTGCCGTATGGGGCGCCCCTGGCGCCGGCGCCGGCGCCGCCCAAAAAGCCGGGGCCCAAGCCGCCCGCGCCGACGCCGGCTGCGACGAGCCTCCCCGCCCCGGCCCCGCCCCCGCTGACGACGCCGCCCGCCGACGCGGGCGCGCCGGCGCCATCGGGATTTGACGACGATTCCGCGGGCGCGCCGCCGCCGCCGACGCCGGCCGACACGCCCGCCGCGGCGCAAGCGCCGGTGACGCCAACGCCGACAACTCCTCCTCCCGCCACCACCACGCCTCCTTCTACCCCTGGCGTCCCGGCCGACCCTGCCTGCGCCGGCGTGTGCACCAACGTCGCCCCCTCGGGCGGCTGGTCGTGCGAGTCGCAGGCCGAGTTTGGCAAGTGCGGCGAAGACTGGATGGCGGCCAACGACTGGTGTGCCCGGTCGTGCGGGCGGTGCGCGCCCGAGTGCAGCGACTGCGCGGTCGAGTGCGTCGACGTGCGGCCGCCGTCGTCGCCCGAGTACAGTTGCGACCAGCAGGCCCTCTGGGGCCAGTGCGACGCGCCCTGGATGGGGACGTACTGTGCGAAGGCGTGCAAACGGTGCGTGCTGCCGTGCATCGAGGTGCCGGGCGCGCCGCCGCCGCAGACGCCGGCGCCGACGACGGCGGCGGTTCCCGCGGCGCCCGCGCCGGCGCCGGCCGCTGACGCGGACGCGGCGGCGACGCCGGTGCCGACGGTGGCTGCTCCGGCGCCGCCGGCGACGACCGTGCCGCCGCCGCCTGAAACGACGCCGCCGGCCACGACCGCGCCTCCTCCCGAGACCACGGCTCCGCCCGCCACGACGGTGCCGCCTCCGCCCGCCACGACGACGCCGCCGGCGACGACGGTCCCGCCGCCTCCCGAGACGACGGCGCCTCCGGCGACGACGACGCCTCCGGCGACGACGGTTCCGCCTCCTCCCGAGACGACCGCGCCGCCAGCGACCACCGTGCCTCCTCCTGCTGAAACGACGGCGCCGCCCGCGACGACCGAGCCGCCCGCCACGCCCGCGGCGACGCCGGCGGCGACGCCGGCGGCGACCGACGCGCCCGTCGCGCCCGCGGCGGCGCCGGCGCCCGCCGCGGACGCCCCCGCGCCCGCCGCGGACGCCCCTGCGCCCGCCGCGCCGACCGAGACGGCGCCCGCCGAGACCCCGGCCGCTGCGCCCGAACCGGTGAGCGTGCCCGCGTCGCCGGCCCCTGCGCCGGTCGACACGCCGGCCGCTGAAGCGCCCGCGGTCGAGGTGCCCGCCCCGCTCACGCCGGAAGCGACGCCGCCGGCCGCCCAAGCGCCCGCACCGGCCGCCGAAGCGCCTGCCGCCCCGGCACCGACGCCCGCCCCGACGACGGCGCCCTGGTGGGCGGCGACGCCGCCCGCGACGACGGCGCCGCCCGCCACCGAGCCGCCCGCCACCGAGCCGCCCGCCACGACGCCGCCGGCGACGACGGCGCCGCCGACCACGGAGCCGCCCGCCACGACGACGCCGCCCGCCACCGAGCCGCCCGCCACCGAGCCGCCCGCCACGACGCCGCCGGCGACGACGGCGCCGCCGGCCACGGAGCCGCCCGCCACGACGACGCCGCCCGCCACCGAGCCGCCCGCCACCGAGCCGCCCGCCACGACGCCGCCGGCGACGACGGCGCCGCCGGCCACGGAGCCGCCCGCGACGACGACGCCGCCCGCCACCGAGCCGCCCGCCTCCGAGCCGCCCGCCACGACGCCGCCGGCGACGACGGCGCCGCCGGCCACGGAGCCGCCCGCGACGACGACGCCGCCCGCGACGACGGCGCCGCCCGCCACCGAGCCGCCCGCCACCGAGCCGCCCGCCACGACGCCGCCGGCGACGACGGCGCCGCCGCCCACGGAGCCGCCCGCGACGACGACGCCGCCCGCGACGACGGCGCCGCCCGCCACCGAGCCGCCCGCCACCGAGCCGCCCGCCACGACGGCGCCGCCGCCCACGGAGCCGCCCGCCACGACTCCGGCCGCCCCCCAGGCCGCCACCGACCGCGGCGCGCTCAAACTGGCGACGACTGCCAAACCCGCCGGCCCCGCCG
>Ga0315274_10013640_pt1 | contig 11568 bp, 13 predicted proteins | sample YL17G02_20_MG_FD_203700 | JGI IMG/M metagenome (GOLD analysis project Ga0315274, IMG submission 203700) | Sediment microbial communities from Yellowstone Lake, YNP, Wyoming, USA - YL17G02_20 | ecosystem: Environmental > Aquatic > Freshwater > Lake > Sediment | place: USA: Wyoming | collected...
GGTCACTCGGATATTGTCGTCACAGGTATTTTTACACCGGATGATGTCTGGATTGTGACAGCTGGATACGACCAGACGATTCGATTCTGGGACAGCCGGAATGGTACATTGGCAAAGACACTCACGATTCACACTTCTCCTGTAATTTCATTGGTATTTAGCCCAAACAGCCAACTCATCGCCTCCAGCGGGGTGGATGATCATGTTATCCTATGGGATGTTATAACCAAGAATCCTTTGCTTATTCTACCAGTCCATCGTGAGGATATAATCCCCATGGCTTTTAGTCCTGATAATAAGATATTTGCTTCAGTCACTCCGGATGGCGCTCTGCAGTTGTGGGGTGTGGAGAAATAAGCATGACATTCTTCAAACACCGTTCACAGCCTATCCGGGTTACGATCGGCTATTATGCGGCCTATATCATCCTGGGTCTACTTACTTCCCTGATGGGACCCGCTATTCCTGACCTGGCGGAAAATACCCATAGCAGCCTGGCTGAACTCAGCCGTTTCTTGATGGCGGGTTCGTTTGGTTATTTGCTTGGAGGGTTCTTGGGTGGTAGGTTGTATGATCGTTTTAAGGGTCATACCATTTTTTCAGGCGCACTTTTCTTTTCTGCAGTCTTTGTGGCGTTTGTCCCACTGATGCCGCTCCTCGGATGGCTTGGTGCGGTGTTGTTTATCCTGGGTTTCGCCGAGGGTACCCTGGATACAGGTGGGAATAGCCTGCTCACCTGGTTGCATGGTGAAAAAGTTGGTCCTTACATGAATGGTTTACATTTTTTCTTTGGAGTTGGGGCTTTCCTGGCACCAATGGTTATTGCCCAGATGGTAGCGGTTACTGGTAAGGTATTTATTTCATTCTGGATCTTTGCATTCGCAGCTTTACCTGTTGTAGTTTACATAAAGAAGCTGCCCAATCCTTCCATATCCCATCGTGCCCAAGGAAATGCTCACGGACCAATAGACTGGCCTTTGGTTGGATTGCTAATTGCGCTCTTTTTTGTTTGTGTCGGTGCCGAAGTGGGTTATGGGAATTGGATATACACCTACACAGTGAAATTACGTTTAGCAGGTGAAGTAACCGCCAATTATTTAAATTCGGCTTTCTGGGGTTCCTTTACGGTTGGGCGTTTGTTGGGCATTACCATTGCATCGCGTTTTAAAGCTCAGGTAATTATGTTGGTTAACCTGGTAGGTTGCTTGATCAGCATAGGGGTGATTTTACTGTGGCCTGGATCACTTACCGCTTTATGGATCGGAACACTCGGTCTTGGGTTCAGTATGGCTTCATTTTTCCCTTCGGCAATGGTTATGGCTGGGCGTTTAATGCATCTGTCAGGACGAGTCACGGGCTTATTTTTGTTTGGGGCGGGTGGTGGTGGGATGGTCTTGCCATTCCTGATTGGCCAATTGATCGAGCCAGTCGGACCGCACTCCATGATGTGGATCATACTCATCGATCTAACGATAAATCTAGCTTTATTGTTACTTTTGTTGGCTTATCGGCCAAAGCGAGGTGCAAATTATGCTTGAACTTTGGACTACGGATGTTCCTTTATTTAATGCCACCATCTCGCAAGAAAGACATGCACTCGAACCTTACCTCCTGGCTGATGATAAACCACATGCCTGTGTGATTGTTTGTCCCGGAGGGGGTTACTGGGTTCATGCACCCCACGAAGCTGAACCCGTTGCTCTTTGGTTTAATTCCCTGGGTATTTCTTCTTTTGTTTTGCGTTACCGAACAACCCCATATCACCACCCAGCTCCATTGCTCGATGCGCAGCGCGCTAATCGTACAGTGCGCGCTCGGTATCGTGATTTTAATGTAGATCCCAGGCGTATAGGGATTTTGGGTTTCTCTGCAGGCGGACACCTGGCATCCACTGCGGGAACACATTATGATGAAGGGAACCGTCAGTCACCCGATCCCATAGAGCGTGTCAGCTCTCGTCCAGATGTGATGATCCTCTGCGGAGTAGGATTGGTAGAAGATCACCCAACTCTTTCGTTGTGGACAAAATGCTGTTCAGCCTGGCTGCGGGAGATCGGTTTTTCTTGTTAAACGGAGATGTGTATGGAATATAAGTCTATCCCAATTGAACAATTCCTTGCCCACCCGGTTAAACTGTGGGAGCCGGACTGGTTTTTGCTAACCAGTGGTGATTTTGTTTCTGGTCATTATAATTGTATGACGATTGGATGGGGCAGCATAGGCGTAATGTGGGGACGTCCATTCATCCAGGTGGTAGTCCGCCCACAACGGTATACTTATCTGTTTATGGAAAAATACCCTACCTTTACGGTGTGTGCATTTCCAAAAAAGTATCGCTGGGCATTGAATATACTGGGTACGAAATCAGGCCGTGACGGGGAAAAAATCGCTCTTGCTGGTTTGACTCCGCGGGCTTCTGAAAAAGTCGCTGCACCGTGTTTTACTGAGGCCGAGTTGGTACTCGAATGCCAAAAAATATATTGGAGTGACTTCGACCCAATCCATTTTATCGATCCCGATATAGACCGTAACTATCCCCAAAAGGATTACTACCGCAGTTATTACGGGCAAATATTATTGTTGAGGGGAACAGATAAGTATTATCAAGATAAATAAATGGGTTGAAGAGGAAAAATGACTATCGATATTCACTTTACCGATATAGATTGGCAGCATATCGAACGGGATTGGAGTGCCTGGTGGGCTGGAGACTTAGATCGCCCATTGGTTGTGCTTGAAACCCTTACCCCAATGGATGATCCTGGTGATTGGTCACAGTTTACCAAGTACGGGTTGGATACACCCGAGGATAATATCATCGATAACTGGCAGCGAATCCTTGAAGCGACTCGCTGGCATGGTGATGCGTATCCTAAGTGGTGGGTGAATTTTGGTCCTGGGGTGATGGCGGCTTTCTTAGGTTCAAGGCCAACCTGGACACCAGATACTACCTGGTTTTGGCCTTTGGAGGGCACTGATCGGCTAGAAGATGTCCACCCTCGATACGATTCCTCGAATCCGTGGTGGATGCGTGTCCAGTCGATTACGCGCCGCGCGGTAGAGCGATGGGGCAATCAGGTATTGGTAGGCATTACCGACATCGGAGGAAATCTCGATATCCTGGCCAGTTTGCGTGGTTCAGAAAAACTATTACTCGATCTGACAGATGACAGTAGTGAAGTGGATCGATTGGTCAGCGAGATCACTCCTTTATGGCTGCGTTATTACGATGAGTTATATGCCATTACTAATTCGGTTGGGCGGGGAAACGCGTGCTGGGGTCCATGTTGGTCACCGGGTAAAGGGTATATGTTGCAGTGTGACTTCTCGTATATGATCTCGCCGCGAATGTATAAACGCTTCGTGATGCCCGATCTGGTGGCCTGCTGTAACCACCTTGATTTTGGGTTTTACCATCTCGATGGTAAAGGTGAAATCCCGCACCTAGACCAATTGCATTCGATAGAACGCCTGCGGGGTATCCAATGGCAGCCAGGTGATGGACAACCCATGTCAGATGGCTGGTTGGATTTAATTGCGAAAATCCGTGATAGTGGTAAACGCTGCCAGATATACACTGACTGCCAGGGTGCATTGACCGTAAAGAAAGAATTGGGAGGGCGAGGCTTTTTGATGCATATTATCAATGAGTACCTCACACCGGAGGAGGCTGAGGCCTTCCTCAGAGTTCTATGGCGGGCTTGAATCAGTTCGGTGCGGAATACCCTAAAATAGGAGAATTATCATGGAATTGACTGGAAGAGAACGCATAACCAATATCTTGAAACACGAACCTGTCGATCGCATTGGCGTCTTCGAACATTTTTGGAATGATACATACGCCACATGGAGTCAACAAGGATTTATTCAACCAGGGGAGAGTTTCGAGGATCACTTTGGTTATGATATGCAACTTTTTTGGCCGTTTAATCTCGTTGCCGACCTGGATTTTATTCCTGAGATCGTAGAAGAAACCGATGAAACTTATGTACAACGAGATGGTAATGGCGCCTTATTTCGTAGGCATAAGTTACACGATACCACTCCAGAGCATATAGATTTTATGGTCAAAGACCGAGCAGGCTGGGAAAAGCTGATAAAACCTAAGCTAAATGCCGATCGACTACGCATCAATTTTGGTGGATACCGGGAGGCCAAACGGCATGCTGCCGAGCACAATCGCTTTTTCTGCTGGTCAGGCATCAATGTTTTTGAGTTGATGCATCCTGTATGCGGACACCAGTATATGTTAATGGGCATGGCGCAAGACCCTGAGTGGGTGAAAGATATGGTGGATACATATGCGCGGGTAACCCTTGAGTTGCAGGAAATTTTATTCTCAGAGGAAGGGTATCCCGATGGTATCTGGTTTTATGAGGACATGGGTTATAAACAGCATCCTTTCATGTCGCCGCGCATGTACCGCGAGATCGTTCTGCCTGGGCACAAACGTACTTTCGAATGGGCACACAACCATCATTTACCTGTAATTGTCCATTCATGCGGGTTCATTGAACCGCTTGTACCAGGCTTAATAGAGGCTGGGATGGACTGCCTGCAAGTAATTGAAGTTAAAGCCGGCATGGATCTTTTGCGCTTGTATCAGAATTTCGGCGATCAACTTTCGTTTATCGGCGGTATCGATGTGCGTTGCCTCTACAACAACGATAAGACCGAGATCGATCGTGAATTAATAGCAAAAATCCCCATTGTTAAAGGTAAATTCGGTTATGTGCTGCATTCGGATCATTCCATCCCTAACAACGTTCACCACGATGTATACAAATATTTTATTGAAAAAGGGATTGAGATCGGGACATTGTAATAGCTGATACTGCAGGGATATATATCCACCCATACCCGCTTTCATTAAAAGGAGTGTGTAATGCTCGCCTGGTATCAATTTATATTGGTTGGCTTAGCAGCCGTTGGAGCTGGATTTGTAAATGCACTCGCGGGCGGGGGCACATTAATAACATTCCCCACCCTTATTGGGGTTGGCATCCCGGCAATTGCTGCCAACATGACCAATACGGTGGCTTTGTTACCCGGTTATTTGGGCGGTACTTTGGTTCAGGGAAAAGACTTACAAGGCCAAAGAAAGCGGTTGCTTTTATTCATCCCTGCGGGGGCTGCTGGGGGGCTTATTGGCGCACTTTTATTACAAATCTCAACCGAAAAACTCTTCAGCAATCTGATCCCGTATTTAATTCTGGCGGCCTCACTCCTGTTGGCAGCTCAGGATCCGGTAAAAACCTGGTTGATGAAACGCGCACAGGCTGCGGGTAGGAAATCGTTTTCTGATGCTTGGGCGGTACTGCCTGTTGGAGGAGCAGCTATATACGGTGGTTATTTTGGCGCTGGGCTGAGCGTAATCATCCTGGCAGTACTCGGTCTGGTTGTGGATGATAACCTGACGCGCCTCAACGCAATCAAACAAGCCATTTCATTCAGCGCTAACTTCGCGGCAGCGGTTTTCTTCGCATTTTCCGGGCTGGTTGACTGGCCTGTAACGTTCGTGATGGCGTTAGGAGCCTTAACTGGTGGAGCAGTAGGCGGGAGGTTGGCGAGTCGTGTCAAGCCTTCCACCTTGCGATGGATGGTTGTCACGATTGGTATTATCGTGGGGATTTATTACCTGTTAAAATAGATGATTTTACTATTAGCAAGAATCAGTACCCGCCCATCCCCGGAACCTAGGTCATATAATATTTCACCTGGTGATAATTGAGACAGTTCCAACGCGCGGTGGATACGCTTCGAGTGGGTGTAGGAATCCATGGCAAGCCTGAAAGGCTAGGTATGATCACCCACAACACAGAAGGAGTCAAGCAGGTTTACCCTAAAGGAGCGGAAAGTAAAGTTTATGGTATCATCAGCTCAGACAGGAATCGAATAAGCTGTATTCTTAACGAAAAATCTGTGCGATATATCCTTCAAAATATATCTATATCGTAACTCAATCTGGAGGTCTTATGATCCATAAAGCATTTCTTATGTCAGTCAACCCTGATAAGCATGCAGAATATGAACGCCGCCACAGTCCCATCTGGAAAGAGCTGGAGGATGTTCTAAAATCTCACGGCGTTCACGATTACAACATTTTTTTGCATCCTGAGACCAACCAACTATTCGCGTATGTAGAAATCGAGAGCCTGGAACGCTGGGATGCCATTGCTCAAACAATGTCTTGCCGCCAATGGTGGGCTTACATGAAAGATATTATGCCATCCAATCCCGACAACAGTCCGAAAAGCATAGAGTTAAAGCGGGTTTTTTATCTTCCATAGGAGATAGAAATGAAAGACATCGTGCTTCTTCCTAGACCACGGAAAATGACTTTATCGACAGGAGAGATTTCCTTAGTGGGTGGCAAGCTTATCTTGGTGGATTCATTGCCTTCACGGGAATCCCTCTTTGGCGCGACGCGCTTGCAAAAGGCGCTGCTAAAAAATGCGAATGTGTATTGGGAAATTTCCGCCAGCAACTCTGTTCCTGACGATCAAGTTGGGATAACTCTGAGGGTGGATCCTGGACGGGTACCTTATCACCAGGGTTATGAAATCCTTATAAACTCTGGGTCAATTCGCATCACAGGCAGCAACGAGGCAGGGGTTTTCTACGGAGTATGCACATTTATCCAGCTTCTCACACAATCTGTTCCACATCCGATTGCCCAATTGCCTTGCCTCCACATTCTTGACTATCCTGATTTTTCTGCGCGGGGTGTGATGCTGGATATCTCGCGGGATAAAGTCCCAACGCTGGATACAGTCTGTGAATTAGTAGACCGCCTGGCAAGCTGGAAGATCAACCAGCTTCAACTATATACCGAACACACCTTCGCTTACCGGAATCATCCCGAACCATGGGCCAAAGCTTCCCCATTCACAGGGGAGGATATCTTGATCTTGGATGCCTTCTGCCGAGAAAGATATGTTGAGCTGGTACCCAATCAGAATTCATTTGGTCACATGCATCGCTGGTTAATGTATCCGAAATATCGCTCATTGGCAGAGTGTCCGAATGGTTATAATTTCCCATGGGGAAATCATTCTAATGATCCGTTCACTCTGTGTCCATCGGACCCTGGCAGCCTCCAGTTGATCCGGGAAATGTATGACGAACTATTACCGCATTTCTTTAGCAGATTATTCAACGTTGGATGCGACGAGACCTGGGATCTAGGTCAAGGCCGCAGCCAGAGTGAATGTAAAATAAGGGGTACTGGCCGCGTGTATCTGGACTTTTTGCTAAAGATTTACAACGAGGTCCGCGCACGGGGACGGCGGATGCAATTCTGGGGGGACATCATCCTCCAGCATCCCGAACTGGTAGCAGAATTACCTGAGGATGTGATCGCCCTTGAGTGGGGGTATGAAGCGAACCAACCATTCGATGAGCATTGCGCAAAATATGCTGCAGCTGGGATGGATTTTTACGTTTGTCCGGGCACTTCTTCGTGGAATTCAATTGCCGGGCGGACTGACAATGCACTCGCCAATTTAATCTCAGCTGCTGAGAGCGGTGTAAAGCATGGAGCGATTGGTTACCTCAATACTGACTGGGGTGACAGTGGTCATTGGCAGCCTTTGCCGGTTAGTTATCTTGGCTTTGCTGCTGGTGCTGCATATTCTTGGTCGATTGAAGCCAATCGAGAATTGGATATTATTCACGCCCTAAGCTCATATGCTTTTGACGATCCATCCGGTAATCTTGGAAGAGTGGCATACGATCTCGGTAATGTCTATCACGCGATTGGGCTCGAGCCGGCCAATGCCTCGGCTTTATTTGGAGCGTTGCAAACCCCATTAGGGCAGATAAAAGATTATCAAGGACCGGTAACTCTTGAGTCTCTTTATAAAACCCTGACCAAGATAGATGCTGCACTCGCTCCGTTGGCCTCTTCCAGGAGTACCCGCCCTGACGCCGAGTTGATTTTTTGCGAATTTCGTTTCGCGGCTCGTGCTCTGCGTCACTCTTGTTACCGGATTTTCCTAGCATTTGGTACAAGCGAGAAATCCCAAGCAGAACTGGCTGCCGACATCGATGAGCTTATTACTGAGCACGAAGCTATCTGGCTGGCACGTAACCGTCCAGGTGGGTTGGTGGACAGTAAAGCGAGATTCCAGCTTGTGAAAGCAGATTATTTATAGAACAAATGCGAATAACCAATGACGCAGAGTGAAGGTGTTAGACTTTTCCTTTTTATCTTTACCAGTATCGGGATCGTATTTATTTCCCGACCTTCACTTCATATCTCCCTAACTCATGGCATCCCGCGTTTGTTCGCATGGGAAGCCATTCTGGCGCTTTTTCTTCTTAATATTCAGAGTTGGTTCAAAAAACCATTTTCTATAAACCAAATCATGTCCTGGTTGTTTTTGGTTATTTCGCTTGTGTTGATCTTGTGTGGAGTCTGGTTGCTGCGTGTTATCGGTAAGCCGGATGCTTCCAGGCATGGAGAAGCGCTTTTAGGCATAGAAAAAACCACTACTCTGGTAACCACAGGAGTATACCAGTACATCCGCCATCCATTCTACAGTTCGCTGCTCTTTCTTGCCTGGGGTATATTTTTCAAGGTGCTGAGTTGGCCTGGTTTTATTTTGGTGGTCTTCGCATCTGCTTGCTTAATGGTTACTGCACTTATCGAAGAACGCGAAGATATCATTTTTTTCGGACCAGCTTATCAGGAGTACATGAGGGAAACCAAGAGATTTATCCCATTTCTTTTTTAAATTATAGGGCTTACCTGTATGACCACCGCTACATTAGCATCTGATCCTTATCGCCCACGGTATCATTTCCTCCCACCAGGAAATTGGATGAATGATCCCAACGGATTGATCCATTGGAAAGGCCGTTATCACCTTTTTTACCAACACAACCCGTTAACCCCATACTGGGGCAGCATGCATTGGGGGCATGCTGTCAGCGATGATCTGGTACACTGGCAGCACCGACCTATTGCTCTGGCACCTACGCCCGGTATGGCAGACGGTGAGCATGTTTATTCCGGGTGTGCCGTCAGTGACAATGGAACACCGACTTTTCTCTATACAGGTGTGGTTGGGCAGTCTCAATTGCCGTGTCTGGCCACCGCGCTGGATGACAGCCTAGATTTATGGGAAAAATACCCCAACAATCCTGTTGTTCCAACACCGCCTGAAGGCGATGTGCTTGGCTTCCGTGACCATACCGTCTGGCACGAGTTGGATGGCTGGCACATGGGCGTAGGATGTGGCTTTCGGGGGGTGGGAGGCTTTGTGGCTCATTTCCGCTCTGACGATCTTCGTCATTGGGAATATCTTGGTCCTTTGTGTTCGGGTAAGATTGGCGAAACAGGCGAGATGTGGGAGTGCCCGGAATTCATACGGTTTGGGGATAAGCATGTATTAATCATCTCCCCGATACCATTTGGTAAAGCGATATACACGATTGGTAAATACGCCAATGGTAGTTTTATACCCACCGAATGGCATACACTTGATAATGGCGGCGCTTTTTATGCCCCGCAGTCCATGTGGGATGCTCAGAACCGTCGTTTGATGTGGGGTTGGTTGTGGGAGACGCGTCCTGAAGCGCAATTTCGTGCTGCCGGTTGGGCTGGAGTGATGTCTTTGCCGCGTGTGCTCTCGCTTGGGGCAAATGGTGGGCTGAACCAGTCTCCGGTCCCAGAGATGGGGCTGCTGCGTCAGACACGCTTGTCTGGGCAAATATCCAAACTTCGCGGGGACTGCCTGGAACTGAAGGTGGATTTTGATAGTAATGATTCATCTTGTTGTTTAAAAGTACGCCTCTCTCCAGACGGCTCTGAGCAAACCCTGATTAATTACGATAGATCGAAAAATATTTTAACCATAGACCGCAGGCTCTCCAGCCTGGATGATTCCGTGGTACGAGATATTCGCTCCTCTCCACTAGTAGTCTGTCAAGCATACTTTGATGGGTGAATATGGCTTAGACTGTCTTCCCAAAGGAGACAGCTATGGCCAAGAAATACGTGGTCGACTTGAGTGAGGAAGAACAAGCATTGCTTAATGGCCTGATGACTTCTGGAACACAGCGAGTTCGAAAAATAACGCATGCACGGATTCTCCTGAAAGCCAATAGTGGTTGGGCGGATCAACAAATTCATGAAGCCCTGGATATTAGTATCCCCACGATTGAGCGTGTCCGCCAGCGGTTTGTGGAACAGGGCATTGACAGAGCCCTGAACCCACGACGGACCAGGCGAAAGTACCTGCGAGAGTTGGATGGTGTCCAAGAAGCCTATTTGATTGCGCTGGCATGCCGTCAACCACCGGCCGGTTATCAGCGTTGGAGTCTGCGTTTGCTGGCGCGTGAGATGGTCCGGCTGGAATATATTGACGAACTCTCTCATGAAACGGTGCGCCAAGTGCTGAATGACAACGAATTGAAGCCCTGGCTCAGAGAAGAATGGTGTATTCCTCCGCAGAGTGATGCAGCGTTCGTGTATCACATGGAAGATGTGCTGGATGTCTATCGGCGGCCTGCCGATCCGAGATTTCCTCTGGTTTGTTTTGACGAAACCCCAATTCAACTGGTCAGCGAGACGCGACAGCCATTGCCAATGAAAGCTGGGAAACCAGAATGCTATGATTACGAGTATCATCGGGAAGGAACAGCCAATCTGTTCATGTTCTTTGCACCGCTTCAGAACTGGCGGCACATCCAGGTGACCAACCGGCGTACTAAAAAGGATTGGGCAATGTGTATGCACGATTTGGTTCATGTGTATTTTCCAATGGCCGAACGGTGTGTGATCGTGGAAGACCAGTTGAATACGCACGCACCTGCGTGCTTGTACGATGTTTTCGAGCCAGCACAAGCCAAACGAATTTTGGATCGGCTGGAATTTCACTACACACCCAAACACGGCAGTTGGCTCAATATGGCAGAGATCGAGTTCAGTGTGTTGGGCCGACAGTGTCTTAACCGATTTATTCCGGATTTAGGTAATTTGACCCAGGAGACCGCCGCCTGGGAAACTGACCGCAATACTAATGGCGCTACGGTTGACTGGCGTTTCACAACCGATGACGCTCGCATAAAGCTTAAAAAACTCTACCCATCAATCCATGCTTGACAGACTACTAGTACATAATTGATAAGTATGCAATCAAACCGCCAACAATTCCCTGGTCAAGGCATTGTATAGCGATGACGTTTGAACCGAGATTAAGGTATATGTTTACATCGTAGTTTTCTGCTTCTGCCCATACATCATCTTCTCCGATAAAAACACCATTGACAAACACCTTATATGTATTGTCAGCTGAAATGTACAAAGTAGCTGAAGTAGGTAATGCATCGAGAGTGAAGTTCTTACGAAAGAAGACTGGAATGTTCTGCATTGCATTAGGATTCCAAATCCACTTAGCCCCTGGGTCCATGCCTTGTAATTCTTGATCCCATACATGACTCTACTGCAAGAAGCTATACTTTAACAAACAATAATTAGGCAGGAAGCCTGTTTTGGGCCTGGCCATCTGATGAGGATGGCCGATAAAAAGTCAAAAAAAGAAGCGGACGCCTCTTTGGATG
>Ga0315274_10013641_pt1 | contig 11568 bp, 10 predicted proteins | sample YL17G02_20_MG_FD_203700 | JGI IMG/M metagenome (GOLD analysis project Ga0315274, IMG submission 203700) | Sediment microbial communities from Yellowstone Lake, YNP, Wyoming, USA - YL17G02_20 | ecosystem: Environmental > Aquatic > Freshwater > Lake > Sediment | place: USA: Wyoming | collected...
CCAGGCCCCTTGCGTCTCCCGAACCGCCATCGGTCTGACTATCTGGTCATGCAGCGCTTTCATCGGCTCCCATCCCAGCCGGGTGCGCGCCGCCGAGATCCCCGACTTCCCCGTCACCTTGATCGAAGCCGCCGGCCCCAACAGCCACTTCGCTCCTTCTTGCAGATACCGCAGCACCTCTCGCGTCGACACCTCCATGTATAGCGCCAACGCAATCACATAGTAGACCACCACCTGAGCCGGCAGCTGCCGCTGGCGTTGGCTCTCCCGGCCCTGCTCCCGGAGCACCTCCTTTACTTGTGATACCGGCAATCGCTTGGTCAACATCCCCAAGGCGATGGCATCAGCCACTCGCGGGCGGGAACCAACGGCGCGCACCATTCCGCTCTCTCCCTTCGCAGAATCTGCGAAGGAATACCACCAAATGCCCTAACTGAACAGTGTTGTGGCTAACCCGCATTCAGCAGGCACTCTAGCAGGCGGCGGGCCATGTCGCCCCATATTGGTCAGGAGCCGACTACGCGTCCGGACCGGGTTTCTGGGGAGGACAGTCTGTGCATCTGTACCTCGCCTATCGTCAACAGGGGGTAAGCATCAACCTGTGCTCGCCCACAGCGGCCCGAGATGGCTCTTGACGGGCAGAGGAAGGAGTGGTATTCATACGGGGGGAGAGGGCGTCGGAATGGGAGTCCTTGCTCGCGCAGAGTTGGGCCCATTCGCAGGCTGGCGGGGGCCGGCCCGCGCTACGGCCTCGTTGTGGGTGTTGACCAGTCGAGCGCAGTGAGCCGTCCAGCACAAGCGCGAGCCTTTGCGCTCGTGCTGCCGCCGGCTCCAGAGGCGTAGGTCAAAGAAAATCGAGGGCTGGGGGGCCCTGAGGAAAGGAGGTGGCGAAGCGGGGAGCATTCCCTGTTCATGCTGGAGCGGGTTTCACCATTCTGGCGAAGAGACGGAGGAACTGGCATGACCTCGCAGAGGAAAGGCTTCACCCTCATCGAGCTGTTGGTGGTGATCGCGATCATAGCGATCCTGGCGGCAATGTTGTTTCCCGTGTTCGCGCGGGCGCGCGAGTCCGCGCGCAAGATCCAGTGCCTCTCCAATGTCAAGAATGTCGCCATGGCGATGCAGATGTACCTCACCGACTATGACCGATTCCCGCCTGACCACGTGGATCAGGCGGCCCTGGCTGCCTTCAGAGCCGCCGCCCCGCGGGGCCAGTATTGCTCCCCCGCTTTGGAGTTCACCGGCTCCCAATTCTACCAGGCCAACCCATTCCTGCGCTGGCCTGTGATTTTGGACGAGTACATCAGGAACCGCGATATCTGGACCTGCCCCTCCGCGCGCTATGTGGCGATCCCGACCTGGATCATTCCCGATTACGGCGGCGGCCCGTGGTACCAGTACCTCTTTGACAACAGTGGGGCGTGGGGCAGCGGCGGCTCCATCTGCTCGAACAGTGGTACGGGGGCCGGGAACGGCAATTGCCTGCCGGCCTGGCCGCCAGGCTGGGGTGGCGCGGTCACCGACTCGATCGCCCAGCAGAACGCCTGCGACGAGCCTGACGAGACCGGCGGGTTCAAGATTGCCATCGGTGTCTCTGAGTACAACCTGGGCATGAGCACCTCGCGAATCAGTGATCCGGTGCGGTTCGTCGTGTGCGCGGATAACGCCTCAGGCGGCGCCCGGCTGACGAATGCGCCGGGGATCGTCTACGGGGCGTCCTGCTGCCCGTGCGGCCCACTGGACCTGTCGGAGGAAGAGGGCTGCCGGTGGTGGGGCGGAGAGCCGGCGGTGTACGGCGATCCCACCTTCCGCAAGACGTTCTCGCCTCACATGGGAGGCATCAACATCGGCTTCGCCGACGGCCACGCCAGGTGGTGGAGTTCCGAGTCCTTCATGGCCTCCGTCAGCCAGTGCACAGGCTGCTGCCCGCCTACGACTTCGGAGACTCCTGAGGGCGGCCTGCTTGGGATCTGTCCGAGACTGGACAAGTAGCGGCGCGCGGGAGGCATAGGCCCGAGCCCGAAGAATGCGGGGGCGGAGAGCAGGGCGCCGCCCCCGCACTCCTGGCCGGGCCGGAGTCGAGTGACCGGATCGCCCATGCGCCTCGATGTGGACAGCAGAGAGGCCGTCATTCGCGAGAGTAGAGTAGGCCGCTGGCGCACAGCACCCTCGGAGCTGCCGAAGGTCACGCCGGTTGTGTTTCCAGCGGCCCCTCTCCGAACCGTGCATGCGGTTCTCCCTCACACGGCTCTCCACAGAACGTTCACCTGCCTGCGGTACACACGTGGCGCACTCTTCTGGAGGTCAGCCAGATGGGGATAGTAGCACCGCTCTTCGAGGCGCCGAGCATACTCCTGCCAGCGCCGCTTGCGGCGGTGCTTCCCGCCCGGCTGGGCACGGGCAACACTGCGCGCCACGCGTTCGCAGACGTACTGATCTAACTTTGCGAACACGCGCCAGCTCTCGCCGTGGCGGAAGTACTGCCACCACCCGGTGAGATAGCGCCGCAGCTTCTGCACCGTGTTCTCCCATTGAAAGTAGAGTCGCCCCGGGGAGCCCACGCAGTCCCGGATTGCGGCACGGAACTTCGCTTGTGCCTTCCGGCTCGGCCAGCGCAGCACTCCCTTCGACTCCCTACCGCCTGCCCTCTGGCTGTGCGGCCTCAGCATGACGCGGCGATGGTGAAACCCCAGGAAGTCGAACCCCTCTTCCCGGTCGTTCACGATCCGCGTCTTGGTTGGGTGCAGACGCAGCTTCAGTGAGGCCAGCTGCGCCGTCGCCCACGTCAGCGCCCGACGTGCCTGTTCCTCTGTACCGCATTGGATGACGAAGTCATCCGCATAGCGGGTCAGCTTCCCCAGGAACGTCTTCTGCTGGCGGGCCGCCTGATCGAAGGCATGCAGATAGACGTTGGCCAACAGGGGCGAGAGCACCCCGCCCTGCGGACTGCCCTGGTCGGTGTCGTGCACCTCTCCTTCCCACAGATAGCCTGCTTTCAGCCACCGGTAGATGAGACGCAGCAGCGCACCATCTCCGATGCGACGCCGCAGCGCCGCCATCAGCACCTGGTGATCCAGGCGATCGAAGAACTGCTCAATGTCTGCGTCCACCACCCAGCGGAATCCCTTGCGAGCGTGCTCGTCGACCGAGGCCAGTGCGTCGTACGCTCCCCGTCCCGGCCGGAATCCGAAGGAGCACCCCTCGAAGTCCGCCTCGAAGATCGGTTCGAGCACGAGCTTGGCCGCGGCCTGCACGACACGGTCGCGCACGGTCGGGATTCCCAGTGGCCGCGGCCTGCCATCCGCTTTCGGGACGTGCACCCGTCGCACCGGTACCGGACGGTACGTCTGCTCTCGCACGGCTTGCGCCGTCTCGTCGAGGAACCGCTCCACGCCATAGGCTTCGATGTCGGCCAACGTCTGGCCGTCGATGCCGCCAGCGCCCCGGTTCCGCTTCACCAGCTCCCACGCCCGCTGTATGACGTACGGTAGGTACAGCTTGTCATACAATGCGTGGAAGCGGCGAGCCCTGTGTCGTACCGCGGCTTGGTAGAGCTTGGTTTGGAGTACGGTCGTTCTGTCTTCGGGTCGGTTAGTCTCATCGACACTCACCAACGGTGCTCCTCTCCTTGCCTCGTCCTGCTGCGGGGCCTTCCCTCGCGCCCGGTTCTGTTGTCCGTGCGCTCAAGCGGTACTATGCCCCACTCCGACTCCCTCTGGGTGGCTCTCGCCCTGCCCAGGAGGGTCTCTCCAGTTCCGTGCCCGGCTGTCCCTGCATTCCGCGTCCTTTACGCCGAGGGGGTCTTGGTGGGTGCTTTCCCAGTTCTTCCCCACGTCCATAGGCCTTCGCCTTGGTGGGCCAGGCTCGGCTCCCCCTTGTCCTCTGCAAGCAGAGGCGCCTGACGGCGCGGCAGACTTCGCGTTATGCTGCGGACTGCAGGTTTGCTCGTCCTCCTTGAAGAGGCCTTTGTCAGCGGGCGTCGACGCTGGCCTTGCGACCAGTCATCGCCGCTCAGCTACTCGGCGGCTGGGACCTTACCGAGACCGGACTTCCACCGGTAAGCCGAGCACGGCTTAGCTGGACACACCCCACCGGGTGCGCCCCTGGGTCATCGCGCTCGCACTGCTGCTCTCCGCCCTCGTCTCCGTTGTCGCCTTCTATGCCGACCTGCTCTACTTCGTGAGCGGCCGCTTTACCGCGGCCGCCCCCGCTACCGCTCCCCTCGTGCTCGTCTTCCTCCTCGCCGCCGTCGGCCTCATCGCGCCCCTGGGGCGCCTCCTCCGGCTGACGCGAGCGGAGGTGCTGGCGACCTATGCGATCATGACCGCCGGCGCGCCCCTCGTCTCCCACGGCATCCTCGGCTACCTGCTGCCCCACGTCATCTACCCGCAGTTCGCCACGGCCACCCTCGTCGGGTACTACCATTACGGGTTCCTGGGCGTCCGGGCCGCGGGGGGAGAAGGTTGGCTCGCCTCCCAGGTCACTTGGGGCGCCGAGAGCATCCCTGCCTACCTCAGCGATCCCTCCGCGCTCGACCCACGGGGCCTCGTGGGCATCGCCGCAGGCGGGCTGCTGGCGGTTGGGCTGAGCCTGCTCCGGGCGCGCTCTTGGTGGTGGCCCCTGCATCCGGTCGGCTTCCTGGCCGCTCAGTCCTGGGGGATGCACTGGTACTACGGGCCCTTCTTCATCGGCTGGGCGGCCAAGGCCCTCGTCACTCGCTACGGTGGGCTCCGCGTGTACCGGCGGACGGTCCCACTGGCCGTCGGCCTGGTCGCCGGCGACCTCCTCGGCAAGGTGGTATGGTCGCTCTACCAGGTGGCCGTCACCTTCCTCGGAAGGCCCTGACGGCGGGGGGCGTACTAACGGGACAACGCTCTCGCGGCGGCCGCGGTGGCGCTTCCCGCAGGTGAGAACCGCCCGCGAACGCCCAGAGCGGAGAGTAGCGAAGATCGATGATGGCAGTCGCAGTCTGCTTGCGCATGGCGGCCAGCCTCCTGGTCATGCCGCCGGCAGTCGCCGGCGCACTACCCGAAGGACTCGGCCTCGCCGCCCGATATCCTGGCGACCGCGGGATCGCGAAAGACCCAGCGGTGGTGCTCACGGAGGACTTCGAGGAAGGCAGCATCGAGGCCGTGATCCAGCGCTGGGAGAACGTCGGCAACAAGGACGGCAAGGCCGCTCTCTCTCAGCGGCGAGACCCCTCGGGGAAGCTCCGGCCGCCGATCGCTGCAGATCACCGCGACCCTGGGCGAGAACGACGGCGGACATCTCTACCGGCGACTCGCGCGGCCGCTTGACCAGGCCTTCGTGCGGTTCTACGTCAGGTTCCCCGAGGAAGCCGGCTACATTCACCCCTTCGTCCACCTGGGAGGCTACCGTCCGGCCACGCCATATGCCCAGGGCGGGGCCGGGATCCGGCCTCGCGGCGACGACCGGGTAACTGTCTCCATCGAGCCGACCGGCGACTGGGGGGAGTATCCCCCGCCGGGGATCTGGCACCTCTACACCTACTGGCACGAGATGCGCGGCCTGAGCGACGGGAACTACTGGGGCAACAGCATGCGGCCTGCGCAGCCCGCGCCTGTGCCGGCGGGCCGCTGGCAGTGCGCGGAGGTCATGCTGAAGATGAACTCCGCTCCAGACAAGTACGATGGCGAACTCGCCTTCTGGCTCGATGGGAGGCTCCAGGCGCACTTCGCTCCGGGCGTACGGCAGGACCCCAACAAGGTATTCGGGGTGGAGCTGGTGTCTGAAGGTGGGAAGGCATTCCCGGGGTTTCGGTGGCGGACGAACGACGACCTGAAGATCAACTTCCTCTGGCTGCTGCACTAACCGAACAGGCCGCCACGCATAACCGGGTGGAGCACCCGAACCCGGTCAACCGCGTCTGGTTCGACGACGTCGTGGTCAGCTCTGCCTACATAGGCCCCATCAAGAGGTGAGAGGGCTACCAGGTCGTGGGACGCCGGCCGTCCCCATTCCGGGGGTTCGGTGCCAGGTCCAGTCGCGCCGCTGGCGACGTCCGACCGCGGCGGGAGAGGTGTGACATGGCTGCACCGCGGTTCTACCCGACCACCCTGGCGAGGCTGGAGGAGTCACTCTCAGGAGTGAGGCGCGGGTCGGTGAAGGAGATCGGGCGCTCGGCCGGAGGCCGCTCCATCTTCGCGGTCGCCTATGGGGAGTTCGAGCCGGTCACCCGCACTGCCGACCTCTCTTCCGCACTGGCCGCGCGGGACCCGGCGGCCTTCTTTGGAGCCGAGCCGCGCAAGCATCAGGTGATGCTCATCACCTCGGCCATCCACGGCGGCGAGATGGAGAGCATCGCGGCGGTCCTGAGTCTCATCAGTGTGCTGGAAACGGGCGCCGATCTCAAAGGTGAGGCGTGGCCGGATCTGGCGACCGCGGCGGCGAAGCTGAGGTCGGTCATCGTGCCCTGCCTCAACCCGGACGGCCGGGCGCGGATCCCCTCCGACGACCCCACGACGTGGACCACGGAGGAAGAGGAGAAGTACCGTCACGGGCTGCACGCAGACGGGAGCTTCATTACTTGGCCGGCGCGCATGGCCCACCATCCACGGGACCCCAAGCGGGACGGCTTCCTGGGCAGTCACTTCAACGACGCTGGCGTGAACCCGCTGCACGGTGTCTTCCTGTCGCCGCAGGTCGCGCCGGAGACACACGCGGCACTGGCACTTGCCCTGGAGGAGACGCCGGATCTGGTGCTCGACCTTCACTCCTGCGGGGCAGGGCCCATGCTCATGGTCGGGGACTCCGCGCTCCCCGAACGGTACCAGCGCCGGCATCACTACCTGGACGGGTTCTGCCGCCGCGCGCTGCGCGCCCGGCCCGGGATTCACCGTCCGTGGACCGCGTCGGGGATCGAGGGGGCGCTCACCTTCGCCACTGCCTGCCACCACATCTGCGGCGCCCTTCCCGTCCTTTTCGAGGGTGCGAACGGGGCCCAGGAGGGGAACCGCTACAGCCACCGGCAGATCGTGGACATGTATCTGAGCGTATTCGAAGCTCTGGCCAGCGCCGGGGTGGTGGAGGGCTTCCGGCCCTGACCGGGCGCGTGCATCTCGCGTCACAGCCCGCGCACCGCATGGCTCTGTGCCAGTTGCCGGCGATCACCGGGATCGGCGTGGGTGGCCATCACCTTGTGCTGGGCGCTGCCTATCCCGAGGGCACCCTTCGTCCTCTATGGGCTGCGAGCCGGCAGCGCCGAGGACGGGTGCGTGTGATCGGCCGACGAGAGGCCCGGTCGGTGCCCCTCGCCTGCATGTAGGTCCTCCGCCAACCGGCCGGCGCATCCGGTGAAGGCAGTGGGAATCGAACCCGCGCTATAGTCCGGAGTGCACCTGACAACCGTGGGGCGCACGCCCACACAAGGCGGGCCGTGCGCGTCGCCTCTACTGCCCGGACGCTCTCCCGTCTTCGGCGAAGCAGGGCGCGGGTGTCAGATGGCGATGGAACACCCCTGAGCGGCTCCTGGGTCTGCGCATGACCGGAGTACAGCCTATCACGTGAGGCCGGTGCGCGGCGCCTCCGGGTGCCGTTCCGACCCGCAGGCGAAGCGTCAGATCACATCGGCAGCTGGAAGGCCCGCTGTATGTATACGGCCATCTGCGCCCGGTTCACCGTCTCCTCGGGATGGTAGCCGTCCCAGTAGCCCTGAACGATCCCCTGCGCATAGCAGTACTCCACCCACACCTGGTGTCCTCCCGGCGTGGTGCTCATCGGGCCTTCAGCGGGCCAATGTACTTCCTGGCCAGCACCACGTCATCGAGCCAGATCTTGCTCACGTGTCCCTCCGGGGCATGGGGCATGTAGACCAGCAGACAGAGGAAGTTGAGCTTGAGGTCATCCGAGCTCCTCCAGCGGAAGCCCTCGAAGGGCTGCCCGCCGGGCGGCACCTCGAAGTGGTCGGGCTGCCCCGTCTCGTCGTTCCAGCGGAGGCCCTCCCCGCCCTCACCCGGCAGGAACTTGTCGTAGATCCATTTGCCCTTGGGGTGGCCCTTGCCCAGGTGGCTGACCTGCTTCCCGTCTATCCACAGTGCCATTTCGCCGTTGGAGTCGCCGACGTCGTTCACCTTCATCATCAGTTCGACGCAGGTCCATTGGCCGCAGGCTACCTTCAGGTTGGGGTCGTGGACGAAGTTGTTACCCCACGTCTGTCCGCGAGGCGGGCTTCCCCGCATCTCCATCCAGTAGGTGTAGTAGTCCCAGACCCAGGCGTCGCCGTAGGGCTCTACGCCCGTCCAGAACCCCTTGTCGCCCGCCGGCCGCAGACCCGCGCCGCCCAAGGGCCAGGGGCTCGGAGGGTTGTAGCCACCCATGCCAACGAAGTGGCTGATGGGGGCGCAATCGGGGTCGAACTTGACGTAGAAGCGCAGGTACCACTGGTCGTATCCGGGGCTCAAGCTGGGGCACTTCCATAGGTGGCCGCCCTCCCCTTTGCCTCCGACGTGAGTGAACAGGATTGACTTCTTCCCCGCGCTCTCGGGCGGCCGGTCGCTGGAGAGAGATGTGATCTCGGTGTTGAACTGGTCCCAATCGCCCGCCAGCGCCTCCAGGGAGTCGGCCTCGAAGCTCTCGACGAAGACCACATCGGGGTCTTTCTGGATCCCGACGTCGCCTGGGTACTCGGCCGAGAGGCCGTACCCCTCCGGCTGTGCCGCTGCCTTCTCCTGAGCACTCACCCGGTCCCTCCCGATCATTGTGACCATCACCAACACTGCCAGCAAGCACCACCTGGAACGAAGCATCGCACCGCACCTCCTGCTCTCCGGCACCCGCCGGAACGCTGGCGCTCGCGCGCCGCACATGTCCGCCCGTTCAGCGTCTGGAGTTCATCCCCGGATGGGCCCGATATACTCAGTGCTCACCACCACGTCGTCGAAGCTCGCGCGGTTCATCGGGTTCGGCTTCTCCGGCCCTTCCCGCTGCGCTGACCGGCCCGACACGTAGTGCTCGAGCCACAGGAAGTTGATCTTCAGGTCACTGGTATTGCGCCAGCGGAATCCCTCGAACGGCTCTCCGCCTGACTTCAGCAGATGGAACCCTCTGCCCGTCCACGGGCCGCCAGGCGCGCCCCTCACGAAGTGCGCCTCCAGCTTCCCGTCAATCCACAGCGCGAGCTCCCCGTCGTACTCCTCCGGGGCCGAGTTCATCTTCATCATGATCTCCACGCACTGCCATGCGCCCCGCACCGCGGGCACCGGGTGATCGGGATTCTGCCTGTTGCCCCAGCACTTGCCATCCGGGTAAGTTCTCATGTCCTGCCAGTAGGAGTAGAAGTGCCAGATGCCGGGAGGAGGATAGTGGCCCGGATCGCCCATTGGCTCGATGCCGGTGTGGGCGCGGGCGTTCCCCTCCGGCCGCAGGCCGGCCTTGCCCTCGGGATGGGTGGTGGGAGGGTTGTAGCCACCGAGTATCACGAAGTGGGAGAGGTAGTCGGCGTCCTCCGCGAACTTCACGTAGAAGCGCAGGAAGGCAGTGTCCACGCCCCTGAAGCGCGTGTAGAGATGCCCACCCTCGTTCACGCCCAGCGTGGCCGTCATCTGCAGGGAGTGCTTCCCCGCGCTGGCTGGCGGCGCGTCACGGCGGAGCTCGAAGACCTTGCCGTCCTTGTTGTTGACATGGTCCCACCGTCTGCCAACGGCCTCCAGATCGCCCGACTCGAAGTCCTCCGCGAACAGCACGGCCGGGTCTTCCGCGATCCCGCTGTCGCCCGGGTACTTCGCCGAGATCCCATGGCCCTCTGGCAGCATTCCCGCCTTCTCCTTCACGTCAGCCTTCGCAGCACACAGGGAGAGCGAACGCCCCCACCATCGCCAACACGGGGGCGGGCTTCAGGGTCTGAGCCCCTCCCTCACTCCGACCACTAGTACGGTCTCAACGACCGTCAGGTAGGTGTCCACGATCTGCGTGTGGGTCCACCGATATGGTTCGATGGTCCCATCGCCACTCTCGAAGATGAGCGGCAGCGCGCCGCAAAGGTGGTAGTAGGCGCTGTCCAGCGAGAGCACTGAGTCCTCGCCCCAGTTCGCTCCCCAGCGCCGGTGGATACCCAGCCGGTCTCGCAGCGCCCGGCGGAACGCCCCATCGAGGTAGGCCTGGCGGCGGTGGACCCGCTCGGGAAGGCCGGGACCGCCGACGATGACGAAGGGGCCGGAGCCGCAGGAGTGGCAGTCGAGGACGAAGTCCGGCGTCTCCTCCAGCGCCAGCGCCAGCAGCGCGTGCGTCTCTCTCGCCACCTCCGGCGACAGGAAGACTCCGTGCTGAGGGTTCACTCCTAAGTCGTTGAAGGTGCCTGCGAGAAAGCCATCAGCGCGGGGGTCACGCGGGTGGGGCACCTTGCAGCCGTTCTCGCCGAGCTGGTTGCCGTCCTTGTGCAGGCCGTGGCGGAACCGCTGCATCATGTCGTGTGTCCACTGGGTCGGGTCGTCGTGCGGGATGCGCGCCCGCCCGTCCGGGTTCACGCACGGCACGATCACCAGCCGCACCTCCTCGGCCGCCGCGCGCAGCTCCGGCCAGTCCTGCCCCTTGAGGTCGGCCCCGGTCTCCAGGACGCGGAGCAGGTTCAGCGCTCCTGCGATGCTCTCCATCTCCGCGCCGTGCACGGCATTGGTGATGAGCATCACCGGCCGTTCTCGCTTCCCGAAGAAGGCCTCCGGCTGGCGGCCGTCGAGCGCGGAAGAGAGGTCGGCGAGGTGGTTGACCGGCTCTTTCTTCCCGTAGCTCACCGCCCACAGCGGGCGGCCTCCCGCGGAGCTACCGATCTCTCGCGCCTCGCCGCGGGAGACCCACGTGAGTGCCTCCCCAACCGCCGTCAGGGTCGTAGGATAGTGAACCGGGGTGCTCATCTTGCCTCCTTACGGCGCTCGCAAGGTCTCGCGGTGGTGGTCCCGCAAGCGGCCGCTCAACTTCCTCACCGCGGCCGACTGCTCCGGCTTCACAGAGAGGAGCGCGCCCTCGCGCATGCTGGCGGCTCCTCTCCCCCGTCTACTGCGATCGCCAGGAACTTCCCTGCAATGTGGTCCTCGCTGACGCGCGGCGCCTCCTCGAGCGGCGGCGAGCCGTGTCGGACCACTGTGGAGGTCGAGACAAGAAGGAAGAGGAGACTGCGTTGTCGCCCTGGCCATCAAACAGCGGACCGTTGAGGGCGGGCGGGTAGTGGTGCGGAAGGCGGTACGCGTGCTCGTAGAGCGCGAGGGCCTGTCCGAGGACGACGCTTTCTCGCGTCTCCATCAGATGGCACCAGAACGGCAGGTGCTGGTGGCGGCCGCGGCACGGGAGGTCCTGGTAGACTGAAGCGAGGCTGCGCGCTGCTCCGGCCCGAGGTGCGGGCCCTCGACCGATAGAGAGTCACGAACAGACTCCCCGTCCTCGTCCGCACTCGGGAAGTGTCTGTTCGTGACTCTAGTTCCCTCCACTGGTCGCCGCGGTGGATCACGTCAGGCATCAGACGAGGGAGTGCGTTTCGCGATCGGCATATCACAGGCAAGCGTTCCCGGAACCGAACCCTCCGACCTCGTCCGCTGGTGGAGAGTTTCTGTTCCTGGGCGT
>Ga0315274_10013642_pt1 | contig 11567 bp, 8 predicted proteins | sample YL17G02_20_MG_FD_203700 | JGI IMG/M metagenome (GOLD analysis project Ga0315274, IMG submission 203700) | Sediment microbial communities from Yellowstone Lake, YNP, Wyoming, USA - YL17G02_20 | ecosystem: Environmental > Aquatic > Freshwater > Lake > Sediment | place: USA: Wyoming | collected...
ACCCACCAACCCTCCATACATTTTCCACCGCCCCCCCCCCCCCCCCCCTCTCTCTCAGAAAATGACCAGGACGTGGACGTCACCTTCGAGGGCGACAACACGGTGCTGATGGCGACGGTCGCCCGGGCGGTGGTGGATGGCCGGAGGGGGGCCGTCTCCCCAGGCACGCCCCCACCGCCCCCGCCACCCCTCCCGCCCGGCGGCGTGTGCGCCGACCCGGCCTGGCTGCTGGCCCTGGCCCGCTGGCGGGAGGACGCGCTGGCGACCGAGCTGGCCGCCGCCCTGGCGGCCGCGGGGCCGGGGAGGGGCGGCGCGGCGGCCGCGTGGGATTCCCGGCTGGACAGGGCTGTCGAGTTGGGGCGGGCCCGGGCGGACGTCGAGACTATCGCCGCGCTCTTGGCCGCGGCGTCGGCGTGCCCGCCCGACGCCCGGCCCGCCATGGCGGCCCTCGCGTCCGCGCACGGCCTCGCCCGGGCGGAGCGGGCGGGGGCGGTGCTGGTGGCGGCGGGCGCGCTGGGGCCCGACGGCGCGGCCGGGCTGGCCCAGCTGAGGGCGGCCGCCAATGCTGTCTACCACGCCCTGACGGCGGGCGGCAAGGCCTCGCCCGCCCTGAAGCTGGTCGACGGGTGGGGCATCCCGGACCACCTGATCGGGGCGCCCATCGCGTTCGACTGGAGGAAGATTGGGGAGGGCGAAGGCGAGGCGCCGCTCAAGTGATGAGAGGAGTGATGGGAATGGAAAGGACGGGGGTTTTCCATATTTCCGTCACATTTTTTTGGGGGGGGGGAGGCCGGGCAACTAGGCGTGCCCTTTCTGGATCCCAGGTATCTAGTGAGTGTGTTGTGATGGGAGGCTATTGCCTCCCGGAGCGCGTGCGAGGCGCGCGCGTTGGTTAGGTGATGTCAGGGGAGGTTGAGAGCTAGGTCTGTTTCGCTTGTTTTCACACATTCCCGCGTTGTTTCTCACTCTCGCCTCGCCCGCCCTCGCTCGCTCGCTGTACAGAATGCGGGCTGCCGTCAGGCCAGCCGGCCCGGCACCCGCCCTGTCACCCCTCGCGAGGAGGCCAAGGAGGAGGGAGCCCCCACTCACACACACACACCGGCCCGCCGCCCTCCCCCCAATCCCCTGCCCCCTCTCCATCACCCTCGTCCGCCACGGCCAGTCGGACTGGAACGCGGCCGGCATCATCCAGGGCTCGTCCGATGAGAGTGTGCTGACGGAGAAAGGGCGGGCGCAGGCGGCCGCGACGCGGGATGCGGTGAGAAAGGAATGAGATGAGGGGGGGGGGGGGGGTGACTGGTTTTTTCCATCCCGCTCGGACCTCTTCTCTCGACCCCGCGCCTCCCACATCTCCCACATCTCACACATCACATATCTCGCACATCTCACACATCTCACACACATGTCCCATTCGCAGCTCCTCGGCACCCCCTTTGACGCGCTCATCCACTCCCCCCTGGCCCGGGCGGCCGAGACGGCGGCCATCATCTGGGGCGGGCTGAAGGGGGCGCACCCCCGGTGCGGGGCCGCGGCCGTGGCGTCCTCGCCCAGCCTGCGCGAGATCGACCTCCACTCCTTCCAGGGCCTCGCCAAGGCGGCCGCGCTCGCGGCGCCGGCGTCGTCGCCCCACGCGGCCGCCTACGCGGTCTGGCAGGCCGACCCGGCGGCCTTTGCCATCGACGGCCACTTCCCCGTGCGGGACCTGTGGGCCCGGGCGGAGGCGGCGTGGGGGGAGGTGCTGCTCGGGGGTGGGGGCGGGGGGGGCGGCGGGGGCCGCCCGCGCAGCGCTGCTGCCGCCCCGCCGCCGCCGCCGCCGCCGCCGCCCGCCTCCACGCTGGTCGTCGCGCACAACGCGGTCAACCAGGCCCTGCTGGGCGTGGCCCTGGGCCTGCCGCCGTCCGCCTTCCGCCGCCTGGCCCAGGCCAACGGCGGGGCGAGCGAGGTGCGGCTGGAGCCTCGCGGCGGCGGCGGCGGCGCCACCCGCCCGCTCGCCTCCCCGCCCCTCTCGCCCGCCGCGTGCGTGGTGCGGTTGAACGACCGGGGGGCGGCCGCGGGGCCGGACGTGCGGCCGGCAAAGGGCGGACGGGCCCTGGTCGTGCTGGTGGCGGTCGGCGAGGAGGAGGAGGAGGGAGGGGGGGGCGGCAGCCGGGCGGCGGCGGTGGGGCGGGCACTGAGGGGAGGGGGAGGGGCGGGCGGGCCGCCGCCTGCCCGCGGGTGGGCCACGCTCCGCTCGCCGACCGTGCCGGCAGGCGCCGCGTCCGCCCTCACCGCCGCGGGCGGGCTGGCCGTGGGCGAAGTGGCCGAGGCCCCCGACACGAGCTGGGGCGCCCTGGCGGGCCGGGCGGTGGGCGGGGCGGCGGCGGCCTCCCCCGCCCTCCTCCTTGTGCTCGCCCGCCCGGCCGAGGTCGAGGCCGCCCTGGCCGCCGCGGCCGGCCTGCCGCCGCCGCCGCCTGGTGGTGGCGGCCTGCCGCCCTTTGCGGCGCCCGCCTGGTCTGTCAGTTGTGTGGAGGTGGACGCGGGGTGGGAGGGCGGGGCCGCAGCGGTGATAAGAGGGACGGGGTGGACCCTCAGAGGGAGGGAGTGAACGACCCCCCTCCCCTTCCCACTCTTCTCTCTCTCTCATCCCTTTTCGCCCCGCCGCACACACACCACCCACATGACGGGCCCGCCCGCCTTTCCCCTCCCCGTCCTCACCGACACTCCCGACGGGTGGGGCCCCGCCGGGCCGCCCCCCGAGCTGGAGGGCATCCCCTTTGCGCCCTACTCCAAGGGCGAGCGCGTCGGACGGGCGGCAGACTTCACACCGGCCGCGGCGGCGTACGCGCGGGGTGAGCTTCCTCCATTTTCCTGACGAGGCTGGAGTGGAGGGGGGGGGGGGGGGGGACAGTTGCTCACCAGGCGCGCTGTGTGTGGCGCGCGGGCGTGCGCCTCCATGGCGGGCCGTGTTCCCTCTCTCGTGCCGGTGCCGGCGCTCTCGCATCGGCCGCCGTCGATCGACGCACCGCAAGCAAATACACTCACAATTCTCTACACTCCTTTCAGGCCGGTACGACCGACGGGACCGGGACCCGGGCCCCGCCGTTTTCAACTTCCAGGCGGACGAGGAGGTGAGAGGCGTATGTGGAGGAACGGTGCCGGGCCTTTTTTTCTTCAGATCGGTCACCGCGGCGCGCTCACGACGTTTCTCGCGCTCTCTTCTTTTCACAGGACGACGCCTTCCGCCTGGTTGACAACAAGCCCACCAAGTCCGGGCGGGGCGGTGGCGGCCCCGGCGGCGGTGGCCCCGGCGGGCGCCGCTTCGGCACGGCCAACCGGGTCGTCGCCGCCCGGCGCGAGCGTGAGCGCCACGAGCGCGAGCGCGGCGAGCCGACCGCCGGCAGCGCGGCCGCGGGCGGGGCGGGCAGTCGCGGCATGCCCGTGGCCGGCGGCCCCGGCGGCCGCGGTGGCTTCCAGGCCGGCGGCCGCGGCGGCGGCATGGGCGGCCGCGGCGGCGGCGGCGGCCGGGGCGGCGGCGGCGGCTTCTGGGGCGGCCCCGGCGGCGACGCGGAGCGGCACGCCCCCTCCCTCACCCCCCGCCCCGACTGGCCGGTCGTCGAACAGTTCGCCTTCTCCGCCCTCTCTAAGCTGTCCCACCGCCCGCCGCTGGGCGTGGACATCGCGCTGTGCGGCGCCCTGGAGCAGTACGACAAGGCCTACGACCGGGTCACCCCGCGCACGGAGAAAGCGTTGCGGCCCTGCCGGCGGGCCGCCCCGCCCGCGGCCGCGGCCGCGACGTCGGCCGACCCCATCCTCCTGGCCGAGGCGTCCCGCCTGGCGCCCGGCGCGAGGGCCGTATTCATCACGGACAGCCTGCTGGCCGCCCTGATGGCGGCCCCGCGGTCCGTGTACGGGTGGGACCTGGTGCTGACGCGCAAGGGCGGCGGCCAGCTGTGGGTGGACAAGCGGCCGGGGGCGCTGGTGGACGCGCCGACCGTCGCGGAGACCTCGCCCGACGCGCCCATCATGGCGCCGCCCGCGACGGACGGGTCGCTCCCGGCCCCGGGCACGGCGGCCGCGCTGGCGGCCGAGTCCGCGGGCGCGGAACGGGCGTGGGTGGCCCAGGCGACGGTGGGCGAGGGGGCCGGCACCAAGAAGCTGCCCGACCCGCTCCCTGCCTGGGCGGCGGGCTCGGGTGACGCGGGCGCCCCGCCGCCCGCGCCCACGGCCTACCGGTACCGCAAATTCGCGCTGGGCGGCAGCGGCGGCATCGACCTCTTCGTCCGGTGCGCGGTGGACGCGGTCGCCCCCAACCCGCGGGCCGGGATGGCGGCGGCCGAGGAGGAGGGCAGCGCTGGTGGCGGCGGCGGGCACCATGCCAAGGCGGCGGCCGCTGCCGTTGAAGTGCCCCCGCCCTCCCTAGGCGGCTCCCTCCTGGTCGCCATCCACGCCCTGACGGAGTACGACCCCAAGGCCGCGTCCTCCCTCTCCTGGCGGGCCAAGCTGGAAGCCCAGCGCGGGGCGGTCCTGGCGACCGAGCTGAAGAACAACGCGCCCAAGCTCGCGCGCTGGGCGGCGGCCGCGGCGGTCGCGGGCGCGGACGTGATGAAGATCGGCCTGGTCTCCCGGTCCCACCCCAAGGACCCGGGCTCGCACTCCCTGCTGGGCGTGCACTCGGTGAAGCCGAAAGACTTTGCCGGCCAGATCGCGCTCTCCCTGGACAACTGCTGGGGCATCGCGCACGCTGTGAGCGACCTGGCCCTGCGGCTGGGCGAGGGGACGTACCTGCTGGTGAAGGACGCGGCCAAGCCCGTGGCGCGGCTGTACGCGGTGCCGGCGGGGGCGGGGATGGACATCCTGGGCGGCGAGGCGGTGTGAGAGTGTGGAGGGGGTGTTTGGGAGAGGCGGGCGGGGCGGGTGTGTGCGCGTGGGGGTTGGAAAAGCAAAAAGCAAAAAATGGACCCCCATCTTCAATTCATGTTTTGACCTCCTTCACTCAGGCAAGCAGCGCGCTCTCCTCGCCCACCGCCGCCGCCTCCCCCTCCTCCCCCTCATCCACCTGCACCGTCAAATGGCTGATGCCCAAGCCCGCCAGGGCTGCTTTCGCGCCCGCTAACACAGCTCCAGGCGCAAAGCCGGGCAGGGGGGTGAGGTGGGCCGTTGCCATGACAACGCTCGGTTTCAGGACCCACAGGTGCAAGTCGTGGACGGCGGCGACGCCGGGGGCAGCGCCCAAGGCCGCCTCCACGGCCGCGGGGGCCAGCCCCTTCGGCGCGCGCTCCATCAGAATGTCAAAGATGTCTTTCAGGATGGCGCGTGTGGTCAGCAGGACCAGGAAGGCAAACAGGAAGGTGACGATGGGGTCGGCCAGGACCACCCGCGGGTGCGTGGCCTGGAGGCCCCAGATGAGGGCGCCCGCCAGCATGACGCCGACCGACTGGACCATGTCGCCGATGACTGGAGAAAGAATGAGAGATTGAGGGAAGGTGTGAGAGAGAAAAGGGTGTGCACGCGCGCGTAAGGGTGGTTGGTTTTTTGTTGTTGTTGTGTGTGTCTCTCTCTCTCTCATCTCGTCTCATCCCTCTCACCGTGCAGCACGGCGCCCCGGACGTTGATGGAGTGGCGGTGGGCGTCGTCATGGCCGTGGAAGTGCGCGGCGGGCGTGGTGGTGGTCGCACCAGGGACCGCCTCTTCGGCAGCCCCAGCCAGCGCCAGCACTGGCACGGCCGGCCCCTTCTCCATCTCATCCTCTTCCTCGCCTGCATCAGACCCCTCTGTCCCGCTACCCGACCCGCTGGCGGTCACGGGCGTCAGCTCGTCGCCCGGTTGGGAGGGGCGGGGGTGGGCGTGGGCGTGGGAGTGGGAGTGGGAGGGACCACACCCGCCGCTCCCGTGGCTGTGCCCTCCTCCCTCGCCGTGGCCGCCGTGGCCGTGGCTGTGCCCGTGCCCGTGCCCGTGCCCGTGGTCGTGGTCGTGCCCGTGGTCGTGCCCGCCCGGCCCGTGGTGGTGGTGGCCGCCCAGCACCCCCATCAACAGCAGGTTGACGCCCACGCCCGTGGCCGCGAGGATGAACATCAGCCGCCCATCCACGGGCTTGGGGTGCGCGACCCGGCCGGCCGCCTCGATGACGAGGATGCCCGTCACGAACCAGGTCATGGCGACGGAGGCCAGGGCGCCCAGGACCTCGATTCTGTGGTAGCCGAACGTGTGGTCGCCCTCCGCGGCCCGGGCGGCGATGCGGGCGGCGACCAGGGCGACAGCAAAACCAGACACGTCGGACAGCAGGTGGGCCGCGTCCGTCCAGATCGCGATCGAGTGCGCCCAGAAGCCGCCGACCGCTTCGACGACCATGAAGGCGGCCGCGATGACGAGGCCGGCGATGAGGCGGCGCTGGACCTGAAGGTGGTGGAAATGGAGGCGTGAGTGACGGACGGACGGGGGGAGAGAGAGGGAAAGGGTGACGCGGGGTTGAGGAGGAGGAAGCTCGTGCCGCCTGCGGGGCCGCTCTTTCACCACTTATTACCAACTGGAAGCCGGCCCCATCTTTGGCAGTTCCGCCAGACAAGGTGCAGGAGGTGTTCACCCGTGGCAGGCGGCGGCGGGCGGAGACTGGGATAGGCAAGAGAGCGAGAGAGGCGTGAGATGAGAAAGGCCGCGGGCCAATGCCCGACATTTGCCCGACATTTGCCCGACATTTGGCGTGCGCGACAGAGTCCAATGCAGCGAGATAGAAAAAAGGAAACAAAAAAAAACTCACGCGGCCGGGCGCCGGAGTTCATCACGAGCGCCTCTGAGAGCGTGGTGGCCGCATCACGCGCGGCTGACGCTGAGGACGGTCTCCGCATGGGCTCTAGGTCAGCAGGATCAGTTCCAAAGCGGGAGGGGAGAGAAGGGAAAGAAGGGCGCGCGCTCAACCCACGCTCCTGAGGGGGAGACAAGGAAGTGACTCTCCACTAGAACTGTGTTTTTTCTTCTACACAACTGTGTCCACTTTTCACGCCCCGCCCGCCAGCCTGGCCCGCCTTTTTCCAGGCGGCGGCATCAGCGTACCTCCTCCCTTCGCCGCCCCCCGCCCGCTCAACAGCAGCGTCCACCAAAAGCCGACCGCGTTGAACCACAGCACCCGCAGCGGCGGCGGGACCAGGGCGTAGGCAAAAAGTGAGGCGGCGGGCCAGAGGCGCCAGGCCGTGGCCTGGGTCGCGGGCAGGCGGGCTCTGACGGCGCCGGCCGTCGTGGCGCCGCCCCCGCCCTCGATGACGTTGAAAATGAAGGCTAAAGCCAACGCGTTGACGGCAGGCGAGAAGACGAGCGCGTCGACCGCGACCCGGGCGGCGAGCGTCGTTCTGGGGGTGGTTGCAGAAGCAGTGGAGGGCGGTGGTGGCTTGCCGTCCGCCGCCGCCGCCTTGGTGCTGCCGCCTGGTAGCGGCAGCAGCATGTCCAGGGCGCCCTGCCAGGCGTGCCCGGCCGGGCCGGACACGAGCACCCCCCACGCGCCCCAGGCCGCCGTGCGGCGCCAGCCAGCAAGAGGGTAGCGCCGGCGGGTCGTGAGCGTCGGCGCGCTTTTCAGCAGGGCTTGGGCGCACGCGTCGGCAGAGGCAGCGAGGACCCCCGCCGTGAGCGCGCGGGTCAGCAGGGGGTGGGAGGCGAGGCAAGCCGAGTAGGCTGCCCAGGCCCGGGCCGGGAGGGAGGAGGCGGGGCGGGGGCGAGGGGGGTGGTGGTGCGCGCTCGGCGAGGGAGCGCCGCCCTGTCGCTCAGCCTCCACCTCCGCCTCTGAGATGGAGGGCTGCCTCCTCTGGCGGAGGTCGGGCGGGAGGTCGGGCGTGGCGGCTGGGGAAGCCATGGAAAGAAACGAAGAATGAAAGGAGGAACAAAAGTCAGGAGCCAAATCAATCCCTCATTCTTTTTTTGCGGTGCATGCAAACAGCCAGGGCACCGCTGCGGCCCCCGACCCGCGGCCTGAACCGCAATACCTAGCATCCAATAGTTCAGCTATGCGGCTATCACCTTGGAGGGCGGGCGGCTCGCCGCCGCCGCCGCGCCTGCCCCTCCGATCATCACCACGCCTGCCCCCGCCCACCACCACCTCCACCACCACCGGGACGTTTTGCGCCGCCACCCCGCGCAAGACCTACCCGCCCGCCTACCGGCGCCCCGACTTTGCGACCACCCACGCGGACGCGGCCCTGCGCGCCTTCGCGGCCGCCCTGGCGGCGGGGCCGGCGTCGCTCGACGGCGCGGCAGCCTGGCTGGCCGCCGGCGCGGAGGACGACGCGCTGGCCACGAACTCCCCCGTCCCCTTGCCCACGGCGGCCTTTGAGTGCCGCCTGGACAGGCTGGCCTCCGACGCGGCGGCCGCCCTGAGGGCGGGCCTCCCGTCCTACTCCCCGGCCTCGCCCGACCGCGCGCACCACCAGGCCGCGCTCGACCTCATCACGGCCGCCGTCTTTGGGGCGCCGCCTGGGGGTGGCAGCCCCTTCCGCCTCGTCCCGGGCACGGCCCTGGCGGCAGGGGCAGTGCTGGACGCGCCCGGCACGGTGGAGGGCGCGGACCCGGCCTACCTGCACGCCGCGCTGACCACCCGCACCGCGACGCCGTCGACGGCGGCCATCCTGCTGGCCGCCGTCCAGGCCCGCTTGGTCCGGGCCGGCCACCTGGGCGCGGTCGCCCGGGTGAGCTGGGTCGGCGGCGGGCCGGCGCTGCTGGGCGCGTCAGTGGGCGGCCTCAGCCTGGCCGTCCCCCCGCCCGCCCCGCCCCGCGCGACCGTGGCCGTGTGTAGCCCGGGCGTGCGCCGGCCGGACGGCTCGCCCCTGTCCGCCCTCCCCCTGGCTGCCCTGGTCGAGTCCAACGCCCGCTTGCTCAGGTCCTTCTGGCCGGGCCCCTGGGCGACGCCCGCCCTGCTGCCAGACCCCGCCCACACGACGGGCGGCTCCGCCCTCCTGGCGGCGGCCCTGATTGGCGAGGGCGACAGCCGGGCGGGCAGCGCGGAGCTGGTCGCGATTTCGCGGGCGGCCGCCCACCGGCTAGAGCGCGGCGTCTTCACGAGCCCGGGGGCTGGCGACGGCCGGCGCGCCCTGGCCGCGGCAAGGAGGGGTGTCTTGCTGGCGGAAGCGGGTGGGGGTGGTCCGGACGCTGCCGCCGCCCCGCGCCGGGAGTATGGCGTCCTGCTGGCGGCGGCGGGCCGGGCGGCAGAAGCGGCGGCGGAGCTGGGGGCGTTCCTGGAGGCGTGTTCCTGGAGGCGTGGAGAAGAAGAGGAGGGCGGCCAGGTCGCCCGCCTGGCGGCCGCGCAGAGTGCCGCGGCTGGTGGCGGCGCCCCGCCGGCCGTGCCCATCTCTATTGCGGGCGTCCTGGCTGCGCCCCCGGTCGCGGCTGTGGATGATGAGAGTGCCCAAATACCTTGGTGAAACCGTGTGTTAGAACAGGCAACAGGCCGCCCCTCATTTCACCCACCGTGCAAACGCACCAAGCAGCCCTGCCGCCGGGCCGCCTCTTCCCTCCTCTTCCCCCTCATCCTCCCCGGCTGCGGCAGCAGCGGCAGCAGCAGCTGCAGCTGCTGCCACTGCCTTCCCTTTCTTGCGGTCCGCCGCCACCGCCGCGCCCGCCGCCGCCCGCCGCCGGGAGACTGCCCGCTCGGCCGCCGTCCCGCCGGCCTCCCGCGCTGCGGACCGGGCCGCCGCCCGCCGGGCGCCCACCAGGGCGGCCTGCCTCCCCTTCCACCAGGCGATGGTCGCGGACGCGCCCCGCCGGGGTGGGCTGAAATCAAGCACGGCCGCGGGCGGGGGCGTGGAGGGAAGCGGTTTCCTCAGGAGGGGCAGGGGCGAGGAGGAGGGCGGCGGCGCGCGCGAGAGCTCTTCCGCCAGCCCCGCCTCCGTCAGGGCGCCCTCCCGTGACGTGACCGCCACCAGGGCCGCGGCCAAGGGGGCGCTCATGGCTTCCGTGATGGCGCTGACCACCGCGGCCGCGCCCTCGGAGGAAGCGCCGCCCCTGCCGCCCCCACCACGCAGCCAGGGCGAGCGCAGGGCGGCGGACGCAGAGGGCCGGGACCCCGGGTCGACGGTCATGCAGGCGGCGATCAGGTCCCAGGCCACCCCATCGTCCAGGTCCAGCACATCCCAGCCGTCGCCCTCGGCGGCGGCGTCAGTGGGGGCGGCAGCAGCGGCGGGCGGGGAGGAGGCGGAGGCGGCTGACCCGACCGCGCGCGCGAGCGCAAGTGCACCCGCTAGCAGCCCCGCAGGGTTGTCCGCGGCCAGCCGCGCCCGGCCCCCTCCCCTCCGCCGCGTGGCCGCCGCCCAAGCTCGCACGTCGCCACCGTACACCCTGGTCAGTATCTCCCGGAAGGCGACGAGCGCGTTGTCGGAGCGCAGGGACGGGAGGGCCGCCTGGAGGAGGGTGACCCCCGCCGAAAAGGCGTCAAACCGGTCGGGCCGGTTGACCGCCCACAGCACGGGCGACAGGGCGGCGGCCAGGGCGGGCGGCGGGGCGCGGGGGACGGTGCGGTCCATGACGTACTGCTCGGGCGGGGCGTAGCGTGGGTCGAGGAGGAGCTGTGGATGTGAATTGGGGGGTGGGAGGGAGAAAACAAGAAGGGTTGATGAATGAGAGGAAAAGGGTGAGCTGGCTGCGGGGGCCCCTACCTCGCCCGCCCCTCGCCCGCTGGCTGCTGTTCTCCACGCGCCACGCGCCCTGCGTCCTTCCGTCGTTCTGTCCTCACCTCGTTGGGCGTGTAGTTGATGCCCACCCGCAAGTCCGCGGCCGCGCCCAGGTCGATCAGCTTGAGGGACCGGGGAGGAGGCGAGGTGGCGGCCGCGGCGGCGGCGCCCCTGCCGCCCTCCACCAGCGCGCCCGTCGCCTGGGCAGGCGCGTCCGCGCCCAGGAGGATGAGGTTCTGGGGTTTGACGTCCCTGTGGACGATGCCGGTCCCGTGCAGGGCCTCCAGCGCCTCGAAGAGCTGCGTGGCGAGGGCCTTCAAAACGGCCGCCCGGCGCCGGGGCCCCGGCGGGAGGCGCGGCGGCCGCCGCCCAAGCAGAAAGGGCTCCGCACAGGCCGGCCAGTCGCGGCGGGCCAGGAGGTCCGACAGCACGACGCCTCCCTCGTCCTCCCAGACCAGCCACAGGGGGCCACCATCCGCGGCGGCCGCGGGGCCGGCCCGCCGTTTCTTCTTGCGGCCACCCTTCGAGGGGAACACTTCCTCCTCCTCCTCCTCCAGGTCGCCGTCCGCCTCGTCAAAGGCGGCCACAAAGGACGCGACGTGCTTGCGCGTCGTGCGCCCGCGAAAACACCGCTCGTTCATCCAGGCCTCGGCGGGCCCAAACTCGGTCGCCTTCTTCAGGATGACGGCCCGGGGCGCCTCGCCCGGGCGCGCGAGCGTCGCGCGGAAGACGCTGCCAAACCCGCCCGTCGCGATGCGGCGCCCGACGGCCAAGTCCGCCGGCGTCACCCCTCGCCCCCGGGCCAGGGCGCGGGACAGCGGGTCCGCCACATAGAAGTCGAGGGCGCCCTCCAGGACGCCCGGCTTGGCGCCGAGGTAGGCCAGGAGGGCACCCCCCAGGGCGATGGCTTGGGGCGTGATGTGGCGGAACTCGCGGCGGAGGGCG
>Ga0315274_10013643_pt1 | contig 11567 bp, 15 predicted proteins | sample YL17G02_20_MG_FD_203700 | JGI IMG/M metagenome (GOLD analysis project Ga0315274, IMG submission 203700) | Sediment microbial communities from Yellowstone Lake, YNP, Wyoming, USA - YL17G02_20 | ecosystem: Environmental > Aquatic > Freshwater > Lake > Sediment | place: USA: Wyoming | collected...
CGAGTCCTCCACTGGAACGAGAGTTCCCGCGCGATCCGAGTGTTCCGGGCCACATGCGGCGTATTGGTGTTAGCCGGGGGCCTGTACTTGATTTTCACCGCTCGTTAAAATGCCGATCCGTCAACCTTTTTTTCTATTGTTTGACCGGTTTCGATTGACACTTTTTCTGGAGGTGGCATGGAACCGTTGAAAAATCTGGGCTTTACACCAGCAGAAGCCTATGCACTGTGCACCAAAAGGGAAGCCATCCTGGTCGATCTGCGGGCGCCCTACGAAACCAATTTCCGCACGTTTGATGTTCCTGCCGTAATCCCCCTGGAGCGGAATGCGTTTCAGGAACAGTTCAGCGCACTGCCCAAAAACAAACTGCTCATTCTGGTGGATCCGGTCGGGATCACCAGCAAACAGCAGGCCCAGTTCTTGCACGATCACGATTTTCAGGCCGGTTTTGTGATCGGTGGCGTGCTGGAGTGGATCAAAGATGGCCTGCCGATGATCGTAGATCCCAATTATGAGCTCCGCGGCCAGTGTGCCTGCCGATTATCTGCTAAAAAGAAATCGTAGCAGTCCCATGCCAACTATCTCCGCTTTTGTTTAAAGGCTTTCCTGCTGGATTCGCACACGTTGCCTTCCGGCCAATCCGTCGTTGCATCCGATTAGATGCGCTCGGTCTCCAATCGTTCGTTGGAAGGCATGGGCACCGGCAATTCGTGCTGCGGTACAATGGCATCGAAGGAAGGTGCCGGATGAACCGAGGAATGATTGGGCTCTGCGCTTTGATGATCGCTTTTTCTTTGGGGAACTCGAGCTGTATCACCGAGACGACGAAGCATTTTGCGTCCGATGGAGTCACATTCGACTACCCTGGCCGCTGGCAGCTTTCCCTGATTGTAGAGTCTCCGCCGGTGCTTTCCCTTCCCGTCCAGGCGGTCGGCCAGTTGACCGGAGACCGATACGCACAGATGGACATCTATTGGTTGCCCGTCCCCGTGGAATCCAGCTTCAAGGAGCTGTTCCTCCAGGCGTACGGCCGACTGGAAGGTGCGGATCTCCCGGCCCGGGAAGCCAAAACCAGCGAAACCATGATCGGGACCAAGGGCTTGCTGGTGAAGGAATATCAGGTTCCCTGGGGGGAAACCTACCGTCAGTATCAGGATCTCTGGTGGCAAAAGGAGGACCATCTGTACATTTTTTCCCTGCACGCCGAACTGGGCAGCTTTGCCGGAATGCCGGAAGAATTGAAGATTGTGCTGCAGAGTTTTGATGTGGCCTTCCAACCAACGCCCACCTCCACGGCCACCATCGGCCGATATACCCGCGAGGATCTCGCTTTTCAATACCCGATTGGTTGGAAAATTTCCACCAAGATCGGCCCCACCCAATGGGAACTGCAGGCGAAAACGGTGTGCTCGCTCCACTCCACTGTCGGTCCCTATCGATCCCTGCTGCTATGGCAGCGGGTTTTTCCCCAGGGGACCACGATGGAACAGGTTTTCCATGATACCTATTTGTACATGGAGGAACCCACGACCCCGGTCCGGGATGTCTCCGACGGAACGCGTTCAGTTGCCGGTCAAACGGCTCTCGTGAAATGGTACACCCGTCCGTCCGGTGAGCCTTGGTGGCGAGTGCAGGACATTTGGCTGCAGGCAGGGAGCAAGATCATGATCTTGCAGTGGTCGACCGACCCTGACCAGTTCCTGCAGGCCCAGGCGGAATTCGACCAAATCCTGTCCACCGTCTGTCTAACTCCTTCGTCAGCGGAAACGCCTACCCTTTCTTCCACAGCCACACCGACATCTTCCACTCCTTGATCCCGGGTGGCACACCGGAGGGTATTCTTACAAGGGTTCCGGTGCAAGGAGGGTGCGATTGCGATCTTACTGGTCTCAACCACATGACAAGATGGTATAGTGGGAACCGGAGACGATGATGATGGAATTGGTGGATCCCAAGAGTTACTTGCCCCGCTACGTTCAACTGGCCAACATCCTGCGGCAGCGGATTGTGCGGGGAGAATGGGCAGCGCTGCAGCCGATTCCGTCCGAGCGCCAGTTGGAGCAGATCTATTCCGTCAGCCGGACCACCATCCGGCAGGCCATCGATCTGATGGTGCGCCAGGGCTTTCTCTACCGCGAGCACGGCAAGGGCACTTTCGTCTCCCCGCAAAAACTGCAGAAAGGGATCTGGGAGCTGACCAGTTTCTCCGAGGACATGAAACGGCGGGGCTTGACACCCGGACAGAAAATCCTGGAAATCGGCTATGTGGAACCGCCGGAAGATGTCCGTGCGCACCTGGAGCTGCCACCGAATTGCGACAGGATTTTGCGGATCGAGCGCTTGCGACTGGGGGATGATGTTCCGATGGGGATCCAGACTTCCTACTTGCTGTTGCCGGAAGGGCAGACGTTTAGCCGGGAGGAAGTGGAGGCATCCGGTTCGATCTATAGGATGTTGCAGGAGAAATTCCACCTGATTCCCACCGAGGCGGATGAGACGTTGGAAGTGACGCTGGCTACCCCCCACGAAGCCAGCCTGCTGGGGATCAAGCCCGGCAGCCCACTGCTGCTGAGCGAGCGTACTACGTATTCCCAGAACCGCCGGGCGATGGAGTTCGTCAAGATCCTCTATCGGGGCGACCGTTACCGCTACTACGCCAAACTCACGCGTTAACGCCTTCCATCGCCATCGGGACCGTTCCTAAAAAAAGTTTCTCTCCCCCCTTGACAATGATGAGATCTCGTGCTATCAGTATGACATGATATGGTCATGTGGTCATTACCAGTTAAACAGCAGAACGGAATCATTCAATGGCGGATGCTGAGATTGCTCAAATTGTCCATCGCGTGGTACAGCAAGCGTTTGGATTGAGGGAAAGCAGCGCCGCAGACACTCTTCCCGGCTCCGGGCAACTAAAGACCCCGACGGAAAGCAAACCAGCGGAATCATTGCCAGTGTCAGATAAAAACATTGACACAGAGGAGAAGACTCCTAAAAAAACAATCGCCATCGGTGCCGACCACGGCGGATTCGTTTTGAAATCAATCTTGAAAGATGACTTGACTTCGGCGGGGTACGTGGTGACCGATGTCGGCACCCACAGCCCGGAAGCGGTCGATTATCCCGATTTTGCCCACGCTGTCGCCAAGCTTGTTTCCTTGGGCCAAGCTTGGCGCGGCATTGTCATCGACGGAGCGGGCATTGGCAGTTGCATGGTAGCCAACAAGGTACCCGGCGTGCGTGCGACCCTGGCTTACGATCTTTCCTCCGCCAACAATAGCCGCGAGCACAACGATGCCAACGTGCTCACGCTAGGCGCGGGCCTGATCGGTACCAACCTGGCCAAGCAAATCGTGCAAACCTGGCTTACCACCGAGTTCGGTGGCGGACGTCATGTTCGCCGCGTGGACAAGATCACGGCGATTGACCAGGAACACAGGAAGTAGAGGGAAAGCCATGGTGACCGAACTGAATACGGTAGAACAATTGGTGGAAATCATCACCCGCGAAGTGATGGTGGCCCGGATGGAACAGCAAGAACGGGCCAAGGGTTCTGAAAACCATCAATGCAAGTACGATTGTGCGGAGGGAATGTGCGTCCAAACCTGTTTCGACCGCGCCGGTCGCGTGATCAGTGCCGGGGCCGAACGATTGTCCTCCACCATCGGCGTGATTCCCACAGACGCCGGCCTGGCCTCGATGATCGACCACACTCTGCTCAAACCGGATGCTACTCCGGACCAGATCGCACAACTCTGTTTCGAGGCACGCAAGTACAACTTCGCCTCGGTTTGCGTGAACCCGACCTGGGTGGAGTTATGTGCCCAGTTGCTGCGGGGCTCGCCGGTGAAGGTGTGCACGGTGATCGGCTTCCCCTTGGGGGCTTCTGCGGCGGAAGTGAAGGCGTTTGAAACCGAAAATGCGCTGGACAACGGCGCCACTGAGATCGACATGGTGATCAACATCGGTGCACTCAAGGCACGAGACTTGGAGCTGGTGGCCCGTGACATCCGTGGTGTGGTGATGGCATCCCATGCCCGCGGGGTGATCGTCAAGGTGATCATCGAAGCGGTGTTGTTGACGGACGAGGAGAAGACCCTGGCTTGCTTGTTGGCCAAGGAAGCCGGCGCCGATTTCGTCAAGACCTCCACCGGCTTTGCCGGCGGCGGTGCCACCGTACACGACGTGGCGCTGATGCGGCGCGTGGTCGGCCCGGAAATGGGCATCAAGGCAGCGGGTGGCGTGCGCACATACGAAGACGCCGAAAACATGATCAAGGCCGGCGCCACCCGGATCGGTGCCAGCGCAGGCGTAAAGATCCTGCAGGGTCCCGTGGCCGCACCCGGCGCCAATGCGCCATCGGCCGCCACTGTGGCGGGAAAGTACTGAGGGGGGAAGCCATGCTGATTGCTAAGGTGATCGGGACCACCGTTTCCACCATCAAGGACGAGAAACTGCAAGGCTGCAAGCTACTGGTTGTGCGCCAGACGGACGAGCGCGGAAATCCTGCAGGGAAGCCTTTCGTGGCCATTGACACTGTCGACGCCGGAGCCGGTGACTTGGTCCTGACCTGCGCCGGTTCCTCCGCGCGCCAGACCGCCATCACCAAGGACACCCCGGTGGATGCGGTGATCATGTCGGTGATCGATTCGCTGGAAGTGGACGGCGAAGTCGTCTTCCGGAAGTCGAGGTAGCAAGCTGGACCACGATCTCTCTTCTATGCAGGAAGCGCGCAACCTGGTCATGGCGGCGCACGAAGCCTGGTTGGAGTGGAGCCGGGCCTCGCAGGCCGAGGTGGACCGTGTTTGCAGTGCGATGGCCGAGGCCGGGTTCGCCGCCGCGGAACGATTGGGCCGGATGGCGCAGGAAGAGACCGGGTTCGGCCTGGCCGCCCATAAGAAGTTGAAGAACGAGTTCGGGTCACGGGTGGTTTGGGAAAGCATCCGCAACCTGAAAACGGTGGGTGTGATTCGGCACGACCCGGATCACCACTTGGATGAGATTGCTTGGCCGATGGGAGTGGTGGCGGCATTGGTCCCCTCCACCAACCCCACATCCACCGCGTTCTTCAAGGCCTTGATCGCAGTCAAGGCTCGCAACGGGATCGTTTTTGCCCCCCACCCGGCCGCAACCCGTTGCACCTATGAGGCCGCGCACACGATGGCTTTGGCGGCGGAACAGGCCGGGGCACCGATCGGCTTGATCGGCTGCATGCGGCAGGTTTCCCTACCGGGGACCCAGGAGCTGATGAAGCATAAGCACACGGCGATCATTTTGGCTACGGGCGGTACGGCGATGGTGGCCGCGGCTCATTCCGTGGGGAAACCGGCGTACGGCGTGGGTCCGGGCAACGTGCCCGTCTACGTGGACCGCAGCGCGGACCTGGAACGTGCGGCCCGCTACATCGTCGCCTCCAAGGCCTTCGACTGTTCCACCATCTGTGCTACCGAACAATCGGTGGTAGCCGACCGGCCCATCGCCCCACGATTGATGGACCTGATGCGCCAGGAAGGTGCCTATTTCACCGACCCGGAGCAGACCGCCGCCCTCCGCAGCACCCTCTTTCATCCAGATGGCAGCCTGAACGTGGCTGTGACCGGAAAACGGGCTTCTTACGTGGCCGAGTGCGCCGGTTTCCGCGTCCCTGTCGGTTGCCGAATCCTGGTCACCCCGCTGCAGGCGGTGGGGAAGGGAGAGCCCTTATCGCACGAGAAGCTGACCACGGTATTGGGCTGGTACGTGGTGGACGGCTGGGAGCAGGGTTGCCAGACATCGATCGCCATCATCAACACCGGGGGGCGCGGCCATACCCAGATCGTCCACGCCAACGACGAACGAGTGGCGATGGCCTTTGGTTTAGAGAAGCCGGTGTTCCGGATCTTGGTGAACACCATGGGATCCCTGGGAGCGATCGGTCTTACCACCGGCGTCATGCCTTCGCTGACCCTCGGCCCTGGTGGCTTGGGTGGAGCCATCACCGGCGACAACGTGAGCGTTTATCATCTGATCAATATCAAGCGGTTGGCCTACGAAACGATGGCCCCGCCCCCCGTGGCTTTGCTGCCCGGGGAAGCACCCACCGGACCCACGCCGGAGGAAATTGAAGACGTGGTCCGGCAGGTGTTGCACGAAATCCTGGAACGAAGGCTTACAGCCTGAAGATGGGGTTGCAAAACCAGAAAGGAAGAATGGAAATGACGGTAGAAAGCTCTTTGATCGCTTTGGGAATGGTGGAAACACGCGGCCTAGTCGGCGCAGTGGAAGCCGCGGATGCGATGGTCAAGGCGGCTAACGTAGTCCTGATCGGCTCAGAGTATGTGGGTGGCGGCTACGTGACCGTGATGGTACGAGGGGACGTGGGGGCCGTCAAAGCGGCTACCGATGCCGGCGCCGCTGCTGCCAAGCGCGTGGGCGAGTTAGTGTCCGTGCACGTCATCCCGCGACCGCATACGGACGTGGAGATGATCCTGCCCAAGAACAGCAAGGGCGGCATTGGCGGACGGTCGGCGTAGGGTCGGCAGAATTGCCTTGTAGGCGGGGGTTCGCTTGCATGGAGCGTCGCTCGTGACATGGGATGGATTCTCCCCCGTCGGTGGGAGCCTGGCGGAGTATCTGGATCGCGCGGATGCGTTGATCCTACCCCGCCAGCGCTCGGAAACGGCGCCGCCAACCCCGGCCAATCCCGCGGCCAGCGGCTACCCGCTCGGGGTGCCACGGGTGGAGGTACAGGCCACCGGTCACGTGCTGGAGGCAGCAGGGATGGATTGCTCCAACCTGATCGACGAGCCCAGCGCCGCGAACAACGTATTGGGACTGCAGGACGGGGTGATCGCGGATGTGGGTGGCGGCACCACCGGGATCGCGCTGCTGCGAGAGGGGAAGGTCGTCCGCACGGCGGACGAACCCACGGGTGGCACACACTTCTCCCTGGTAGTGGCCGGCGCGCTAAACATCTCCTTCGAGAAAGCAGAAGCGCTCAAGATTACAGCGGGGAAACAGCTTCAGCTGCTGCCGGTGGTGCGCCCGGTGATGGAGAAGATGGCCAGGACATGCTGCCGCAGGCTGTTACCGTCATCTCCCCGACCGGGAAGCCGCTTCCATCACGCTGGTGGGTGGCGCTTCGGCCTTCCAGGGGATGGCCGAAGTTGTAGGAAACTACACGGGGATTCCCACCCGGGTACCAAACCACCCGATGTGGGTCACCCCGCTGGGCCTGGCCCTGCACGACCCGGCTCAATGATGTCGAATGCAACAGATGGGAGAGTAACAGATGGCTGAAACATTCTCGCTGCGCTGCTATTGCTACCTGGACCGGATGCAGCCGCAGTTTGCCGCCTTCATCGGCACGGTCACCCAGGGCGATCTGCCCACGGAGGGGATGGCCGCTCTTTACGTGGAGATGGCGCCCGGCAACGAAGTCTTCCGGATGGTGGACATCGCCGTGAAGGCCACCGAAGCCCGACCCGGCGCCCAGATCGTGGAGCGGGAGTTCGGCATGTTCGAGGTGCACTCGCTCCAGCAGGCAGCGGTGCTGGAAGCCGGCAATGTGGTGCTGTCGCGGTTAAACCTGCGGACCGAAGATCGAATTCGACCGCAAGTGGTTTCCACCCAGGTCGTCACCCGGATCGATCCCTACCAGGCCCAGTTGTTAAACCGCTTCCGCCGTGGCAGTATGCTGGTACCCGGCCAAACGATGCTGGTGCTGGAGTGCACCCCGGCAGCCTACATCAACTATGCCTGCAACGAAGCGGAAAAGACCGCCAGCATCACGCTGATCCACGTCTCTTCGGTGGGACGGTTCGGCCGGATGTGGTTGGCCGGTTCGGAGGCGGAGATCCTGACAGCCAAGAACGCCGCCATCCAGGCTCTTGAGGCGCTGGAAGGCCAAGCCGGCGGATAGCCCGGTAGGATAGGAGCAGGAAATGCCAAAACAATTCTATACCGAACACGATATCGAGGATCTGTGCCGTCGCGGCATCCTTTCCTTGGAAATCAACGACAGTGTGGTCTTGACCGAACTGGCCTATGAGAAGTCCCAGCGACTGGGGATGAAGCTGGTGCGCCAGACGCCGGACAACCCGCCCTGCGCGCCGGTAAGACCCTATATCTCCCAACAGCAGGGACCGGCCGGCGGCGGGTCTCCCTCTGCTCCGACCGTTTCCGATGGCCCCCCTGCCGGACATACGGCAGAAACGGACCTACCGCAACGGATCCGGGAGGCTGTCCGCTCTCGCCTGGGCACGGAAGTGGACTCCCACTTGCTGGAGGTCATCATCGGCCGCGTGATGAAGAGCGCGGGAGTGAAGTAGCCGATGCTGCTGGGGCGGGTCAAGGGTACGGCAGTCTGCACCATCAAAACTCCCGGTACCGAGGGACTGAAGCTGCTGCTGGTCCAGCCGCTGAACAAGCAGTTGGAACCGACCGGCCCTCTTCAGGTGGCCGCAGATGTGGTGGATGCCGGGCCGGAAGACCTTTGCCTGATGGTGCGCTCCCGCGAGGCTTCGTTGGCCTTGCCGGATGCAAAATTCGTCCCGGTGGACCTGGCCTTAGTAGGGATTGTGGACGAGCTGGCCGTCCAAGAATTCAGTCCATCCGATCTGATCCTGCGCGCAGGCTGGAATTCCTATGCGTAAGAGACAGACATGATCCTGGCGAAGGTGGTGGGGACGGTGGTGACCACCATCGGCCATCGGGATTTCAAGAACCGGCGACTGCTGGTGGTGCAACCCCTGGGGTTGGCGCAAGAAGCACCGGACGAGGACTTCATTGCCCTGGACAACACCCAGGCCGGGATCGGGGATACTGTACTGATCAACCGCGAGGGCAATGGCGCCCGCCAGGTGTTGGCCAATCCGGATGCCTGTGTGATCTCCGTGATCGTGGGCATCGTGGACTCGGTATTCATCCAATACTGATCCAAGGACGGCGGATCCGGCAAAACGCGATCGTCTTTCTGTTGGAGCGGTGCAGATCCGCTTCCGTTAGCCCGTAACGGGCGTTCTGACCCTGCTCCTTTTTCAGCCCAAGTTGATACAATATGGCCGTGTGTCCCCACCGTTCCGATTCGCATGGCGCGCATTCAGACGGTATGCACGCGACCGAACTGACGGGGTGGGGGTCCACAGAAAGAGGGAACCGTTGATCGCACCACTGGCTTATACCAAGCCGCGTTCGCTGGCAGAGGCTCTGGAATTGCTCCAGATTGCCCACTCCCTTCCCTTGGCAGGCGGGACCGACCTGCTGGTGGAGCTAAAGAAGAGCAACAAGCGGCCGGCGTTGCTGGTCGATCTGAAGGGCATTCCCGACCTGGACGAGTTGGCCTTGATTGCCGGCAGAGGCCTGCGGATCGGAGCGAATGTCACTATGAACCGCTTGATCGAATCCGGGGAGCTGGTTTCCGCATTTCCCGCCCTGACCGAAGCCGCGATGACCGTTGGCACCGACCAGATCCGCAACCGGGCGACCGTAGGTGGGAACCTGTGCAACGCTTCTCCCTCCGCCGATTTGGCCCCACCGCTCTTTGTGCTGGACACGCAGCTGGTTGTGGCTTCCCTGCAAGGAGAACGCCGGATTCCGATTTCCGCGTTGTGGCAGGGAGCCAAGCAGAACACACTTCAACCCGGGGAGCTGGTCGTTCGGATCGAAGTCCCTTGGCCGGGAGCCACGGCCAAGATGGCATTCCTAAAGAAAATGCGGACTGCCGGTCACGACCTGGCGCTGGTGAATATGGCCGGCCTGTTGGATCCGGTCCAAGGCCGCTGCCGCATCTGCATCGGCGGCTGCGCCTGCACACCCGTTTTGCTGCCGGGCACAGATATCCTGTACCGGGAAAGCCGAGATCCCGATCAGTTGACGGCGCGGTTGCTCGCCCTGGCGGAGGCCACCATCGCCCCGATTGACGACGTCCGCGCTTCCGCCCGTTACCGGCGAGAGATCGTGCGCGTGTTTCTGCAACGGTTGCTGAAGGTTCTTGTAGCGGAAACGAAAGGATGGGGCCGATGTTGAACCCGCTTGAGCAAACCATCATTTCCCTTCAGCTCCGCGTCAATGGCCTCCCGGTTCAAGAGGACGTTCCCGCCCAGATGACCTTGCTGGAGTTCCTGCGGCAGCGATTGTGCCTAACCGGCGCCAAGGAAGGTTGCGGGTCTGGGGAATGCGGCGCCTGCACGGTGCTGCTCGACGGCCGGCCGGTCAATGCCTGCCTGGTCCTAGCCGCCGAGGCAAACCATGCGGAAATTCGCACGATCGAAGGCGAAGCCAGGGACGGCAGGTTGACCCCGCTGCAGCAGGCTTTCATTGAGCACGGAGCGATTCAGTGCGGCTTTTGCACCTCTGGCATGGTCCTTTCGGCTCAGGCCTTACTGGAGCGTAACCCCCACCCCGGCAGGGATCAGATCGTCGAGGCCATTGCCGGCCATCTTTGCCGCTGCACGGGTTACGTGCAGATTGTGGAGGCGATCGAGTCGGTCGCCGGGAAGGGGTCGTAAGATGGAGACCCAGCAGAACCTCCGTTTCGTAGGCCACACGACTCCCCGCAAGGACGGTGTGGCCAAGGTCACCGGCTCGGCCCAATTCGTGCACGATGCAACGCTACCAGGAATGCTCTACGGTAAACTGGTGCGATCGCCGCACGCTTCCGCCCGCATCGTGCGGATCGATACCCAGGCTGCGGAGGCGATGCCCGGTGTACGGGCGGTGCTGGTCGGCGGGGAGCTGAATGCCAAGATCGGTCTCTATGTGCGCGACAAGGACATCCTGGCCCGCGACTTCGTCCGCTACCAGGGCGAGGCGGTGGCGGCGGTGGCCGCGACCGAGGAGTGGATTGCGGAAGAAGCCTGCCGCGCCATCCGCGTGGAATATGAGGGTTTGCCGCCCGTGCTGGACCCGCGTCAGGCGATGCGACCGGATGCCCCCCTGGTTCACCCGGACCTGGAGCAGTACCACTGTCTGAAAGGGGTCTTCTGCCCGCAACCCAAGACCAACATTGCCCACCAGCAAAAGATCCGCAAAGGAAACGTCGTCGACGGGTTCGCCCAATCGGACCTGGTGGTGGAGACCCGATTCTACAATCCACCCGTGCAGCACGTGGCCCTGGAAACGCACACCTGCATTGCCCAGGCTTTGCCGGGCGATAAGGTCGAGATTTGGTCGTCGGCCCAATCCCCCTTTACCTTGCGCAATTTGTTCTCCCTTTGCTTCGGTATGGCGCAGCAGGATGTCCGCGTTCACGTTCCCTACGTGGGAGGTGGCTTCGGCGGCAAGGCCGGCATCCACTTGGAACCGCTGGCGTATGAGCTGTCACGCAAGGCCGGTGGTCGCCCGGTCAAGCTCCTGATGAGCCGGGAGGAAGAATTCAACACGATGCCTTCCCGTCAAGGACTCTTCTCCCACTTTAAAACCGGTGTCAGCAAGGAAGGGAAAATCCTGGCGCTCCAGATTAAATACTATTGGGATGCCGGCGCCTACGCCGACTACGGTGTGAATGTGGGCCGGGCGGCGGCCTATTCCGGCGCCGGTCCCTACCAAATCCCTGCTTGCAAGATTGATTCCTTCGTGGTTTACACCAA
>Ga0315274_10013644_pt1 | contig 11566 bp, 20 predicted proteins | sample YL17G02_20_MG_FD_203700 | JGI IMG/M metagenome (GOLD analysis project Ga0315274, IMG submission 203700) | Sediment microbial communities from Yellowstone Lake, YNP, Wyoming, USA - YL17G02_20 | ecosystem: Environmental > Aquatic > Freshwater > Lake > Sediment | place: USA: Wyoming | collected...
AAAGGAAAAAGATTATATTAACGTAGTTGATTTTCTTAATGATCCTATCCCTGATGCATTAGTTTTAGATTGGAATGCTACTTGTATCGTAACTAATCCCCCCTTTTGTTACGACTCTCAGACGGAAACCTTAACTAATAACGGATGGAAATTGCTTAAAGATGTGTCTGTTGCTGATAGAGTGCTTAGTCTTGATTCAAATTCTCTGGAAATATCCTGGGATGATGTAAAAAATGTTATTAGTAGCCCGTATCAAGGAGAAATGATTTATTTCAAAAATAAATTAGTGGATTTATTAGTAACACCCAATCATAGAATTTATGCGGTTAATAATAAAGGAGACGTTATTACTACAAATAAAATATATGGAAAGGGTAGGGATACTAAATCTAAGGAATTAATCTTAGCAAGTGACGTAAAATCTCCTCACTGTCTTAACCGTTCTGGATTTATATGGAAAGGGAAAGAAGAAGAATATTTTGTTGTTCCAAGTGTCTCCCTAATTTATAATAAACAACAAAGAGTATTTGAAGAAATTAAGGTAAAAATGGAGGATTGGTGTGCTTTCTTTGGTATTTGGGTTTCAGAAGGATGTACTAGAGGATCAACGAAAGAAGAATTTGAAAATCATAAGGGGAAACAAAAACATCTTTATGAAGTTTCTATAAAACAAAAAGAACCTAATGCAACTATTATTAGGGAACTTCTTAGTAAACTTCCTTTTAACGTGAGAGAACGCAAATATCCCGGTGAAATTAGTATGTTTGAAATTTCCAGTGTTCAACTTTGGACATATTTACATCAGTTTGGAAATTCTCATACTAAATTTATTCCATCTAATCTAAAAGAGTTGTCACCAAGATTTCTGGATATTTTGTTGAAATGGTATTTATTTGGGGATGGTTGTATGAGTATGGGTGGAAGATATTTCTATACAGTATCTAGAAGATTAGCAAACGATCTAGTAGAAATTTCTGTAAAGTTGGGAAGTTTTGCTTCATATATTTATGATAAAACGAATAAAGGATATAAAGGTTGTTTGGCAAAACAAAAAAGGGCATTTCTCGGAAAAAGAAAATCTATAGTTCAATATAATGATCTTGTGTATTGTTTAGAACTAAAAAATAATCATATATTTTTAGTTAGAAGAAATGGTAAGTTGGCGTTTAGCGGGAATAGTTTAAAGAAAAAGTTCTTTGAAAAATGTATAGAATATAATTTACCCCTCGCCCTATTGATTCCAGCTGATTATAGTTTATGGGTAATTGATGCCATAAGAAAATATGGTTGTGAAAAAATAATTCCAGATCACAGAATAGACTACATAACTCCTAATCAGATTAAGAAATCATCCGCACAATTTCACAGTATGTGGCTTACTCGATATCTTAATTTAGGACAAACAGAAACCTTTGTAGAATTAACAAAAGAAATGAAAAAGAATATATGAGAGTTATTATTGCTGGAAGTAGGACGATAGATGATTATGCACTTCTAGAAACTACTATAGAAGAGTCTGGTTGGAAAGATCAAATTTCTGTGGTAGTATATGGTGGTGCAAAGGGCGTAGATAGTTTAGGATTAGGTTACGCAATGAGTAATGATATACCAGTTAGTTCTTTTTTAGCAGATTGGGAAAGATATGGTACTGCTGCTGGCCCGATTCGTAATGAGCAAATGGCTAAAAATGCAGATGCACTAATTGCTATTTGGGATGGTATAAGTAAGGGCACAAAAAACATGATAGATACTGCTAAGAAGTATCATCTAAAAGTTTTCGTAAAGGAAATAATGGATGAAAAGTATTTTAATATCGCAAATGAGAGAATAGCGTGATAATTTCAGTTTATAACTTTCTATAAGGCATTTTTATGGCAACAGTTGATGTAACGTTATATCTTGGTGATTGTTTGGATATACTGCCAACTTTACCAGCACAAAGTGTAGATTTGATTGCTACTGATTTGCCATATGGAACTACTGCTTGTAAGTGGGATGTAATTATTCCGTTTGAACCAATGTGGAAAGAAGTTAGACGTATATTGAAACCGCACGGGGCATTCATCACTACGGCAAGTCAACCTTTCACAAGTGCATTAGTAATGAGCAATCTAAAGTGGTTCAAATATGAGTGGATTTGGAAAAAAAGTAAGGGTTTTAATTTCTTCCATGCCAAAAACTCGCCCATAAGACAGCATGAGAATATTATTGTTTTCTCAAGTGGGATGATTGCCCATGATGGGCACTCTGAGAACAGGATGATATATAACCCACAAGGGCTGGTGCGAGTGGATAAAAAGTGGCATCGTCCGCAAATGTACAATTCAGAACATCGATATGATAGACCATCCAATAAACTTGATCGCATCATTCCGTTTGAGAATTTTCCTGGTAGTTTACTCGAAATTGGGTCTGAACATAATCCACCGCATCCCACTCAAAAGCCTGTTGCCCTCTATGAATATCTTATAAAAACATATAGTAATCCTGATGATATTGTACTGGATTTCTGTATGGGTAGTGGTACAACTGGTGTAGCATGTGTACAAACAGGTAGAAACTTTATAGGTATAGAAATGGATAAAAAATATTTTAATATTGCAAAGGAAAGGATAGAAGGGGTGTAATATGTATCCAGGTTTATTACAATGGTTAGAAGATTATATAGGAATGTTTGAGGATGTTGAAATGCAAAATTTTGAAGGACAAAGTGATTATAATGTTGGATATATACTGGGCTGTTTTAACACACAAGAAGCTATTTTACAGCGACTAAGATATGCTATTGGGGTAGAAAAAGAAAGGATAAAAGGCAATGAAAATCCGACTACTGGAAGTTAATGATTGGCAGGGTTTATATCTAAATGATCAATTAATTATGGAGGGACACTCATTAGATTTGGTGAGTGTAATCGAAGTCTTATTACCAACTGCTAATTTTAAACGTAAATGGTTAGATAATCTTGATGAGTATGGTTGGCAATGTCCTGAATTTTGGACAGATGAATTAGAAGGTTAATATGACACTTGCAACAATACAAGAAATTAAAGAAATAAGACCAATACCTGACGCAAATCAGATCGAAACAGCGGTGGTCTTGGGGTGGCAAGTAGTAGTAAAAAAAGGTGAATTTGTCTCAGGAGATTTGTGTATCTATCTAGAAATAGATGCATTATTGCCTAGAAAAGATTGGTCTGAATTCTTATTTAAACCAAATACAGACGATAAACAATATCGCTTAAGAACTGTACGATTGAGGAAAGTTACCTCTCAGGGACTTGTTCTTCCAATATCTATCCTAGATTCCTACGGGGATCTAGTTAAAATTGAGATAGGAGCAGATGTAACTCCCATATTGGGTATAGAAAAGTATGAGAAACAGCTACCTGGAAGTCCTAGTAGTAATTGGGCAGGTACTAGAAAAGGGAGAAGTTTCCCATCATTTCTTAGAAAAACAGATGAAGTAAGAATACAATCTGAACCCTGGTTACTGGAAAATCTACACGGTAAGTCTTATTATATTACACAAAAATTGGACGGGATGAGCGCTTCTTTTTTCAGATATAATGGTAAATTCGGAGTGTGTTCTCGAAATATGTTATTACTTGATCCTAGAACACCTAAAGGTTTTGTAAAGAAACTAATCCATAGTTTCAAAATTAAATTCTTGCATTATAAAATTCCTAAAACAGATGTATACTGGAATATGGTAGCTAAGTATCATATAGAAGAATGGTTGCCAGAAGGATATGCTATACAAGGTGAAATCTGTGGGCCAGGAATTCAGGGAAATAAAGTAGGATTAGAAAGCATTGATTTATTTATCTTTAATATATGGGATATCAACAATCAAAAATATGAAAGTCCGTTTACTTTTGATGATGGAAAATTTTCTGGAGTATCTAGAATTTTTACACAACCCTATAATATGCTTCCGAAATTTGTTCCTCCATTATCAGAGGGTTCCAATTTTAATATGAAACTGGATGAATTATTGGAAAAAGCTAAAGGCAATTATCCCAATGGGACTCCACAGGAAGGAATTGTAATTCGATCTATAGATCAGATGATATCTTTCAAAGTGGTTAACAATGAGTTCCTTTTATTGCACGGGGAGTAATATGGATATTCTAGAGAGTATTATTCTTGTTCTATTTGTAATATGGGGATACATTGCATATAAGGATGGTATATCAAAAGATCATTTTGCTACATTAATTTTATTAGTAATATTAGTTTTAATATATAAATTTATAAATAGAGTAATTAAGGAAGGATGACATGAAAATTAAATTGTATGATATATTTATGCTATTTGGTGTATTTTGTTTAGCAGTTATTTCTGGATTTGTAGTTAGTTATTTAATGTATAAATTTCTAATATGAGGTGAAAAAATGAGAAGGAATTTAGATGACGTTGCAGTAGATGTTACAGAGGATATTGTAGATGGATTAAGATTGAATCCTTTAACTTGGTTTGATACTATTTTTAAAATAGTATTTAGATTACTAGGAGGAATTGTTAATTTAATTGGTGGTGGAAGAGATGAATAAGTGGCAACAATAACATATAAAAACCAGCCAGCGATCCATGCTACACGAGGTAGTATCCCTCTGGCTGGTAATTCTTATGTATATACTGTAAGTAAATTATTGTGGCCGAAAGATGTTGAGAATTTTTTGAATGAACAATTGATTCCTGTTACCCTGCATGTTTGTTGTGGTAAGAGCCAACTTGGAGATGTACGTTTAGATTTATATATGCCAAAGAATAAAAGGAATAAATAAATTATGTTTAAAGAAGTTAGACCAATCTCAGATACAGCAATGAAAATATTGAGAAAAAGATATTTTGCTGAAGGGGAAAATGAATGGAAGGATGTAGTAAAAAGGGTTGTTGATCATGTAGTCGGGAACAATGATGATGAGCAGTATCAATTAACTTATGATATGATTCAGAATAGATATTTTATTCCAAATTCCCCTTGTCTTGCTAATTCTGGTTTACAGAATGGTGGACTTTTAGCGTGTTTTACTTTAGATTTCCCAGATAATATTGAAGGTATTTATAAAACAAAATTAGATTTTGCTTTGATTGCAAGAAAAGGTGGGGGTTGTGGAATTACATTAAGTAAAATTAGACCAAAAGGAAGTAAAGTTAAAGGTTCTACACATAGTCATGCAGGAGGCCCAGTAGCATTTGCAAATACAATTTGTCATGATATGGAAGTTGTTAGCCAGAATGGTTTAAGAAATATGGCTATTATGTTAACTATGAGTGTTTATCACCCGGATATTCTTGAATTTATTACAGCAAAAGAAGAAGAAGGAAAATTATCTAATGCTAATATGTCTGTAGTTATAGATAATATTTTTATGAAAAAGGTAGAAAATGATGAGACGTACTGGACAGGTTTTGATTCCGGTAGTGGTTATGCCTTTATAAATGAATATAAAGCCAGAGATATTTTTAATTTAATTGTAGAAGGTGCGTGGAAGAATGGGGAACCGGGGATATTATTCTATGATCGAATGAATGATTCTCCATATAAAGAGGAGATACTTTGTACGAATCCTTGTAGCGAGCAGCCTTTGCCTTTTAATGGTAGTTGTAATCTAGGTAGTTTGGATGTCAGTAAATTTTTATTGGAGAATAAAACATTAGATTTAGAATCATTAGAAGTTGCTACCCGACTTGGTGTAAGATTTTTAGATACGGTTATAGATAGAACATCCTATCCAACAAAAGAAATAGAGCAATTCAGTTTAAATCATAGAGCAATTGGATTAGGAATTATGGGACTAGCAGATTATTATCTTATGCGAGAAGTAGCATATGGTTCTGATAAATCTATAGAAGAATTAGAATTTATTTTGGATTTTATCTATAAAATGGCAGAAGATGAATCAATTATTTTAGGAGAAGAAAAAGGAATACCAAAAAATTGTAAAGAATTATCAATTCCAAGAAGAAATATAACAGTAACTACAATTGCCCCCACGGGAACTACAAGTTTAATCGCTGGTTGTGTAATTGGGGATACAGAAATACACACAATAACTGGAAAAAAGAAAATAAAAGATTTGATTGGAACTGAACAATACATTTATTGTTCTGGAAAAGATGAAATTTTAGTTAGAAAGGCACATGATATTAGAAAAACGAAAGAAAAAGCAGAGGTATGGAAAATTAAATTTGATACTGATGATGAATTAATTCTTACTCCAGACCACAAAGTAATGTTAAGTAATGGTACTTGGAAACGTACAGATGAATTAAAATTTGGGGATAGTATCAGGGAATTTCATAAAAGTATCTGGGTAAATAAAGATAATAGCATACATTCTACCGCCCTATATATGACTAATCTCCCAAGAAAATTTAATCATATTGCTATTGCAGAATATAAATATGGAAGAAAGATTAAAAAATCTGAAGCCGTACACCATACAGATCTTAATCATCTTAATGACTCCATAGAAAATTTAGAAATCCTATCTAGAACGAAACATAAAAATATACACTCTGTGGGAATTTCAAATTGGAGTAAAGCCAACTCTGGTAAAACTTATGAGGAAATCTTTGGAGATGGGCGTGCAAAGATATTAAAAGAAAATAAATCAGAGAAAATGTCTGGAGAAGGTAATCATAGATTCGGGTACTTGTTATCAGATGAAGAAAAAGTTTTAATCTCAAAAAAAACTAAAGAAGCAATGGCTAGACCAGATATTAGGGAGCGATATTTAATAGGAATGAAAAAAAGGAGAAGTGGTAGAAATCATAAAGTAATTTATGTTGGCTTTCATGGATATGAAGATGTATATAATATGGAAGTAGGAGAAGTAGAAAATTATGTTGCAAATGGTGTGATAGTTCATAACTGTAGTTCTGGTATAGAGCCTATTTTTAGTGAGATAACAATTAGAAATGATAAAACAGGTACTTATACATTTGAAAATAATCTAGCAGAAAAATCTTATTTTCGTTGTGCAGTTTCTGCAAATGGTTCACAGGAAGTAACTTGGGAAGAACATATTAAAATCCTCGCTGCTGCACAAAAACATATTGATAGTGGCGTATCTAAAACAATTAATTTTCCTAATCATACTCATCGAGATACTTTTGCTAAAGCAATTATGTTAGCCTGGAGAAATAATTGTAAAGGTTTAGCAATGTATAGAGATAAAAGTAGATTGGTACAAGTATTAACTCCTCAATCTGTTAAGAAAGATAAATGTCCTGTATGTGGGGATGATATTTTAAAGATAGCTGGGTGTAAAAAATGTATAAAATGCGATTGGAAATTAAGTGATTAATCGAATAATTTGTTGGTTTTCTTGTGGAATTACAAGTGCTTATGCAACTAAATCAATATTGGAGAAATATAAAGATAGATATCCAATAGAAATTGTTTATTTTGATACTGGATCAGAACATCCAGATAATAAAAGATTTTTAATAGATTGTGAAAAATGGTATAACCACGCTATTAAAATTATCAAACATCCTGAATTTAAAGATATTTATGCTGTTTATGATAAATCTGGTTTTATCGCTAATCGATTCGGTGCTAAATGTTCTTATGAATTAAAAAAGAAACAAAGAGAGCGCTATGAGAATCTTGAAACTGATTTACAGATTTTTGGATGTGATAATTCAGAATTAAATCGTGCCAATCGGTTTAGAAAAGAAAATCCACTTGTGAACGTAGAATTTCCTCTATTAGATCAGAATCTCTCTAAAGCGAATTGCATATTGATGATCAATCAGATAAGAATTAAACTTCCAGAGATGTATCTACTTGGTTATAAAAATAATAATTGTATTGGTTGTGTAAAAGGAGCAAAAGGATATTGGAATAAAATAAGAAAAGATTTTCCAGATGTCTTTGAAAAAATGGCACAATATGAGGAAAAATATGGTGCTAAACTTAATATTATAAATATCAATGGGATTCCAACGCATATTTCTCTGAGACAATTACCTATAACTGCTGGAAATTACCAAAGTGAACTTCCAATAGTTTGTGGTTTTTCCTGCGGAGATTCTGCACAATAAATTATAATTGGAAATTATGTAATTGAAATTAATCTGGAATTTTTCCAAAAAATCAGAGTTGCCTTTACATTAAAAAATAAAAAAAAGGAGAACGACAATGGATGACCAGGCGCTAGTTGATGGAATTAATAGATTGATAGGTGATTTAAATTTACTATTAACCCGTACTGCTAAAAAGAATATAGATGTACATATTCAAGTTTGTGATTTTATGGATACTACTACAATCCCCATAGTTAAAGTATATTATTTAACTGCTAAATATAAAAAAGAATTAACCCCAAGTTAAAACAAAAATCCCCCCCAATCAAAAAACTGGAGGGGATTTAGTTATTAACTAACCATATAAGATTATATTAGAATTTATTTAACATATTTCTTTTTTAGTCTTTTAAATTCTCTAATTTCTTGATTTGTTAATTCTTTTTGTTCTCGTTCCCTATTTTCCCTTTTTTCTTTATTTTCTTGTTCAATAATTACTCTTATCTCTTCTTTTATTAATATTTGGGTCTCTTGAATTATTGAATCAAAATTATTTGTTAGATAAGTAAATTCATATGGATGTTCTCCAGTATTAAGATAATGACTATTATATATAAAAAAATAAGACAAAAAATCTATTACCTCTTTTTTATCTTTTGTATCTTTCCATTGCATATCTGATTTATAAGATGCCATATAACATCCTCTACAATAATCATCACTATCTGGTTTATAAGCAATAACTGTGTACATTTTATATTACCTCTATTTCATAATATTCTACCATCTCTTTACACATATTTTCAGATAGATTTTCTCGTAAGTCCTCTAATTGTTCATCAGATAAATCATCTGAATATTCGTCTGAGTTGTCTTTTACAAGTTTCCTAACTTGTTTTAGATATTCCTTATTCCCTTTTTCAATATCCTTATACACAGCTATATGTACGATAATATCTTGAAAATATTCAATTAATACACCAACTTTTTTCTTATCCATTTTATTGTTAATAACTTCATACCCTTGTCCCCTATTTAGTGCATAAGGAATATTTTTACAGGAATGTTCTGGTTCACAAACAAGTATACCAAAGTAAGTACCATCATAACTTTTAGATACAATTACATCATATTCATAATCTGATCTAAGTTTATCTCCCAAATAGATTGATGTTCCAAATTTATCTTTTAATCCTGTACAAATTTTATTCATTTTATTTTTCCTTTTATCCTAGTACTACATTAATATTTACTACTTCATATTCTACATGATCATTTAAATCATTAGCAGTTCTTAATACATTTAGTCTGTCTTTTTCTTGTATGGCATCAATCATATTTAAGTATATCCTGATTGGTGCTATTATTTTTTCTCCGTCTATTTTTATTGCTGTGTCTAGATTCTTATATAAGAAGAAACCAATAATTGATTGTTTAATCTTATTTTATCCACTTATTCGTATTAGTTTACAAGTTATATCAAGGGCATATGCTGCAATTTGAAGATTAATATTGCAATCCTCCAAAATTTCTTGGTACGAAGAATTATTATGCTCTAAATACGGGATGAGAAGATAATGGTCTCTTTCATATTTTCTTCGATTGATTATTTTATATTGAATTGGATAGTCCCCATCGGGATCAGGTTCACATTTTTCTTTAATTAATTTCCAAACAATATTCTTAAGTTTAGAAATATCTTCATCTGTGACTTTGGCCCAGCCGCCATCCGATCCACGCTTTTCTTTAAGAAAATTATCTATCAGCATCTGAATAGAATTTTTCATTTTATATTCTCCTTTTTATCCTGGTACTACACAAATTTTTTCTAGTTCATATTTAATTGGATTAATCAATTCCTTATCGCTTCTGGATAAATTTAACTTATCTCGTACCTCTTGTGCATCAATCATATTGAGATATACCATAATTGGAATCTTTATTGCTATCCCCTCTTCATTCCAAGTACGTCTAGATAATAGAAATCCTGAAATTGATTGTTTCATTTTAATCTTCCTTTTAATACTCCACTTATTTCTAAGACATCAAAATATAAATTCTCTAATATAGAAATATTAGGTTTATCTGGTAAAGTCGTTTTAGTTTCTTCCATTTCTTTTTTAAAATTTTCACCTACCTCTATTAATTGTTCATAAGAATACAAACCATTTCTAATTTGCAATAGAAATTCTGCATCCGGTCTGGGTAAAGTAATTGTTAATCTCTCTAACAATTCTTTACCCTCTGTTAATAATCTGTATAAGTGCATACCATGTTTGGTATCATAACCGTATTTAGCCTCTATTATTTTTCTTTTTTCATTACGATTCTTTTCCCAATCTTTATAACTATTCCAAGATTGTCTGGCATCGTGATAAGATTTTTCTGCTAATGCATAATCTCTCCAACTTTCTTTAATTGTTTCTATAGGTGCATGAATTAAAACTTCTACCTTTTCTAAACCGAATTCAGGTGAATCTTTTAAACCATAATCACTTCTTAATGGTTCTTTTTTAGGTGGATTTAATAGATACGACCGATGTAATTTAATCCTTTTTAATTGTGCATAAGCATATCCTGTAAAGGTTTGCCTTGCTCTTGTAGATAAGAATAAGTATCTATTCTCATATATTTCAAACCATTCTCTTGTAGCTTGTTGTGTGGCATTTGCAGCAAATAAAATCTCTAATATGTTAGGATTACAATCAATGGCTAATTGAAAGAATTTACGGATAGAAAAATATACTCTATCTTCATTAGAAAACTCTTGTTGCTCAAAGTTTTTAAATGGGGATAGTAGTATACCTTTATATGGTACTACTACCCCTCTATAATCTATATCACTTTCGGGGGTAGTAGTACCATATAAATGAGAACCAAATAAAGTTTCAAATATTATTTTATAATCATACATTATTTTTTATCCAAAGAAGTGTAGATAAACTCCAAAACCTGCACAACAACATATAATAACTATTATCCCCATACAACTAACTATATAACCTAACCAGGGATGTACATCTTCTGGATCAATTATTGTGATAACTGCCCCAGTTTCTTCTGCAAAGGTTCTTAAATAATCAGGTATAGCATTCATTTTTATTTTCCTTTTGATTTAAATCGTGAATAAAATATTTATGACTTTTTATTTTTTCTAATGTTTCCTTGGTAGATTCTCCAAGAAACTTTGCACGATATTTCGATGTTGTAACTGAACAATTCCAGTTTGGATCTAAAAATACTTTACCATTTAGAGTAATCTTTACAATAATTGTTTGATAAGATTGAAAATAACGCCCCCCATGATCATCTTCCCAAACAAATTGATTTTTTACTCCACAAAAATTAGATATGGGTTTCATTTTATTTTCCTTTGCTGATCTTATAGCCCACATAAAGCAGAACAATAAGTAGGATTATAATAAAGATACCCATTACTAAAACTTGTAAATCATGTGTACTCATTTTAATTCTCCTAGTGATCTTAATACAATTAAGAAAGATAATTGCCGTTGAATTACTTG
>Ga0315274_10013645_pt1 | contig 11566 bp, 6 predicted proteins | sample YL17G02_20_MG_FD_203700 | JGI IMG/M metagenome (GOLD analysis project Ga0315274, IMG submission 203700) | Sediment microbial communities from Yellowstone Lake, YNP, Wyoming, USA - YL17G02_20 | ecosystem: Environmental > Aquatic > Freshwater > Lake > Sediment | place: USA: Wyoming | collected...
AATCCGAACAGCCCGATCCCAGCCTTCCTTTCACCTCCGCCCCATCTGGGCCTGTTGAGTGTCTCGGTATGACCTTTCCGAACGACGACGAGCGCCGCAAGTACTACTTGGAGAACCTCGCGGAAAAGCTCAAGGACCCCGCCTTCCGCAAAATCGAGGGATTCCCGATCGGCGAGGACGAGGACATCCTCGCGCTCTCCGATCCTCCATACTACACCGCTTGCCCGAACCCCTGGCTCGCCGAATTCGCAAACAAGTATGGTGCCTCTTACAATCCGAAGAATGACAAGTACCATCGGGAACCCTTCGCCGCAGATGTGAGCGAGGGCAAAACCGATGCGATCTACAAGGCACATGGGTACCACACGAAGACACCCCACAAAGCGATTATGCGCTTCATTCTCCACTATACAGACCCTGGCGACATTGTGTTTGACGGATTCTCTGGGACAGGTTTGGCTGGGGTCGCGGCTCAACTTTGCGCCAACAGGGAAGAAGTAAGCGAACTAGGCTACCGTGTTGGCAGTGATGACCAGATCATTGATTCCAGTGGAAAGACAGTCTCGAGGCTTGGCCCAAGACGTTCAATATTGAATGATCTTTCCCCGGCTGCTTCCTTCATTGCGTATAACTACAACACCCCGTTTTGCACAACTCGATTTCAAGAGACATCGACACGAATTCTTGATGATTTCTACAATCGATTTGGCTGGATGTACGAAACAATAAGCCCAGGTGGTAGGGATAAGGCATCCATTAACTTCACAGTGTGGAGCGAAGTTTTCTCCTGTCCTGAATGCGGGGGAGAGGTCAACTTCTTGCGGGAAGCTCTGACGAAAGATGAACACGTATTGGAGGAATTCCCCTGTCCCCACTGCGATGCTTCTTTAACCAAGAAGAGACTACAGAAAGTCCATGATACGGTCTTTGACAAAGGATTAAGGCGCCCTGTCATACAAGACAAGCGTATTCCGGTCCGGATAAACTTCGAGCACAAAGGTTCGACGGGCGAGCGGGAAATCTCGGACACAGATCAGGCCGTCTTGCGTCAAATCGCCGAACTAGATTTCCCTTCTACCTTTCCTACCGACCGAATGATGCACATGTCCGAAGATGTGGAAGCCTGGGGGGACAAGTGGCGATCTGGTACCGCCTCGTTCACTCATGTTCATCATGCCTTTCTGCCCAGGGCGATTCATGCTCTGGCGGCACTTTGGCAAGCGGCTAGTCGGGTAGAGGACTTTAGAATCCGGCAGATGGTGTATTTCACCTTCGAGCAGGCCATTTGGGGTCTTTCTCTAATGAACCGTTATGGGCCCACGCACTACTCCCAGGTGAATCGCTACCTGTCGGGCGTGTATTATATAGCGTCGCAAATATCGGAGTGTTCTCCTCGATACATACTATTGGGGAAGATCTCCAGGCTGTGTAGCGCATTTGGACGACTAGGACTCGAACGCGGAGCCTCGATCATAAGTACGTGTGATGCAAGCGCACTGAGTCTGCCGGAGAGTTCCGTCGACTACATTTTCGTCGACCCTCCCTTCGGCGATAACCTTGCCTACGCGGAGCTCAACTTTATCGTGGAGGCATTTCATCGCATCTTCACAAACACTAGACCTGAGGCAATCATAAGTCACGTCCAGCAGAAATCTCTATCTGAATACCATCAGTTAATGACCAGATCCTTCAAGGAGTATTTCCGGGTACTCAAACCGGGACGCTGGATGACAATTGAGTTCTCGAATACCCAATCTTCAGTTTGGAATGCGATTCAAACAGGCCTACAGGAGGCCGGCTTCGTAGTAGCAAATGTTGCAGCACTCGACAAACAACAAAGGGGCTTTAACGCTGTTGTCACTCCAACATCTGTCAAGCAAGATTTAGTAATCTCAGCTTATAAACCCAATGGGGGCCTTGAGCTGCGTTTCAGCCATGAAGCTGACAGCGAGGAGGGAGCCTGGGACTTCGTCCGAACGCATCTCCGGAACCTCCCAGTCGTGAAACCCAAGGGTGGGCAATTGGAGCCGATTGCGGAGCGCGATCCGCGCATCCTCTACGACCGGACCGTTGCGTTCTACATCCGGCATGGTATCCCAGTGCCGATTTCTTCTCCGGAGTTCCGGGCAGGTCTTGCTGAAAAGTTCCCGGAGCGAGATGGCATGTACTTCCTTCCGGACCAGGCTGCGGAATACGATAAGGCCCGGATGAGGATGGAAGGTATCGGCCAGTTGATGATCTTTGTGGAGGATGAGCGTAGCGCTGCTGACTGGCTCAGGAACTACCTCAAATACAAACCGTCGAAATACCAGGACATCCAGCCCGAGTTTTTCGAGCAGTTGAATCAGAGCTGGAAGAAATGGGAGACACGCCCAGAATTGCGCGCTCTGCTGGATCAGTATTTTCTGTGTTACCAAGGCGAAGGCGACGTGCCCCCCCAGATTCACAGCTATTTCTCCACGAATTTCAAAGATCTTCGCAACCTGCCAGCGGACCACGCCATACTACGGGCCAAGGCGCGCGATCGCTGGTATGTTCCTGATCCCCGCAAGGACGCGGACGTGGAGAAGTTGCGCGAAAGACGCCTCTTGGAGGAGTTCTGGTCCTACGTGCCGCCAGGTTACGAGCCCGCCTCCCGGCGCAAGACACCGGAAACGGCCGTGCTGCCGGGATTGGAACCCAAACCGAGGATCTCCAAAGGCAAGCGCTTGACTATCGTGCGCACTGAGGCGGTCCGCGTCGGATTCATGTTCTGTTTCCAGCAGAATGACTACCAGACCATCATCGCCGTCGCCCAACACATCCCCGAGGACGTCATCCACAACGACGAGCAGTTACAGATGATCTACGATAGCGCCGTGACTCGAACCGGGGACGAGGAGTGATTTGGGATTTTGGATTGCCGATTTGTGATTTGAGGGAGCGATGAATGAGAGCGAACTGAAGGAGCGTGCGAAACAGTTCGGTCTGCGTGTGTTGAAGCTGGTCGATGCGCTGCCGAAGACCACGGCGGGACGTGCGATCGTTAGAACGTCGCGACGGAGCCGCTCCTGAAATGGCTTCTCCGCTAATCCAAAATCATCAATCCAAAATCCGAAATGGCCCCGAATGGGCCTGGTCCAACTCATATCATGAGCCCGTCCAGATCATTGAACACCTTGATCTGTGGGATTCTCCCGCCTGCCGTGTCTGGCTCCCAAACCGCGACGCCATCGTCGTTGTGCCCGCCCCTGACCTGACTCCGTTGTCCGGTGACGGTCACCACGCCGCGCCGGCCACGACCGAAGAAGCCCGCATCCGTTATCTCCTCATGGCGGCCCGGCTCTCCAACCTCCTGACCGAGGATATCCTCCTCGCCCCCATCGACGCCTCAGTCATCCCCCTTCCGCACCAGATCAAGGCATTGCGTAAGGCGATTTCCCGTGACCGAGTCCGGTTCCTCCTGGCAGATGAAGTCGGCCTCGGCAAGACTATTGAGGCGGGCTTGATCCTGAGGGAACTGAAGCTGCGTGGTCTCGTCAACCGCACGTTGGTCATTGTGCCGCGCGGTCTGGTCACGCAGTGGATCGCCGAAATGCAGACGCACTTCGCTGAGGAGTTCCGATTCTACTCGCCCGCCGATTTCCCTGCGTACCGCCGAATCGCGCAGAGCGAAAACGTCTGGCAGACCAGCAACCAGATCATCTGCTCGCTCGATTCGGTCAAGCCGGTGGATTCCCGCAAGGGCTGGACTGAGGAGCAACTCGCCCAGGTCAATCAGGACCGCTTTCTCGACCTCATCGGCGCCGGCTGGGACTTGATCATCGTCGATGAAGCCCATCGGCTCGGCGGCAGCTCCGTGCAGGTGGCCCGCCACCAGTTGGGTAAGGGCCTGGCCGAAGCCGCCCCATACCTGCTCCTGCTCACCGCCACGCCGCACCAAGGCAAGAGCGATGCATTTCACCGTCTTCTCACGCTTCTCGACCGCACCGCGTTTCCCGACCCCACGAGTGTGGTCAAAGAGCGCGTGTGGCCCTACGTGATCCGCACCGAGAAGCGCCGGGCGATTGACGCCGTCGGCAACCCGCTGTTCCAGCCGCGGGTGACGAAACTGGTTGCCATTCCCTGGAACCCGGAACACGAGGGGCAGAAGCGGCTGTACGAGTCCGTCACGGAATACGTTCGCGAAGGCTACAACCAAGCCATGAAAGAAAAGAAAGGCTACATTGGTTTCCTCATGATCCTGATGCAGCGCCTCGTCACCTCGTCCACCCGCGCCATCACGGCCACGCTCGCCCGGCGCCTGGAAGTCCTGAACCAGCCGGCAGAACAGATCAGCCAGGTGCCTACGCACTTTGACGAAGACTGGCCCGATCTCGACGGTCAGGGGCAGCTTGAATCCGTCCTCAACATCCCTCTCCGCGCCATGCAAAACGAGAAGGCAGAAGTCCAGCGTCTGCTGGAACTCGCCCGCCAGGTCGAAGCGCGTGGACCCGACGCGCGCGCTGACGCTCTCCTTGAATGGATCTACACGCTCCAGATAGAGGAAGCCGACCCGGACCTGAAACTCTTGATCTTCACGGAGTTCATCCCCACCCAGGCAATGTTGGCGGAGTATCTGGCCGCCAGGGGCTTCTCCGTGGTCTGCCTGAACGGCAGCATGGATATGCAACAGCGCGTTCAGGTGCAAGACCTGTTCTCCAAAGATGTTCGCATCCTTATTTCCACCGACGCCGGCGGTGAGGGCCTGAACCTCCAGTTCTGCCACGTGGTCATCAACTACGACTTGCCATGGAACCCCATGCGCGTGGAACAACGGATCGGCCGGGTGGACCGCATTGGCCAATCGAAAGTCGTTCGCGCCCTAAATTTCGTGCTCGAAGATACGGTTGAATGCCGCGTCCGCGAAGTGCTGGAAGATAAGCTCTCCGTCATTCTCCAGGAGTTCGGAGTGGATAAGGCCGGCGACGTGTTAGACTCCCTTGAAGCTGGCAATATCTTCGATAAGCTCTACATCGAAGCCTTACTACACCCCGAGAGGATCAGCGCGGAAGTCCAGCGCGCCATCAAAGCCATCCAAGGGGAAGCCGACCGCGCACGGACTCAGCAATTACTTTTTGATGATCCTGTCGCTTTAGAACCGACCGAAGCACAAAAGATCCAGGACCTGCCACTGGGGGAGTGGATCGAGACCATGACGGCGAATTATGTCGCCGCCCACCAGGGATCGTTCAAGCGGAGCGGCCGCGCCATCGAACTCCGGTGGCCGAACGAGCAGGAGCCCCGCTTGGTGGCATTTCCAACCAAGAAGGGCGAGGTGCCTACGAGTGCTGAAATCCTCTCTCTGGAGCATCCTCGCATCCGCGGCCTGTTGTCCCGGCTCCCCCGCCGTGCCCCCGGGCAAGCCATCCATCGGATCACAATGGAGGGGATTCCGCCCATCATTCAGGGTTTCTGGTCCCTCTGGCAGATCGGCATGCTCACCTCCGACCGGCGCCGGCACCGCGCCTTACCGGTCTTTGTGCACGATGACGGACGCATTCTCCAGCCCACCGCGCGCTTCTTGTGGGATGAGCTAAACGCCAAGCCTTGGCGCCTGGTTGAGGGGCCTCCGAGTGCCGATGTCGCGGGGGCGTTCGCCAGGTGCGAGCAAGCGGCCACCGAACAGGGACGGGAAGTCTATCTCCAGCTTCGCCAAAAGCACCTGAACCAGCTACAGTTGGAGCAGGAGAAGGCGGAGTACAGCTTCCGCGCCCGCCGGAAGTTGCTGGCAAGCATTGGGCTGCCGGAGGTCAGGACCCATCGCCTGCGCCAACTGATGGCGGAAGAAGCGGGGTGGAAGCAGGATCATGAAAGGCAGAAGCAGGCCCTGCCGGAACTGGTGCCCATTGCCGTGTTGAGGATCCACTGAGATGCCGGAATGGCGGGAACCATTATTGAAGCCGTTTGTGCCGGGGATCGCCCGCAAGACGGTTGTGGCCGACCCAGATGAACTCTTCCGGGACGACCGGATCTTCCGGGAGATCACGGATCGCGGATTCACGCTCATCTACTTCGAGGATTCCATTTCCTTCCGCTTCACCTACGAGTCCGAGTTCCGGGAGGCCTGGGACCGCGGGGAAAACCGTGAGCTGGTTGTCATTGTGCGCCCGGACACGCGCGAATTCGACATACTCCCGGCCGATCTCCTGCAAGACGCCCGGCAACTCGCTTTCTATCTGAGGGACGTCTTTCCCAATCTCTCCTACACGGTCATCTCCAAACTCGACCGCGCTTATTTCGACGTTCTCTACCGGGCACACACTCTCTACGCCAAGCAGCCCCTCGGCGAGGCGCTGACCAAGGAGTTTATCCTCAAGCATGCCTTCGAGACTGTGCCGGAGCTGATCAAGAAGGGCAGCGATCTGTTGCGGGCTTTGCTCCAGCGTCATTACCGAAAACAGCAGGTCCCGGCGCCGCTGGATGAGTACTTCCTATCCATGCTGGACAAGACCGGGAGGTTCAAGGACTGGCCGCTCAGGACAATCGTACCCGACCGCAGTGCGTTTTGGGAATTCCTTCAGGAGCGGTGGCCACTCTTCGTAAATCGCCAGCTCGTCGAAGCCGGTCAAGGCGTGGCCGAGACGCCGCCCTTGAAGTACGAAGGTGCCTACGATTTGCCTTTCGACCATGACGATATTTGCGTCTATATCGACAATCTGTTCACAGAAGGTATTCTCAAACCCATTGAGTGGGTGGGGGCAGCGGTTAAGGCGAAGCCTTGGATTCGAATGGGTCTGAGAGGGGGGACTCAGGTGCCGGAGGAGATCCGCTTTGAGGATCTCTGCAAGGGAGTGGAGGAAAACGCCCCGGCGCAGGATGCGAACGTGTACACGTGGCTGGCGTTTGCCTATCCGTATGGCCAAATGCAGCGTGTCTGGAATGAACACGCCCAGGCCCTCAAGCCGGCCCACGGGGAACGGCACGCCGATCTCCGCCGCCGGTGTAATGAGCGTTTCGCGGCGTGGATTTTCACTGCGTACCGTGGCATCTACAACTACCCCGCAGTGAATCCTGTCATGGTTCACCATATCCCGGCATGCCTCGCGAACCGTCTCGCGCAGGGAGAAGCGCGGAAGGTCGCGTTCCTCCTCATTGATGGATTGGCTCTGGATCAATGGCTTCTCCTTAAGGATAGCCTGTCGCCCGCTCTGGCCGGAGCCAGCGTCAGCGAGAACGCGCTTATGGCGTGGATCCCCACCATCACGCCCGTTGCTCGCCAGGCGGCCTATTCTGGGAAAATCCCGGTCTATTTCACCGAGACGGTTTATCGGACCGACCGGGACGAATACGGTTGGCGTCAGTTCTGGTATGACCGCGGCTTCCAATTGGACGAAGTCGGTTTCTGGGCGACCCGGGGAGACGCCGCGGACCTGGATAAGCTCGACAACCTCTTGACCCATCGAATTCGCGCCTTTGGATGCACGGTGTTCAAAGTGGATGAGATCATGCATGGCGTCCAGGTGGGCGCTCCCGGCATGGCTGCTCAAATCAAGACATGGGCCGGGGATGGCTTCCTGGACGGGCTGATCCAGAGACTCTTATCGGAGGGCTTCCATATCTGCATTTCCGCCGACCACGGTAACGTCGCGGCTCGGGGGATCGGAACGCCGAGAGAAGGAACGCTCAGCGAGACGAGAGGGGAGCGCTGCCGCATTTACTCTGATCGGAGACTGCGTACGGCGGCTCAATCAGGGATAGCGGGGAGCATCTGCTGGGATCACCCTGGTTTACCCAAGGACTTTCATTGCCTGTTGGCGCCGCCGGAAAATGCGTTCGTCCCGCAGGGACAGACCGTCGTTTGCCATGGCGGGATCAGCCTGGATGAGGTCATTGTTCCACTCGTCGAGATTTTCCGCAGGAAGGCGGTTTCCTGAGTATGCCAGTTACGAAGAAAGTGGGTATCGGGTTTAATCGCAGGGTCCGTGCCGTCTGGCTCAACCAGACCTTGCGACTCGCAGCCGCCGGCGTTTCCACCGAAGAGATTGAGACCACCCTCAAGCAGAAGATCGCCACTGACAACCAGGGAAAGGAGACCATCCGCAAGGTCTTCGTTTACCTCAACCGGGTCTGGCTCCAACCCCCGACATACTGCATTGCCCTTCGCGACGACGCCTTGGAGATGTTCCGTCAACGCCCCGATGGAGAAAGCGCTTTCCTGCTCAACTGGGGGATGTGGGTGGCGGTCTATCCGTTCATCGCCCACATCGCAGAGGCGACAGGGCGCCTTCTCCGTCTCCAGGGGGAGGCACAGGCTGCCCAGATCAACATGCGCATCCGCGAACGGTATGGCGACCGCCACTTCGTGTATCGCTCGGTCCGCTACAATCTGAGCACCTTCTTCGAGGCCGGGGCGTTGAAGGAAGGGACAAAGCCCGGCATTTACGCGCGCGGAAGCGTCATGAAACCTCGCAGTGACAAAGAGCTCGCGTGGCTGATCGAGGCGTTGCTCCACGCCCAGCACGAGACCAGTCTCCCATTCCAACAGATCGCCGCCCACGGCGCTCTATTTCCGTTCGACCTGGCCGGCCTCAGCATCGGTACTTTGAAAGTCAACCCTCGTCTGGAGATCTTCCGTCACGGCCTTACCGAGAATCTCGTCGGGTTGAAGGCTGACAGTTCTGCTGGCCTTTGGAAGTCGCTGTAAAAGTGCATTGTAACCCGGGACGGGGCTTGGGCTAGCGGGCTGGACGGCGGGAAGGCTGAGCCGAATGCTTGTAAGGGGGGCGTTCCTGTCTATGTCGCCTTCCTGGTGTTCCAGCCGGGCCCCATGACGCGGCTTGAGGAATTCCCACGCATCAGCGCACCGCCGTAATGCGGTAGAGTAGAGCACTGGTGTCGGAGGGTAGCGTGAGCCTATCTGTTCCCGCCCCTTTCGGCTGGCGGTGCCTCACTAGCCCCCGCGTGCGCCAGACACCAGCGCCCCCTCGTCGGTGGGGTCGAGGACTGGCGCGGTACCCCGGAGGCGCTCCCTTGGCCGTATCCGCCGTTTCCAGCTTCGTGCCCGTTTAGGGGTCGCCGTAGGCCCGTCTCCAGCCCCCGCCACGTCGAACCCGGCGGGCTGATTTCCAGCACCGGGCTCTCCTGCTCGCTTCACCCCAAGGGTTATGGGACCTAGCCGGTGGGGAGCGCTTTCGGCGATGGCCCGAAGTACCGGACGCGGTAGCCGTTGTACAGCCCCAGCGTCGCATAGAGCCACGACCTACTCCACCTCGTCCACCGGAAGCCCCGACGCTTCCGTGCCCGCATCAGGTGCCGCCGCACCTTCTTGTCCACCCAGTCTCGGACGTAGGAGAAGCACCGGCTGGAGTGCCCGATGGCAAAGTAGTTGACCCAGCCACGCAGCACCGGGTTGATCAGGGCGATCACGCGGCCGACGGGCTGGGACTGGAAGCGTCGGAAGACCTCCTTGAGCTTGCGCAGCAACGCGGTCCGCTTCGTCAGCTTCGGCGTGTACTGCGGCCGCCAGACGCCCCGCAACGAGCGGACGCGCCGGAAGTCAAAGCCCAGGAAGCCGAAGTGCTCCCCCTTTGCCAGGTCCACGATCCGGCTTTTCTCTTCATTGACCTCGACCCGGAGGGTGGCCAGTTCCTCCCGGAGCCGTTTGGTGACCGCCGTGAGCAGCCAGGCATGGCGGGGGTAGGCATCCACCAGGATGACCACGTCATCGGCGAAGCGCGCGTATTCCATACGCGTGTACTTGCCGGACCGAGTGACCTCCTTGGCGCGCTCCAGCATCCGATCCACCTCGGTGAGGTAGAGGTTGCTGAGCACGGGCGAGATCACCCCACCCTGGGGAACCCCTGTCTTCCCGGAGGCCTTGAGCATCTGCTTGAGCAAGGCCAGCACGTCCGCATCGTTGACCCGCCGGGCCACCTTCGCGAGCAGCAGGTCGTGCCGCACATTATCGAAGTAGGCGCGGAGGTCAAGATCGACGACGCGGGTCTTGTTCTGCACGATGGCCTCAGCCACCCGGTCCACCGCTTGATGCGCTGACCTCTTCGGGCGATACCCATACGATCCCGGTTGGAAGTCCGCCTCGAAGATGGGCTCCAGGAGGCACTTGAGCGCCCCCTGGACCACACGGTCGCGGATGGCAGGGATCGAGAGGAGTCTGACCTTACGGCCGCCGTCCTTCGGAATCGCCCTCCGCCGACACCGCATGGGCCGATACGTGCGGGAGACCAGTTCGTCCCGGAGCTGCTGGAGAAAGCTCTCGACGCCGCTGGCTTCGATGGCGTCAAACGTGACCCCGTCGATTCCCGGGGCGCCGTTGTTCGCCTTTGCCGCCGCGTAGGCGGTGCGGAGCGTCTCCAGCTTGCACACGTGGATGTATAGCCCCCAGAAGCGCCAGGACGGTTCGGCCTTCGCCTTGGCGTAGATCCTCCGTTGCAGGTCTTGCAGTCTGATGGGCGCTGTTGTCATGGCACCCCTGCCTCCCTGATTTCGAAGGAACACGAACAGTAGGGTCCCTTGGCTCTGGCGGCATTACCCGCCTTCCTCGCTACTCCGGACCCCTCCGCCACCGTCTCGCCTTCGACCGCTTTCCCGGGGGCACCGGTTATACGGCCTACCTTGCTCCAGCCATTTCTCGCTGGGACGAGGACGGTTTCTCCAGTTGCTCGGCGCGTCCTGGTCACCGTGCTGTCGCTCCCACCCCGCCGGAGTGGCCCGTCGCGACAGCCAGCCTGCGACGGTCCATGCGGCCTTCGCCCTCCGGTTGCGGGCTCGGCCTCCGGGGCTTCGCACTTTCGGGGCCACCTCTGCGTTCCCTTGCGGTACGGCCCGGTGACTCGCTTGCCATCCCGAGGATGGCGTTGTCGATGGGCTTTCGGATCTTGGTTTCCCTCCACCCGACCATCCAAGCTACGGGGCGTCTGGCTGTTACCCCGGTGGGACTACCTCCCACTGAACGCGCCAGCCTTCGCTGGACGCACAACCGGACGTGCGGAGTTACCGCATCCGGCTCTCCGACTGGTTTCACACCAAGGCCCACGCAGGCGGCGTCACGCTCGGCGCTCCCAGCGGCCGGACCCCCAGTTCCCCGAAGATCCGTCTCCGTGAGAAGCGCTGCGATCCCTGCCCGATCAGCTTGTGTCGCCGCCGCAGAAAGTGCCGCACCCGTTCCGTCACGCACGCCTCGACGGCCCGATACGCCAGCCGCCGACTCCCGTACCCGAAGTAGTTCGCCCAGCCCCCGGTCACCCGGTTGATCTGCTGTGCCACTTCCGGCCACGGCGCCTGATTCCCCGGGTGCAGGATCTCCCGCACCCGCTCCTTCACCTTCCCGATCGCTGCCTTCGATGGCTGCGCTCCCAGATAGCGGCGTCCGGTCTTCCGATACACCATCGGACCGAACGTGTACCCCAGGAAGTTAAAGCTCTCCCTGCGCGCCCGTCGGATGCCCGTCTTGGTTTCGTTGAGAGTCAGCCCGAGCTTCCCCATCACCCCGCGCGTCCACGCCAGCGCCTGCTCCGCCTTGCCGTGGCTCAGGATGACGAAGTCGTCCGCATAGCCGATCAGCGTCGCTCGGTACTGCGCCGCCTTC
>Ga0315274_10013646_pt1 | contig 11565 bp, 7 predicted proteins | sample YL17G02_20_MG_FD_203700 | JGI IMG/M metagenome (GOLD analysis project Ga0315274, IMG submission 203700) | Sediment microbial communities from Yellowstone Lake, YNP, Wyoming, USA - YL17G02_20 | ecosystem: Environmental > Aquatic > Freshwater > Lake > Sediment | place: USA: Wyoming | collected...
CTGTTATAAAGGAGGCCTCTCCCGGCGGCATCCCGCCGAAGGGCCTCACGGCAATATGTTTGATTTTGTGTTTTTCTGTTTCCTATGATAATCCATGAATCGGGTCGTTGTCAACACCATGGCGTTGCGGGCGAGACGTGTCGGACACCAGAAAAGGAATTGAAGGGAATGACACGCGGTTCTGAAGTGACGGATTCCGGCTGGCCGTTGTACCGGCCTCTTTCCAGTGAAGCATTGCACATGATGGATGCGAAACTGCGCCGGGAAATCCTCGCAACCTTTCCCGAGATACGCTTTCCGGACCGAAGATAGGTCTCATCACGCACAGCCCATACTGCGGACGGAGATCGAACGAACCACAGAAGAGGAGGGCCCCGGCGCCATTTCCAGCGCCGGGGCCTGGGGGGTAGGTGAGTGGCTCCTGGGTATGAATCCCGAAATCTAGCGACGACGGCGGCTGAAGGCCATTCCACCGTTAGCCGCTGGCAAACCGCCTCGGATCAACTGCGGCCACCGCAGTACGAAAGCTCAGACATCCGCTATGTGCACTGTGGCCGATACGTTTCAGTAGCGCCACCCAACACGAGTTTCCGGTTTCCGCTCGTTCCCAAGTTTGGCTTGGGAACGAGCGGAAAACATGCCCGGCATGCCCGCAAAAACTAGAGCCGAAGCTAGTGTTTCTTCCTGCGGACGGCCAAAGCGCCGCCCCATGCGGTTGACGCCGCCAGCAGAGCGAGGCCAATGATACCGGCCACGGGAAGACTGCCCGCAGACAGGACGTCCAGCTCGAACGGCGGTGTCTCGAGGATCTCTTTGCCCGATCCGGTGTCGTACACGCACGTGTACGTGCCCTCATCGTCTACCGTCACCGGCGAGAACACCAGAACGCGGCTATTGGTGCCCGTGATGGTGTCTGTGTCACTCATGTCCTCGCCGTTGAAACGCCACAGGTAGCTGAGCCCACCCGCGGGGGCTGTCAGCGTGAGGGGACCGCCGGCTACAATAAAGCCCAGTCCCGGGTTGGACACAATCGGCTCGGCGCCCGGCACCGAAGCGGTCACGGTAAACGGATTCGAGACGACCACGTCGCCCTCGCTCTGGTTATAGCTTACGGTGTAGTTACCGTTATCACCCGCGCTGAGCCCGTCGATCACGAGGACGCGTGCGGCAACGCCGCTGATAGTCGATTTCTCGGTGAGTGGAACGCCACCCACCATCCAATGGTATTCCGTGCCTGCGTAGGTGGTAGGCGGGGCAATCAGCCTGATCGTTTGGCCCACCGTCATCTCGCCCTCGAGAGTGATGTCGCCTTCAGGAGCATCGGGACCCGCACCATCGATCTCGATGTAGTCGTATTGCAGGGTGGACGTCGTGTTCGCAAGATCGATAGTGTGCGGACCCGTCTCGAACCACCACTCGGCAATTTCAATCCCTTCGTGCCAATTGGCGTCGTTGTAAGGGATTTTGGTGTAGATGTTCCGCCGCGCCTCGCCGTCAATCTTCAACTCGGCACATTGGTTCATATTGGCGTCTGGATAGACCGGGTGCCTGGCGACAAAGCGGATATAATAGTACTTGGCCTCAGTGATGTCGAAATTGAGGGTGGCGGTCGTCGGAACGGTCCCATTCATACTCAGGTACTCGCTGCCAGAAGCTCCGGCATCAGCTACTACCGCCGCTCCGCTCGGGTTGCTCAGGACGGCGTCTTCCGCCTCGACCTTCATCGGGCGATGCTTCGCCAGAGGTTCGAACCTCAGCCCTGTGCTGCTGTCCCACTCGATGTAGTCGATCCAGTAGTAGTTGGCGCATCCGCCAATCTCGAGACAGTTGGCGCCTGCCTTGAGGTTAAAGGTATAGACATAATCCGCCCACTCGGCGGGGTCGGTTCCCCACTCACAATCGGTTATATACCCCTGCTCTGTGTCGTTCTTGACGTACATGTTGGTGCGGAATCCGTCCCTTTCCCATTCGGGCCTGAGATGGAACGTGATGTCGTACGTGCCGTCAGCGGGCGCGATGATGTTCTCAATGTAGACCCAGTCGTTTTTCGTGTTGATAAACCAGCTCCCGCTGCAAGTCGCATCGAAGTAAACATCGGTTGGGTAATACGTGTCCCAACTGTACATTCCCATGATCTCGCATTCGGTGCGCACCGGCTCGGCTTGCGCAGTCACCGACAGCGCCATGAGGCAACCGACGATGACCAATATTCCCAGACTCCTACTCTTCCTTCCCATCTCTCTACCTCCTCTTTTGTTGAACCGCCTTTGAGTATTCCTTGCCCAAGTTTCACACTAGCGCCGCGTTTTTCACGACGCCAAGGGACCACGCGACCATTGAAGCGTTTTCATTCGCCACGGATTACGGCAGCGGCGTGTACTCGATCGTGTTTCCGGGCATCCAGTTTGGCCGGGACAGTTCGAGAGCTATAAACTGGGTCACCGGGAATTCTCCCTGGCTGTCCAGCCTATTCTCCTGAAGGACGGGATCACCGCCCACCCATCTGATAAACTCGACGTGGCCGTCCATGTAGAGGACATTGCTTCCGCCGGGCAGATGATTGAACCTCGCCTGGGACCCCTCCCAGATCTGGTAGCCTGATATCATGTCCGCCATCAGGGGTACCGCGCTCTGGCTCAGGGCGCTTGCCGCGGGATTGTTGATATCTGTAATCAGGAAGCGCTCGATGCCTTCCCTGGTCTTGAATATCGTTCCGTTCGTCAGACTGCCGCCCGAGCCCGTGAGCCACATGCCTTCATCAAAATAGCCCCAGAAGCCCCCAGTGGTGCCACCCGGATGGAGTCCATAATCGGAGAGGACGACGTCCATCTCCGGATGGTCGTATACGGGCGCCCCGAAGTCGGCTGCTATCTCGAGACTCCTCCAATCGGAATCGTGCAATGCCATCCAGTTCAGGTAAAAGTAAGAGGGGAACCGGTACGAGTCGGTCATCTCGATGAAATCGGCCAGCGTTCGGATGTCGGCCTCCGACGGGTTCCAATCGTTCGCGTTCGAATTGGTGATGTGTATGCCGTTTCCGAGATTGCTCAGAATGTCAGCATTGATGCTGTTCGTCGCGGACGGGCAAAAACAGATCTTGACGTCCGTCAGGTACTCGGGATACATGCCCGCAAGCCTCAGGCTCCAGAGCTGCGAGGACAATGGAAATTTCTGGCCCTTGTCCTCGTTGGCGTACATCTTAAGCACCAATCCCCACTGCTTGAGGTTGTTGGCGCAGCTCGCCCGGCGTGCAGCTTCGCGTGCACGCGAGAGAGCGGGAAGAAGAATTGCAGCAAGTATTCCTATGATGGCGATAACAACCAACAGCTCGATAAGCGTGAAACCGGTTCTTCTCTGCATACCTTGTTTCCTCTCGATTATGAGACCACGAAAACGCACTGTCTAACTCAACAGCCTCTCATTCTCTCACCAATTTGTGCTGAATATGACAGATTGACATTAGAGAAAAATACACTTCGAGGTAACCGAGCCCTGGCAACTCATGCGTGCATTATGCACCAAAGCCATTCTCTTGTCAATAGGTTTAATGAAAAAAGCGCAATTCCGGGATGGATCTTTTTCACCGCACAACCTCTGCTGGCCAGATGCGTACAAGAGGACCCTTGACTTTCTGGTGGCCGGCGACGTATCCTGAATATGTCAGATTGATGTATTGAGACCAGACAGGCCTTTTGTGCTTGGACTGGAATGTACTGCTCTGAGTACGATAAGATCGAATACTACTTGAGAGACATGAAGGCCTGTGAGTGACATGGAAGGAAAAATAAGAACTCTGTTCGGCAGGCCGGTGTTTATCTCGGATCCCGACCTGACCCTTACCGATCAGATATACGAGATACTATGTGAAGAAATCCGCAGTGGCCATTGGCAGGTTGGAGAACGGCTGCCCAGTGTGATAACCCTTTCGAACCAAACCGGCCTTGGCCGCACCCCAATTCAGCAGGCCTTCGAACGGTTGGACAAAGCAGGGTATGTCCGCCAAGAACAACGCTCGGGTACGTTCTTGGAATGCCAATTCCCCGAGGGCGGAAAGAATCTCGGCGCCGTCGGCGTGGCCCTGCACCTCTCCGAGGAGGAGGGGAATCTCGTCACGGATGCCTATTCCCATTTCCGGTTGGCGCGTCTCTTGACAGCCATAGCGGAACGGGGGTATGCGGCCGAAGTGCGTTATCTGCGCACCCAGGAAGAATGGAACAACGTCGACTCCGTGGGCAAAGTGTTTGGCGAGCACATAGTGGGCATTGTGTCTTTGCACCCCTGCGATCACGAGAGCGTGCCCAACCTCCGGCCGGGAAAACTGCCTTTCGTGTACCTCGGTTCGGTTTCGCGGCGGTGCCAGCCCGTCGTCGCAGGCGACACCTCCAAGGGATTCTATGACGCCACCGCCAAATTGATCGCGCTCGGCCACCGGAATATTGCCTGTTTCATGGACCCCTCGGAGTCGCGCGAAGAGAATGCGGTGCGAATGGAAGCCCACGAGGCCGCCATGTCCGAAGCTGGTTTGGCCGTAATGCGGCAGGCGGCCATCGACTCCTACGAGGTCAACAGCAGCGACATCTTCGCCTTGCGACACTGGTTGGAAACCTGCGCGGCCGCCACGGCGCTCATTTGCATGCGCGGTTCCGCAAACATGCCCCTTGTCAATGCGGCCCGCCTACTCGGCCGTTCCATCCCCGACAACCTGAGCTTGATAGGTCATGGAGAACACCCCGGGAATCCGGATTTCCCCGTCACGCGCGTCGATTATGACTACGCCTCCCTGGTGTCCGCATGCCTGGATCTCCTTATCGAACAGATGCGGACCCGGCGCGTCACCGTGTCCCAGCTCCTGATTCGGGCCTTTATTCGTGATGGCGCCACCGTCGCCCGCTGCATACAGCAGAGCAGCACGGAGGCGGCTTCCTGCCGTCCAGCCGCCGACCTGCACACCCTCAGCAACTAGCCCGTTCCGTCGCGACATTCCGTCGCGGGCCGCTTGACAAGTCAATATTTGTTCGTGTTAGCCTGCGATCAATTCACACGGCGGCGTGTGGCGCACGTTGCCTGGACATGCGGGGCAGATTTTGGCGCGCGCTCGTTCCCAAGTTGAACTTGGGAACGGGCGGTACCGGGGAGCATCCATGATCAGTGGCGACAGGTTTCCGATGGGATTCTGGGACTACTTTGCGTTCGGCGCATATTTCGTCATTCTTTGCCTCATTGGATGGTGGGTTGGGCGCAAGGAGAAGGATCGCTCAGAGGACTACTTCCTGGCGGGACGGCGGCTTCCCTGGTACGTGATCGGCACATCTTACGTTGCGGCGAACATCAGCACCGAGCACTTCATCGGGATGGTGGCGGCGGCGTATCTCTACGGCATCTGCATCGCCCAGTGGGAATGGGGCAACGTCATGGCGTTCAGCATCCTGATCTGGATTTTTATCCCGTTCCTGCTGAGTGCGCGTGTGTTCACGGCCCCGGAATTCATGGAGAAGCGGTTCAACCATTTCGTCCGGTTCTTCTTTGCCATCGTCACCGTCATCAGCAATGTCGTGGCCTTCCTGGCGGCGGTGCTTTACGGGGGCGGCGTAGCGCTCAATGCCCTGTTCGGGTGGAACCTGTACTTCGCTATCGCCGCGCTAGGCATTGTGGCGGGCGCATGGGCCGCATACGGCGGTTTGATGTCGGTGGCCTGGACCGACTTCTACACCATGCTGGTCATGTTGTTGGGCGGGATTTTCGTGCCCATCCTCGGCCTCTACATGCTGTCGGGCGATTCGCACTCGCTCGTCGAGGGGTTCCGGGTCATGATGCATGCGAATTTCGCTAAGGACGGTATCTGGGCGGAGGCCGTCGCAAAAGTCGCGCCCCACATCGTGCACCGTGACGCGTACAACCGCATGGCGATCTTCCAGCCGTCCTCGCACATCTTCGCCCCTTGGCCGAGCATCGTTCTGGGCTTCTTGTCCCTCAGCATCTGGTACAACGTGATCAACCAGTTCATGATTCAGCGCGTGTTTGCCGCCAAGAACATTTACCATGCGCGGATGGGCATCGTCCTCGCCGGCTACCTTAAGATCGTGATGCCGCTGATCGTAGTCGTGCCCGGGATGATCCTGTTCGCGAAGAACCCCAACATCCTGCTGCTGCCGTGGGAAGAGATCCGGCCCGAGGCCGACAAGGGCTACATTACCTTGCTGCATTCGCTCGTGCCCGTCGGGCTGCGCGGTTTGCTCCTGGCGGCCCTTTTCGGTTCAGTGCAGTCCACCGTGAATGCCGTGCTCAATTCAACGTCCACCGTCCTCACTCTCGACATTTACAAGCGATTGATCAACAAGAACGCGCCTGACAAGCATTACGTCAACTTCGGCATCTGGGCTACGGTCGCGTTCCTGGTGATCTCGATCGTCCTCGGCTGCGCCATCAAGAACCTGGGCACCGGCCTGTTCATGTACGTCCAGGAACTGTATGCGTTCTTCGCGCCGCCGTTTGCGGCCGTGTTCGTGCTGGGGATCCTGTTCAAGCGGATCAACGGATGGGGCGCGTCCGTTGCCGTTGTCACCGGGTTCATATTCGGGATCCTCATGAAGGTTTACGTCCAGATGGTTCCGAACCACATCGAGATCGTCGGACCGTTCGGCAATCAGGCCATATTCAACTGGATGTTCTGCGTGGTTGTCTGCGCGGCGGTCAGTCTGGTCACGCCGCCCCCTCGCCCCGAACAGATCGGAGACGATATGACGATCAACTGGACCAAAGCTAACATCTTGGGCGGGCTCGGCAACCACTGGTACACGAGCGTCATCCTGTGGTGGGGAATATTCGCCGCCATCGTCTTTTCTTTGATCATCTTCTTCTCAGGTCTCTTCTCCTGAGACCCCGCGCACATCGGAGATAACCTCGCACCTGAGCGCCACCGTAAGCGTGTGAACGACAGAGTTGACGGTGGGTTGCGAACCTCCGGACGGATTGGTCATCCTTAGCGCCTACGAGGAATAGCGGGCGGGGCGGGTGAAGCCCTGATTGAACATTCACTGCCTCTGTCAAGGACAATTCGATGCAACACAATGTCATACCCTTGAGACGCGACCGACCGTCTGTCCTTCTGCTGTCAGGGTTCTCACTACTGAAGCTGTTGATCGGCCTGTACGCCGCGTTTCCAGGCGTGTACGGCTATTTCCGCGACGAGTTCTATTACCTGGACTGCGCGTCGAACCTTGCGTGGGGTTATGTCGACCAGCCGCCGCTGTCGCTTCTGATTCTGGCAATCACGCGCTCGATTCTTGGCCCCTCGGTGCTCGCCATACGGCTGCCGGTGATTCTGGCAGGCGTTGCGACGGTTTTTGTCTCGGGGCTCATCGCGCGGGCCATGGGCGGTGGGCGTTTTTCGCAGGCGCTTACGTGCCTTTGCATACTCGTGGCGCCCGTTCATCTTACGATGAACAGTTTCTTCTCGATGAACGCCTTCGACCTACTCCTGTGGGCCGTTGCCGTCTATCTGCTCGTCCTGATCATCCAAACAGGTAATGCGCGACTCTGGATCTGGTTCGGCATCGTGGCGGGGCTGGGACTCGAGAACAAGTTGAGCATGGGTTTCCTCGGCGCGACCGTCGCGGTGTCGCTGATTCTGACGCCGCAACGGAAGTATTACCTCGATAAGCACCTCTGGATCGCGGGCGGGATCGCGGGCATTCTCTTTCTTCCGCATGTTTTGTGGCAGGTGGCCCACCATTGGCCGACGCTCGAGTTCATGCGCAATGCATCCGAATCCAAGAATGTACCCACCACATTTGTGAAGTTCCTCCTCGGCCAGTTGCTTTACATGAACCCGGCCGCCGCCCCCATTTGGATCTGTGGATTGCTGTTCCCGTTCGTGTCGACCAGCGGACGGCGTTTCCGCTTGTTCGGCTTTACTTACCTTGTTTTGTTCCTTGTCTTCTTGTGGACGAACGGGAAGTCGTACTACCTGTCGCCGGCCTATCCCATGCTGTTGGCGATGGGCGCGGTGTGGGCGGAAAACACGTTCCTGCGGAAAACATGGCCGCGCGGGATAGCGATGGGCATACTCATTCTCTTCGGCGTGCTGCTTGGGCCCTATGCCGTTCCCGTACTGCCGCCGCAAGCGTTCATACGATATCAGACCGCACTCGGCCTGAAGGCGCCGCAACAAGAGCGGGCACATTCGGGCGTGCTTCCTCAACACCTCGGCGACCGCCTCGGGTGGGAGGAAATGGTTGCGATGGTGGGGGCGGCCTACAACAAGTTGGATCCGGATGACCGTGCGCGGTGCGCCGTGCTTGTGAGCAACTACGGCGAGGCAGGCGCCGTCAATCTGTTCGGGCCTCGGTACGGGTTGCCGCATGCCATCTCCGGCTACATGAACAACTACCTTTGGGGGCCGCGCGGGGCGACGGGCGAGGTCGTGTTGGCGTACTGGAACGACCGAACGACGCTGGGCGGCCTTTTTGAGGAGGTGACTGAGATCGCCCGCTTCCAGCACCCGTTTGTGATGGATCGGCAGAACAATCGGCCATTGTACCTGTGCCGCAGGATCCGGGTTCCCATGAAAGAGGCATGGCCCCGGTTCAAGACGTTCAAGTAAGGGCGGGCACAGAGGCTCATCCTCAGAGGAAGCGTCCTGGAAAAGGGATGACTTCCGTTGCTCGCCCGTTTCAACACGCAGCAAGCGAGCAGCTTGACGCCGCGCGTTTTGCAGAACCCTGCATTATCGGTTATGATATCCTGTGGCCTAGCGGAGAGGGGATGCGCTTCGCGACGTGAAAGGGAAATCAATGGCAAAGATCCTTCTGGTTGACGACGACGTTGACCTCGCGGAGCTTGTGAAGACAAAGCTTTCCGCCGAGGGTTATCAGACCTTCACGATCAACACCGGCGAAGGCGCCTTCGAATTGGCGAAACAGGTGAAGCCCGACATTGCAGTCCTCGACATCATGCTCCCGGGCGTGACCGGATATCAGATCTGCCGCAGGATCCGAAAAGATCCTGAGCTTTATCGGATCGCGGTGCTCATTCTGACGGCGCTTGGGGAGGAGCCGGAGATCCTGCATGGACTCGAGCAAGGCGCGGATGACTACCTTGTGAAGCCGTTCAAGCTCGAACGCCTCGTTGAGAAACTGGCAAGCCTAAGGGCGCTGCTCGAGTCTATGGACAAGCGCAATCCCGTGACGAATCTGCCCGGCACCGACGCCGTCAAGCGGGAGATCAACCACCGGCTCGCCCGAGGAATGGCCATCGCCACCTGCTACATTGACGTCGTGGGGTTCAAGCCCTATTGCGCATCGCGAGGTCAGGAGGGCCAAACCAACGCACTCAAGTTCATTGCACGGCTTCTCACCTCGCTCACACGCCAAGCGGGCATATACGAGTCCTATGTCACCCACATGGGCGGCGAGCATTTCGTGGTGCTGCTCAATCTCGCGGACTACGAGCGGTTCTGCGCCACGCTGATGGACACCTTCGACCAAACCGTGCCGCAACTCTACACGCCCGCGCAGGTCGCCCAGGGTTATATCGTGGCCAGCGACAAGCGCGGCGGGGAAATGCGTTCTCCTTTGATGGCCCTGTCCATCGGCGTGACCCACACGCAACACAGGCAGTTCAAGAGCGCCAAGAAGATGTTCGAATCGCTCGCTCAGGTCCGCCGCCAAATGGCCCCGCCCAATAACAAGAGCGTCATGTTCGTCGACCGCCGACGCACGGAGAGGTGATTTTGGATTTTAGATTTTCGATTTTGGATTGCCGTCGGACGCCGGAGTCTCGATCAAGAACGTACATGTCCGTTTCGGATCTCAGTGAATGAAGGCACTTCCAGCGCTTTGCGGGGGCGCGTTTCCATACGCCCCATCAGTCCAAAATCCAAAATCCAAAATCCAAAATGACACGCGGGCAAGAACCACGTGTAGCAGGCGCCACTGCCTGACTGTCCTGTCTCTCTTGACCCTCCACCTCGCATGCTCCCCGGGCGTGACGGACGCCGAGCTCGCGCGCCGCGTTGCGGCAGCGCACCCCGCGTGGCAGAGCTACGGGGAAGACATCAAGGCCCAGCTCGGCGCGGGACCCGCCGCGGAGTGGAGTGGATCGCTGGACGCCGTCCGTTGCGACGCTGAGTCAATCCGCGCCACGTTTCGAGTTATGGGACCTTGGTCGGGGCGAACGGTTGCGGCTCCCATCCTCATGCGAGAGCCGACGGGACGCGTCTTACAGAATCGGGACGCCTCCAACGATGGCGGTTCGGTAACGTATGTCTTTGACCGGCCCAGCACACTGGCGTCCGACGTGCCGGCGTGGCTCGAGTTTCGCTTTCCTCACGGTGAAGGGCGCGTGGTCCTGTCTGACAAGGGCGCTTGGAGCGCAACCGGGCAATAGTCCAGAGGGTCTCCCGCTTACTGCCTCCAGCTTATATCTGCACGTTCTTGAACTGCGGCAGGTAATCCTTGCTCTTTCGGAGCATCTCGGCCACCATTTTCTTGATCTCAGCCAGCGAGAGCACCGCCGCGGTCAGCGGGTCGTAGCAGATGGACTGGTATACAAGCCACGGGTCGCCGGTCAACGCCGCCTCGACGGCCATTTCTTCCGATGCGATGACCACGTTGTTCAACGCCGCGCACTGGATCGGAAGCGCCCCCACGTGGATCGGATTCAGGCCGCGCCTGTTGGCCAGAACGGGGACCTCGACGCAGGCATCCTGCGGGAGATTGGATACGAGGCCCGCGTTCGGAACGTTGCCGTTGAAAAGGAAAGCATCCCCGCCCATGTAAGCGTTGATGATCGACGCCGCGTATTCGTGGCCGCGTTCGAGCGACATCGGCGCGCCCTCATCGAACCATTTCTTGACGTCTTTCCGCCATGCCTTCTCGCGGTTGAGATACCCCTTGAGAATGTAAGCATATTCGCCCGGGTTCCAGCCCGTGCCGTGCGTGCAGTACTTCTTGATGAGGTCGGGACGCTTCCGAAACCACCAGTTGTACTCGGAGTTGTGTCCGCTGGACTCGGTTACGTAATAATCGAGCGCCAGGAACATCTCGTTCCGGACGAGTTCCTCTTTGTAGACTTTCGGATTCATCCTGACCGCCTTGCGGATCAGTGGGTAGGCATCCTTGCCCTTTCTCTTGAACTCGACGAACCACGCCAGATGGTTTATCCCCGCGCACACATAAGTGATGTCGATCATCGGCGTGTTGATCCAGTGGGCGAGCATCTCCGCCGTGCCCTGGACGCTGTGGCAGAGGCCCGAAATCTGGAGTTTCGATTTCCGCTGCATCGCCCGGCATAGCATCGCCATCGGGTTCGTGTAGTTCAACAGGATCGCCTTGGGGCAGTAACGCTCCATGTCGCGAACGATGCCCAGCATTACCGGGATCGTCCGCAGCGCGCGGAATATCCCGCTGGGACCGCGCGTGTCGCCCACGTTCGTGTCGATGCCGTACTTCTTCGGGATCTCGATGTCGTGCCGCCACACTTGGACGTCGCCGCTGAGGATCGTGCACAGTACGGCGTCGGCGCCCTTCAGGGCTTCCTTGCGGTCCATGGTGGCCTCGACTTTGG
>Ga0315274_10013647_pt1 | contig 11565 bp, 5 predicted proteins | sample YL17G02_20_MG_FD_203700 | JGI IMG/M metagenome (GOLD analysis project Ga0315274, IMG submission 203700) | Sediment microbial communities from Yellowstone Lake, YNP, Wyoming, USA - YL17G02_20 | ecosystem: Environmental > Aquatic > Freshwater > Lake > Sediment | place: USA: Wyoming | collected...
GCTTTTCAACCGCTTGAGCTGGTCCTCGCTCCATACCTCAACCACAGCCCGTTCGATCTGATACCCGACGATATCATCTTCCGTCGGTGGTGTCCAGGTCACCTCGACCTGGTGCGTTGACGCGACTGAAACCACAGCGTTTTCGACGATAGGCGGTTGTGTGGTCACCTTGACGCTCTCCGGACCGAGGCGCTGTCCGTCGCTGGCGCGAACGGTGTAGAAATAGACTGTTCCTCGGGTCAGGCCGGAATCGCGGTAAGTCCTTTCAGCCGCCCCCACCGTGCCGACTTGTTGAAAGTTTACCAGCCAGGGGTGTTCGCCTGTTCCGCGGTGGATGATGTATGAGGTGACATTTGGGGACGGACTCGCCTCCCACATTAGCGTCGCCTCGTCGGAGGTCGTTGTGACTTTCAAGCCCTTTGGCGGTAGAGCGACTGTCGGGGATTCGGGAGCTGAGTCCGCGAACCGATACGTCCAGATTTGCTGCTCGCGGGGAGCGTGCGGCGGGTGCGTGCAGTTCTCAAGAATGGTCAATCCGAGTTCAGGCGCGAAACACAGGACTCTTGCCCGGTTGCCGCTGGGGTCCGGCTCCTGCGGCGGGTTCATTTTCGTCCAGTCGTTCCTTGCGGTATCGAACACCCACGTCTCCAGGCGATGCTTGGCATTTTCCTCCTCGCCTTCCGTGACTTTCACCAATGCGATGACAACCTGGTTCAGCGAATCATAAGCGAGCACGGCATCGTTGCGGTCGGTCGGCGGCAGGGTGGCAGGTCGCGAGTCGCGCCATTCGTTCTTCCGCAAATCGTAGGCCCACGTATGAGGGTCATCGCTGAACTGAGAGCCGAAAAGGATGTGGAGCTTCCTCGCCGCGTCGTAAACCATGTTTCCCCCGCTGCGAAACGGCGGCTCGTTTGGCGGGTTCATCCTCGTCCAGGTGTTCGTATAGGGGTCGTATACGACTGTGCCTTCCTGGTTTCCTTCTCCACCGAAGAGCACGATAACCTGAGCGTTGCTGTCCCACGACGCGCACCGCAATGGCGAGACTTGTGGCGCCGGCAGAGGGCGAAGGTCTCGCCACAGGTTGCTCGCCAGATCATAGACCCAAACGGTTGAGTCATTGAGATAAATCTCTCGCCACCACTGCCAGCCATGGCTGCCGCTGAACGACGGGAAACGAACGTACCTTCCCCTCACCGGGTCGAACACGTTCTGTTGTTCGCAGCAGACGCCGGGCGGAGAGATGTTCGGCTCTTTCAGTTCCCACGTTGCAGTGAATGGATCGAACGTCCAGACCTCCGAGCCCTGTTCCCCTCCGCCGCCCTGATTGTGCCCGCTGTACCGAATCAACACGCGATGGATGTTGTCCCACGCACAAGCTCCCTCGTACCCCAGTTGCGGCGATGGCGGCGTGCTCGCGGTGGGGCTGCGCTTCACCCATGCGTTTGGCGCCTGCTGCAATTGAATCCTATCGGCGTCAGAGTACTGGAACTCCCCGCAGAGAATCGTCGTCACCGCTCGCCCGTCAACGAGGCACAACGATTGCTCGATTTTTGGGCCCTTCACGGTAAATCCGTTTTTCGGCAGAAGGTACTTTTTCCCGGAAAGCTCCGCCGCGTGCAGCGTCTCGCCGAAATTCACGATGACTTCCGTACCGTCGGAGAATCGTGTTCGTTGGACAGCGCGGTCGGGCGTCACGAATTCGTGACTGAGCATCTCCGCAGTGGCGACAACCTCGTGGAGCTTGCAGGTGTTGCGATATGTTCTCAGGAATGTGTCGCGCGATTTCTGCCAGGCCCCTTCCTTGTTTGCCCACATCAGGGGAATCGTGCCGTAAAGGATATTGAAGGCGTCTTTCTTCGTGGTCACCTCGGGCGCCGCCTCCAGCAGGAAATCGCTCGCATCGCCCCAGTACCACGTAGAAACCACGCAATCGTGGAAGACCAACTCCCACAGCGGAACGCGGAGGGCGTGCCCGATTCCCCACTTCTCGTATTCCTCCCACCTGCCGAGCTTGCTGCCCCACGGGCTGGCAAACTCCTGCTCCTTCGATTTCGGGCGGATGAGATGTCCCGCCGGCCAGGAGTACGACCCGCCGCTCATCATCCCCTCGATATAATCGAGATGCGGGACAGACCACCAGATTCCGTGTTCGCCGCCGGTCACGAGTCCCAGTGACCGCACGTAGCTCAATAGCGCGACGCCGCATTCTCGCTTATCGGTCCGGCTCAGAGGATGCTTGGGATCGTAGCATTCGTAGAGGTTCTCGGCGGTGGTTACGTCAATGAATCGCCCGAGGTAAGGGTGCTTTTCTAACACCTTGGGCACGACGATCTTCGCGGTCCGAAGCCACAGCGCCGGGCAGCGTTTCATAAACTGGGTCTTCTTGTCGAACGTGAGCCAGGCCTTCATTCGCTCGCCATCAGCATTGAGCACCACGCTGCCCGGTATATCGTCGTGATTCGAGTCAATGTCCTTGCCCGGCTCAATCGGCCGCACATCGGTGTAGTTATCGTATTCGCTCGTCAGATAGCCCAGTTCGGCAATGGCCTTCATGTCATCGGGCGAAGTGCGACCGTGGATAATCATTTTCTCCACGCCCGCGGCCTTTGCATCTCGCGCGAAGGCGAGGCTGGCGTTGCCCCAAACATCCGGCGCCCCAAACAGGCGATTGATGTTCGAGTTCTTCTTGAGCTTCTCGGAAAACGGAACCAGAAAACCGTGCTCGCGCGCATACGCGCGGTATCGTTTCGCGATGGCCACGTAACCGCCGTCGCCGGCGAAGTGGTACATCAAACGGCGAGGATAGCGGAACTGGTTGTTGCTCGGATTCCAGACGACCCGGGGGGCGACCAGCTCGCGTCCACCCGCCTCGAGCGTACGCATCTCGATGCTGGCATCGTCGGATGTTTCCACGAGCAGCATGTACCCGAATCCCTCCGCGAGATCGCACAGCCCAACCCAGGGCATGTCGAGACGGGATGCCGAGAACCATCTCCGCGGGAATGGGTCCATGTCGAGCGGAATGAGGTGACCGTCGCAATAATCGGCGACCACGAGGACGCCGGTTGGCGAGTCGTGCACCAGCGGCTCGAGAAACGGAAGATTCGGGATTTCCATCCCACGGTCTTTCATATCCGCCTCAACGAAGAGGTCAGCCCCTTCGTCCGGCAGCGTCAACCGCACAGACAGAGCGACGGGCTTTCCCTCGCGCCATCCGAAGTCGCCTTCAAAGAGAATCCCTTTGCTGGGCGCGGCGACCTCTTGCACATTTCGGAATCTCGCCTCACTTTTATTCTGGGGTGGGGTGACTTGTTTCCACTCGCGGCCGGAAGCCTTCTCTATCACACTCAATGTGCCGGATTGCGAGTCAAGAGTCACCCGGATACGAGGATTTTCGAGCGACCATTGGTGCCCCTCGTGGGTGACCCGCGTCTCCGCGAAACAAAACTCGCTGAGCAAAAGAATTGCGGCGGCTGCCAGCAACACCCGAAGCTTACGCCAACTGTTTCCCGGCATTTTCATTCCCTCCATGATAAGCGGTTTGTTTGCCGAGCAGATTCGCGAACGTCCTGTGAGAAACGATGCGAATGGCATCCAGGCGATTGCAGCTCATTATACGCGCCGGGCGAAATTTCGTAATGAGTATAGTGCAACCGCGGAGGCAATTTCGTTGCAGACGCTGCCGCGAGTTTGGCAAAATCGGGACACTGGAAATAGCGATACCTGATTTGGACCAAAAACCCCGGTTTGGACAGGAGGCAGTCATGTCGAATAATCGAATTTCGCGTCGTGAGTTCCTTCGGGATGTGGGCTTGGCAGGAGGCGTGATGTGGATAGGCGCCCCGGCCGTAATCGGAGCCGAGAGCAGAGGCACAGGTGACCTCCACCTGGCGTGTAATCAGTACCCCTGGACTACCTTCTACGGCCGAGAGAGCCGCGACTTCAACGCAGACCTCGATTCCGGATTGCGAGAGGTTGCCGCGAGCGGGATGGACGGCTATGAGCCGCTCGTCGGCGCCCCAAAGGAGATTGACCGCTTGGGTCCGCTGCTGAAGAAACACGGTCTGGAAATGCGGTCTCTTTATGTCAACAGCACCCTGCATGAGGCGGATCGGGCAGACAAGAGTATCGAAGAAGTCCTGGCCATCGCAGGAAAGGCGAAAGGCGTCGGCACACGCATCATCGTGACAAATCCGAGTCCCATTCGCTGGGGAGGGCCGGAAGACAAGGATGACGCCCAACTTGAAACCCAGGCGGCGGCTCTGGAGAGACTCGGCGCCCGGCTCAAAGCCATGGGATTAACGCTGGCGTACCACAACCACGACAGCGAGCTTCGCCAGGCGGCTCGCGAGTTCCATCACATGATGCTCGGCACGGACCCGAAGCACGTCACTCTTTGCCTCGATGCTCATTGGATTTACCGGGGATCGGGGAACTCCAGCATCGCGTTGTTTGACATCCTCAAGCTTTACGGTTCCAGGGTGACCGAACTGCACCTTCGCCAATCCGTCAACAACGAGTGGAGTGAAGCGTTCGGTGAAGGGGACATTGACTATCCGCGCCTTGCAGTATTCCTTCAGAGGATCGGCGTCAGTCCCCATTTCGTCCTCGAACAAGCGGTCGAACAAAGCACACCCAAAACCATGAGTGCCGTCGAGGCTCATCGCGAGGGCGGTCAGTACGCCAGGCGACTGTTCGCAGCGTTCGCGAAGGCGCGGTAAGAGGGCTTGCCAGTCTTTCGCGCAAAGCTGACAAAGTCGCCCGACCTCGCGAGAAGACACGGGCGATTCAGGCTTTACCGGACTCCTGCGGCCCGGCCTATTTTTCGGCGACGGTTGGCGGTGTTACCGCTATGAGCTCGATGCCTTTGCCGGTTCCCAGGTTGCGCGAGTATTTCTTTTCCGTGGGATTGTTCCAGTGCTCGTGGATGCCGAGGCTTGGCAATCGTTTGACATTGCCCGGATGGTCGGGATCGTAAAATGTGCCCGAAGCAGGATTGTCGGCGAGTGCCGCCTCGTGCAGGTAGTCGTCAACTCCTTCCTTGCGTGCGTAATCGCTGTACTCCTCCCACAGGAAGTCGAAACCTACCGAGTCAATCGCGACCGGGTCCTGCGACGCAAAAAGGCTCGACGTCCAATCCCCGTTGAAAGGATACGAGCTCCACTTCCGCGGCGCTCTGTCTATCGGATGCACCCCCGAGTAGAGTCCATCAATCAGGTACAGGACGGTTTTTCCGCCGATGTGAGCGTGGCCCATGAGGTCAACCAGATTTCGATATTTACCCGTGTCGCGGGGGAAACCCGCCCCGTGCAGGTCATAGTAGCCCTGTTGGGCGGGCCACCGGATCAGGGAGCCGTAGTGGTTCTTGGCGCACAGCGTCACACCCGCCCCCGTATGAGCCTTCAGATTCGCCAGGTTGATGAGGTACTCCGCCTCGGCAAAGCATACCGGCACGTAGTCCTGAAGGCATCCCTCCGGATTGCAGCTCCAGTATATGGGGACGGACGACTGTTTCATCTGAACCCGGCCGAATTTCCCCGCGTAATCCAGGTACTTCACTTCGGGGAATTCTTTGTGGAGAATGTCATAGTACTCGTTTGCGAAATAGGCGAGACTGTCGCAAACGGAAATGTCGGATTCCTTGGCGCCGACGGTTTTCACAAGCTGCCGGAGCACCGCCGAAATGACCTGCGGCGATGTGTTCATGTAGTCTCTCCAGCTCTCCAGATTGTAGTTCTCCGGGTTGACTCCTCCGTGCGTCCAGATGAAGCCGACGAAGTTCACCTTAATGGCAATCTTCTCGCCGACCTTGTACCCGACGTTTCCCTTGCCACGTTTCTCGTTGATGTGCTTGAAAAGCTTGTCCCACGCTGCGGCGTCACTGCTTTCGCCGGTCAGATTCTGGAGGGCTTGTGACAACATCCTCTCGACTTCTTTCTGGCTGGTGTGGTCGCTTTGCCACCAATGGCCGTCGCCCGGACCTTTCCAGTCCGTCGCGTCCGGGTTGTGCGCCCAGACGACTCGCCCCGCGTGAATCCCTTGGGCGACTCCGATTGGCTCGTTCGCCGCATGCGGTTCGGCTACCGCGACTCTCTCACCGCCAGTCGCGAGGAAAAGGCACACGATGCGAAAGGCCCACATCAACCAGCGCTCGCCCCTCTTCTCCCTATCAGACTTTTTCTTATCTTGGTGAGCGGACATTGCCTGTTTGCATTTTTCCGGTATCATCTTTCGTTCCTCACGTTTTCGGATATCGTACTTTTCTTTCCTCTGACTTCGCTTATCTTGCTGGCGACAGCGATCCTGTGTCAAAGGATATTGTTGCGATGCATGATTGCCGTCAACAAATCCTCGGGAGTTGGTCGCTGACGAGCATATCGAGGATGCGGGTGCCGCCCGCTTGGGTGGTCATGCACAGCTTGCCAGGGTAGTCAGTGACGACTTTCCCGATCACGACGCTCTGTTTACCGAGCGGATGCTTTCGCATCAGACTGACCAATTTCTCGCCCGTGCCTTCCGCGCAAACGATGACCACGCGTCCCTCGTTCGCCACGTAGAGTGGGTCGAGCCCCAGTAGTTCGCTCAGAGCGCGCACCGCCTTCTTAGTGGGAATGCGTTCTTCGTCGAGAAGAATCCCGTGGTTCGTGCCTTCAACGAACTCGTTCAAAACGGTCGCAAGGCCGCCCCGCGTCGGGTCGCGCATCAGGCGTATTTTCGAGAAGCAGGGTTTGAGCGTTTGGACAAGTCCGTTGAGGGGAGCGCAGTCGCTCCGCAGCGTCGTCTCGAGACCAAAATCCTCCCTCGCCGCGAGGATGGCCATGCCATGGTCCCCGACAGTCCCGCTGACGACAATCTCATCTCCGACTCGAATTTCTTCATCGAAAAACCGCTCCGCGTAGCCGACTCCTGCCGTGTTCACGAACAGCCCGTCACAACTCCCTTTCTCGACGACTTTCGTGTCGCCCGTGACGATTCGTACACCTGCTTTCTGTGCCGTTCGTTGCATCGAGCGGATGACCTTTTGCAGCACCGACATCTCCAGCCCTTCTTCAATAATCAGCCCGCAAGATAGGAAAAGGGGCCTCGCCCCGACGACAGAAAGGTCATTGATTGTCCCGCTGACCGCCAGTTTGCCGATGTCCCCTCCGGGGAAGAACAGGGGTCTCACGACGTAGCTGTCAGTAGTGAAAGCGAGGTTTTGTGACGGGAACTTCAGAATAGCGGAATCGAGCAGCTTTCCCCTGCCGCCGAACTCCCGGACCATGACCTCGCGGATAAGGTCGTGCATGAGCTTTCCGCCGCTTCCGTGCCCGAGGAGAATTCTGTCTGCCGTCGTTGTCATTTTGACCCTGGCCTTCAATGGTACTTATAGTATGCGGCGCAGGCGCCCTCTCCGGATACCATGCAGGCGCCGACCGGATTCTCCGGCGTGCATCGCTTTGCGAAGAGGCGGCAGTCCGTCGGCTCTTTGGCCCCTTTCAAGACCAGTCCGCAGATGCACAGCTTGTTCTCGACGGTCTTCTCGGTTTCGACGGGTATTTGCACCTGCGCGTCGAATCGCGCATATTCGGACCGAATCCCGAGTCCCGTTCCGGGAATCACGCCGATGCCCCGCCAGTTCGCGTCGCGCGCCTCGAACACCTTCTCCAAAATCCCCCTCGCCGCAGCGTTTCCGTCTTCGTGCACGACCCGGCTGTACTGGTTTTCGACGTCAGCTCTGCCGTCCCGAACCTGCTGCACGAGCATCTCCGCCGCCTGAAGAATATCCAGCGGCTCGAATCCTGTGATGATGCACGGAGCGTGATACCCCTCGGCAATGTGTCGGTAGGCGTTCGAGCCGATGATGACGCTGACGTGCCCCGGGCAGATGAAGCCGTCTATCCGAACCTCTCCCTGAAGCAGAGCCTCCATCGCTAACGGGATCGTTTTAGCGGCGGTGACCACGAAGAAGTTGCGCAGTCCATTCTGCTCCGCCTGCAGAATCGCCGCAGCAATGGTGGGGGCAGTGGTCTCGAATCCGATCCCGAAGAAGACGATTTGCTTATCCGGGTTCTCCTCGGCGAGCTTCACAGCATCCATCGTCGAATAGACGATCTGCACTCGTCCGCCTGCGGCCTTCGCCTTCAGCAGGCTGGTGCTGGAGCCGGGCACCTTTGCCATATCGCCGAAGGTCGCGAGGATAACCCCCTGTTTCATCGCATAGGCGATCGCCAGGTCCACCAACTCGTTCGGCGTCACGCACACCGGACACCCCGGGCCGGACAATAGCTTGAGATTCTTCGGCAGAAGCGACCGCAGCCCGAAACGCTGGATCGCCATCGTGTGCGTGCCGCAGACTTCCATAAGGGAAACCTGGCGTCCTCCAAGCGATTCCTCAATCCGCCGGATCAACCCAGCGGCAATCTCCTTGTTCCTGAATTCCTCAACGAATTTCATGCACTTTGCTCTTCCTATGGTCGAACCCCGCTCCCGAGACGCTTTTCTAACTGGTTCTGGGATGGGGGCGGCGTTTCTCGTAGGATAGTAACGCCGTCCTCTGGCTTATCGTTCCGATCCGTAGGGGCGGTGCCCCCGGCAGGTGAAAAATGCCTGCGGCTTGATGACCAGGACCTTCGCCTATCAACAGAAAGATAGCAGAAATCTGGAGCGTTCCGAAGTACAATTGCAGCCGGCGCCTGGTCGTGCGAGTGGTGAAGTGAAAGGAAAAACAAGGATGAATCGAAGGTCTTTCGGCCTACCGCGTTCCTACACATCGGCGATTGGCATATGCAGCATAGCTCTGATGATTTCGGCAGCCGCGGCGGAGGTTGATGTGACTGCGAGCGTTCGCGGCTTTAGCACAAACCCATCGCGCATCGAATCGGTGGATGCGGGCTGGGTACATCTGCCTGCCGATGTTTTGAGGGACAGAATCCGAGGGGGGCTGTTGGGACAGATGCTCGGCAACCTGAACGGACTACCCCACGAGATGAAGTACATAGATGAGCCGGGGGACGTGACGGAATACACCCCCGCACTCCCGCAGGGGGCGTGGACGGACGACGATACGGACCTCGAGTGGGTGTACATCTGTGTGATGCAAAAGGAGAACGAGATACTTCTCTCGCCCCGGCGACTGACTGAATTGTGGAGCGAGCGGATCAACAAGGGCATCTGGTGCGCGAACCGGTTTGCGAGGCATCTGATGGACCTCGGCTTTGAGCCGCCGCTGACGAGCCGCTTCGCCCTGAACCCCTGGGCGGATTTCAATATCTCGGGGCAGTTCCTATGTGAAACGTTCGGACTTCTTGCCCCCGGGATGCCGCAGACCGCCAGCCGGATCGGGTTGACCTACACGCGCGTGGCTATTGACCTTGAACCCGCGCAGACCACGCAGCTTTTCTGCACAATGATCGCGACAGCGTTTCTGACCAATGACTATGAGGCGATCCTTGATTCCGGGGTGGCGGCGCTCGACGGTGAAAGCGTCGTTCGGGAGATCGTTGGGGACGTCCGCCGATGGCATGAGGAGCACCCGGATGATTGGCGTGCCACCCGGCAGCTTCTCAAGGAGAAGTACTCGCGATATGGCGGCGGCATGCGCGATCGAAACGGCTACGAGCTGAATACAGGCTCGACGATCGCGGCTTTGCTATACGGTCAAGGAGACTTCAGGAAAACCTTGATGACGGCGTTCAATTTCGGGTGGGATGCCGACAATGTGGCAGCGACCACCGGCACAATCGTCGGTGTGATGAAAGGCTACCGGTGGATGCTCTCTCAGGGCTGGCAGATCGTGGACCGCTATCGAAACACGAAGCGAGAGAACATGCCTGACGACGAGACAATCACAAGTTTTGCGGACCGTTTGATTGATCTGGCAGAGAAGGTTATCGTCGAACAGGGTGGACAAAGGCTCCTCATCGAAGGGAGACCTGTTTACCGCATCCGAACGGAGAAGCCCGCGAACATCGAGCCGCTCCCGGATGTCGCGCAGCAAACAACGCAGATGCGGGCGGAGATGGGCCGCGAGATCGAACAGGGAATCGCGCCGGGCAAATCGGAACAGGAGCTCGCCCGAGCGGCGTACCTGGCGATTTGCCTCGACATCTCCGGAAATCTCCGCGAGAAATATCCCGCGCAGTGGGCGAAAGCAGTGGAGGCTCTGTCCGGCTATTGGAGAGTCATGCAAAACACTTTCTACGGTCCCGACATACCCGCGCTCATCAGGCTGCGTGAAAAGGCAATCGCGGCAGGGCTGAAAAAGCCCGCCGAAGAAAGGCCGGTGTGGTAGCGGTCCCGGAGCTTTAATCTCGTTTGAAAAACAAGCACTTCAGATCGTCGAGAACGCCATCATCGCCAAAAATGCTCTTGGCGACCTCAAGAAGAGAGAACGCCCCTGGCGGGCATAGCGGCGCCGAATTCAGCATGGCGCACGCCTTTCACGGAACCGCTGCAAGTCTCTTCACAGCAATTTCTCGACCGGCACTTGTCTCCACCGAATAGGCGATCCATAGGTTTCCTTTCGCGTCATAGGCGGCGGAAGGGAAGCGGGGGTTCCCCTCGGAAACGACCGTTTCTGACTCGGGCCAGCCGGGTTGATGGGCTTTGAGGTCCGCTTTCTTCAGCACCCATCGCTCCCCATCCTGTGTCTCAGCCCAGACGAGGGACACAAGACCTTCGGGACCGACAGCGAAGCATGGCGTACAGAGGTTCGCAAGCCCGCTGCTTTGCTTGTGCGGCAGCCATGAGGAATCCTTGGAGGCCGTGTTGAGTTGTCGGACGTGAAGTTCCTTTTGATAGGCCCGCGTAGCAGGGTTTGTTCCGAGATGGTCCCACGCGCACCAGATACAGCCTGACCTGGCAACGGCGATGGCAGGAGTCGTGTCTATGAAGTGGCCGCTCACGACCCGCGCGGGGCCGAGTTGGAGATCGTTCCTAACAGAACGCATGAAAATCGTCGGCTCGCTGGCGGTCTGCGGGTAGCCTCTCGGGCGGTGATAGTCCCAGCCCCAGGCAACCACCGCTCCATGTGAGAGCGCGGCGATGGCGGGGTCTGTGTGGTCTTCGTACGTCGGCACGTCGGTTGGGCTGACACGGATTTCTTTCGACCATTCCTTCCCGCTATAGCGACGGAGGTAAACCTCCTTGTCGCGGGAGTACGGGCCCATCTTGTGCCATTTGTAGTAGGTAACCCAGACGTCTGCCTGGCGGTCGCACGCCATCCTGGCGTGCATGGCGTCATCGTCGGCATCTGTGATTCGCTCGGGCTTAATGGTGCTCGACGGAGTCCACAGGCGAGCCGCGAAGATATTATAGTTCGACCCGCCGGCATTGCTCGTCCAGCTAACCCAGATGCGTCTATCGAGGTCAACAAGGACCGTTCCGTCGAACTCATCCGACTCCGTCGCAGCAATGGGTCCATCGTCCAACCACTTCGTCCCGTCGAAAAGGCGGAGCAAAACGTCGCTGTTTCCGTTCCGGTTCGTCGTGAATACGACATAGACCCATCCGTCATCGCCGCACGCAACGGACGGAAACCAGTCACGCCGCTTTGGGCGCTCGGTTTCTCCGCTTCGCTGGAGA
>Ga0315274_10013648_pt1 | contig 11563 bp, 15 predicted proteins | sample YL17G02_20_MG_FD_203700 | JGI IMG/M metagenome (GOLD analysis project Ga0315274, IMG submission 203700) | Sediment microbial communities from Yellowstone Lake, YNP, Wyoming, USA - YL17G02_20 | ecosystem: Environmental > Aquatic > Freshwater > Lake > Sediment | place: USA: Wyoming | collected...
CAACGCCGCTTGTGCGGAAGCTAAATCCCCTTATAGCATCAAGATCGTTCCGAAGGGGACCTGCCATCCTGTTTCAGTCCATCTGGAGTGTCGCAAGTTCATAATCTGTCCGGTCTTGTAGCAGATAAACGGACGGTAAAGACCGAAACCGCGGCGCCCTGCATGTTCTCTAACGTGAATGACTTCGAACGGGAAAGCGACGGCCACGCTGGGTTTCGTCCTCTCGGCGATCGCAATAACGGCCGCAACAGGGGCGGGCGCCGGAGCGCGCCTTGCGTTGTGGGATTTCCGGCAGGGATTCAGGATCCTGAACTGTGCCGCCTACTTCGGGATCGCGGGAACGGCGCTGTCCCTCGTGGGAGCGATCCTGGGACGTCCGGGAAAAGGACGGCGCGGATTCCTGCTGGCCGTCGCGGGGATCGTCCTCGGAGCGCTCGCGTTCGGGGTGCCGGGGAACTGGTACCGGATCGCGAAACGGGTCCCGATGATCCACGACATTACGACGGACACGGAGAACCCGCCAGTCTTCGTATCCGTCCTTGCGCTCCGGAAGGACGCGCCGAATTCCGCGACCTACGGCGGGCCTGAGATCGCGGCGCAGCAGCACGCCGCCTATCCTGACATACGAACGCTCGTTTCGGATATTCCGCCGGCACAGACATTCGAACGTGCCCGCTCCATTGCAAGGCGGATGTGTTGGAAAATCGTGGACGAAAACCAGGCGGAGGGACGGATCGAGGCGACAGCCACCACCCGGTGGTTCGGCTTCAAGGACGACGTCGTCATTCGCATCGCCCCGTCCGCGGGGAACGGGAGCCGTGTCGACATCCGCTCGGTCTCCCGCGTGGGACGGAGTGACGTGGGCACAAACACCCGCCGGATACGAGATTTCCTGAAGAAGTTCACCGAGGCGTCGAAGACGGGGGGATAGCCCGACTGCCACGCTCCCGGTGATTATTGTTGCACCGTTGCCATCCGACGCGTGGGCCCGAAATGGGTGGCCACGTTCTTAACTACTTGGCAGGCGCGCTCAGTGGTTTGCCTTTCTCGGCCACCAAGATCGCCATCAACCTTGTGGGGACTGTGCCGTTGTTTTTCCCGTTGTGTACTTTCCCGGGTCCAACATAGTAGGCGTCGCCAGCCTTGTACGTTACGTTCTCCTTTCCCTCACTCTCGAGCAGTATGGTTCCTTCTTGAACAAAAACGTACAGTTCGGCGGGATGGGTATGCCTGCCCTCTTCCGAGCCCGGTTGTAATTCGACCACAACCATGACCGCCTCCCTGTCCGGGATCGTCATGTCCTGCTTCAAGAGAACTTTACGGGTTACTTTCGGAGGCTCCTGCGCGTACACCGCAGCAATACATACCGCTCCAACGAACGTGACCAATGCAACCACGGGAAACATCTTCGAACATGCGAGTTTCATAGATTCCTCCCCAAGAATGGTAACTGTAATATACCCTTGCCAGGTGGTGGCTGTATAGCTTGGCCGAGAGCATGCCCCTCTCTGGCGGTTCCCTTTTCATGAGTATAACCACTACCTACGAATAATTTCCGGCACAAGGCGGGCACATGCCGCCCTGACTGGTGGGATTCCTGATCACTTGAGATAACTTTCAGGACTCGACCTTCGGGGTGGGTGCACTTGGGGTGTGACGCCGGGAGTCATTTGGATTCTTGGGAATGAGGAAATTCCCACTGGTACGATAATCGGCGGGAACATTGTTGTATCGTTTGTGACAGGTTAATATCGATTTGAAATGTGGTCATTTCCTCGATACATCCCTGGATTCCGTGCGGATCCACGTACCCTACGGGGAGTCCAATCCGGTTTCCTGTTCTTTCTCCTACTTGCCTTTGCTATCCCTCCTTTCGCTGGATGCGGAACCACTCTCCGACAAAGAACCGGCGAGGAATTGCGTTCCGCAAGCGCGGTGGGAAACCTCATCCGTGTACCACTAACTCGTCAGAGCAGCAACTACACATGCGGTGTTGCGGTCTTGCAATCGATACTGTACTTCCACGATGCTCAAGACGACTATTCAGAGGACACGCTGGTCAAGGAGTTGAAAGCTGACCCAGTGAACGGAACCTCGTACCAGGCCATGGCCAATTTTGCCCGTTCCAAAGGTTACCTTGTCGATGTAAGGACGGGAATGACCCTGGATGACATCCGGGATTTTATCGAAAAGGGAGTACCGGTCATCGTCCTGGTCCAGGCCTGGGCCGAGTCTCCAGTCGATTATTCGCGAGACTGGGATGACGGCCATTACGCGGTCGCAATCGGATACGACAGGGACTCCGTATATTTCATGGATCCATCGACCATGGGAAATTACACCTACCTGCCGAACCAGGAATTTCTGGATCGCTGGCATGACGAAGACAAGGGTGTGAAACTCGATCGTTTTGGATTGATCATCAAACGGGATAAACGGGAAAACCATTACGACCCAGACAATATTTTCCGGATCCGTTAGATTGGGTTCTCAGGCAGGGACCTGACAAGCCCCTCCGTCTGCGGATAGAACCCAAGCGATGATGCGCACTACTGGTGACCTTGCACTAAGATACGGGCGGACCGATCGCGGGAGTCAGGTCATCCCGAGGGGGGGAGATACACATGAAGAAGTCCTTTGGTGCAAAGACGCTTGTCTTCCCAACCCCGGTATGGGTTGTGGGGACATATGACCGGGAGGGAATACCAAACGTGATGACTGCGGCATGGGGCGGGATCTGCTGTTCCAGCCCTCCGTGCGTGGCCGTCTCGCTCCGGAAGGCAACCTACACATACGGGAACATCGTGGAGCGGAGAGCATTCACGATCAGCGTCCCCTCCGAGGCCTATGCCCGGGAAGCGGATTACATCGGAATGGTTTCCGGCAAGAACGTCGACAAGTTCGTCACCGCCGGGCTTACCCCCATCCGGAGTTCCCTTGTTGACGCTCCGTATATCGGGGAGTTTCCCCTTGTCATCGAGTGTCGACTGCTCCATATAAACGAGTTCGGCCTGCACACACAGTTCGTCGGGGAAATCCTGGATGTCAAGGCGGAAGATTCCGTCTGCGACGAGAAGGGACATGTCGATATCGGGAAAGTGAAGCCGATCCTCTTCGATCCGGAGATCAACACCTACCACGGGGTCGGCAGGCTTCTGGGTCGCGCCTTCTCTATCGGAAAGGATGTTCGAAGGAGGTAGGCTTCGATGAAATCTTTTTCTATCGCGCTGTCGGTAGCAGTCGTCTTATCATTCTTTGCGATTCCGGATCTTCACGCGGAGGAAAGGACAATGAACAAACTACATATCACGAGCCAGGCTTTTCCAAATAACGGATTGATCCCATCGGAGTACACGTGCGACGGAGCAAACGGGAATCCACCGCTCACGATCCAGAACGTGCCGGCAAACTCCAGATCTCTCGCCCTGATCGTCGATGACCCGGATGCCCCGAGGGGGACCTGGGTCCATTGGGTCGTCTGGAATATCGGGCCTGACACCACGGAAATCCCGGCGAAGTCCGTCCCGAGGGGAGCGCTCCAGGGTACGAACGATTTCGGGAAACAGAGCTATGGCGGCCCCTGCCCGCCTTCCGGAACGCACCGATATTTCTTCAAGCTGTACGCCTTGGACACCTCCCCGGCCCTGAAGCCCGGCACCACGAAGGCTCAGCTCGAGGAGGCAATGAAGGGACACATCCTCGAGAAGGCGGAACTGCTCGGTCTTTACCGAAGGAAATGATGCTTTACCTGCCCGTCATGGGTGGCGACGATTCCATCATCTGGATCTCCCACTCGTCCCGGGAACAGTCATACCGGAGGATGTAGCGGGCGCCGTCGGAGCCGTCGAGCTTTACGTACTCGTGGTCCTCCCCCCGCCACCGGTCCAGGACGCGTACCACCTCGACACGGCGCTCCCCGAGCAGGAAGGCTCGGGGCGTCTCCTCCGCCTTGTACCCTTCGTAGCAGACCACGCGGACCTTCATCCCTCGCTCCAGCAACGAAACCGGTAATCCGGTCACAAGACGGTCACATGCCCCAGGCGCAGGTTGTAAATTCTTTCAGCCAAGAGAGTTTGTAGGAATCGACCTTCGGGGTGCGCATCTGAAGGTCCGATTCTAAAACTTATCCACCGTAAGACAAGGCCGACACCTCCTGGTCCCTCCTATATTATCCGCTCAAATGTCAACATGAATGGGGGAAGTCCACTACCCCTGCTGGGCTTTCAGTTTCTCGTTCGGGCGGATCTCCAGCTGCACCCGCCGGTTCGTTTGGCGCCCCTCCGGCGTGCTGTTGCTGGCCACCGGATCGGACTCGCCGTACCCCTTCGTGGCGATCCGGTTTGCGGGGACCCCGTCCTTCACGAGCAGGTCCCGTACCGCGTTCGCGCGAAGCTCGGAGAGCCGCTGGTTGTACTCCGCAGACCCGGTCGAATCGGTGTGCCCCTCGACCGTGATATATGTATCGGGGTACTTCACGAGCACCTCGGCCGCCTTCGCAACCGAATCTCTCGCCGCAGGCTTCACGACCGCCTCGTCGACGTCGAAAAGGATCCCGGATGCCATGGCGACGTAGAGCTTGTCACCTTGCCGCTCGACCGCCGCATCAGGAAGTTTCCGCTTCATCTCAGCAGCCTGCCGGTCCATGTAGTTGCCGACTGCGCCTCCCACCGCCGCGCCCGCGAGTCCGCCTACGACAGCGCCTCTCCTTCCGGCGATAAGCGCCCCCGCCCCCGCGCCGACCGCCGCGCCGCCGAGCGTCCCGACTGCGGTGCGTTTGTACTCCGTCGTCCCGTCGGGATTCGTGGCGCACCCCGCCGTCGCGAGAAGAATGGCCGAAAGCGCCGTGCACACGGCGCGCAGGCGCCGACGAACTTTCCTTCTCGAATCGATCATGGCTTCTCCCTCCTGCCAATAATTACTGTTGATGGCCCTAACAGATTTTTTAAGTTTACCCTATCGCCTCCCCCAATCGCTACGAGGAGTCCAGCTGAACTAATCCCCTGATTTGGACCAAATGGACGAGGGGATTTTCTCATACAAGGAAAACGATAAACCGGTCACAGGGCGGCCACAAATCCCTGCAGTGGATCGAATACATTTTCAAATAAGACAACTTGAAGGAATCGACCTTCGGGTTGGCTGCTCGCAGGAAAGGTTTCACCCTCCTCTGCAGGATCGCTTCCGCACGGAATTCTGGCGGGTACCGTTTGCTGGACATGGACACCTCCTCGGGACCCTCATTATTACCCGATCAGGTGTCTACGAAACCAGGGGAAGTCCAGGAGGAAATCGTACTTGTTGTAATACTTGGACATCGAGGCCTTGTTTGCCTCATGCAAGACATATTCACCATCCCGCCTCTCGACATGCAGTTTCACCGTTGCATCGCTGACCACCTTCAGGCTTTTAACCGATTGCTTGACAAGCTCGTAAAGAGCGTTGGCTGGAACGATGAGGACTCTTTGACTGCTTCCCAACACAAAAACAACTATTGCCTTCTCAAACTTGTCCCAATCCAACAAGTCTCTGACCGAAAGGTCAAACCAATATTTTTTTGATAAATGAAGACTGGAGGAGGTTATAAAAACAGACATTTTCCCGTTTTCCGAAACAATCCAATCCTTTCGTCCTTTGTAAGAGGAAAATATCATACCGGTTACGTCTCTGATTTTCGACTTCACCTTATCCTTTTCTTCAACAAGCGATACCACTTTGGACATCTCCAATCCTCCTGTCGCGATGAATCACCGCAAATAATACAGATTTTGCTATTCAAACACGGCTCATTACTATGAATCGAGACTTTCTTTCCGGTATGCCTTCCTCTGTTCGGAAAGTTCGGGTATATCTCCTTCAGGAGTTCCGTGTGCAATCCGATGAGGGCCTCTAGATACTCCAGTGCCCGGGGATCCACCTGTTAGCCCCGAGATATTGAGTTCGCTTTGAAACGTCCACAATCTTTAAGAACCCCCCGGCAAGGGAGACGAAGGCCCCACTCCCTTACGACATATAATAGTGCCACTTATTTTGTCATCGTCATTACATTCCTCAAACGGTCGACCCGCGATCTCTACGACGCGACGTCGCGTCGTAGAGATCCATCGGTTAATAAGACCCGATAGGTTCATGTGCGAGATCTTTCTCAATTTGCATTCCCACACCAACTCCGTACGTATACGAAGCGTAAAAAAACGTGTGTATCTGCTCCTCTGTCAAATCCTTGTTGAATTTTTGAATCTGTCGCACATAGGCATCCCATTCCCGCTCGATGTACATGGAGACCTTTTGACTCTTGTTCATGGCCACCTCCCAATTGTCCTGCCCACGCTACAGTGCGAAGGCAGAGAAGTGAATCAGATCGCCTTCGAAGTAGAGGCACTTCCCGATGGAGATCTGTCCCTCGTATCGCCAGTCTTCACCGATGCCTACCGGCGCATTATATTTTTCGAACAGCGCCTGATCGATTTCGCCGAACAACTTCGTCACCTCATCTCTTAAGCCATCAACGTCTATCTCCCCCTTTACAGGTTTGGAAGCAAGCGCACCCAGCGTTACACCGCTCAGGATCTTTTTGAAAAGCTTGCTAAACGTTGACGGCTTATCGAACAACTCCAATCCTTCGAAACGATCCCCGAGGAAAAATACCGCCCCGGTTTGCTTTGCCTGCACCTTGAATTTCCCGAGATAATCTTCAATATCCCCTTTCTTCCCTTCATAGACATCGTGGAGGGCACTCGTGGGAGAATGGAATCCCACCTCGTCTGAAATATTCCTTACTTCCGACCAGATCTTTCCCTGGTCAGATTCATAACCCCTTTTTTCCTTGAGGCTCATCTTCTGATGCATCAGCATCTCTTTGCGCAGCCGATGGGCTGCATGGTGCGGACTGCTGCGAAAACCCTGCGTACGGTATCCCCACCTCCCCTGCTCCACGCAGGATACCGGGATCTTGGTTGTAGACTTTGGCGGGATCAGGAGCGTCGCGTTAACGATCCTGTTCTGCTTCGCACCGACCAGTTCGGTACCGTCAGGAACAAGCAACACCTTTTCGGACTTGTTCACCAACCGCAACTCCGGCACCGAGCCGCCCTCGCTGACTTCTTCAACGGCTGCCTGGTTGGAATCCAACGCCAGATCGATCATCAGATAATCCAGCAAGGAAGCCGGGTTGCCCGACAGCGGGAACAGCGTTAGATTTTTCACAGTCTTGGGTGCGCCCACTTTCAGGTCCAGAATGGTTTTCATGCTCTCTTTTAACATTGGGGCTACCTCCCTCCTGCATTCGAATACTGGTTGATCAGCCGTGTTGCCGCCTCGAGCACTCTGCTTTCCGATTCCTGTCTGAACCGATCCAGGCTTCCCGTCCAGTTATCCAAGTACAAGCGATTGTAGTGGTCTGGAAGTCCCAGAGCTTTGGAGACCAGGTAGGCCACCGCGCACGCTTCGGATTCCATCTTGCTTCCCATTGGGTTCGTACGCATCTCCGGATCTTCCAGGTTAATGTCAGGCCCATCAGGAAAATGCAGCAGGCAATGCCCGGTCTCGTGCAGCAAATGCGTGATCATCAGGTCTTCCGTTGTTACCGGAATCCAGATCGTCCCTCCGTCCGAACATGGATGTTCCTCCGGATACCCTTCTGGAATCTCCTTCGGGAAATCCTTCTGCTTCACCGGGAATGGGGAATGCCCTTTCAGGAACTCAAACCCTATCCCATCCGGAATCCCCGCCACCCTCGGCACCATGCGATCCAGCAGCGACACAATCTGACTGGGCGTATCCTTCACCACCATGCGCACTACTCCCCCTCCAGGCACGGGGATCTTTCCGACCACGGTTTTCTTTCCACTGTCCATGCTCGCTCCCTTCATACCGCGAGGTCCTTCAGCGGTGGTGCGATATTGATCCTCGACTTCCTGTTGCCACTCAGCGGTATTACGGCCATGCCCTTCACCAGGCGGGGTTTCCCCACCCGCACCCCCTTCAACGCGTCTCTGAGCCCGCTACCTTCCATCTCGCCTGCATGCCTTTCCATGGCTCCCTCCTTTTGGCGCCTTCAGCAGCGTATGCCGAGCACCCCCAAAAAAAACCGCTTGCCTACGCGCCCTACTTATGTCACTATCAACATAACGACAAAACGCGACATTGTCAAGTTAAATAACGCACTAACGTCATTATTGTCTGCGGATTGGAGGTAAGATATTGAATAATAAAAACTATACGATGCCTCAACTTGAGAAAGAGTTGAAAAACGCAGGGTTCAAGGATGCGACGTCCAGGAAGGTGCGGTATTTTATCGAGAAGGGGTTGCTTAAGGGTCCGAGAAAAAAAGGGGGCGGGGCACGCTACGACGACGACCACTTTATCCGGATTCTTGCCATTCAGAAGCTGTGGAAACGATTCTGGAGGTTATCTGAGATCAAGCAAGAGCTTGACGGAATGACCGCAGAGCAGATCCGCGAGCTCGCCCTCCAAACCGGACCAGAAACCACTCCGATGACCCGTGAGGAAACGGACGATAAACTAAGGCATGGGATACCTCGCTCGCTTTCGACCCCTTCCCCCTCCATCTACCAAGAACCCTCGTTGGCGAACAACGAGGAGAAATCCAACTTTATAGAAAGTGTGGCATCAGAATCTTACCCTGCGCCAAACGGGAACACCTGGAAGCGTTTCAATCTCTTGGACGGCGTGGAGCTCTCCGTAAGGAACGATTCACTCCGGCGTCTCGCAAAGAGCGCCCCGATCATGGCTGAAGAGATACAGTCAATTCTCAAGCAATTATCTGTCCAGGGAGTTTCCTATCCGACCACTCCCAAGGCATACGGAGTCTCCAAGTCAATTTCCGAGCAATTTGAATGCTACAGGCTCAACGGGCATCTCTTTGCGGAGATCGGAGAGCAGCGCGCCCTACTGGACACAGGTTGCCCCCAGAGCTTCGGTAATTGCGGAACGCTTTCGATCTGCGGAAGGGAACTCCCAATCCCCCGGGAATGGGCTTCCCCGCCGGCTGTTTACTCAGCGGAGGAGTTCGGCAAGCTGATCGAGACGAACTTCTCCGTGTTCGTGGGGGCGGATGTGCTCAAGGAGTTTGATTTCCTGGTCGACCTTAAGGAGGGAAATATATCGTTCGCCACCGATCTCGAAATTATCGGCGGCGAGCCGATTGAGCTCCAACTCAAGGAAGGACTTCCAATCGTTTCCGTGCACCTTGATGGGCGCCCTTTCCCGCTCCTAATCGCAACGGGGAACAAGCTCTCGTTCCTCCACTCGAGCGTTGCCCGGAATTACCCGGTTGTCGGAAAGGACACGGACTTCCTGCCGCGAATGTGGGAATTCCAGGGAGGGAAATTCGAAACAGAGCTCCGACGCGTGAAAGTTCACCTTGGAGGAAAAAGCTACGCGCTTTCGTTCGGGGAATTCCCGCAGGTGCTGGAAGATTTTTACAGAATCGTGCCGGGGGTGGGGGTCATGGGAACCCTCGGAGCGGATCTCCTCGAAAAAGGACCCGTTTGCTTCTCGTTGAAGCGCAAGATGCTTTTCCTTTAAATTATCACGCCGGATTCGCGATGGTATACCGGCCGACAGAAATCAAAATCCCCTCGTCCGATTGGTCTAAAAACGGGAGGCAGGTCAGCATGACGGTCACAAGCCCCGGCCGAGAATCGTATATCCTCTCCGTAACACAACTTGAAGGAATCGACCTTCGGGGTCGCATTTCTTGACTCGCTTGTTAGAACAGCACCTAGTAGATCTGGCCCTCGTTGAATTTAAACACACGCAGGGTATTCGTCATTTCATTCTTTTTGCAGAACGCTTCTACGTCATGCCAACAGAGATAGCCCCAGCCGGAAGTATCCCATTCGAGTACGTCAGATGCAGGGCCGCGTGCTAGATCCTGTTCAAAGAATTGCTTGAGTTTGCTGCTGTCGTCGGGCACGACCGCGATGTACAAGGCATGCTCTTTGTAAGCCTGGATCATCTTCGCTGCTCGCACAACCACGGGATTGTTGCCAAGTTTTCGAATCTGCTTCGTTGAGCATGCCGGAAACTCAACTCCGCCCTGAAGATACTCGATTCCACCCTTCCGGAGGGCCGATACGAAGCGTGCCTTGTGATAGAGCTGCGTAAACAGATTCGACGATTCCAACTTTCCGCTTTTGCGCCGAAGGAAATCGTCCCATGCACCCTGAATACTCCACGAAGCTATTTGTGAGGGCTTCACCTTCCCCTCGATGAACACTGCGCAGCGCCAATCCTGTCCGTGGAGAAGTACGATTGCGTCTGCGTCACCAAAGTCCGACAGGGACTGCTCGATAAGCACCTCAGCGCCTTCAGGTTTCCGGAGTTCAGGCTTGCCCGTCGGCACACGGATAAGCTCTAGTAGTTCCTGGAATAGCTCAAACGAGTTGGAGGCGTATCCGATCTCGTAAAGCAGAGCGTTGAAGATCCCACGTTCGGAGTAGCCACAAATACGCACACCTTCTGACGGCGCATGCGATGGGTGCGGAACTGCATTGGCTCGGACCGAAGCTTTCGAACCATCGGTGTCGCGCTGTCCAACTTCGAACCGGCAGTCTGGGTTGCTTTTGTGCCTGACGTGCCCCATGCCGGACTTGTCCTTGGAGAGTTCGTCGCCGCACTCAGGGCAGCGGTATCCGTGTTTCTCTGCAGTCGACGTCCTGACCAAGCGGACCACCTTTCATTTTGTAGCGTCGTTTTGACGCCTTAGTTAAGCTGCGGTCGGCGAAGCCGACCGTCGGCTCGATCTCATGGTTAGGTGGCTTCCCCATCGTAGCCGGCGATCAATGACGCGACCTCGACCGCTTCGCCATCGTTGACGACCTGCACATTCCGGATGATATCGGCGAACTGTGGGGCCGCTTCCGTGTGGATTGGGACCACTGCCCTTGCATGAAGACGACGGGCAAGATTGGCCAGATCCTCGGGGTGCGCATGTCCGCCGGAATGGATGATAAAAGGCTCGATACCGTATTTGTCACAAAAGCTTGGAACCGGGCCATCCTTCTTCAGGTAGCCGCTCCACTGAGACCACACAACTGTGGGGCGTGTCGTACGTGCCAGGTAGCGAAGCAGGTCGACGGTGGCCCTGCTCGACCGGGCGAGGTAGACAAACCCCCTTGGATTCGCGGCCAACTGCTCCGCCGTGACTTTTCCTGCGCGTGACATTTTACATGCCAAATCCCAGAAGCCGGCGTCCTTCAGTTTGGCGACGTGGTACTGGATGAACTTCACCCGAACCGATGGCCAATCGTACTGCGGCGCCTCCGGACAGACATCCCTCAGCGTCATGAGGATGTAGGCCTGATAAGGGTCGATCACCAGTTCCCGACCGGCAGCGAGTGCTGCGTTATAGACCGAAATTGCCCGGTCGATGTTCTGGCCGGAGGCGATGACGACGACCAGGCCGGCGTCGTGCCTAAACAACTCGGAGAGGCGAATTTCAACATCCGCCTCATCCGCGAAACCGTGTGAGCCCTGAGGCTGACCCACGGTAGTCCCTTCAAGAACCAGCACATCGATCGGTCCGGCTGCCTCGGGCAGT
>Ga0315274_10013649_pt1 | contig 11563 bp, 7 predicted proteins | sample YL17G02_20_MG_FD_203700 | JGI IMG/M metagenome (GOLD analysis project Ga0315274, IMG submission 203700) | Sediment microbial communities from Yellowstone Lake, YNP, Wyoming, USA - YL17G02_20 | ecosystem: Environmental > Aquatic > Freshwater > Lake > Sediment | place: USA: Wyoming | collected...
GAAGTTGGCGTGACCAGGGGAGCAGACCAGCGGTTTGTAGTAGGTGACCGGGTCGTGGCCTGGGGCGCCAACGGATTCGGACAGGCCAACGTTCCCGCCGGGCTTGCGGACGTGGTCACGCTGGCCGGGGGCTTTTACCATAGCCTCGCGGTGCGGAGCAGTGGCTCGGTCGTGGCCTGGGGCTACAACGAGTTTGGCCAGACCAACGTGCCGTCTGATCTGACCGGGGTCGTGGCCGTCGCGGGAGGTGGATTGCACAGCTTGGCATTACGCGACGACGGAACCCCGGTCGCGTGGAGCGGCTTCGGGACCCCAGCGGCCAGCGTGCCGGTGGGTTTGGCCGACGTGGTCGCAATCGCCAGCGGTAATGCCCACAACCTTGCCCTGCGGAACGACGGAACGGTAGTGGCTTGGGGGGAGAACGGCTCGTATCAGACAGACGTGCCGGCCGGCCTAACCAACGTGGTCGGCGTGGCGGCGGGTCGCGACCACAGTCTGGCCCTGCGGGACGACGGGAGTGTAGTCGCCTGGGGCACGAATTGGAGTGGGCAGTTGGATCTGCCGGCTGGTTTGTGCGATGTGGTGGCGATCACCGCCGGTGACAGCCACAACCTTGCGCTGAAGAGTGACCGAACAGTCGTAGCGTGGGGGAACAACTACAACGGTCAGGCCAATGTGCCTGCCACGTTGTCCGGCGTTGTGGCGATCGCCGCGGGGGATCAACACAGTCTCGCCCTCCGCGATGACGGAACGGTCGTCGTGTGGGGGCGTATCTGGGACGGCCAGACGTACCTTCCGGCGACCGTACCGCCGGGGCTGAGCAACGTGGTCACGGTCGCGGCAGGCGCACTGCACAACCTGGCGTTGTGCGTCGATACCTGGTCGGTGAATTCAGCACCGCAGGCCTCGGCGCAGTGGGCAACCGGTGCCGCCGGTCAGGACCTGACCCTTACACTCTCCGGATCGGATCCCGACGGCGACCTGATCGGGTTCCGGGTCACCTCTCGGCCGCAGCGCGGCACCTTGTACCAGTATGCCGACGGCTCCCGCGGATCGGCGATTCTGGCCCCCGACACCGGCGTCAGTGATCCGATGGGCCGGATCATCTTCGTTCCGGACCCCGAGCGCTTCGGGGATCCCTATGCGAGTTTCAGCTTCGTCGCCAACGATGGGGTGCTGGATTCCGTCGCGGCGACCGTCATGATCCGTATCCCTCGGGCGCCGTTCTCAGCGACGCAGGCTCCCACAGGAATCCGTGCGACGAGTGCCGTCTTGAACGGGATGGCCACGCCAAACGGATTGCCGTCCCTTGCCTGGTTTGAGTGGGGCACGAACAGCACGCACAATCTGGTGACCCCGGCGGTGGACGTCGGAGCAGGCTGGGGCGTGGTGCGGGTCAGCGCTGGACTCAGCAATCTCGTCGCGGGCCAGATCTACCACTCCCGTTTGGTGGTGAGCAACGAAGCAGGCACGATCCGCGGCGCCGCCCGCAGGTTTGCGGCGGGAGGAAGAGTCCTGGCTTGGGGGGCAGGGCCGCTTGGCCTCTCCGGTTGGCCGCACTACGGGCAGAGTGTCGTGCCCGAGGGACTTGGGAGTGTCACAGCGATTGCGGCGGGATCGTATCACAGCTTCGCGCTGCGGGGAAGCGGGGAGGTGGTCGGGTGGGGCGATAACTCCTACGGGCAGACAAGTGCGCCCCCTGGCACAACCGGCATCGAGGCGCTCGCGGGAGGCCGATACCACAGCGTGGCACTTCGCAGCGACGGCACGGTGGTGGCGTGGGGTAGCAACTACGGTGGAGAGACCAACGTGCCCACTGGCCTCAGCGATGTGATCGATGTCGCCGCCGGATGGGGGCACAGCATCGTGTTGCGGGAGGGCGGAACAGTGGCGGCTTGGGGTTGGAACCAGGGCGGGCAGACGAATGTGCCCACCGGCCTCAGCAACGTCACCGCCGTCGCGGCTGGCGAGCTTCACAGCTTGGTATTGCTCAACGACGGCCGAGTCGTCGCGTGGGGCACGAACTGGGGAGGTCAGGTCGATGTGCCGGCCGACCTGGAGGGGGTCATTGCGATCGCCGCGGGCCATTCACACAATCTGGCGCTGCGACATGATGGAACCGTCGTCGCGTGGGGGGCCAACTGGGGTGGTTCGGCCGACACCCCGCCTGGCCTGACCAATGTGGTGGCCATCGCGGCTGGCACCAGTCACAGCTTGGCGCTTCGCGATGACGGGAGGGTTGTGGTCTGGGGGACCATTTCGTGGGATTCGAACGGGCAGGTGCCGGCCACTGTGCCGGCAGGCGTGAGTAATGTGATCGCCGTTGCCGCCGGGTCGGACCACGATCTGGCGCTCCTCGGGCCTCCTCCCTTGGTGACCACAATCCAGCCACCCGGGACCGAGAGTATCATGTTCCGCCAGACGGGCCTGATGTGGCAACGAATTCGCGTCTTTAACTCCAGCCCGTGGACTTCGTCGGCAGTACGGGTCCTGATCCAAGGGCTTCTGCCGGGCACGGCGGTGTACAATGCCAGCGGCACGAACGACTCAGGACAACCTTATGTGCAGTACAACCAGCCTCTGGCGCCAGGTGCGTCAGTGGACTTGATGATCGAGTATTTCGTGCCCACCCGCACGGTGCCAAACGTCGTCCTGATCGCGGAATCGACATCGCCGGTCGATCCAATAGATGCAGCGGGGACCGTACAGCCGATTACCCGCAGCCTCCCGCTGGAGGATGGCAGCTACTTGATTGACTTCCGCACGTTGGCCAATCGCACCTACTATGTTCAATACAGTTCCGACCTCACGACTTGGAGGACCGCTTTTCCTCCGGTGGTGGGCAGCGGTTCCGGGATGCAGTGGGTCGACAACGGTCCGCCCAAGACGGACAGCCACCCCAGCACGCAAACCAACCGCTTCTACCGGGTTCTGCTGGCACCTTGAGCGCAAACCGCACCTGCGGCGAGCCCATCACAGGTAGGGCGAACCGTCCCCGGTGAACCGTTGCGGGATCTACCAATGTTCGGCTCGGCAGGGACGCCCTACCGGTTCGCCAGCAGCACGATGATCCCAATGGCAGCGGCGAGGCCGGCCAGCACGGCGAGGGTGATCTTGATCCAGCTATACGGCCGCCGGCCCGCGATGGTGCCGGTGTAGCCGTTGATCAATACCTGGAAGACCTTCCTGCCGAACGTGTAGGTCAACAGCCACACCGGCAGCAGGACGTGCTTGAACGTGCGGTTCGAATACTGTGCCTGGACCTGCAGATTCCGATACGTGTCGCCGGGCACCTGGCGTCCACAAAGCGCGCGCAGTTCCTCATCCATCATTTCGCGCGAGGTGTTGGCCGCTCGGCCCAGGTCCACCTGGTAGCGCTCGACCACCCAACCGCGGATGTAGCCCGGGTCGTAGGGCGCCAGCTCCTTCGTCGGAAACGGCTCGATGCCACGCAGCAAACTGGACTCGACGCCCACCGAACCCGGCACGAGCGTGTCGTCGAAAAAATGCTCGAGCTGGCCGGAGCTGGGCACCCAGCGGGTTTTCTGGACCTGGCGGGTTTGTGTGTTGCCTTTGGAGTCGCGGTAGGTCTCTGTCACGTAATAGTGGTAGCCGGATTCGGCGGTCCACTGGGCAAACACCTGGGCGTCGAAGGTCCAGTAGGGCAGATAGACGCCCTTGAGCGTGTCGGTCAGGGCGACCTTCTTCAGCCGGTTCGGCGCGAACCAGCGCGTGCCATACCAGCGTCGGATGCTGTCACGGACGGCGGTCTCGGTGATCTTGAACGCCAGCAGGCTCTCGGGCCGGATCGGATCGCGCGTCTCTTCGTAAGGCTGGATCGAGGGCGAACCACAGAAATCGCAGCGTTGCGCCGCCCGGTCGCGGTCGAGCACCGAGATTGCGTGGCAACTCTGGCACTTGACCGAGAGCTTGTCGGCCTTCCAGCCGCGCGCCTCGTCCCCGACCTCGCGCAGCGCCCGGGCGAGATCGTGTTCAACGACGGCGCCGCTTTCCGCCGACGGCTGGCCGGGCACGACCGTGCCGCAGTAAGGGCAGACGAGCGCCTGCTTGGCGGGATTCCAGGCCGTGTCCCCGCCGCACTCGGGGCAGGGGTGTTTTTGGAGAGCTTGGACTTCGGGCATGGTCAATCTGAGGACACCGCACCCTACCCAGGAGCCGGAGGGCAGTCCGTCCTAGCTCTTCAGGAACTCATCCAGCGCCGCACGGCTGATCCGGTAGGCGGCGCCGATCTTCTTCGCCTTGAGCTCGCCGCTTTGGATCGTGGCCATCACATCGGCTTCCGTGACGCCAAGGGCGCGCGCAGCGTCGGCCGGCGAGAGCAATTCGGGAGTGCCGATCACCGGTGGGGCCGGAGCGACGGCCGATAACGGCGGTGGGACCGCGCCCGGTGTCGTTTGGGCCGCCCCCATGGCCTGCATCATCTGCTGGCCCATCGCGAGGCCCGCGCCGAGCTGCGCAGCCGTGTTCGCCATGCCACTGCCGCCTTCGCCGGGCTGTGTCATCGACTGGGCCAACTGGAATTTCACGTAGTCGTTCAGGTTGCCCACGGCCGCCATGCTCGAACGCTTGTCGATCGCCTGCTCGACCTCCGGCGGGACGGAGACGTTTTCCAGGATGAAGCTGGTGATCTCGAGGCCGTACTTGCTCTTCACCACCGGATTGATGACCGGCAGAAGCGCCTCGCCAACCTCCAGGTAGCGCGCCGCCAGATCGAGTGCGGGCAGGTTCGCGGTGCCGAGGGCGTCGCTGAACACGCTCACGATGCGCGAGCGCATCGTGTCGGCAAACTCGTCGAGCCGGAAATGCTGGTCCGTGCCCGCCACTTCCTTGAGGAAGACCTTCGGGTCCACGATCTGGAAGTCGTAGATGCCGTAGGCGCGCAGGCGGACGATGCCGAAATCCTTGTCTCGCATCATCACCGGGTTGGCGGTGCCCCACTTGTTGCCGGTGAACAGGCGCGTGACGACGTAGTAGATGTCCACCTTGAACGGCGATTCGAAGCCGTATTTCCACGACTTGAGCGTCGTGAGGATGGGGATGTTCTCGGTGGTCAGCGTGTGTTTGCCGGGCCCGAAGGTGTCGGCGAACTCACCCAGGTAAACGAACTGCGCCACCTGCGACTCGCGGACGATGAGCTGGGCGCCGCGTTTGATTGCCTTGTCGTCGTCCGGGAACCGGAACGAGAGCGTGTCGCGGGAGTCGTCGGTCCACTCGACGATTTCGAGGAACTGAGTTTTGAGATAATCGATCAGGCCCATAGTTTCACCTTTCGTTTCAGGCTGGCGGCATCATCGCCGAAATCGCCGCCGGTGAAAGTATAAATCCATGGGCAGCTTGGAACCGCCCCGGGGAACGGACTATTTCCTTGAGCCTGGACCTTGCGCTGATTAAATCCCCGCATGCGCGCTGCCGAGTTGATCCTCGTGGCCAAGGCGAAGACCGACCTTTGCCTGCCCGCCCCGATGGCCAGCCGCCACGGCTTGATTGCGGGCGCCACCGGCACCGGCAAGACCGTCACGCTGCAGGTGCTGGCCGAGGGTTTCAGCAACCTCGGCGTCCCGGTGTTCCTGGCCGACGTGAAGGGCGACCTGAGCGGCCTCAGCCAGCCAGGAACACTGACGCCGAAGATCCAGGAACGCGTCCGCCAGCTCCAACTCGAGGGGTTCCCCTTCTCGGGTTGCCCGGTCACGTTCTGGGATGTGTTTGGCGAGAACGGCCATCCCGTCCGCGCGACGATCAGCGAGATGGGGCCACTGCTGCTCGCGCGCCTGCTCCAGCTCAACGATACCCAGGCCGGCGTGTTGAACCTCGTTTTCCGCATCGCCGACGAGAACGGTCTGCTGCTGCTCGACCTGAAAGATCTGCGTGCCATGGTGCAGTATGCCGGGGAGAACGCCGCCACGTTCACCACTGAGTACGGCAATATCTCCCCCGCCAGCATCGGCGCCATCCAGCGCAACCTGCTGACGCTCGAGCAGCAGGGCGCCGACCGGTTCTTCGCCGAACCGGCGCTCAACCTCGATGATTTCCTCCAGACGGATGGCCAGGGCCGCGGGATGGTCAACCTCCTCGCCGCCGAGAAGCTGGTGCAGTCGCCGAAGGTCTATGCCTCCTGCCTGCTCTGGCTCCTGTCCGAGTTGTTCGAGCGCCTCCCGGAAGTCGGTGACCTGCCCAAGCCCAAGCTGGTGTTCTTCTTCGATGAGGCGCACCTCCTGTTCAACGACTGTCCCCCGACCCTCCTGGACAAGATCGAACAGGTCGTCCGGCTGATCCGGTCCAAGGGAGTCGGGATTTATTTCGTCACGCAGAACCCGCGCGACATTCCCGACCGGGTGCTCGGACAGCTTGGCAACCGAATCCTCCACGCCCTGCGCGCCTTCACCCCCCTTGAGCAGAAAGCGGTGAGGGCGGCGGCGGAGACGTTCCGCGCCAACCCCCGGCTCGACACCGAACGGGCGTTGACCGAACTTGGTGTCGGTGAAGCGCTGGTTTCGTTGTTGGACGAACAGGGGCAGCCGAGCGTGGTGCAACGCGCCTGGATCCGCCCGCCGCACAGCCAGATCGGCCCGATCCGACCCGAACAACGCCAGCAGATGATCCGGGACTCGATCCTCTTCGGCACCTATGAAAAGGTGGTGGACCGCGAGTCGGCTTACGAACGCTTGAAAGGGGTCGGCAGCCCGGCCTCCTCGATAGCCCCTGACGCGCAGCCGAGGGAGTCGGAACGGCCGGGCTTCTTCGAGTCGCTCCTGGGCGGCGGCGGCTCAAAATCGTCCTTGCCAGCCGGCCCGGCCCGCGGGCGCGGAGGCCGGGTTCCTGAGGGTCTCGGCACCGCGATGGCCAAGAGCGTGGCTCGGTCCGTCGGGTCGTCGGTCGGGCGCGAGATCGTGCGCGGCCTGCTCGGCTCGATCTTCGGCGGGAGGCGCCGATGGTGAGTCCGAAGCCACCGCCGCAAGGTTCATTGATGGGCCCTTCCAGCTTGAGAGGAAGAGTGGCGGTCATCACGGGCGCCAGCAAGGGATTGGGCAAAGCCATCGCCCAGGCGTTGGGGAGCGCGGGTGCGGGCCTCGCCCTGGCCTCGCGGGATCTCACGCTGCTGAACACGACCGCCGACGAGATCCGCGCGGCCGGAGCGGAGGTGGCGGTGTTCGAAACCGACGTGACCAGCGAAGCGCAGATGGCGCGGCTCGCCGAGCAGGTCAAGGCGCGCTTTGGCGCGGTGCAGATCCTGGTCAACAACGCCGGCGTCAACGTGCGCAAGCCGGTCACCGAGTTCACGTTGGACGAGTGGCGTCAGGTGCTGGACACGAACCTGACGGGCGCGTTCCTGGCGTGCCGCGCGTTCGTGCCTCAGATGAAAGGCCGCGGTTACGGGCGCATCCTGAACCTGACGTCCATCATGAGCCACGTGGCCATCGGGGGGCGCACGGCGTACGCTGCCAGCAAGGCCGGCCTGCTCGGACTCACCCGTGCACTCGCACTCGAACTGGCGCCCGAGCGCATCACGGTGAATGGGATCAGCCCCGGCCCATTCGCTACGGAGATGAACCTGCGCCTCCAGCAAGACCCCGAGGTGAACGCCCAGTTCCTTTCGCGTATTCCGCTGGGGCGCTGGGGGCAGCCCGAGGAGGTCGGACAACTCGCGCTGTACCTCTGCTCGGAGGAAGCCGGCTTCATCACGGGTACCGACATCTTGATCGACGGCGGTTGGTGTGCGCAGTGAACGGCGGGCCGGGATCGGACAACTCAATAGAGACCTATGAATTGGTTTGATCTGTCGGGTGAAGTGGCGGTCGTGATTGGCGGGGGCGGCGTCTTGGCCGGCGCCGTGGCGGAAGGATTTGCGGATGCCGGCGCGAAGACCGCCGTGCTGGACCTACGGCCGGAAGGCGGCGAAGCCTGCGCCGAGCGGATCCGGAAAGCAGGCGGCACCGCCCGCTTCTTCCCGGCGAATGCGATGGAGCGGGCCAGCCTGCAGGCGGCTCACGAGAGCGTGGTGCGCGAGTTGGGCGCACCCACCGTGCTCGTCAGCGCCGCGGGCGGCAACGACCCGAAGGCCACCGTCACGCCGGATCATCTGTTCGAGCAGATCCCACTCGAGAGCTGGCAGCGGAACTTCGACCTGAACCTGGTGGCGGGGGCCTTGTTGCCCGCCCAGGAATTCGGGCCGGGCATGGTCGCGCGCAAGAAAGGCAGTATCATCAATTTTGCCAGCGTCTCCGCGCACCTCCCGCTGTCGCGCGTGGTCGCCTATTCCGCCGCCAAAGCCGCCGTGTTGAATCTGACGCGGTTCCTCGCGCGTGAATGGGCGCCCCACGGAGTGCGCGTGAACACGCTCACGCCCGGCTTTTTCCCGGCGGAGCAAAACCGCTCGCTGCTCTTCAACAAGGACGGCTCGCCGACGGACCGCACCAAGGCGATCTGGGGACACACCCCGATGGGACGCTTTGGTGAAGCGCATGAACTCGTCGGCGCCGCCCTCTTCCTGGCCAGCCCGAAGGCCAGCAGCTTCGTGACCGGCGCGGACATTCGCGTGGACGGCGGGTTCCTCTCGGTCACGATCTAGATCCCATGGAGCTCGTCTCCGTCATCAATGCCCAGGGCGCGCCGGTGACGCCGGATCAGATCCGCGCGGCGGTGGCCCGCGCGTGCCCGGCCGCTGACTACCGCGGCCAGCGGGTGCTGCTCATCGTGCCGGATGGCACACGCACCGCGCCGATCGGTTCGATGTTCCAGGCGATTCACGACGAGATTGGCGAGCCGACCCGGGCTTTGGATGTCCTCATTGCCCTGGGCACCCACCCACCGATGAGCGAAGGCGCGATTTGCCAGCGGCTGGGGATCACCGAAGCCGAGCGCCGCGAACGTTACCGCCGGGTCCAGTTCTTCAACCACGCCTGGGACCAGCCCGCGGAGCTGAAGAACGTCGGGTGCATTCCGGCCGAGGAGATCAAGCAATTGTCCGGCGGACTGTTCGCGATGGAGGTCGCCGTCGAGGTCAACCGCCGGCTGTTTGACTACGACCAGATTCTGATCGTCGGCCCGGTGTTCCCGCACGAGGTGGTCGGTTTCTCCGGCGGCAACAAGTACCTGTTCCCCGGCGTGGGCGGTCCCGCGATCCTCAACTTCTTCCATTGGCTTGGCGCAGTCATTACCACGCCGCGGATCATCGGCAACCAGTGGACGCCGGTGCGCCGGGTGGTGGATCGCGCCGCCGCGCTCGTGCGCGTGCCCAAGCGGTGTTTCGCCCTGGTGGTCGATCCGGACGCCAGCCTGGCCGGCCTGTTCGCCGGTGCGCCGGAGGCGGCTTGGGATGCCGCGGTCCAGCTCTCACGTGTCCGGCACGTGACCTACCAGGAGCGGCCGTTTCACACCATCCTCTCCTGCGCGCCGCCGATGTATGATGAGCTCTGGACCGGCGGCAAGTGCATGTACAAGCTCGAACCCGTGCTGGCGGACGGCGGCGAGCTGATCATCTACGCGCCGCACCTCCGCGAGATCAGCGTCACGCACGGCCGGCTGATCCGGGAGATCGGCTACCACTGCCGGGACTACTTTCTGAACCAGTGGGAACGTTTTCAGCATTACCCGTGGGGTGTTCTCGCCCATTCGGCGCACGTCTATGGCCTCGGAACGTTCGACAACGGTATCGAAAGCCCGCGCGCCCGCGTGATCCTCGCCACCGGCATTCCGGAAGTGGTTTGCCGCCGGATCAACCTCGGCTACCGCGACCCAGCCACCATCCGTGTGGAGGACTACACGAACCGCGAAGACGAAGGGGTCCTCTGCGTGCCGAAAGCCGGGGAGATGCTGTTCCGGCTGAAGCATCCGCCGGCTTGGGCGACCGTCTGAGTCGGGGTGATTCCGTCTTGAAGGCGCTGAACCGTTGTGGAACGCTGCCGCCGTGAAGACCCGGAAATCGTTCCCCTTGGATTCCTTCTCCTTCCCCTGCCGGTTCCTCCCCATGCTTCTCTTCTCCGTGACGATGCTGGGAGGCCTGGCAAGGACTTCTGCCGCGGACCTCACCAACGAGGCGCGCTGGTGGCGGACCGAGTTGGCCACGCGGACCTTGCCCTACTGGTATGACACGGCCCGCGACACGGTTCGGGGCGGCTATCTGCTTGCGGACGATCTGAAGGGCCGGGGCGAGGCCAAGGACAAGCAGTTGGTCACCCAGAGCCGCATGGTCTGGGGCTTCTCGCACGCTCACTTGAAGGGCTTTAGCACGGAGCAACGCGATTATCTGATGGCGGCAAAGCAGGGCTACCTCTTTCTCCTGACCCACTTCCTTGACAAGGAAGACGGTGGCTACTTCTGGAAGACAGACCTGGCCGGCCAACCGATCCATGACTGCAAGTTCCTCTACGGCGAGTCGTTTGTGGTCTATGCCTTCGTCGAATACTACCGCGCCAGCGGCGACCCCAACGCGCGAAAGCAGGCTCTCGATCTTTACCGCGTCATCCAGAAGCGCCTGCACGACCCGACGAACCGCGGCTGGATCGAACATACCGAGCGGGACTGGACGCCGCTCAAGCCGGGTGATCGGCGCAACGAGGTCGAGGTCGTCGGCTACAAGAGCGCCAACGCGCACCTGCACTGGATGGAAGCCCTGGCCGAGCTCTACGACGTCACCCGCGACCCCGAGGTGAAGCAGTCGCTCGAGGAAGCGCTGCGCATCAACCAGGAGCAGTTCTATCCAAAAGACGCCGGCAAATCGTGTTTCCATCGGCAACCGGACTGGAAAGAGGTGACCGACCCCAAGAGCGCTGGCCTGTCCTACGGCCACAACGTCGAGTTCGCCTGGCTGATGATCCGCGCAGAGGAGGTGCTGGGACGGCCACTCTCCTGGTCGCATTTTCATGCCCACCTCGACCACGCGCTGCGGTACGGCTGTGACCTCGAACGGGGCGGGCTCTACGCCCGCGGCGTGGACAATCAGCCCGCGACGGACACGAGCAAGGTCTGGTGGGCGGCGGCGGAGTGGGTCGCGGCGTTGTCGGACGCCCTCAAACACGAGCCGAATCCAGCTTACGAACAGGCCTTGCTGAAGCAGTTGGAGTTCGTGCGCAAGTATCAGGTCGATCCCAAGGACGGCATCTGGCTCGACACGGTGGCGGCGGATGGCCAACCGAAAAGCACCGCGAAGGCGCACAACTGGAAGGCCAACTACCACGACGTGCGCGGCTTGGTGAAGTTCATCGACGCCTTCACTCAGTAAGCTGGACGTTTCGAGTCTGTTTCCAACCGTCTCGCGATCGGAGGACCGAGCCTTCCGAGGCTCCCGCTCTCGGTACATTCCCGCGACAGCGCCTGGCGGAGATTATGCCTCCGAAGGCTCGCAAGACAGCCTTGGTCGGGCATCCCGCGAGCAGGCTTCTTGTGGACAGCGAGCATCATTCCTCGGGCCACTGCGCCTGGCAGTTTATTGGTCAGCCGTTGTACCGTTCTTGGATGGCGGAACCCTCTAAGAGAGGAAGAGGTTGCTGGCTGTCGGACGGCATTGTGCGGCCATCCTTCTTCCACCTTGATGCGCCGAAGCAGC